>WNFD01002913.1_pt1 | contig 18979 bp, 16 predicted proteins | sample 5400491 | NCBI WGS metagenome assembly WNFD01 (sample SAMN13153343, study PRJNA577476) | soil metagenome | isolation source: 120 cm saprolite under Douglas fir tree site 2 hole 2 replicate 2 | place: USA:California | collected 2015-04-18 | reverse complement strand
GGTTGAGCCGGGCACCCTTGCAGAGCGGACAGGGGCCGAGCTTCAAAAAAGGCTCGACCTTTTGCCGTATGCGAGACGAGAGCGTCTGGATGTCCCGCGCAACGAACTTGCGATTGAATTTGTACACCAGACCCTCATAGGTGTTGTACGGCAGACCCGTATGTCTGCGCGGTTCGCTGTAGAGCAGCAGGTCCAGTTCCTCTGGTGTATAATCGGTGATCTTCTTGTCGTTGTCGAAGAAGCCAGAACGCGCATACAGATCGCGTTCCAAGCCGACCATTCCTGGGGCGATGACAGCTCCCTCGTTCAGCGATTTTGTTGTATCAATCAGCGCCTCGGGGTCAATGCCGATCTTGCGGCCCAGCCCATTGCATTCCAGGCACATGCCCTGGGGATCGTTGAAGGAAAAGGCGTTGGCAAAACCTACATACGGTTTGCCGATGCGCGAAAAGAGCAGGCGCAGCACTGACGCGATGTCTGTCACGGTCCCCACCGTGGAATGGGAGCCACCGCCCAGGCGCTTCTGGTCAACAATCACTGCCATGCTCAGGTTCTCAATCACATCGGCGTCTGGTTGGGGATAGCGCGGCAGCAAGTTACGAATGAACATGCTAAAATTCTCAAACAACAGTCGTTGTGCTTCGTTGGCAATGGTGTCAAACACCATTGAGGACTTCCCCGAACCAGATACACCAGTAAAAATGGTGATTTTGCGCTTGGGCAGCCGCAGCGAGACATCCTTGAGGTTGTTCTCGCGGGCGCCACGAATCTCGATATATTCTTGAACCATGCTGATATTTGTTCCCTCCGGTTCTTTTCACCAGGCTTTCCCTGGCTTCCGCTGTCGGAACGCCTTTGTTCAGCCCCTTCGCGTCTGCGCTCCTGGCTGTACATAAGGAGCAGTATAACACAGAAGGATTGGCAAAACTTCTTTTCTTTCTTACGGTCGTTGTTCTGAAGAGGCATAGGTGGCAAGGCAATCGGCGCGACGCCTCGAATGATCCAGCTTCGCGCCGATGTGCCCGTCTCCAGTCGTCTGATCAGTTCTGACCGGCTCCCCGTCTGGTGGGAGCGTTGACAGTTGAAGAGATTGGGCGCCTCGATCATGGGAATGATGATCGCCAGCCGAGGCGGAGGCGACTAGGACTGAACCATCTGCCACAGGTTGCCATCGGGATCACGGAGGTCAAACCACTTGACGCCAGAGCCCGGGCCATACAGGTCATCCTTCACTTCGTTGACCTTGACGCCCTTTGCTTTGAGGTCGTTGTACGCCGCTTCAATATTTGAAGTCGCAAGGTAGAGCCTCATCGTGCCAGGTCGCATATTCCCATGCATCGTCGACAGAGTCAGAGAGGCGCCTCCTCCTGGGGGTTCAAGAGTGACCCAGTGCTGATCGCCCTGCCCGTAGTCTGTGGTGACCTGAAAACCCAATTGCTCCGCGTAGAACGCTTTGGCCTTCGTCATATCGGTGACTGCCATCATCACCATCAAAATTTTTTCATTAGCCATTGTCATAACCTACCTTTCACATGTCGTAAAACAGCGTGTTGTGTGTCCTTCTCGCGCTTTTCCGCAGTCGGCTCTTTGAGCCAGACTCCAGTGGTGTTTTCGCGCGTCACTATTCTGACGAACCATCGCGCAGAAAGGTGACCGCTGGACGCGCGTATGCGGGAGGACCATGCGCGGCCCGTGCTCACGCAACCAGAAAAGCTTTTGAGGGCAAAGCGCTTGTACATTTCTCCAGCGGGCTGAAGCGGGCCATATCGATGAGCGCCCTCTCCTGGCCGCTTGATCCGCTTGGCCTCCTTCAAGTGTCCAAACTTCACCAGGATGCATTCACATCCAGGTAAAGACAGCACAAATTTCTTGACTTTTAGGTTTAATCTTGACGGGGCCGCCCATCCGGCACTTCAATGGGAGTTCGTTTCCCTGTCACATCGGCTGGATTTCCCTCGTCATTACAATGACGGAACGCAACGAAAGAATGTGACCGATGGACGCGCGTTGAGTCTCGCTCGTCACTCCAATGAGAGAAGAAAATGAGGGAAGAGAACTGATGAACAAACACGAATGGCTGGCGGAACAATTCGAGGCCTACCGGACCCACCTGCAAGCGGTGGCCTACCGGATGCTCGGCTCGCTGAGCGAGGCAGACGACGCCGTACAGGAGTCGTGGCTTCGCCTCAGCCGCTCCGATACAAGCGGCATTGAAAACCTGGGAGGATGGCTGACCACGGTGGTCGCGCGGATCTGCCTCGATATGTTGCGCACGCGCAACGCACGACGCGAGGAGTCCTTGGAAGCGTCCGCTCCTGAACCGATCACGAGTCGCGAGGGCGGGATCGACCCCGAGCAGGAAGTGCTCCTGGCCGACTCGGTTGGCCTCGCGCTGCTCGTGGTCCTCGACAGGCTTTCTCCCGCCGAACGCCTTGCGTTCGTGCTGCACGACGTCTTTGCCATGCCCTTCGATGAGATTGCTCCCATCGTAGAGCGCTCAGAGACTGCGACAAGACAACTCGCGAGCCGCGCACGCCGCCGAGTGCGGGGAGCGGATACGGTGAAGGACGCCGATCTCACCGCAAACCGAAAAGTGGTCGACGCTTTCCTCGCCGCGGTGCGCGCCGGGAACTTTGACGCGCTGCTCGCGGTGCTCGACCCGGACGTCGTAGCCCGACATGACCTCACAGCCATGGAGATTCGTGGCGCGCAGGCCGTGGCCCGGCGGTTCGTTCATGGCGCGCAGGCCGTGGCCCGGCAGTTCTCAGGACGTGCCCAGGGTGCGCAGCCTGCTCTCGTGAATGGTTCTGTAGGGATCGTCGTGGCCCGGCATGGTCGGCTATTCTTTGTGTTCAAGCTCACGCTCACAGGAGGGAAGATCGCCGAGATCAACGCGGTTGCCGATCCCGCACACCTCCATCAACTCGATCTGGCAGTCCTGGACGACTAACGAGCCAACGAACCGACTGCTGCTCGGGTCAGCAGTATATCGAGTCCCGGGCTGATCAGATTCTGCGCGGTCGGCTCGGGTCCGAGTGTCGAGCAGGTTCTGTAGAGTACAGCGCCCGCCGCCATGCGAGTTCGGCTGTCTGCATCGCGGAGGCGCGCGAACATGATGGGCTGAGGCCAGCCAGCGCTCTATCCCGCCTCACTGCGTTCCGCTCACTGTACAATCTCTGCCACGAATGCGCGCAAGGCTTCGTTTCGTTCGGGTGGCTGGCGCACCACGAAAGGACAGCGCAGGCTGACCAGGAAATGCGCCATCCAGTCCAGTTCCTCGACAGAGCAACTCAACACCACACCGCCTTTACTCTGTTCCAGCATCGCCAGGGTGTGTCAATGGTGAGAATCGGTGGGCAAAATTTTGGCAATTCTGTGGGCGGTAAAACAAGCATGAGTACACAGAAACAGGTAGTGCTACGTGATGGGTTGCCTTGTGGAATGCGCAGAAACGTTCCTGTGCTCTATTGCTTGTTTTGCTGCCCATTTAATTATCAAGATTCAACCATGGAATAAAGTGATTTACACGTTTTGTGAGAGAATGTTGTTATTGAAAGGGGAACGTTTGTGTTCCATTTCTTCAAAGGCGCAGTGGCTCGTAGCCCACTGCGTTCCCATGCCTTTCTGCGCTTATGGTTGGGGCTAAGTATTTCCTATCTGGGAGATCAATTTACGACGATTGCTTTACTCTGGTTCGTCTTACAACTCACCGGATCAGGAGTAGCTCTCAGTCTTGTGCTTCTGTGTTTTCAACTCCCCGCCATGCTGACAGGACCGGGTTTGATTGTTACAATTCATTATCGTGCGGCTACGCATGGTATATTCCTCGCTTCATAGATAAATCCGCATTATCCCCCCTGCTATACTTTATTAATGAGGTAGCGACCGAGGCTATGGTTGCCTCCTCCGGGCGGAGTTGGCTGTTTTTCGCCTCTTGTAGAAGAATATGGTAGAATCAAGGTGGCAACTGCTTGTTTACTGTGATTTTCCCAATCAGGAGGCATCCATGTCCGAAAAAACACCGCATCTTAATATTCCTGGCGAAAAATCGCGCGCATTACTGGCAAGGCGGCAGGAGTTTGTGGCGCGGGGCGTAAGTTCTACGATGAACGTATTTGCGGCCAAGGCCGATGGCGCCATCATCGAAGATGTAGATGGTAATCGCTACATTGATTTTGCAGGCGGCATCGGGGCGATGAATATCGGGCACGCTCGTCCCGAGGTGACCCGGGCCATTGCAGAGCAGGCCGCCAAGTTCACACATACCTGCTTTAGCGTGATGATGTACGAGCCGTATGTCGAATTAGCAGAACGCATTGTCAAGCTGGCCCCCGGAGACTTCCCCAAAAAAGCCATCTTTTTCAACAGCGGCGCGGAAGCGGTCGAGAACGCTGTCAAGATTGCTCGCTATGCCACAGGGCGCCCGGCGATCATCACCTTCGATAATGCTTTTCACGGCCGCACGTTGATGACGATGACCATGACCTCTAAAGTAAAGCCCTACAAATATCGCTTCGGCCCATTCGCTCCGGAAGTATACCACGCGCCATTCCCATATGCCTACCGTTTGGATATGACGCCTCAGCAGGCCTCCGAATACTGCATCGCGGAGCTTGAGAGCATGTTCGTGGGAGAGGTTGCCCCCGACCAGGTAGCTGCCATTATTATTGAGCCTGTACAGGGCGAGGGCGGTTTCATGGTTGCGCCTCCGGGATTTTTGAGCGCGCTGAAGGAGGTATGTCAGAGGTATGGTATCCTGTTTGTCGCAGACGAAATTCAGAGTGGCTTCTGTCGCACAGGCAGGATGTTCGCTGTTGAGCATGATGGCGTTGAACCTGATATGATCATCATTGCCAAGTCAATGGGCGCCGGTATGCCAATCAGTGGTGTAGTTGGGCGCACCGAGATTATGGATGCTCCCTTACCCGGGATGCTGGGCGGCACGTACAGCGGCAACCCGGTGGCCTGCGCGGCGGCTAATGCAGTGCTCGATCTTTACGAGCGGGAAGACATGGCGGCTCGCTCACGCGAGATTGGCCTGGTCGTTACGGATCGCTTCTTGAAATTCCAGGAGCGGTTCCCCTTTGTCGGCGATGTACGCGGGCTGGGGGGTATGGTTGCTATGGAGTTGGTGAAGAACCGCGCTACGAAAGAACCGGATTCACACGCGGCCAGCGATATCCTGGAGGCGGCGCATTACCATGGGCTCGTGCTGATTAAGGCAGGCATATACGATAACGTGATACGTGTGCTGGTGCCATTGTGCGTGACCGACGAGCAGTTGCAGCAGGGATTGGACATCCTGGAGGTGGCATGTGCGACGGTTGCTCAAGTGGCTGATGCAACAACTACGGTGGGGTGAAATTTAAAAGTCGCCTCGTTCCACTAGGTCGATGAAGCGCTGTTCCAGCTCAATGGTGCGCGGGCCAGGTTTGCCATCACCGATGACCAGGTCATCAATCTGTACGACGGGGAGAATTTCTTTCGACGAGGAGGTAATGAACGCTTCGCCGACCAGCGACAGTTCGTCAAGGAGTACTGGCCGCTCTTCGACGGCGAAACGGTCACGCGCAAGATTGAGCACGACGTTACGTGTGACGCCGATCAAGATACCCTGGCGCGGAGTGACCAGGGTATCGCCGCGGAAAATGAAAAAGTTGCTGCGGGTGGCCTCGAGCACGTGGCCCTGTTCGTTGACGAAGAGTACATCAGTGGCATTGTGGCGAGCAGCTTCTTTCAAGGCGCGTACCGCGGCGACGTAGTTGTTGGTCTTTGCCTCGGGCATGATACGCTGCAGGTGCGTCGTAATCACTTTGATTCCTTGGGCGAAGCGCTGCATATCGCGTTCGCCCAGTGGAGTAATGAGCACGACGAGCACGGGTTTGCCGGTGGGGAGGATACTATCCTCGGTCTCGCCGCCCGTCACGAAGATGCGTATAGTGGCATGTTTATAGGCATTGCGCGCGATCACCTCGCGTATCACCGCCGCGATTTGCTCGCGCGTATAGGGGATGTCCAGGTCGATGAGTTCAGCGGAGCGATAGAGGCGCGCCAGGTGCTCGTCCAGGTGGAACGGGCGGCGGTCGTATGTGCGTAACGATTCAAAGACGCTGTAGGCGCGCAGTATTGCTGTGTCGTTGATTGAAATGGTGGCTTCGCGGGGGTGGGCCCAGCGGCCGTCGATATACCATTGTGCGGTGTTGTCCACGCTGTCTCCTTTATATTATGAAGGACTTTTCCATGATGGCTTCCTCCAGGTTTGTTTCACTAAAAATGGCGTTATGCAGGTCGATCCTGTCGAGGTCGGCGTTCCAGAAGTCGGCGCCGTTCAGTTGGGCGTCGCGCAGGGAAGTTTCATGCAGGATGGCGCGGCGCAAGTCGGCCCCGTTGAGGATGGCGCCGCCGAGGTCGGTCTGGCTGAGATTAGCCAGCACGAGAATGGCGCCGCTGAGGTCAGCTTCATATAAGTTAGCGTGGCTGAGGTCGGCCTGGGTAAGCTCCGCGCCTCTAAGACGCGCCCGGCGCAGGAAGGCTTCGCATAGTATCGCTTTGCTCAGGTCGGCTCCCCTGAGATTGGCCCGGCTGAGTTCAGCATTGCTCAGATTCGCTTGACTGAGAGCTGCGCCGCTTAAAATAGCCATCATGAGACAGGCCTCGCGCAGGGTGGCTTTGTTGAGGGACGCTCTGCTCAAGCGTGCAGCGATGAGGTTGGCCCCGTCGAGGTTAGCTTTACTCAGGTTAGCCATGACCAGGTTAGCGGCAATGAGATTTGCTCCAGCGAGGTTTGCCTCGCTCAGGGTGCTTTCGTGCAGGTCCACTTCGCTCAGGTTGAATCCGCGCAGATCCGACCCAGAAAGGTCTATGGCGCTGAGATCTAGTTTATCCTCCGGGTTCTCCCTGCGCCATGAATTCCAGGTATCTATCCCCTGCTTGAGCAGATCGTGATGTTGCTGGTTTGCCATAAGATGCCCTTTGTCAAAGCACTTTCTTTTCTTTGAGCCATGCGACCACGTTTTCTGGTACGCTCATAGTAGATAGACGCCCCTGGCGTACCAGGCTCCAATCGTCGAAGAGATGGCTATCTTTGATCTCGTGCAGCGTAACCGGCTGAGTAAAACGGCGCTCAAAGGCTAGATCGACCACCCAGCTTTTGTCATTGTTGGGGTCTGGACGGGGATGGGAGGTGACTGACGCCAGGCCGACAATGGCAGCCTGACTGGCGCTGTGATAGATCAGGACTTTATCTCCGGGTCGCATCGATTGGATAGCGCGCAGCGCCTGCGGGTTGCGCACCCCATCCCAAACGGTCGATTTGTCGTGTGCAAGCTGATCGATGGAGTATTCTTCGGGATCGGTTTTGGCAAGAAAATACGTCATATGGGTGTCCTTCTTCTAACTTATCGCGCTTTGTCTCCGTATATATAGTGTAGTCGTGAGGATAACAGATAGGACTACGAGCCATGGAGAGCATAGCACATCGTCGTATACCCTGTGAAGTATGCACCTGGCATAATTGCGATGTACCCTGTCTACTTAAAGTAACCAAAACAACGGAGAAGGAGTTGAAAGACGTATGACACAGACTGATTCACCAAACACCGAGCCGAAGAGTGGGTACCAGCTAGAAGAACTGCAAGTGATGGGCGAGCAATTGCTCGCAAGAGTAAAAGAGCTGATTCACGAGGGCAATGTGCGCCGCATTATTATTAAGCAAGAAGGCCAGACCATTGTGGAGTTCCCGCTGACGTTCGGCGTCGTGGGCGCTGTCCTGGCCCCGACGCTGGCCGCCATTGGCGCCATTGGCGCATTGATTGCGCGGTGTTCGATCGAGGTTGTGCGCACAGAGCGCCCCAGCGAGCCGCCGCTGGCCTAATGCGGCTGATCTAAGTAGCGGTTAAATGCCTGGCGGGAGTAGAGTATATTTGCTCCCGCCAGTTTTTATTTTCAGGCTGTTCAGGTATCAAATAATTTTTAAGGATTCGACTGGGCAATCGTCTTGGTAATGAAAGGAGGTGGGATGCTCTCGTTGCAACCCTTGACATTGAGGGTATGGCGCAGCTATAATCTTAAAAATGAACTTGTTCATTTATATACTCAAGGTATAACGGTCAGAGATGAGTCAAGCAATGGGAGGCGACTCATATGGCGATCACGAGGAAACAGAAGACGAACTTTTTGATGCTGGTTGGTGCTGCGGCGCTGGTAGGTGCATTTCTCTTTAAAGATGCAGGGCCACTGCTGTTCCTGGTTGCGGTGCTGGCAATGTTTCTGGCGGGCTTTGTCTGGAGCGTGGGTCTATATGCTCGTTTCCACGAGGAGGAAAGCCGGCGCGGGAGTAAGGGATAGGAACTAAAGACCCTCTACCTGGTCTTGATGAAGCAATAGAGGTTTAGAAGCTTCCTGGTCGATTCTTTCGTGTTATGAGTGGATCAACTAGAAGAATCAAAACAGGCTTTATCACGGAGGAAGAGAGATGACAATTACTTTTACACAACTGATCATCTGGCTTGTTATTGCTGCTCTGATCGGCTTTATCAGTGAATTTATTGCTGGTCGACGCGCACCAGCTGGCATCATCGGCGCTATCATGATCGGGCTGCTCTCGATTTTTCTGATCGTAGGCTTCTTCCATTTTCATATCGTAGGCGAACCAACATTGGAAGGTGTGCCATTGGTTAGTACGATCATTGCAGCAGTGATACTGGTCGCGATCTGGAGCAGCCTGGCATACAGGCGGTGAGCTAGCGTGTTGAGAGCCCATAGGTGTCAAGATTAGGATGGTCGAAATTGGCCTCCCCCTCCGGGCGACCGCAAGGGACCGACCCTACTCGGTACGACGCCGCCCCAGGACTGTGGGATGCCACAGTCCTGGGGCGGCGCTGGTCGAACGGTTGTAGTATCTAGAACCGTTCGACCAGCGCCTGGTAATCGACATGTAAAATTTCTTCATTTGAGCCCATAGAACTTGCTATATTACCAGTAGGATGGACATACGGCTAGTAGCGGCGGCGGTAGTAGCGACTACGGCCACGCCAGGCGCGGAAGGTCAGGAGATGCCATATTGCTACCAGTACTATAGCACCGATGAGGGCTTTAATGATTGGTACGCCATAGATGTTGGGATCGCCATTAATAGTGAGGTTAATGACGTTAGTGAGCAGCCAGACACCTACCAGCGCGGCAATGACGGCTCCTATGATGCCGAACGGGAGCCGCCAGCCGACAATAAACTCTGCGACTAAGCCGACGATAGCCGCGACCACCAGGTACACGATAAGTGCAGTGGTGATGGTAATGACAATGAGATGAGCGGAAAAAGCGGCCAGGACTAACATGTGGGCCTCCTTGATCATACATAAATTTGAGAAGGTCATTGTATCTATCTTTAACAATACATTGTATTTAACGGAACTTCAAGTGACACTCTGCTTGGGCTGAAAGCCCAACAGCTTCTGTAGGTAAGCGTACCCCTACAGCGACACGCGCAACTGCGGAACGTACCCGCAGCCGGTGGGGGGTGCCATCGCCCCGACTACGTGGCGGCCACCAAATTCGCCACGATACTTGGCGCGGATGTTTACGGCTCCAACTCCGTCGCGGTGTCCCTGCCACCGGCAGGTCCGGTTGGTGCATCCAAACACGCGTCCTGACGGCGCGCTTTTGCGTCGGTGTCCACATACCGGACAGGTGCGAGAGGTGTAGCTCTCCTCTTGTACCACGACGCGCATCCCCAGACGCTCTGCCTTATAGGTAAGCTTATGTCGAATGCTGCCAAAGGACCATTGGTGCAGCTTCTGGTTGGTTTTGGAGCCCACATCCAGATTCTGGCGAATCGTGCGCACATCGCCAATGACCAGCTTCTCGACGCTCTCCTGGTGCAGCGTGTTGACCAGATAGCTGGTTTGCTTGTGTTCGATCTCCTGGATCTGATGCTTGAGCTTGCTCAGCCCTTTCTTCTTGGCTCGGATCAATTTCCTGCGTCGCTTGCCTCCCTTCTTGCTGTGGGAAATCTTCGTGTCCATCTTTGCTAGGAACTTGTTGCGGTATTGCCGTTTACTGCGCAACAGGCGCCCATTGAGCAGGTGAGAGCGTTGCCCATCGGAGGAGACCGCCGGATGTACCTCACCCAGGTCGATGCCCACCACGTGTTCAGCTCGCCGTTCTTCCAGGGACACCTCCTCTTCCTGCGGGAGGTCTTTCCCGATCTGGTAGGTCGCAATGGCTTCGTACTGGCTCCCCGTCCAATGGATGACGACGGTTTTAGGCAGATCCCATTCCCAGAACAAGACCAGGGGAGCATTCTCCCGACCATTGGAGAGGATGAGCAGGCTCTCGTGCAGCCGAATGGCGCTGTTCTTGTACTCGACCTTGAAGTACCACTTGCGGCGACGCGGCGGTTTGGCGGAGGGGTCCATGGTGTGCTGCTCTCGCCAGCTTGAAAGCCCTGCAAAGAACGCCTGGACTGCTGCATCAACGGTATGGGCATGCAGCAGATGATCAGGATCGGTCGGGATGAGTCGCATCAGATGCCTGGGTTTGAGCCAGATGCCTTTGTGCCGGACCGTGCGCCAGAAGAAGATCAGCGTGCGGCTATAGATTTGCCCACACGCATGAGCCAGTTCATCAAGTTGGGCTGACTTGCCTATCTGAACCCGGCGCACAGCGTACTGCGGTTTCGGTTTCGTCTCTAGTTTACTCATGCCGACCTGTTCTTTTTGGTCTGTCTGTAACCAGAAAGACAAGGGCTCAAGCCGAGGAAAACCCGCCTATCCGCTCGGCCTGAAGGCACAGTGACTTGCCGCAGGTTCAATGTTGTCAACTTTGCATCTGGAGTCAATTTGGGCCTTCTGTTAGAAACGGTTCAGAAACACTGCCTGCGTTTAACAAGGCGAGACAATATTCATTGAAGTCGTAATAGCACAGAAAATGCCACATCTATAGCTTCATCACTTCCAGGACATGTCCATCGAGTAGTGGCATGCCACGCCTGGCGCGTGGCAGTGATTTCAATTCGACCACTTTTACCGCCTTTGTTTGCTCGCCGCCCGCGTCACGCCAGGTAAGGATGAGATGATCTTGCTCGCTGACAATGAGTGAGAGGAGCACGCGGTCATCGCCGATTAATTCGGTGGTTATGACGCCGGAGGTGGCGCGGCCCTTCTGGGGGTACTGATCAAGCGGCACTTTCTTAACGAGACCATTTCCGGTGATAACGAAGAGACTCAGGGGACCTGTAGAGTTGGCCAGTAGAGCACCATCCAGGTAAGAGGTGCTGACTACCTGGGCTCCAGGAGCGAGAGTTATTGCCGCTACACCCTGTCCGACGCGGCCCTGCGCTCGCAATCCTTCGTCACTGAAACGTAGGGTTTGCGCGCTGCCGGTGGTTACAAGATATTCACCTAGTCCACGAGATAACAGAGCGGTTATGACACTATCACCTTCGGCCAGTTTCATATCCTGCACGCCATCGATGTCCGCCGCCTTATATTCGCTGAGGGGTGATTTCTTGACCTTGCCCAGCCTGGTGAAGGTAACAAGGTAGCGATCTTCGTCGTATGATCCGACCGGGAGCAGCGTGACTATCTCTTCTCCCGGAGCCAGTTCCAACAGTTTGCGTACTGGCTCACCCTTTGAGGAACGGGTACCCACGGGAATACGGTGCGCGGCAACCTGGAAGACGCGACCTGTCGAGCATACACACAATATAAAATCTTGCGAGGTGGCGGCTACGATCTGGCGCAGGTTTTCATCGCCACGCACCGGCGTGTAAAGGGCATCGCCATTTTTGCCTTTAGGAGTATAGGTGTCAGCCGGTAAAGATTTGAGGGTTCCAGCGCGGGTATAGGCGATTACCAGTGGCTCAGCCTCGTGCAGGGAAGCAACTTCCTCAACAGGAGCGTGGGCCTGGCCTTCGACCTCAATGATGGTGCGGCGCCCATCGCCAAACTGCTTGATGAGTTGCTGCATCTCCTTCTTCAAAAGTGTGACAAGCGCCTTGCGGTCAGAGAGCAATGCTTCTAGCTCATCGATGCGAGCTTGCAGTTCTTCTTTCTCCCTGGCATATTTGCCCGCATCCAGGCGCGTCACCTGCGCCAGGGTCATGGAGGCGATGACATCGGACTGGATAGGTGTCAGCTTGTAGATTGTTTCTATTTTCTTGCGGGCCTCGGCACGGTCTTCCGCCTGTTGGAAGATCTTGACGACGCGGTCGGCATTGGCAGCGCCAACGATCAGACCCTCAACGATGTGCAGGCGTTCACGCGCCTTGCGCAGATCGAACTGGGCGCGGCGGGTCAGGACATCGACCTGGTGAGCATTCCAGTAGTTGAGCAGTTCCAGCATGCCTGCCTGTTTGGGCTGGCGTGCTGCCTGCATGGGTTCACCAAAGAGGAAGACCATCTGAAACGACAGAGCTACCTGCAAATCAGTTTCATTGAAAAGCTGCGAGAGCGCCTGTGCCGCGCTGGCATCTTTGCGCAGTTCTAGCACTATGCGCAGGCCCTTCTCTGTATCGCTTTCATCGCGCAGATCGGGCAGCAGGCCTTCGAGCTTACGCGAGTTGATGGCCTTGACGATAGAGGCCTTGATCTTGTCCCGGCCAATGGGCGGGATTTGCGTTACCACCAGGGAGCGACTGCGCGGAGTTTCTTCCAGGCGTACCTCTGCACGTACAATAATACGCCCCTTGCCAGTTTCCAGGTAGTCCTTTATACCATCGATACCCATGATGCGCCCGCCCTGGGAGAAATCCGGTCCCTGGATGTAGGTCATCAGTTGTTCTATGGTCATGTTGGGGCGGTCAAGCAGAGCTATACAGGCGCGCAGCACTTCGGTCAGGTTATGCGGTGGGATATTGGTGGACAGGCCGACAGCGATACCGCTGGAAGGATTGACAACTGGAGGAATACGGCCTGGCATGTAATCGGGCTCGACCACTTTCGGGTCCTGCTTGTAGGTTGGGTGCAGTGGCACGGTATCGCATTCCATGTCGGCCATCAGCGCTTCAGCCAACGGTGAAAGGCGCATTTCCGTGTAGCGGTAGGCGGCGGGAGCATCGCCATCCTCGCTGCCCATGTTTCCCTGTCCTTCGATCAACGGATAGCGCATGCTAAATGGCTGCGCCATACGCACGGCAGCATCGTACACCGAGGCGTCGCCATGCGGGTGGTAGTTGCCAAGAATCAGACCAACCACTTCGGCGCTTTTGACAGTTGGCCGGTTAGAGAGGTAGCGGGCCTGACGCATGCCCGCGAGAATACGGCGCTGCACGGGTTTGAGGCCATCACGAGCATCCGGAAGCGCCCGGTCGGTGACGACAGAAAGACCATAGGTGGCAAAAGCCTGCGCCATGACGAGGGAGAAATCCTCTTCGCGGATAATGCCTGCCCCGCTGGCGTTGTCTAGCGTGCGAGCCATAAATTAGATGTCCAGTTCTTTAATTTTACGGGCATGTTCAGCCAGGAAGGAGCGACGAGCCTCTGCATTCTTATCTTCCATCAGTTCCGCAACCAGTCGCGCTGCCAGCACTCCATCCTCTATGGTCACGCGCTTGAGCGTGCGGCGGGCAGGATCAAAGACAGTTTCACGCAGTTCCTTCGGATTCATCTCACCCAGGCCTTTGAAACGCTTGAACTCCAGCCCTTCAGCGTCTGAATGCGCCTTGATGAACTGCTGCCGTGCCTCATCGTCCAGCAGCCAGGTAACTTTACCCTTGTACTTGACCGAGTAGAGCGGCGGGCAGGCAATGTAGACATGGCCCTTCTCGATCAGTTCACAAAACTCCTGGTGGAAAAGGGTAAGCAATAGGCACTGGATGTGCAGTCCATCCACATCGGCATCGGTGGCGATGATTACGCGATTGAACTTGAGGCGGCTGATATCAAAGAAATCGCGTGTACCGGTGCCAAGCACATTTATGATTGTCCTGATCTCTTCGTTCTCGACGAGGCGATTTAAGTCAGCCTTGGCTACATTGAGCGGCTTACCCTTGAGCTTAAGCACGGCTTGAAATTCCGAGAAGCGCCCAGGACCAGCACTGCCGCCGGCAGAGTCGCCTTCGACGATGAAGATTTCCGAGCGAGCGGGGTCATTGGTGTTGCAGCGAAGAAACTTTCTAGAGAGCGAAGTGTCGATCAACTCACCATTCTTTTTAGTGCCTGCGCGCGCCAGTTCCTCCACGAGCTGGGCTTCGTTGCGGGCTTTCTGCATCTGGAGGATTTTTTTGAGCCATTCCTTGCCTGCACCGCCGGAGCCATCGAACCATTCTTTCAAGCTCTCGTCTACGATGGAGCGCACAATACCTTCAACAGGAGCATTATTGAGCCGGTCCTTGGTCTGCCCTTGAAACTGCGGATTGGTCAACTTGACCGAGATAACAACATTCAGCCCCTGCTGTATGACTTCCGGCTTGAAGCCCTCCTTCTCGCGGCTTTTAATGATGCCCCACTTGAGAGCATAGTCATTGACGACTTTGGTAAGGGCCGCTTTGAAGCCTGTTTCATGCACTCCGCCATCACGGGTACGCACGGCATTGGCAAAGCTATACATCGTGATTTTGTAGCCTGTGGTTGGCTGGAGGGCTACCTCTACCTGTACACCGTCTTTTTCCTTTGTCATACTGATGACCTGTTTAAAAAGAGGAGCGCCAGTGCTCACTGCCAGTTCACGCACATAATCAGGTAGGCCATCACGCGAGTAGAAGGTGCGATTGACCTGTTCGCCAATGTTATCGTCCCATGCATCCAGGTGCAGGGAGACGCCACAGTTGAGGTATGCGGCGGCTTTCAGACGACTCTGGACAGACTCCAACGAATAGTAAGCGTCGGGATCGAAGATCGAGCGATCATATAACCAGCGCAGCTGCGTGCCATGCAGTTTCGGGTCGCAGGAGGTGATCCGCCGGGGCAAGGCAGTGCCCCGGTTGAAGTTCTGTGTAAAGCACTGCCCGGACTTCCAGATGGTTACTTCCAGTTTCTCAGAGAGGGCATTGATAACGGTCGCACCAACGCCGTGCAGCCCACCAGCAGTCTTATAGACGCCCTCGGAAAATTTTCCACCAGAATGCGGCACGGTGAAAATAACAGTGGCGGCAGGCAAGTAATCTCCCTGGTAAAGCATAGGATCAAAGGGCATGCCGCGGGCTTCGTCGCGTACAGTGACCCAGCCAGCGCGGTCAATGCTGATCCAGATTTGCTTGCCGAAGCCCGCTACCGCCTCATCGACGGCATTATCGAGCGCCTCCCACAGCAGGTGAAGTAGACCGGAGGTGGAGGTTGAGCCAATATACATGCCCGGCCGGTGCCGGATTGCCGCGATGCCTTCGAGCACCTGAATATCCGCGGCTGAATAGGCAGTGTTCTTTTTAGTTCGTGGCACTGCTTTCTCCTCTGTCCTGGCCGCAATCGTTTCCAGCACTTCACCCTCACGAGCATGTGTAAAAAGGGAGAGTTGGCCGTTGATAGAGGCTGGCTCGTCTTGTATTACAGGGGAAACCTTGGGGAAACGAGACATCTATTCTGGTTCCTTTCGAAAATCTTGCTTGTGACGACTCCTCACGGCTCCAAGCCGGGGGCTTCTGGAATGACTCGGCCGTGTCGTCCCACGGCTTGTTGCAAAATATTCCTGCTGGCATTGTGGTCTCTATCCAGCACGAGCGAACACCTGCTGCATTGATACACTCTGACGGATAGGGGCATCTCTTGAATGTTTCCACACGCCGAGCAGCTCTGCGACGTGTAGGCTGGATTAACTTTCACCACCTGTCTTGCAGCTTCTTCCGCTTTCAAGACCAGTTGGGTGAAAAACGCCGACCATGCCGCGTCCGCTATCGATTTCGCCAGTTTGGGATTTTGTACCATGTTGCGCACTACCAACGCCTCGATAGCGATGAGCCCGAACCGCTTGACCAGGAGCGCCACGTGCTGCCCAATGAAGTTCCGCCTGCGGTTGCTGATGCGCTCATGGATGCGCGCCACCACCTTGCGTCGTTTCCTCTTTTCTGGCGTTTTGCCCTTCGCTTTGGAGAGTTTGCGTTGCGCCTTGGCAAGGGCTTGTTCTTCTTGGCGGAAAAAGCGGGGATTCTCAATCTGGGAGCCATCAGAGAGGTAGGCAAAGGTCTTGAGGCCGACATCAATACCGACTTGTGCATCAGAGGCTGGCCACGAATCTGGCGCGACTTCTTCGCACAAGAGCGAGACAAACCACTTGCCCGTGGGCGTCCGTTTCACGATGGCTGTTTTCGGTGTGCCCTGCAGGGGCCGATGCATGAGCATCTTCACATGCCCAAGCTTGGAGAGCACCAACTTGCCATCCTGGGAGAAGGAAAAGCTGTTGCCGTATTGCTTGAAGGTCAGCGAATCGTAGCGAAAACGCGAGCGATACCGCGGATAGCCCGGTTTCTCGCCTGCTTGACACCTGCGGAAAAAGGCTGCAAACGCCAGGTCCACCCGTTTGACCACATCTTGCAGGACTTGCGAGTTCACCTCGGTGAGCTCGGGGCAAGCCTGTTTGCAGTCGGGCAGTTCAGCACATTGGCGCGAGTAGCCAAGCGAGATACCTGCCAGGCGATAAGCATCACGGCGTTCTTGCAGGGCGGCGTTATAGGTCTCGCAGCAGAGAACAAGCCACCTATTCAGCGTGGTTTGTTGTTTTTTTGTTGGATAGAGTCGGTATTGAAACGTCTTGTTCATATCACGGGTACATTCTTCTTGAGGCAAGAACAACCGGAAACCGTCCCTCCCCTGCCCCCAACAAGGAACGCGTCTTTCATCCCCCTAACTGAAAGTCAGGGCTTTCAGGCGCGGGGCTCTAGTAAATTCATCATAAAGCCTTCAGGGCCGAATGTCAAGAGAAAATTGGGCCAAAAGTTCTAAATTAAAAAATAATCTACCCAGAGTGTTCATGATTTCAGTCTCAACTACAACCCATGCTCATAGCTTACGTATAAAGTTAAAGTGAAGTGTATCAACGAAATAAGTACATTATACTCATCAATTTCTGTCAATGTAAAAGACCTACAGATAAGTTGGTTAGGAAGTAAATTACTGAGAAAAGCGTACTATTTTATCCGTTTTTGTTGTTGCAAACGATTAACATAAGTAAGATATAAAGTGCGAAATGTGGCGCTCAGGCGCTTCACTCTTAAGAATGGGTGAATTATCCTGTATCATCTAGCGGATGAAATTGGCTATATGATATACTTTAACCAATAATAATCTCATAAACCAACTCTTATTAGGAAGGTATGGATTGGTAGATGCCACGTCCATCGAAGCGGGTTTCGCCAGATACATTAGGTGGCCGGATCAGGGCAGCGCGGCAGGAGATGCGGCTTTCGCTGGCGGAAGTTGCAGCAGAGCGTTATAGTACGAGCTTGATTTCGCAGATTGAACGGAATCGCGTGGATCCATCACAGGAAAGCTTGCATTATCTGGCCGAACGGCTCCAGCTGCCGATTGAAGATTTAACGGCTTTAGCCCAAGAGCATCGTGAGTCTGAGGTTGAAGCATCGAGATATAAGTTGAATGATGAGCGGAGACTCCAGGCGCAGCAACTGCTCGTGAGCAACCGGCCGCGCGAGGCGCTGAAATCCCTGGAAGAGGTTGATCTAGTGCAGATTCCTGGGCACTTGCGGTGGCGCCTGGCAGCGTTACGTGGTCAATGCTATTTCAATTTACGAGAGTTCCGGCAGGCCCAGTATAATTTTCTTTACGCCATGGCTGAGAAGCCACCGGTTGTGCCATCCGAACAGGCGCAGGAAGCAATGCTGCTCGCGCTGCACCTGGCCGCGGCCAGTAGAGAGCTGGGACAGCTTGACGAAGCTGCGAGATACTATCAGATTGCTCTGGAGATGATGGACGCCAGCACTTCGCTGCGTTATATTGCGGAAGCGCATTGGGGCCTGGCGCTTGTATTATTTGAGCAGGCGCGTCAGCTAGCCGATGACACTGGCAGCACCTTTGTGCAGGGACCGGAGGTAGAGGCTGCGCTCTCGCATGCAGAGAGCGCACGGACACTCTACCAATCGATTGGTGATGTGCTCAATGCTGCTGCGCTTACCTGCGAGGTGGGGCTGATTGAACAGGCGGCAGGGAATTTGGAGGAGGCGCGCATATCTCTACGTGGAGTACTCGCTGTATGGAAGCCAAAGCTTGACGAGGGAGTGGAAACCACTACAGCTAGTAGGCGCCGCAAGCAAGAGCGAGCTAATGTGGTTTCCGCGGCAGCGTGCTACCTGGCCGGCGTTGAATTCGAGGCCGGTAACTATGAGGCAGCTCGTGATTATGTAGAGCAGGCTCAGGAAGCAGGCAAGGAGAGTTACATATTAAGGCGAGCAGAGGCGTCAATGATGCTGGGTAAAATCCTTGAAGCACAAAGCGCCGAGGACCCAGAATGTGATGGGACGGCAGCAGAAGAAGCATTTCAGCAAGCCATCAACGAATTAGAGAAGACCGACCGGGTGGCCGCGAAGATTAAAGCGCTTGATCTGCTGGGTCGTCACCTGCTGAAGAAGGGAAAGGTGACTGAAGGCGAGAAGGTGTTGGACCGCGCCCGACGACTGTCCCAATTTGTACCAACTGAAAGTGCTATAACCCCTGAGAGTGACAATGCCTCCTGAAGCTCCCAGGGCAACCGCAAGGGCCTGCACACCATCCCCCGGATGGCGTCCCCCACCCGGCCCAACCACCCTTGCCCCTACCATACTACGGGGGCGTTGTCCCAGCGGCTTGTTGCTGTTGCTGATTTCAACCCCAGCTATGTGGTAGAACCCAGGTCAGTGATTGTAGGTGTTATAATACGGTAGAGCAGTAAATAATCTCTACGGGTGCTGGGAGGAGCTCTCTATGATGAAGCCTATCACAGGTCAATATGAGTGCGTCCATCGTTCTGGTATCGGGTTGGACTACTTCACTTCTCGCATTGACCGTCTCACTCTACAAGCAGATGGACGTTTTGTCCTTATTGCGCAAGACCGCAGTCG
>WNFD01006715.1_pt1 | contig 18985 bp, 20 predicted proteins | sample 5400491 | NCBI WGS metagenome assembly WNFD01 (sample SAMN13153343, study PRJNA577476) | soil metagenome | isolation source: 120 cm saprolite under Douglas fir tree site 2 hole 2 replicate 2 | place: USA:California | collected 2015-04-18 | reverse complement strand
CCGCCACCGAGCGCAGCTGGGTCGACTGGTCGCCGTTCAGCTATCCGTTCAACATGACACGCCAGCCGGCGGCAACCGTGCCGTGCGGTCTGACCCGCGGCGGGCTGCCGATCGGGTTGCAGATCGTCGGGCCGCTTTACGCCGAGGACCGCGTGTTGCGAGCGGCGCGCGCCTTCGAGCAGACCCAGCCCGAGCGCCGCCCGACACTGGGGTGAGAGAAATGGCAACAAGCGCGAAAAGGGTCGGAAATCTGAGGGTCACGTTGACCGACGCGCCCGATCCGGGCGACACCGCGGTCATCGCCGACGGGCTCGCCGAGTACAATGACGAAAAGGCGGGCTTGCGCGACCACCGACCGCTCGCGGTCCTGGTCGCGGACCCCGAGACCGGCGAGGTGATCGGCGGTCTCTACGGCCGCAGCTACCTCGGCATCATGTTCATCGAGCGGTTCTTCCTGCCCGAGACGCGGCGCGGCAGCCGACTCGGGTCCCGCGTGCTCGCGATGGCCGAAGAGGAGGGCAAACGCCGCGGCTGCGCGCTGATCGCCCTCTTCACCCTGCACTTCCAGGCGCCGGGCTTCTACCGGAAGCAGGGCTACGAGATCGCCGCCCGGCTCGAAGCCCCGCCGCCCGGCGCGACACGCATCCTGATGATCAAGAAGCTCGGCTGATTGCCGCCGCTCACTCGCGAAAGGCGAAGCGGTAGGCGGCGCCGTGCGGCTTGATGTGCCCGGCGGTCGGAGTGGGGAAATGCGCCGGCATGATCAGCGCGTCGCTGTCGGCGTAGGTCTCGACCAGCCGGGTGCGGCTGACCCGGGAGAGGTCGCGATCGGTGCAGGCCATCGTCGACCATTCCGGCTTGAGGCATTGCAGCGGATGGTGCAGCACATCGCCGATGAATACCCCGCGCTCGCCGTCCGAGCGGGCATGGATGACGACGTTGCCCGGGGTGTGTCCGGGATAGGATTCGAACCACAGCCCGTCATCGAGCGCGTAATCGTCGCCGACCAGCAGCGCCTGCCCGGTCTTGACGACGGGCAAGATGCTGTCGCCGAAGGCGAGCGCATGCGCCGAGTCGGCGCCGCTGGCGTGGAAATCCTGCCAATGGTCGTATTCGCGCTTGGCCATCACGTATTTGGCGTTGGGGAAGGTGGGGACCCAGCTGCCGTTGACCAGCCGGGTGTTCCAGCCGACATGGTCCCAGTGCAGATGCGTGCACATGACAAAGTCGATCTCTTCCGGCTTGACCCCGAGCCCGGCGAGATCGCCGATGAACGAGCTGCGCATGCGATGGAACTGCGGCCGCGTCGGGCGTTCCTTGTCGTTGCCGATGCACGAATCGATGAGGATCGTGTGATGCCCGGTGCGCACGACAAAGCTGTGAAAGCTGAAGATCAATTTGCCGGTTGCCGGATCAAGCAGGCGCGGACCCAACAGTTCGGTGTTGGCGCGCACCACCTCGGGGTCGAAATCGGGGAAGAAATCGGGCGGGTCGAAAAACGGACCCTGGTAATCGGCGATGCGGTTGACCTCGAAACTGCCGATGCGGATGGGCTGCATCTGTCCTCGCTGGCTGAGGGTTCGGACCGGTCTCGACTGTAGCGCCGCGGCGAGCGCGATGCCTAGAGGCTCACGTCATTGCGAGGAGCGCAGCGACGAAGCAATCTCGATGAGATGAGGGCACGCCGGCGCGAGATTGCTTCGCTGCGCTCGCAATGACAGTGGGAAAGTGCGGAAACATTGCCCCGCCAACGCAGGTCCGTTACCCTCGCCAGGGCCGTTGCCAGCCGGGGATGCATGATGCGCGCCGTTCTTGCCGTGGGCCTCTGCGCCTTGCTCTACCCGGCGGCAGTGCTGGCGCAAACCGCGCCGGCCCCGGCGGCGCCGAGCGCCGCGCCGACACGAGGCGGCGACATCACGCGCGACCAATATATCGAGCACGCGGTGGAACGCGCGAAACGCGCCGCCGAGGCGCGGTTCGACCGGATGGATACCGACCATGACGGCGTTCTGACCGCCGCCGAGCGCCGCGCCGAGCGCGCGCAACGGCGCGCCGCACCGTCTCAGTAATCGGCCGCAAATCAAGGAAGGAGCCTGCCATGCCCGATGATGCAACGCTCGCCACGCGTACCGCCTCGCCCGCCCAGTCGGCGCCGGTGGTCATGGGCCTCGACCACGTCGTCTTGCGGGTCGCCGATATCGACCGCTCGATCGCCTTCTATGAGGCGGTGCTCGGCCTCCATGTCGAGCGCCGTCTCGCCGAGATCGGCCTCGTCCAGCTGCGCGCCGGCACGTCGATGATCGACCTGGTGCCGCGAACCGAAGACGAGGATGACGGCCGCAACATGGACCATTTCGCGGTGCGCATCGCCGAGATGGACGTGCCCGCGCTGACCGCGCACCTGAAGCGGCACGGTATCGATGCCGGTGAAGTCAGGCGGCGCTATGGCGCGGAAGGCTACGGCTCGTCGATCTACATCACCGATCCCGACGGCAACACCGTCGAGCTGAAGGGCCCGCCGGAAACCACGGCCTAGCCACTCATGCGTCATTCCCGCGAAAGCGGGAATCCAGGGGTCCGAGACACCATCGCTTGCCCTGGACCCCCGCATCCGCGGGGTGACGACGGGCCTTTGAGCGGAGCGTCGCATGGCCGATTTCTTTCCCGGCTTCGAAGAGCGGCGGATCGAGACGTCCGGCGCCGCGATCAATCTGGTGACCGGCGGCAGCGGGCCGCCGCTCCTGCTGCTGCACGGGTATCCGCAGACCCATGTGCTGTGGCGCAAGTTGGCGCCGCGCCTGGCGCAGGACTTCACCCTCGTGATCCCCGATCTGCGCGGCTATGGCGACAGTTCGAAGCCGCCCGGCGGCCCCGACCAGGCCGCCTATTCGAAGCGCGCGCTGGCCCAGGACCAGGTCGAGACGATGGCGGCGCTCGGGCATGAGCGGTTTCGCGTCGCCGGGCACGACCGCGGCGCCCGGGTCACCCACCGGCTGCTGCGCGACCACCCCGGCCGGATCGAACGCGCGGCCCTCCTCGACATCGTGCCGACGCTCTACCGCTTCGAGACGATCGACCAGAAGGCCGCGACCGGGAGCTATCACTGGTTCTTCCTGATCCAGCCCGCGCCGTTCCCGGAGCGGCTGATCGGGGCCGAGGCCGAATATTATCTGCGCCACTCGTTCGGCCTCGACCGCAACCCGACGGCGCTGGAGCCGGAAATCTTCGCCGAATATCTACGCTGCTTCAGCAACCCCGAGACGATCCGCGCGACCTGCGACGAGTACCGCGCCGGCGCCGGGGTCGATCTCGAACACGACCGCGCCGACCGCGGCCGCAAGATCGCCACGCCGCTCCTCGTCCTATGGGGCCAGCGCAGCGGACAGGGCAGCGGCTACGACATGCTGGCGGTGTGGCGCGAGCACGCCGACAACGTCACCGGCCAGGCGATCGCCAGCGGCCATTTCCTCCCCGAGGAAGCCCCCGACGACACCTATCGGGCGTTGCGCGGATTTTTCGCCTAACCCCGAATTCCCTGAGAACAGGGAAATTTCTCCGTCGCCGAGCGCAAAACCCCGGGCAAACGGCCCCGCTCCGGGCGAATCCGCGCCGCGGAACAGGGAATTTTCCGCGCAGGCTGAGGGAATTTTGTGCGGCGAACAGGGATTTCGCCCAACGCATGGATTGTTCCGCATGAGCAATTAAAATATATTGACAATTGCGACAATAATATGTATATAGGCTCGCTCAACGTCAATCCCCGCCCCTGCCGCATGACCGGCTATCGCCAGCCGCCGATCCATACCCGATTTCGCAAAGGGCGCTCGGGCAATCCCGGCGGCCGGCCGCGCCGCGCGAGAGACCTGTTGACTGTGATCGAGCGGGCGCTCGACCGGCCGGCGCCGGAAACCGTAGGAGGCGGCCGCCGGGTCTCCCGCCGCGAGGCGATCGTCGCCCGCCTCGTCGAGCAGGCCGCCGCGGGCGAGCTGCGCGCGACAAAGCTGCTCCTCGACCTCGCCGAAAAGGCCCGCCGCGCCGCCGGCCCCGATCCGATCGACGAGGATGGCGAAGACCCGCGCGAGTTTCTGCGGCGCGAACTAGACCGCCTCGCCGCCGCCGCCGCAACCCCGGAGCCCGATGCGGAATGAGTTGCGTTTTTCACTCGTGCGATCGCGCGCCTGGCGGGAGACAATGGAGAGGCGACCTCTGACCGTGCAAATGTAAGGTCGGCTTTGGGTGGAAACTGGAACGTCCCGGAATCCGCCTCCGATGACGCCTCTGCGCCGATAGCCGACAACCGCAGTTTCACGAGGAAGAGTATTTAATCAGTGCGACAGATGGCGTCGCATCGTCGTTCCCCTCCACGATCGTACAGGTGGGGTCGCTACCCGATACGGTGTTGTTGGCGTGCGCAGAACGGTCGTGCTCAAGAAGCCGTTCACCTGGCGTCGTTGATAATTGGAGCGTTCGCCTGCTCCATTCGTCTTTCCATTGGTGTTCTCACTCCCTACAATCACGGCGCGCAGGGATCGCCATGGCCATTCATTTCAAAACCACCACACCCAGGAAGCTTCTCGCCACCTACAAGAAGGCTGTGGACGATGGCCATGTTACAACTTGGTCTTATGACGGCGACGGAGACTTTACTCACACCGCAAAGCAATGGTCAGGAAAAGCATGGCTTCGTCCGAAAATAAATGGGCGCGAAGAGCTCGTGCTATACATTCTTACGCCACTTGAGACCGAGCTAACCTCTGAAGTATATGCGATATATCACGGTCGGTTTATTGAATCTATGCTTAGCCATTGTGACGGACTCTTTGTTGATGGCCGGGCTAGCGCAATGCCGGAAGACGGAGACATCGTTAGTTAGCGATGAACGCGAACTATTTCTTTATCGATGGATCAGCGCTGACGGCGCAAATTCGCCAGTTACAGCGTGCTGAACCGACATATAGAGAAAGGAAGCTTTGCCCTCGTGAATTCCTTACCCATTTTATGATGTCGCTTCAGCACCTTCATGGAGGGTCCTACAAGCGCGCCACTTTCTACTTTCCGCAGGGTGATGACGCCGCAGTCGGAGAATACCTACGAATGCCCGATCATCAACATCCAGGCGAGATTCGGGATCTTCACTTTAAGTTCTGCGGTCAGAAGCTTAAGAAATCGGCAGAGTTCGATAAGTTCGTGGAAGAAAGCGTTCCGTCTAAATTTCAAAGCCGCTTCGCTAAGAGCGAAAAGGGAATAGATATTGAGATGTGCTGCGATGCATTGAGACTTGCTAGCGCGGCGCGTCTCGAAAGGCTGTTCCTTCTTACCAACGATGGTGATTTTATACCGCTCTGTCGGACTTTAAAGGAGTTCGGCTCAAATATCAGCATTCTACATCTCTCGGCCGCTACCGCGCCAAACGCCGAACTGCTCCGTGAAGCTGACAGCTATGATGTTGTGTCGACCAACGCCTTAAATGCGATGTTCTTTCCACCTCCCGTTGAGGGTGCACCGGTTCTAGGGGAATCTGGAGGTTTCACTCGTGAAGGTGAAGTTGCTTTGTCTGCTGAAGAGCCGACATCTGAGAAGCCGGAGACCGAACCATCTGACCTCAAAATTGTCGAGGATCCGGAGGCCCCCGACAAAGAGGGGTAAACAAGGTACTCCCGCGCGAGCACAACAGCGTATTCGGGGACCCAGCCAAAGCCACAACTAGTGACCACTGATGGGATCACCGCAGGCAACGCCGTACAGCTAGAGAGGGTATTCAGCGGCCAAGGACTGCGAGTGACCAAGGCCTGCTAAGGGGCATGAAAAGACAGCCGCGGGCCTTACGCCGGCGGTCTGCTATCGGTCGCGAGCCGACCCCCACTCCGCTCCGGCGATCCCGCTCAGTTGCGCCGGGACAAGAGGCCGCGGGCGATTATTTGGGCTTGGATCTCGGCGGCGCCTTCGAAGATGTTGAGGATGCGGGCGTCGCAGAGGACGCGGCTCACCGGGTATTCGAGGGCGTAGCCGTTGCCGCCGTGGATTTGCAGGGCGTTGTCGGCGTTGCTCCAGGCGACGCGCGCCGCCAGGAGCTTGGCCATGCCGGCCTCGATGTCACAGCGGCGGCCGCCATCCTTTTCGCGCGCCGCGAAATAGGTCAGCTGGCGCGCCACCATCGTCTCGGTCGCCATCATCGCGAGCTTGTGCGAGACGCGGGCGAAGGCGATCAGTTTCTTGCCGAACTGGCTGCGTTCGAGGGCATAGCCTAGGCCCAATTCGAGCGCGTTCTGGGCGACGCCGACGGCGCGCGAGGCGGTCTGCACCCGGGCGCTCTCGAAGGTCGCCATCAGCTGCTTGAAGCCCTCGCCCTCGACCCCGCCGAGGAGGCCCTCTTGCGGCACGGCAAAGCCGTCGAAGGCGATCTCGTATTCCTTCATCCCGCGATAGCCGAGAACCGGGATCTCGGTACCGCTGATGCCCTCGGCCGGGAACGGGTCGGAGTCGCTGCCGCGCGGCTTTGGCGCGAGGAACATGCTGAGGCCGCGATAGCCGCTGTCGGGCGCCCCGGTGCGGGCGAGGAGCGTCATCAGGTCGGAGCGCGCGCCGTGGGTGATCCAGGTCTTCGCCCCGAAGATGCGATAGTGCTCACCGTCCTTCACCGCGCGGGTTTGCAGGCTGGCGAGGTCCGATCCCGTATTGGGCTCGGTGAAGACCGCGGTCGGGATGACCGTGCCGGAGGCGATGCGTGGGAGCCATTCCTCTTGCTGGCGCGCGGTGCCGCCGAGGCGGATCAGCTCGCCGGCGATTTCCGAACGGGTGCCGAGCGAGCCGACCCCGATATAGGCGCGCGACAGCTCTTCCGAGACGACGCACATCGCCATCTTGCCGAGCCCGAGCCCGCCATGCGCCTCCGGCAGGGTCATGCCGAAGACGCCGAGCGCGGCCAGCTCGTCGATCACCGCGATCGGGATCAGCTGGTCGCGGCGATGCCATTCCTGGGCATGAGGTGCCACCGCGCGCTCGGCGAAACGGCTGATCTGATCGCGGATCATCTCGAGGGTCGGGTCGCCGAGCCCGATCTGGCCGTAGGGCGCCGGCGAAGCGTCGGCGAGGTGAGCGGCGAGACGGGCACGCACCTCGCCGAGCCCGCGCATGAGGCGCCCGGCATCGCCGGTGCGCAACGGCCCGAGTTCGTCCTCGGTGAGGCCGAGATCCTGCGGCCGGACAATCTCGCCCTGCGCCATCGCAATCCCGCCGGCGAGCTGCGCCAGGTAGTCGCCGAACGCGACCGCCAGGATCAGCCCCTCGATCGTGCCGAACGCGCCATCGGCATCGAGGCGCACCGCCCAGTGGCGGATCTGCCGCAAGGCCTCGACATAGGTCGCCATCCACGCCAGGCCATGCGCCGCGATCTGCTCGCGATCGAGCGCCGCGCCGTCAATAGCCCCGCCGGGTGCAATGCGTTCGCCGACCCGCGCCCGCGCCGTGCGCAGCACCGACTCGGCGGCGACGAGCGCCCGCTCGCTGGCGGCGAGCCGCGGGTGAGCGGCCGAATCGCCCTGCGTCCTTCGAGACGCGCCCCTTCGGGACGCTCCTCAGGATGAGGATGATTTTTTTGGTTAATCAATTGCTCACCTCATCCTGAGGAGGCCGCAAAGCGGCCGTCTCGAAGGACGCACGGCGCTCGATAGCGCGGGCCTAGCGCGTATCGGAGATCTCATAATTGCGCGGGATCGTCGACCGCATGTTCGGATCGCGGGCGCGCGCGGTCTCCGATTGCGTCATCGAGACCGCCGAGATGTCGTCACTGATCGCATTGAGGTTCTGGATGTCGCTCGCGCGTTGCGGCCCGCCGGCGACGCAGCCGCACGCGCCGCCCAACGCCAGGGCGAAGGCCAACCCGCAGCGGAGCGAATTCATCGGTTTCCTCCGGTTAGACCGAAATCACATACGCTACCGCAAATGCAATAACAACCAGCACCAGCGATATCCCGAGTATATAGCGCAGGACACCATTCTTGCGGGCCGCGCGGGCTCTCTCCGGGGTCTCCACGATGCGCTGGTCCATGACCTGCCTCGCCGGTTGCGCCCGCCTCAAGCTGGGAACGGGAGCGGCCGTGCTTTCGATCCCGTGCTATAGTGCGGCATGGCCCGGCTTTCGGTGAACCTCAACAAGATCGCGCTATTGCGCAACTCGCGGCGCACCGGCGTCCCCGACATCCGCGATTTCGCCCGGCTCGCCCATGGTGCCGGCGCCGATGGGCTGACCGTGCACCCCCGACCGGACGAACGGCACATCCGCGGCGCCGACATCCCCGCCCTGGCCGAAATCATGCGGCCGTGGCGCCCGGCCTGCGAGCTCAACATCGAAGGCTATCCGGACGAACGGCTGTTCGAAATCGTCCGCGCGGTCCGCCCCGAGCAGGTGACGCTGGTGCCCGACGGCCCCGGTGTGCTGACCTCGGAGGAGGGCTGGAAGCTCGACAACCGCGATACGCCATTGGTCAACCCGGCGGTCGCTGGGTTGAGGCGGGTCGGCTGCCGGGTGATCCTGTTTGTCGACCCCGATCCGGACGTGGTGGAACGGGTGCCCGGCACCGGCGCCGACGGCATCGAGATCTATACCGGGAACTATGCCGCCGCGTGTCGCGCCGGCGACGCCGCCGCCGCATTGCAGGCCTGTGCGGCGACGGCCGCGCGCGCCACCGCGCTCGGGCTCGTCGTCAATGCCGGGCACGACCTCAACCTCGACAATCTGCCCGCCCTGGTCGCGGCCATGCCGTCTTTGGCCGAAGCCTCGATCGGCCACGAGCTGACCGCCGACGCCCTGGTCATCGGCTTCGCCGCCGCCGTCAGGGCCTACAAGGCAGCGCTGGCCGGGAAATGATCGCGACAGTGCCCGACCGTGTGAGAAGCCGCTTAAGCCACTCCGCTTGCTCAGCGGGAGTGCCGCCGATAAATTAACCAGCGATAATTGCCCGCGGAGTTGCCATGCCTCGGTCCGTGACCCTAGAGCTGGATGACAAGACCTTGCAGACGCTCGACCGGCTCGCAGCGTCCACAGAGCGCTCCCGGGACGATCTCATCAGCCAAGCCGTCCAGGATTACTTGGAGCTACAGAGCTGGCAGATGGATAAGATACGGGCGGGGATTGCCGCAGCCGAGCAAGGCGACTTTGCCAGCGAGGAGGAGATCGCGCGAATTGTGGAGAAATACTCCACACCGGCATGATTGTTGCCTGGACGCGGCCGGCCGCACGCGATCTTGAGCTGATCGGGGACTATATCGCCCGAGAGAATCCGCGCGCGGCCGATCGGGTTGTCAGACGAATCCGAGACAGGGCCAGGGACCTCACCGATTATCCCCTCCTCGGGCGGACAGGACGGGTCGAGAACACACGCGAGCTTGTCGTTCCCGCCACCCCTTTCATTGTCGTTTATCGGGTCGATGATGACCGGGTCGAGATATTGGCGGTGTTTCACAGCGCGCGCCGATGGCCAGACTCCTTCTGACAAGCGGGTTACTCAAGAACCTTGGGATCGATCGCGAAGACCAGGGGAAAAAACGGCATGACCAGCGCGGCGAAGATATTATCGTAGACATGGCGCGCCCCGGCCTCGGAGACGGCCCACAGCAAACCGCCCTGATCGAAGGCGATGCCCTCGATCCCCGCGGCCACGGCATAGCGGCGCTCGACCGCGCCGGTCGCGGCATCGAGCCGGTCGAGTTCGCCCCAGCGGTTATGGCTGCGCGCGACCCATAATTTGCCGTCGCGGTCGAAAGCCGCGCCCTGGGCATAGCTCGGGATGGCGAGTTCGGCCGAGGCGTCGGCAATAGTCAGCGTCGCGCCGTCATGCAACCCCGACAAGACCGCGTTGGTGAACCGATAGAGGCGGCCCGGGCCGTCCTCCTTGTAGGTGCCGGTCCAGATCGCGCCCGGCGTCGACACCGCCAGCGCCCCGACGAGGCCAGGTCCGAGCCGGATCCCGCGGATCGGCAACGCCTGCGCGTCGAACGCCTGGCGCAGGAAGATCTCGAACAATGCGTGCGTATCGGCGACGTAGAGCCTGTCGCCGCCCGGATAGGCGAGCCCGCCGGCATGCCCGCAAGGCGCCGGGACGTCGGCATGGCCGGTCGCGCGCCCGCTTTCCGGGTCGAGGCGGAACAGCCGGCACGGCCCGCGATTGACCCCGTAGGCGTCGCTGCGATAGGCCGAAACCAGCACCGCGTCGGCGACCGTCGCCAGCCCTTGCGGGTTATATCCGGCATCGAGCCCTGGGACCCATAGGCGGCGGATTATCGCCTGCTCGTTCGGCACCGCGGAGACGCGAAGCGGGCCGTAGCCGGGGCGCATGCCGCGGATGTTCTCGGCGAGAACCCCCGCCGGAGCGACCGCATTCGAGAAACCGCCAGCCGCGATGACGAGCGCGAGAATGCTGACCGCCGCGGCGGTCAGGAACCGCCGGGGGGTCATCGAACCGGCGTGCGCACCGGGCTCAGCCCGCGCGGATATGCCGCCGCCACGACCAGCGTGATGACGGCGATCAGTGCCGCGACGAGACAAGCATTGTGCACCGACAGCGCGACCGCGTCGGCCAGCCGGGCGATTTCGCCGCCGCCGAGGCCTTGGCGAGAGGCCGAATGGAGCAGCTGGTTGACCGCATCATCGGCGCCGGGCAGGCGCTGGTGCACGCCGAAATTGACGATCGCGCCAAACAACGCGGCGCCCAGCGACATGCCGATCATCCGCATGAACATCTGCGAGCCGGTCGCCGCCCCGCGCTCGCGGAATTCGACGGCGCCCTGGATCGACACCAGAAAGGTCGTGTTGCAGAAACCCATGCCGATCCCGATCAGGAAAGACCCGGCCGCCGGCCACAGCGCACCGGCCGCGGGCTCCATCGCCAGCAGGACGGCGCAGCCCGCAACCAGGCTCGCCCCGCCGATCGCGGCGGTGAGCCGGTAGGAGGTGCGGATCATCAGCCGCCCGGCGGCGAATGAGGCGAACATCCAGCTGACCGACGCCGTCCCGACGACAAAACCGGCAACCCCCGGGCTCTTCCCCATGACGCCCTGCACATAGGTCGGCAACAGCACGCTGACCGCCATATTGGTCGCGACGGCGCCGAAACTGCCGAGATTGGCAAGCGTCACGACGCGGCGGCGCCACAATGCCAGCGGCAGCATCGGCTCGGCGGTCCGCTGCTCGTGGAAGAGGAGCCAGGCGAGGGCGCCGATCCCCAGCACGACGAGCGCGGCGAGCGTCGCGCCGTCAAGGGTCATCGCTTCGACGAGCGCCAGCATCAGCGCCCCGATGCCGACAACCAGAAGGACGCCGCCGAGATAATCGATGCGGTGCTCGCGGCGCTCGACCCGCTCGTGCAGAAATATCGCAAACATCGCGATGCTGACGATCCCGACCGGGAGGTTCACCCAGAACACCACCGACCAATGCACATACTCGACGAGAAAGGCGCTGAGCGCCGGCCCGATTACCGCGGCAAAGCCCCACACGGCCGAACTGAAGCCCTGGATGCGGGCACGCTCGGCCGGCGTATAGATGTCGCCGATGATCGTCACCGCGATCAGCTGGATCGCGCCGGCGCCAGTGCCCTGGAGGGCGCGAAAGCAGATCAGGACGACCATCGAGCGGGCAAAGCCGCACAGCGTCGTGCCGATCAGAAAAATCACGGTCCCGACAAAGAAGACCCGTTTTCGGCCATAGAGATCCGCAAGACGTCCATAGAGCGGGATCGTCACCGCCTGCGTCAGCAGCGGCACCGCGAAGACCCAGCTGAACAGGTGAAAGCCGCCGAGGTCGCCGATGATCGTCGGCAATGCGGTAGCGACGATCGAGGCCTCGACCGCCGGCATGAAGATCGCCATCAGCGCCGCCGCGAGCACCAGCCCGCGGCGCGGCACGAACCGGGTCGTCCGCACCTCCTCGACGATCGCCTGATCCACGCAGCGCTCCAGATGCCCAAAAGCTGGGCAAACTTAGGGGGACCGGGGGCGGCGAACAATGCGCGGCATCGCACATCACCCCCGCACCCGCCCCTTGTCATTCCGGCGAAAGCCGGGATCCATCGCACCGCAAAGTCACGGACGAACACATTTGTCGGAGGAATGGTGCAGCCGAGAAATGGATCCCGGCCTTCGCCGGGATGACAATTGTATTCGGGTTATTGCGCCTTGGCGTCGGCCGCCTGCCACAGCCGGATTTCCGCGATCAGCGCCTCGACGGCGCCGCAGGCAAAGCCGAGCGAGGTTTCGTCGACGAGGCGGCCGTCGCGGATCTTGCTGTCGGCCGCGCTGATGATGACCTCGCGCGCCAGCGCGATCCGCGACAGGCACGAATCGAGCGCGACCCGCATGTGTTCGAGGCAGCGGGCGCCGCCTAACGGCCCGCGCGAGGTCGCCATGATCGCGACAGGCTTGTAGGCCAAGACCGACTGGAAGGCCGGGCGCGAGGCCCAGTCGATCGCGTTTTTCAAGACGCCGGGGATGCTGTGGTTGAATTCCGGCGCGCACAGCACGAGCCCGTCCGATTCGGCGATGTCGGTGAGCAGCTTTTTCACGATCGCCGGCCGCTTGTCGCCTTCGAAATCCTGGTTGTAGAGCGGGACTGGCGCGAGGTCGTAGACAACGAGATCGGCGCGGCCGGCGAATTTCTCGCGCAAGGTCTCAAGCACCGCGTTGGAATAGGAACCGGTGCGCAGGCTGCCGGACATTCCGATGAGGCGGGCCGGTTTGCCGTCATCCAACATGCTGATTGCTTCCTAACCTGTGGATCCTCCCCCAGTTCCGTCATGGCCGGGCTTGTCCAGGTCAAGCCCGGGGAGGACGATTGAAGGGCGTCAAACTACCCAACCATTCGCCGCCCGTCATAGCGAAAGCGGGTTGCCCCTGGCAACAAACTCCCGCACATAAACCCGATGCCGCTCACCCCCTCCCACCGCGGGCTGGTCCCGCCGTTTATCGCGATGGACGTGCTGCGCGAGGCGCTCGCACGCGAGGCCGCCGGCCACTCGGTCATCCATCTCGAAGTCGGCCAGCCCGGCACGCCGGCGCCGCAAGCGGTGCTTGAGGCGGCGCGCGAGGCGTTGGCGCAAGACCGCCTCGGCTATACCGACGCGCTCGGCATCGCGCCATTGCGCGAGGCGATCGCCGGGCATTACCAGGACCGGTACGGCGTCGCCATCGACCCCGGCGAGATCGTCGTCACCACCGGCTCGTCGGCCGCCTTCCAGCTCGCCTTTCTCGCCGCCTTCGAGCCGGGAGATCGGGTCGCGCTCGCGACGCCCGGCTATCCCGCCTATCGCAACATCCTGTCGGCGCTAGGGCTTGAGCCCGTCCTGATCGAGGTCGGCGAGAACGCGCATTACCAGCCCAATCCGGAATTGCTCGCCGAGGCCGGGGAACTGGCGGGGCTGATCGTCGCCAGCCCCGCCAACCCGACTGGCACGATGATCCCCGAGGGCGACCTCGCGCGTCTCGCCCTTTGGTGCCGCGAGCGCGGCATCCGGCTCGTCTCCGACGAGATCTACCACGGCATCACCTATGAGAGCAGGCCGCAGACCGCGCGCGCCTTTGGCCGCGAGGCAATCGTCGTCAACTCGTTCTCGAAATACTACAGCATGACCGGCTGGCGGCTCGGCTGGATGGTGGCGCCGCCCGAGTTCGCCCGCTCGATCGAATGCCTGGCGCAGAATTTCTATGTGTCGCCGCCGGCGCTGTCGCAACTCGCGGCGCTTGCCGCGTTCGGCTGCCGCAACGAGCTCGACCTTCATGTCGCGCGCTACCGGGCCAACCGCGACCTGTTGATCGCCGCCCTCGGCCAAGCTGGGCTGACCCGCTTCGCGCCGGCCGAGGGCGCCTTCTACCTCTATGTTGACGTCTCGGCGCTGACCGGCGACAGCCAGGCCTTCTGCCGACAGATGCTCGCCGAAACCGGGGTCGCGACGACGCCGGGCCCCGATTTCGATCCAATCCACGGCGACAGCTGGATCCGCCTCTCGTTCGCCGGCTCGACCGCGGACATCGCCGAAGCGGCGCGCCGGCTCGCCCTGTGGCTGCCGCGCGCCGGCACGACCTCAGAACATCGCGGCGATGTGGAGCATCGCGTCACCAAACCCGATTAGCGCACTGGCGATAAGAGAAACCGTCACGATCGCTTTCATCTGACCCTCCCGGCCGCTGATGGGCTGCGGCCTTGATTACCCAAAGGATACGACCGGGAGACGCGCGGCACCTGTGAACAGGCTCACGGAGGCACGAAAAATTTTGGCACCGGCGCACCGGGCTCCGGGTATGGTCCCATTTTCGACGACATCCGAACGGAGCGGCAGATGAAGCTCGGCGTGGCGTTACCGATTGTCGACATCGGCGGACAACCGGACGCGATCCGCGATTTCGCCCAGGCGGCCGAAGGGATCGGCTACCAGGGGATCGCCGCCCCGGACCACGTGCTCGGGGTCAATGTCGCGAGCCGGCCGGAATGGACGCAGGGCCGGGCTCGCTCGACTGACCTCTACCACGACCCGTTCGTGCTGTTCGGCTTTCTCGCCGGGTGCACGGCAATCGGGGATTTCTCGACCCAGGTGCTGATCCTGCCGCAGCGCCAGACCGTGCTCGTCGCCAAGCAGGCCGCCTCTCTCGATGTGCTGTGCGGCGGCCGGTTCCGGCTCGGCATCGGGGTCGGGTGGAACGAGGTCGAGTTCGTCGGGCTCAACGAGGATTTCCACAATCGCGGCCGGCGCTCGGAAGAACAGGTCGAAGTGATGCAGGCGCTGTGGGCCGCGCCGCATGTCGATTTCACCGGCAAATGGCACCGGGTCGAGGATGCGGGCATCAACCCGCGGCCAGCTTCCGGGAGGGTGCCACTGTGGTATGGCGGCCACGCCGACGTGACTCTGCGTCGGGTGGTTAGATGGGGCGCCGGCTGGATGCCGCTCGCCTATGGCCCCGGCGACGAAGCGCGCGCCGCATTCGACAAACTGCGCCGCATTGCCGAGGCGGCCGGCCGCGATTCGGCAACGATCGGCATCGACACAAGGGTCTCGGCCGCCGGCGACGAAGCGGAGTGGCGCGAGGATGTCCGGTTCTGGAAATCCTGCGGGGTCACCCACCTGACCCTCGCCAATTACTATCAGAGCGGCCATCTGCGCCGCATCGCCGGCCGCTCGCTCGCCGACCACATCGCAGCGATGACGCGCTATTGGAATGCGGTCGCCGACCTCTTGTAGCGGCGAGTGCGTGGTCAATCAGATTGAAACGGCAGAAATATTCCCCTCCCCCGGGCTTGTCCCGGGGGTCCACGTCTTGGAGATCGGGAAGCCTGAGAGGAAGACGTGAGTGGCCGGGTCAAGCCGGGCCACGGGGTTGAGAGAGTGATTCCCCTTGAACGATGACCCGTCGGCGGGCGGCGGGTGAAGCCTCGGGTCATGGTGATCGGCGGCACTGGCGGGTTCGGCCGGCGCCTGGTCGAGGGGCTGGTTGCGACCACCGATCTCGACGTGGTCATCGCCGCTCGCCACCTCGACCGCGCTCGCGGTCTGGCGGCGGCCCTCCATCTCGATCGTGCGAGCGCCGTCGCACTCGACCGCACGGCGGTGACGCCGGATCTGCTGCGCGCGTCGGGGGCATCCGTCGTGGTCGACGCCGCAGGGCCGTTCCAGGGGGCCGACTATCGCGTCGCGCGTGCGGCGATTGCCGCCGGGATGCACTATCTCGATCTTGCCGATGGCCGCGACTTTGTCGCGGGCTTTGCCGCGCTGGACGCCGAGGCGCGTGCCGCCGGTGTCGTCGCGTTGACCGGGGCGAGCTCGACACCGGCCTTGTCGTGCGCGGTGCTCGATCGGCTGACCGAGGGATGGCGGCGGATCGACCGGATCGACATCGCGATCTCTCCCGGCAACCGCGGTGCGCCGCGCGGCCTCGCGGTGATCCGCTCGATCCTCTCCTACGCCGGGAAGCCGGTCCGCGTGTTCGATGGCGGCAACTGGGTGACACATCCGGGATGGGGCATGCTCATCCGCCGCGAGCTGCCGGGGATCGGTCGCCGCTTTCTGTCGCTGTGCGAAACCCCGGATCTCGACCTCGTGCCGTCGCGCTTCGCGCCGCGTTCGTCGACCCTCTTTCGCGCCGGTCTCGAATTGTCCGTCCTCCATCTCGGCCTGCTGATCGCCACCCTGCCGGTGCGAGCCCGGTTGCTGCCGTCGCTGTTGCCGTTTGCCCGGTTGTTTGGATGGGTCGCCGAGCGGTTTGCCGGGTTCGGTAGCGACCGCGGCGGGATGCTGGTGGAGGCGGCGGGCGTCGATGCCGAGGGCGTGGCAACGCGCGCCCGCTGGTCGCTAGTCGCCACTTCCGGCGAAGGCCCGGTCGTTCCGACCTTGCCGGCGCTCGCCGTCTTGCGCGCGATTGCCGCCGGCACGGTGCCGGCGCCGGGCGCCCGCGCCTGCGTCGGTGTTGTCGACCTCGCGGCGATCGAGCATGAATTCGCCCGCCATCGAATAAAAACCGCGATCGCAAAATCCTCGATCATGTCACCCTTCCAGTCGATCCTCGGCACCGGCTTCGCGCAGCTTCCCGAGCCGGTGCGGCGGCTGCACGGCCTGACGCAATATGCCGCCACCGCCGGGCGCGCCGAGATCACGGCGGCGCGCAACCCGTTTGCCTGGCTGCTCTGCCGGCTTGCCGGATTGCCGCGGCCTGGCAGCGACGTGCCGGTCACGGTCGGCTTCCATCTCGACCAGGAGGGCGGCGAATACTGGCGCCGGCGCTTTGCCGCGCGGCGCTATGCCAGCACGATGCGCGCCGGACAGGGTGCCAATGCCGGATTGCTGGTCGAGCGATTCTGGCCGTTCATCTATTGCCATCGGTTGACCGCGAGCCCGGAGGGGGTCGCCTGGCTGCTGGTCAAATGGCGGCTGCTCGGCATTCCGCTGCCGCGCTGGACCCTGCCGACCGTCAATTGCTTCGAGAGCGGCGATGGGGAGCGGTTCGTTTTCGATATCGATGTGGTGTTTCCGCTGATCGGGCCGGTGATCCATTATCGCGGCTGGCTGGTGCCGCAAGCGCAGGGCTGAGCGAGGGGGACCATGCAACGATGGCTATGTGCGGCGCTGACCGCATTCTGCCTTGCCGCGGCGAATCCGGGCCGAATTCAAGATCGCGAGACGAGCCGCTGAGCGCGGCTTAGGATGGCAGCGAGGGGATTTCGGAGGAGAGCCATGGCGCCGCGCGTCGATCCGGTCGCATCCGACGAGGCTTTTCCGGCCCGTGCCGACGTCGTCATCATCGGCGGCGGCATCATCGGCACGAGCGCGGCCTTGTTCCTCGCGCAGCAGGGCGTGTCGGTGGTGCTGTGCGAGAAGGGCCACATCGCCGGCGAGCAGTCGAGCCGCAATTGGGGCTGGTGCCGCAAGATGGTGCGCGACCCGCGCGAGCTGCCGCTGATCATCGAAAGCCTGCGGCTGTGGCAGGGGATGAACCAGATGGTCGAGGCCGAAACCGGGTTCCGCACCTGCGGGATCATGTATCTCGCCGAGAGCCCGGCGGATCTGGCGCGGCTCGAGGGCTGGCTCGATTACGCGCGCGAGTACCAGCTCGACACTCGGGTCGTCGACGGCGCCGAGGTGGCGCGGCTGTTGCCCGGTTCGGCGAAGCCGTGGGCCGGCGGGCTCTATACCGCGAGCGACGGCAAAGCCGAGCCGCAGATGGCGGCGCCGGCGATCGCCACCGCGGCGCGGCGCCATGGCGCGGCGATTCTCACGGGGTGCGCGGTGCGCGGCATCGAGACCGCGGGGGGGCGGGTGTCGGCCGTGGTCACCGAAAAGGGCCGCATCGCCTGCGGGGCGGCTGTGTTGGCCGGCGGCGCGTGGTCGCGGCTCTTTTGCGGCAACCTCGGGATCGAGCTGCCGCAGCTCAAGGTGCTGGGCTCGGTGATGCGCACCGAGAGGCTCGACGGCGGACCGGAGATCTCGGCTTCGGGCGACCTCTTCGGCTATCGCAAGCGGATGGATGGCGGCTACACGGTGGCGACCCTCGGGGTGCGCACCATCGACATCGTGCCGGACAGCTTTCGCCTGCTGCCGGAGTACCTGCCGAGCGTCAAGCTGCATTGGAAGAAGCTGCGGTTCCGGGTCGGCCGGCGCTTCGCCGAGGAGTGGCAGAGGAAGCGGCGCTGGGCGCTCGACGAACCTTCGCCGTTCGAAGCGGTGCGGGTGCTCGACCCCGCCGCCGACCCCTATGTGCTGGAGCGCGCCCGCGCCAGCATCGGCGCGGCGTTCCCCGCCTTCCGCAACGTCGCGGTGGCGGAAAGCTGGGGCGGCATGATCGATGTGATGCCCGATGCGATCCCGGTCATCTCGGCGGTCGGCAGCCTCCCCGGGTTCTTCATCGCGACCGGGTTTTCCGGCCACGGCTTCGGCATCGGGCCGGGGGCGGGCAGGCTGATCGCCGATATGGTGACCGGAGCGCCGGCGATCGTCGACCCGGCGCCGTTCCGCCTCGCGCGCTTCACCGACGGCTCGAACCCAAAGCCCCACCCGCTGGCCAGCTGACCCGGACAATCGCCCCGGGCTCGTCATTCCCGCGCAAGCGGGAATCTAGGGCAAGCGCCGTGCCGCTTTCCCTGGACCCCCGCTTCCGCGGGGGTGACGGATGGGTGCGTTACCCCGCGATGTTGAGTTTCTGGCGCAGTTGCGCGATCAGGGCCTCGACGCGGCCGCCGTTGCGCTGGATCACCGAGGCGAACTCGTCGCGCTGCGTCACCTTCATGCTGACGCCGCCGACATAGACATCGGTGATCTTGTAGGGACCGCGGCCGATCAGATACCAGTCGACTGCGATGCGACCGCCGCTCTGGCGAATGATCTCGCTGGTGACGACCGTCTCGTCGCCGTTCGAGCGCACGCCGGTGACGCGGAACGGCTCGCCGCCGTATGCGCCGAGCCGGGCGCTGTAGGCGCGCACCAGATATTCCTGGAACAGCCCGAGAAAATCC
>WNFD01002359.1_pt1 | contig 18995 bp, 11 predicted proteins | sample 5400491 | NCBI WGS metagenome assembly WNFD01 (sample SAMN13153343, study PRJNA577476) | soil metagenome | isolation source: 120 cm saprolite under Douglas fir tree site 2 hole 2 replicate 2 | place: USA:California | collected 2015-04-18 | reverse complement strand
CGAAAGCTGGTTACCTTGCCAAAGCCTTCCGCCAAACCGGGCGCGCCGACCTGGCGGATGAGATTCTCCGCGCGATGAAGGGCGCCGGATACAATGTGCGAGAGAGCAGTCCATTTGAAGCCGGACACATATTCGGCAAGGCGCGCCGTCCGGCCGTTCCGATCGTGGCTCGCATTGAGATGCTTTGGGAATCGATGCGTGGCAAGGTCATCGCGGTGTTCCCCAAAGCGCCGGGACTTCCGACAGACAATGAAGCGTATCTTCGCTACGTCAACGAAATCTATCGGACCGATGCCTACCACTCATTGTCCATTGAAGGCTACTCAGTCACGCCTGCCCTGGCTGAGAGAGTGCGGCAGGGCGGTTGGGACCCCGAACATGACGCTGGTGATCGCAGAAATCGCGATGCCCTCGCGGCGCGGGGATACTGGCAAGCGTTCCAGCTCGTGAAAAAAGGGGTAGAGAAAGTGATCGCCGGTGAGAACCCCGCCGCGCTCGCGCGCGCTGTGCACAACGACTGGTATCGCGAATTGTTCCAACCCTCCGTCACAGCCGGCCTGCTCGAAGCGGGGTCATTGGCCGGATACAGGAACATACCCGTGTATCTGCGCGGGTCGCGCTACATTCCACCGAGGTGGGAGGCGGTGCGCGACGCCATGCCGGCGTTCTTCGACCTTCTGGAAAAAGAACCCGAGCCTTCGGTGCGCGCGGTGTTGGGGCACTGGCTTTTCGGTTATATCCACCCTTACTCGGATGGGAACGGCCGCATGGCGCGCTTTCTGATGAATGTTATGCTGGCTTCGGGCGGCTATCCTTGGACGGTGATTCGCATCAGGGATCGCAAGTCTTATCTGAGCGCCATGGACCGCGCCAGCATCGAAATGGACATGCATCCGTTCGCAGCCTTTATCGTTCGTCGGGTGCAATGGCGCCTTGAGCAGCACGACCTGACATTTCCTGCGCCCCAAGAGACTTTTGTTTTCGAGCGCGACATTGTCTTTTTCTATGGACAAGATGGCGAAGCGTGGGTGCGGTGTGCCATCAGCAGGGAAGCCCTGGACGATCACTTCCATGGAGACGGCAAGGATAAACTCGAGGTGTTCAGAGCGAACCGCCAGGCCATCGAGGAGGAGGTACGACGGAAATACATTGCTGGCGACACCGAAGTCGATGGGTCTATTCTCATTCGCTCGGACGATCTACCTGAGTGACAACTTGGGGGTCTGAGACGGGAGTGTCGCCACCAATAACTCCGTTCTTGTTGCGCCGTGCATGGTTTACCCAGTTGTGCTCCACGCTCTTCGCACATAAATGTGCTCACCATTCCCACAACCCCGTTTCTGGATAACTAATGGGATGGTCCGCCGCTTTAGCTAGCAAGCAGCCTGTGTATGAGAGTCTTGCGGAGGAGGCGTCCCATTAGTTATTGCGGGCCAGAAGTCCGCTTGTGGGACGTCGCGGTGAGTCTAACTATCTTGACTTTGACGGCCAGGACAGAATGACGAGGCGGGCTGCTTACTTGGATTTCAGGAGTTCGACGCGGGCGGTAGCGAAGGGCATGACGGCTTCGAGAAGCACGGGGGTGCGCGCGGCATTGTTCGCAAAGTACAAGATGAAAGATGCGTCCTTCATCTCGACGCCGCTATCGAAAACGCGGATGGAGATTTTTGAGGCGGTGTAATTTCCCGCAGGGACAGTCACGTTCGAGGAGGCAGAGGTGATCCTCGCGCGAACATCGTAGAGCTTGTGGCCATCGTAGACTGGGCCGCGCACTTCCGGCATTTTTGTCCAATCCACATTCCGAAGATATTGCATGATCCCGAGCGGATCGCGCGTGCCGGGCAGCACGCGAGCCTCCGCCGCTTCCGGGGACGCCGGCTCCTTGCCTGTTGCGGTCATGCGCTGGACGGATTCCACTTTCTGCCCGCGCTCGCTCAAGTGCATTTCATACTGCAAACTCGCGAGCGAAGCGGCATCGCTGTAGGAGTCAAACTGATCGTCGAGTTCGAACACCATGCGCAATGCATTCTGCGTGTGCGCAAACGCCTGCAAATGCCAAGTGCTTTTTCCGAGAAAATTGCCGCGCCCGGCAACCTGCAGGCGCAAGGTGGCCACATCCTTGAGCGAGGAAACGTTAGCGGTGTACTCGAGTACTTCGCCAGATCGAAGCGGCAGAGCGGTATCCACGGGAGGCGGGGTCTTGTTCGAATCGGCCGGCAACCGTGACTTCGCCTTCGAGGGAGTTGGAGGTTTTTCGGGAGCGGGCGCGTCATGAAAACCTGGAGGTTCAGGGCGAACAACTTCTGGAACGGGCCGTTCCGCTCGGGCGCGCAGCCAGTAAAACGCTCCCGCGGCGCAAGCGAGCGCGGCTACTGCTGCGATGCCAACGGTGGTCTTGAGCCTCATGCTCTTTGTGTGACGCTCCCTTGAAACTGACGTTTGGCCGCGGAACTTCCGTCGTACAATAACTCTCCGTGCGCGGAAATTATCCGGCTCCCTTCGCCGGTCGCCGCGAACTACGAGCGTATCAAAACACGGGCCGGCCGTCTTTTCCAGGCTCGGTTCCTATGCCGCGGTAGGAACCTGCTGTTTACAGACCCGACCACTGGCCGCGCTGCGGCCGCCAGAGCAAGGAGGATTTGCTGAATGCGATACGTCGTCACGGGCGGCGCAGGTTTTATCGGGTCGAACACGGTGGACGAACTAGTCCGCCGAGGGCACAGCGTGGTGGTGCTTGATGACCTCTCTGCCGGCAGGGAAGACAACCTCGCAGAGATTCGAAACAAGATTACATTCATCAAGGGCAGCATCACGGACATCGAAGTGGTGCGCAAAGCGATGCACGAAGCGGAATACGTGATGCACCTCGCGGCGCGCACTTCCGTGCCGCGCTCGGTGAAGGACCCTATCGAAACGAACAAGATCAACATTGAGGGCACGCTGAACGTTTTGGTCGCGGCGAAGGAGTTGAAGGTGAAGCGCGTGGTGTTCGCAGCTTCGTCTTCCGCTTATGGCGAGACCCCGACGCTGCCGAAAGTCGAAACTATGCAACCGGAACCCATTTCGCCTTACGGTGTGACAAAGTTCGTGGGTGAGCTTTATGGGCAGACGTTTGGCCGATGCTACGGCCTGGAAAACGTGGCGCTCCGTTATTTTAATATTTTTGGCCCGCGCCAGGATCCGGGTTCGCCTTATTCCGGCGTACTGGCAAAATTCTGCACTGCGTTTCTGGAAGGCACGCCGCCGAGTGTTTTTGGCGACGGCGAGCAGACGCGCGATTTCACGTACGTCGAAAATGCGGTTCAGGCCAATCTGCTGGCTTGCGAAGCGCCCAATGTTTCCGGAAAAGTTTTCAACGTCGGCGTGGGAGGACGCGTTTCCCTGAATGAGGTTCTTCGCGAGCTGAGAAAAATTACCGGCAAGGCGCTGGAAGCCAATTACGAACCGGCGCGCGAGGGAGACATCCGCGACTCGCAGGCGGACATCTCGCGGGCCAGAGAGTTCCTTGGTTACGAGCCGCAGGTCAGCTTTGAAGAAGGTTTGGCGCGCACGTTCGAATGGTACCGGGGGACGCAGGCGAAGATGGCGGCGAAGACGGAGAAGTAAAGAGCGGCCCGCCTAAGAAGGCGGGCCCTACACGAGTTACCAACGACGAGCTACTGCATCAGGGCTGCGTGGTCTTGCCGTAGCTCAGGGGATCACCGGACTTGGGGACGTCGTAATTGTTCCAGAACCAGAGGGGCTCGAGTTTTTTCTGCTCCGGCCAGACCTGATTTAGAGTGTCTGCTTCGAATAGTTCACCGTTTTTCATAACCCAGTGAATGGTGTTCGTGTTGTGGATGTCGTTGAGAGGACTCTTGTCCATGATCAGCAGATCCGCCAGCTTGCCCGGCTCGATGGAGCCGAGGTCCGCAGGCCTGCCGATAATTTTTGAGCCGTTGACGGTGGCGCAGCGCAACACTTCGAGCGGAGTCATGCCGCCGCTCGCGAGCATCCACAGCTCCCAGTGATAGCCGATGCCCTGCATCTCACCGTGGCTGCCGACGCCGACGAGGCCGCCAGCGCGCTCGAGCTTGGCCATCTGCGCGGCCAGTTTCGGAAACTCATATTCGTCCTTGCGGAACCATCCTGGGCGCCGCTTGGTTCTCTGGTCGAGGACGCGGTGGGGGACGAAGTGATTGAGCTTGGCGTTGTCGTGCACTTCGGTGTTCTCGAACCAATAGTCCTCGCCGAAGGGACCACCATAGTTCACGATGAGCGTGGGAGTCTCGGCGATTCCGGATTTGGCGAACATCTGCAAAACGTCGTTGTAAAGCGGAGTGATCGGCAGAGTGTGTTCGTTGCCGTGGAAGCCATCAATAACGTGGGTAAGATTTAGCTTCAGATCGAGCCCGCCTTCCGTGGTGGGCATCATCTCAAGCTCTTTGGAAGCCTGGACCATGTACTGGCGCTGTTTGCGATTGCCAACGATGTAGCTCTTGATGTTGTGGGTGCCGTAATATTTCCGGTACTTGGTCAGTACGCCCTTTACTTCTTCCATGGATTGAAAATTATTGTCGGAAAAAACGCCGGGACCCGTAGAAAAAGCGCGCTGGCCTAGAATGTCGCCGCTATCGACGAGATCCTGATAGGCAAACATATCATTCGTGCCGGTCTGAACGTCCAGCCCGGCGGTGACACCATAGGCGAGGTTCGCGAGGAAGGACCAGTTCTGAGTGTCCAGGATGCCGCGGCGGATTTCGAGCCAGTGCGCGTGGGTGTCGATGAAGCCCGGCACAATGGTTTTGCCGCTCACGTCGAACACTTTCGCGCCCGCGGGAACGCCGGACTTGGCGCCCACACTCTTGATGCGATTATTTTCGACGACGATATCGGCGTTTTTGAGGACTTCGTCTTCCTTGCCGCCTTTCATGGTCACGACCGTGGCGCCGCGCAGCACGATGGTGCCTTTCGGCGTCTTGCGCGGAACTTCCAGACTTACTGGGATCTCCTGTACGTCCTTTTCTTGCTCTTTCAGTTTCTTTTCTTCTTTTTTCTGGTCTTTCTTTTCGTCCTTTTTTTCGTCTTTCTTGGCATCAGGGGCTTGTGAAGCGGCATCCTTTTTGTCAGCATCCTTTTTGTCCACGTCCTTGTTGTCTGTGTCTTTCTTGTCGTCTTCTTTCTTTTCGCCTTCTTTCTTTTCATCCTTGGGCGGTTCGAAAGAGATGGCGCTCAGGGGTTCGCGAAAAAAGCTCGCGCCGACGGCCCAGGTGATGGTCTTGCCGTCATCGGCCCAGGCGAAGTAATCCGCGCCGATGTCCGTCAGGCGCTTTGTCGGGACGGCCGGAGTGGCGATGTTTACGGTGGGAGGTTCCCCGCCTACGACCGGCATGGCAATCACGTAGAGTTGATTCATTACATGCGCGAGCACCCACTGACCGTCGGGGCTAGGCACAAGATCATCGGCGGGGACTGGCTCTTCAAAGAAGTAGAGTCCCTGCCCTTTCACGATGAGGTGCGTGCGGCGGTCCGTGCCGTCGTAGCGCAGCGAAACCAGACCTTGCGGTGTGTAAACGAAGATGCGGTCCTTGTCGCCAGTGAAATGGGGCCCGCCAGCGCCGCGCGCCGGCAGAATCAGGTTGGCCTCTCCACCGTCAGCCGCGATCCAGATGAGATCGGCGTTGCCGGTTTGCCCGCCGTCGAAGGTGCTGTTTTCACGGTCATAGGCGTTGCCGCGAAGCAGGACAATTTTCGCGCCATCGGGAGACCATGCGGGGTTGCTGTACACTCCCAGCGATTTAGACAACTGCGCCGGTGTTCCGCCCGCTGCAGGAATTCTCCAGAGTTGGCCGCCTTCGCTTGACCAAGTGACATAAACGATGGTCTTTCCGTCGGGCGACCACGCCGGCTGGAATTCATGCGCGTTTCCGTTGGTCAGGCGCTGAGGTTTGCCGGCGGGCAAATCCATGGTGTAGAGATGCGTCATGGCGGAAAACGCCAGCTTCTTGCCATCGGGCGATTCGATAGGGTCCATGATCAAGCGCACTTTCACGGGGCCTTGTTCAACAGCTTGCGGGAAATCGAGTTTGGGCCCGACATCCTGAGAGACCTGGGCGGTGAACGGAATCACTTTCTCGGTTCCAGTGGCGAGGTCCAGGCGCTTGATCTTGCCATCCTGGTTGTAGACGATTTCCTTGCCTCCGGGAAGGAAAGCGTAGCCGGGAAAAACGTCGCGGGTAAAGAGCGATTCCTGGTCATCGCGGGTGACCGGATACTTCACCCAGCGGTCTTCGCCGGATTCCAGGTTGCGCAAACGCAAGCCGGATTCGGTTTCGTAGCGAGTGACGTAGAGAATCTGCTTGGCGTCGGGCGAAAGTATCGGGCGGAACGCGCTCTTGATTTGGTGGATGAGGTCGTCTTCGTCGCCGGTCTTGCGGTCGCGCCGGGCGATGTGCCATGTCGGAAGCTGCTGGTTGTAGGCCAGGGAGCCGAGCTTCGCGGCGTAATAGAGATATTTTCCATCGGGAGAAGCGACCACGCCCATGGCGTTGGGGCGCCTGTTCCTTTCCGTGGTGGGAGTGGGCTTCGATTTGGTGATCTGTACGCCAGAACCGCCGTCGACGTGGTACATCCAGATTTCGCTAGAGCCGATTCCGAAGGCTGCTTTCGAAACAAAAATGTATTTGCCGTCGGGAGCCCAACTCGGGGAAGTGAAATCACTGTTGGGATCTTTCGAAACTTGCTTCACGCCGGTTCCGTCTGGATGCATGATCCAGATGTTCTCGCTGCCTTCGCGGTCGGAAATAAAAGCGATCCACTTTCCATCCGGGGAAAATTTGGGCTGGCTTTCGAAGGCCATGCCACCGGCTATGAGCTTGGCTTGGCCGCCTTCGATGGGAAGCGTGTAGACGTCACCGACGAGTTCGAACGCAATTGTCTTGCCATCGGGCGAGACATCCAGCGAGAGCCACGTGCCTTCATCGGTCGTGAATTCAACCTTGCGGCCGGACTTCAGCGGCAGACCTTTTTTCTCGTCTTTCTTCTCGTCCTTCTTTTCTTCCTTCTTGTCTTTTTCCTGCGCGGCGAGGTCCTGCCGCTCTGCAGCGGCGCTCCGCGCGCTTGCACCGCTGGAAGCGACGCCGAGGACCATCGCCAAGACAACAAACCACGCGGACAGACCGCGCAGACTGGGCTGCTTCACGCTCATGCTTGATTTCCTCCGTACCTGTTAACTTAAACTTAGATTTATAGACCAGCTAGCCGCAAAGTCCAGCCCGCCTCGTGACACACCCTGATTTCAGGTCCTTAGACGCAAGCCTCGTGGAAGGGTCTCTTCGCGCAGAATCCGAAGCGTGCGCTAGCGGTCCGATTCCCCTTCAACGCCACGCCCAGTGCGCGGTGGCGGCGGCGCGGAGACAATGTGCGGAATTCCGGCGTCGTTCATCTTTTTGTTCAGCGCAGGCAGATCTTCCTCGGCGATTTTCTTGACCTGTGCGGAAGCATCATTGACGAGCGGCGTCAATTCCGCCAGCTTATCCTTTTGTTGACCGCCGGGAGTGGCGGCAAACCCGTCCAGGTCGTCCAGCAAGCCCTGGACTTGATTGGGCAGCGGATCGGGCTTCCATTCGAACGGCGGCCCGGCATTTCCCAAGCCTTCGCGTTCACGAATGAACTTCGCGGCTGCCGCGTCTACTTTTTTCTGCAGCTCATCGGCGGACTTGACGATGTCTTCGGGAATTTTCGTTGCGCCGGGTTTTTCGGCGTCTTTCTTCCATTGTTCTCGAGCGGCCTTCAGAGCTGTTTGTATGGTTTCTATGGTTCGCCTGTCCTTGTCCGTCGTCTTGGCCATGGTGTAAAGCTTGTCGATAGCCTCGCGCCGGGCCGCGCGGTCCGCCGCCGAAATTACAATGCGCTTATCTTCTTCGACAGTGACTTTTTGCGAGGCTTCCTTGTCTCCCGCTTTGATCTTAACGGTATATTCTCCAGGTTCGACGAGTGGACCGCGCGGGCCAAAACCGAACCCGGCGGCGACGGCTTCCAGTTGCTGGGGTGTCGGCTCCGCAGGGGCATTCGAGCGTAAATCCCAATTTGTCCGGTTGACGCCGGCCGCGCCGGGGCCATCGAATTCGCGCAGTACTTTTCCGTCTTTATCGAGCACGGTGATTTTTACTTTGCCTTCCTTCTTCTCGGCGGCATCGCCTTTGGCATCGGGCTCGGTCTTGGGCTTCTCCTCGGCCGCGTCCTTGTTGTCTTTTTGGTCTTTGTCTTTCTTCGACGCTTCGGGCGGCACGGCGTCCTTGAGGTAGTAATTCAGGAGCGCACCGTACGCCGGGTTTTTCGCGGTGAACATTTTCTGGCCGGCGCTCCAGCGGCGGTTGGTTATGTGCCAGGTGGTCGCCGTGCGCGGCGGAAAGAACGTCAAGGGCGACGCCGCCACACTGGCATCCATTTTCTCGATGGGGGTGAGATCGTCAAAGAGCCAGATCGAACGTCCGTGGGTGGCAAGCACGAGGTCGTTTTCGCGCGACTGGATTTCGATGTCGTCCACCGGGACCGTGGGGAAGTTATTTTTCAGCGCGGTCCAGTTCGCGCCGCGATCCCAGGAAACCCACAGACCGAATTCCGTTCCGGCGAATAAGAGATTCATGTTTCGGGGATGCTCGCGAACCACGTGAACGCTTCCCGCTGCATCGGGAATGCTGCCGCGGATGGCCTTCCAGGTTTCGCCGTAATCGCTGGTTGAAAAAAGGTAGACAGCGTAGTCGTCGGCGCGATGCCCGTCAAAGGAAAGCAGTGCCGCGCCCTCGCCGGTTTTCGATGCAGCCACGCGGCTTACATAGGTTCCCTTAGGAACGCCCGGCACCTTTGGCGCTACGTTTTTCCAGGACTTTCCGCCGTCGCGGGAGACTTGTACGTTGCCGTCATCAGTGCCGACCCACAGCACATTGGGGGTAAGCGGGGATTCGCTGAGCGTGGTGATGGTGGGGTATTCCTGGACGCCGTCGTGCCGCGACAGCGTGTTCTTGTCCGGGGTCTTCCCAAAAATCTGCAGCTTGTTGCGGTCCACGCCAGAGGTGAGGTCTCCGCCAAGCCGCGTCCAAGTGTCTCCGCGGTTCGTGGACTTGAAGAGGTAGTTGCCGCCGTAATAAACGGTGGTGTGCTCGAACGCGGAAATGGCAACTGGGGAATTCCACTGGAACCGGTAGTGCGGGTCGCCGGCCTTGGCCTCCGGCTTGATGGAGCGCTGCTGCCCGGTGCGCAAGTCGCGGCGGTCGACGAATCCATCCTGGGACTCGGTGTAAACAATCCACGGTTCGACATTATCGATGGCCGCATAGAAGCCGTCGCCGCCGTGAATCACCTGCCAGTCTTCATTGACGATGCCGTCGCGCGTTAGCGTCTGGCTGGGGCCGCACCAGCTTCCGTTGTCCTGCAAACCGCCACAGATGTGATAGGGCTTCTCGTTGTCGAGGGAGACTTCGTAGAACTGTCCGATGGCAATGGTGTTGAGGAAATCCCAGGTCTTGCCGGCGTCGTAGCTCCAGTGAATTCCGCCGTCCGAACCGGTAATCATGTGGTTCGAATCCGCGGGATCGATCCACATGGCGTGATAATCGCCGTGAATGCCCCGAACGCGCTGGGTCGAGAAAGTTTTTCCGCCATCCTCGGAGTAAAACATTTGAGCGCCTAACGACCAGATTCGCAGATCGTTGTTTGGATCGATGCGCACCTGGCTGTAGTAAGAGGGCCGCGGATTGGTGTCGCTCATTCTCTTCCAGGTCTCACCTTTATCGTCGCTGCGAAAGATTCCGCCCTTTTCATGCTGCACGAGCGCAAAGACGACGTTGGGATCCTTACGATAAATATCCAGGCCGATGCGGCCGGTGTCACCGCCATTTTCGTAGGGCAACCCTTTGGTGAGTTTTTTCCAGGTGGCGCCGCCGTCGGTGGTCTTGTAGATTGCGGCGTCAGGTCCGCCGCCATTGAATCCGTAAGGAGTGCGGCGCCGCTCATAGGCAGCGGCGTAAAGGGTGTCCGGGCTCTCGGGGTCCATGGCGATGTCGCTCACGCCGGTGTCGCCGTTGATCTTGAGAACCTGCGACCAGGTCTTGCCACCGTCGACGGTTTTGTAAACGCCGCGCTCGGCATTCGCTCCCCACAAATGTCCGAGCGCCGCAACGTAAACGACGTCCGGATTTCTGGGATGAATCACGATTCGTCCGATGTGGCGCGTCGCTTCGAGCCCGACCATCTTCTTCCAGGTCTTTCCGGCGTCGAGCGATTTGTACGCGCCATCGCCCCAGGAGGAGCTTTGTCTGTTGTTGGGCTCACCAGTCCCGACCCAGACTACGGCGGGGTCTGAGGGTGCGATGGCGATGTCGCCAATGGTCGAGACGCTCTGCTTATCGAAGACCGGTTCCCAAGTTGTGCCGTTGTTCGTCGTTTTCCAGACGCCGCCCGAAGCCGTGCCGACATAAACGATGTTGGGATTGCTCTCGACGACAGCGAAATCATCGATGCGCCCGCCCATGGTTGCCGGGCCTATCTCGCGGAATTCCAGATTCTTGAACTTATCGGTGGGACTAGGCTGGTCGCCGGGCGCAGCCAGGGCGTTCATCGCGAGCGCGCCGAGAGACACGGCGCAGACTAGAATCGGCCGAAGAGCATTCCACGTGTGCTTCATTTTCTTCTCCCTGTGTGCAAGGCCCGGCATGTTACTCCCGCTGGCCGGGACCGCGCATCAAGTGTTTTGGAAAGGCAAGCAACCCGATGCAGAGACAGACGCGCGGAGCCGTCGCTACGTTTCACCCTAGAAAATTCAGCCGTGGCGGGCTCAATCCCTATGCAACTCGCCGGCTACGCTTGCCTTCAAATCCCCATGACCGCATGCTAGGCTATCCAATTGTTTTCATCGACCGCATGCTCTTTGTGAATCGCCATTCGAATGCAAGGTCTCTTTCGCCGCTTCGCCCTTTTCTATTACTGACATCGTTGGTCCTTGCGCAGACAATCCCGCCTATTCGCATGGCCTACGCACAACAAATTCACTTCCCGTCCGGCAAGGGCGGAGTCGCCGATCTGGAAGCGACAACACAGAGTCGCAAAGGCGAAGTCATCACGGCGGACGGCGACGTGGACATCCATTACGCGGACACGAGGCTTCGCGCCGACCACGTTGAATACAACAGCAGGACCTATGAAGCCACGGCGACCGGCCACGTTCAGCTCGACTACAACAACGAGCACCTGGAAGCCGGAGAAGGGCACTACAACGTCAGCACGGGTCACGGCCTTTTTCACAACGTTCGCGGCACCGTCAGGATCGAGCGCCGGCCCAATCCGGCCGTCCTGATTTCAGAGAATCCGCTTTATTTCGAAGCACGTGAGGTTGAGCGCTTCCCGGGCGACGTCTACCTCGTCCACCGCGCGTGGATTACGATCTGCGACCCCGAACACCCCAAGTGGCAGTTCTACGCGCCGAACGCGCGCATTCGACTGAATAAAACCGTGGCGCTCATCAATGCCAACTTCCGCCTTTTCCGCGTCCCGCTCGTCTGGCTCCCGTACGTCACGACCCCCGCGGGCGAAAAAGTCCGCCAGACCGGGTTCCTTCTTCCCGACGTGGGGCAGAGCTCGCGCAAGGGTTTTATTATTGGTGACGCTTTTTATCTGGCTCCCACGCCCTGGATGGACGCCACTCTCGGGGCTCAGTTCATGAGCCGCCGGGGCATTCTCGAACGCGGATCGTTCCGAGCCAAGCCTTTCGAAGACACTTCGATCCAGTACAGCTACTTTGGCGTCAACGACCGTGGCTTGCTCAATCCCGACGGCACACGCAGTCGGCAGGGTGGCGACCAGCAGCGCCTGGAAATTCAATCCCTTCTCCCTGGCGGCTGGCGATTCGTGACGGACTACAACCACCTTTCATCGCTTACGTTCCGTCTAGCGTTCGCCGACTCTTTCGGCGAAGCCATTAACGCGGAGGTGCGCAGCGCGGTTTTCCTCACGAACAATTTCCACGGCTTCAGCATGAATTTCGCGGGGCTCAACGACAAGAGCTTTCTCACATTGCCGGTCGCGGCAACTTCAATCACGCCAGCGATTCCGGCGACAAGCGTTTCTCTCCGCAACTTGCCGGAGGCACGTTTCGGCTCCGTCGAGCAGGCCCCGTGGCGGAACGCTCCCGTGTATTTCAGCTTTGACGCCTTTGCAGGGATAGTTAGGCGCAGCGATCAAAATATCCAAACTTCCAATTTCGTCGATCGTTACGAATTCGCGCCGCGCGTCACCGTGCCGATGCACTTCGGTGCGTGGCTCGGAGTGACCACTTCCGCTGCTTTCCGCACGACCCGCTACGGCGATTCGCTCAATTCCGTCGGCCTGCCGAGCGCCACTTCCATCATTCGGGATACCGGCGAGTTCAGCGTCGAATTCCGGCCGCCTACCCTCGAGCGATTCTTTGACCGAACTTCCTTGAAGAAGGACAGGCCTCGGCACAGATATAAACACAGCATCGAACCCGCGCTCACTTACCGCTACGTCACCGGCGTGAATCATTTCGCGGACTTCATCCGCTTCGATTCCGACAGCACTCTTACCGACACCAGCGAAGTTGAGTACGGCATTACGCAGCGGCTCTTCTTGAAAAACGGTGACGGCCAGCCTGAAGAGCTGATTTCCTGGCGCCTCGTTCAGAAGCACTATTTTGATCCGACATTTGGCGGAGCCATTGTGAACGGCCAGCGCAATGTTTTTCAGGCGTTTGATTCCATCTCGCCATTCGCTTTTGCGTTTGGTCCGCGCAACTGGTCTCCGATTCTCAGCGACCTTAAGATCACGCCCGGCGGGCTGTACGATCTGGAACAGATTCTGCAATACGACCCGCAAATCCAAAGACTCGTCACTATCGGCACCCTCCTGAAGGTAAAACCTTATCGAGAGTTTTTTGTGACTACTGCCTACTTCCGCCTAAACGACAATCCTCCTCCTACGCCTACCAACTTCCAACAGCCTCTTTCGAACCAGATTCGCGCGCTCGTTGGGTACGGCAGCGAAACCCGCAAGGGATTTAATCTCATCACCGGTGTGGGCTACGACTTCGAAAATAAGACGCTGCAAAATCAGATCGCTCAGCTTAGTTACAACGGCGGCTGCTGCGGCCTGGCCGTGGAGTACCGGCGCATCAACCTCGGGCAGGTGCGCGCGGAGAATCAGTTTCGAATCGCGTTTATCATCGCGAACATAGGCACGTTCGGGAATCTGCGCCATCAGGAGAAAATATTCTGAGCGGGAACGACACCGAGCTCGCTTTCGCTTCGATAGAAGAGATCGGAAAACTCTTCCGCAAGCGCAAGCTCTCCCCCGTTGAGCTCACCAAGGTCGCGCTCGCGCGCATCGAGCGGCTCAATCCCAAACTGAACGCCTATATCACGGTCGCGCACGAGCTCGCGCTCGGCCAGGCAAAGAAAGCGGAAGCCGAACTCTTCGCGCCGCGAGGACGCAAGGGACAACTTGATCGGGGCGCACTTCACGGCATTCCGATTTCGTTGAAGGACAACATTTATACCGAAGGCGTTCGAACGACGGCCGGTTCAAAGATTTTGAAAGATTTCATTCCGCAACACGACGCCAAAGTTGTTGTTCAGTTGAAAGAGGCGGGAGCTGTCATCCTCGGCAAGACCAACATGCATGAGTTCGCCTACGGCGTAACATCGAACAATCCTCACTACGGCCCCGTCCGCAATCCGTGGGATCTCGCGCGCATCTCTGGCGGCTCGAGTGGAGGTTCCGCCGCCGCCGTTGCTGCCGGTCTGTGCTACGGCAGCATTGGCACGGATACTGGGGGCTCCATCCGCATTCCGGCTTCGCTCTGCGGTGTCGTAGGCCTCAAGCCAAGTTGGGGCCGCATCTCCTGTGAAGGCGTCGTTCAACTCTCGCCTTCTCTCGATTGCACCGGTCCCTTGGCTCGAACTGTCCGCGACGTCGCCATTTTAACTGGAGCGGTTTTTTTTCGTGTCGGACGGGAACCAGACCTAGCGAGACCTGCATCTCTGCGGGCTGATCCACGGAAGTTTTGTTTGGGTATTCCGCGTCAGCTTTTTTTTGACGCGCTCTCTCCGGACGTGCGGAGAGCTTTTGATTCGGCCCTTGGCGATCTCCGCAAAGCGGGCATGAAAACAACCGACATCTCGATCCCCTTGTTGGATGAAACCGAAGACGCGGGCAATCATATCGCCTGGGTTGAGGCGAGCCTTTTCCACTCGCAGCAGGGATTTTTTCCAGCTCGAGCCGCGGAGTACGGCGAAGACGTCCGTTCGCGGCTGGAGATGGGCACTAAGATCTCCGCGCTCGACTATTTGCGGGCCCTGGAGATTCAGAAACAATTTGTACAACAATTCCATCTGGCGCTGGCAGACTCGGATGCCGACGCCATCGTTGTGCCAACCACCCCGATCGATGCTCCGCTCATGGACCAGGAAACTTCACGGATCCGAGCGCACGACTATCCGACTCGTGCTCTCCTGTTGCGCCTCAATCGCCCGGCGAATCTCGCCGGCGTGGCCGCGATCTCCCTTCCCTGCGGTTTCACGCCTGCTGGATTGCCCCTTGGTTTACAAATCATGGGCGGCGTTGCGAGTGAGGCTGTCTTGCTCCGGGTCGCTCAGATTTTCGAACGTTCTCAGCCTCAATATCGCCGGCCGCCGATTTAGGCGCCTCCGTGGCGACTGCGCCTTGCGTCTTCATCAGCCAACAACCGATCATGTACCCTAGCGTCCCCGTCACTATTCCCCCGAGCACATCCGCCACGTAGTGATTTCGCACGTAAACCGTGGAAACGCACATGCACAGCACTGACGGCAGGAAAACCCAGAAAAGCCACCGGCGATGCCGCCGAGCGCCCCACAAGGCCGCGACCGACCCCGCCACATGCTCGGAGGGAAACGCCGCGCCACGTACGCGACCAAAATGTTCGATGAAATTGATCGCCGCTGTGAACGGCCCGCCTATCAGATCGCCGTGCCACATACCGGCCAGCGTGAACCACGGGCTCTGCACAGGAAACACCATCGAAATGACATAGCCGAAAGCGTAACCGACAGCCGAATACGTCATCACTGCCCAATAACCATTTAAATCGCGGCGGTAATAGAGAATCCCTCCGAGAATCACCAGATAAACAAAATAGGTGAAATAAGCAAACTGCATGAATTCGTTCAACGCCGGATGTGCGAACTGTTCCAGCCACAGGGAGGGATTCACGCCGGTCAGCCAGTAGTCAACAGCGATCAGCTTGGCGTCCTGCCAGCCAGGCGTTACGAGATGCACGAGCTTTCCCAGTTCCTCAAAGCAAAATAAAAAAAACAAGTGCGGATACCAGTGCCGCCAAAAATGCCAGAACTTTTGCGCCGCTGTAGGACAGACAGAAGGCTCGGTTGCTCTTCGTGCTTCCATTCGACACAAAATCAGTATCAGAGCTGCCGCCAGCGCCTGCACACCGATCAACTTGAAAGGATGGGCAATATTTTCTGCAAACGCGGCGATCAGCGCACTGGACGCGGCCAAATAGCCCAGGGCGATCCATTCGAATGCGCCGCATGCTGCCCAAGCCGACGCAACTTCCCGAGTGAGCATGGCCGCAATCCCTTGTTTCCCGGCTGGGAGGCTCGCCGCGCGCCAGGGCATGGCCACTTCGTTTCCTCGATAATTCTGACTCTCCGCGCCGTTCATTCGGGGTTCTCCAATTCCGTTATTTCTTTTCTGGCAGCCTCATGGCTTTCTGCGCACCGAGAACGCAGCATCACGCAATCGCACGGGGGAGCTCGTTCTTTTCCGTGATTGCCCGGCGCTCTTTGAGTCTCTGGGTTAGGTTCTTTTTGCCGTCCCAAATCAGAACTGGCCATCTACGCGTCCGCGCTATGACCGCGAGATCTTTCGAAGGATTCACGGCCGCCGCCTTGCCAACCTCTGCCAGAAGCCATCGATCATTCGCGGTGTCACCGTAGGCGTAGCATCGTGCGAGGTCGAGCCGCAACTCTTCGGCAAGCCGCTTCGCGGCGCGCGCCTTTGCTTCCCCAAACATTGCTTCACCTAAAATCTGTCCCGTCCACGCGCCGTCGTTTTCTTCCAGCCGTGTCGCACAAACGCGGATCGTTATCGTGATTCCACGCGCGGCAAGCTCGGCCTCCATGGCACGCGCGGCTCCCCGCGCTAACGGTTCGAGCGTCCCGCTCATCAGGACAATTTCGTGCCCCTGCTTGCCGTGCCAGGCCACTCTTTCGATCGCTTGCGCAAAAAAGGCAGAGACAGGCAATCGTGGAATGCGCCCCGGAGGAGCCGACGCCTGTCCCGGGGCCTGGTGGCCGTCCTTATCTCGAGAAAAGATGTGCCCGTCTCCTTCGCCACGCTCGTCTAGGATTTGCACGCCACGCAGGACCATTTTGTTGGCCTGGAGAATCGCACTGATGCCGCGCGGCAGCAGCCGCAACGCTTCCTTTAGCCAAAAGAAATAGTTCTTCGCGCGAATCGTCCGCTGGTACCGCAACGTTCGGAAGAACCTTAGCTCCAGAGACGGGAGCGCCATAAGCGTTCCATCCAAATCGAAAAATGCCGCGATGTTTCCCTCGCGTTCTTTTGCTTCACTTACTTCCGCTCTCCCCTCAAAGCTTTTTCGTTCTTTCACGCCGCCTCCTGCGTCGCGCTCTTTGATCCGCGCGCTTGTTCCACGCTTCCGGCAAAGTATTTCCACCCTTCCACCAGCACCGGCAGCCCGCGCACCAGGCAAAACGCAGCCGTCATCCAAGTCAACACTTGAGCGCCTACGCGAATCATGGCGCGGGCATCCGCGGCCCACTCGCCGACCAACGCGACCGGCCCGCGCGTTAGCGCCAATTCCAACCCCAAGTAACAAAAGCAAAGACATTTCATAGCCGCATACAATCCTCGGCTCCAGCGCGAAGCTACGAGCGCTCGCCCCCACCATGTCCGCAGCATCGCGTTCGCGCCCCAACCGGAATGCCCCGCTTTCATGGCCAGTCCGCGCAGGAAATCCGTCGCCGCGCCGCGCACGAAAAACAAAACCGGCAACCAAAGCGACACCATCCCCACCACGGCAAAATAGGTGAAGTACACGTTTTCGATCATGCGGTCGCCGAGAATGTCCAGTTGCGCGCCCACCGGCGTAGCCATTTTTTTCTTGCGGGCAAGGTGCCCGTCCAGGGCATCCAAGGCGATCGCCCCCACGGTTAGCCCCACTGCCGAGAGGTTGGCCCACGCGCCGCGCCCGAAGAGACACACGGCTGCGAACCCCACCGCTACTCGCAGAAACGTCACTTTGTTCGGCGTCCATCGCATGTTCACCTGCCAGGCGCGAAGCCCGCATCGGCCAGTGAATGGCAACCTCGATGCCAATCCCCTCTCCTGCAAGACGCTTCTGTTCAGTCACTTACAGGAGGGTTCGAGATGCTTGCTCCTTCCCCGCGCCAGCCAAATCCTTCTACTGTCGCCATTTCGCAGCCCATGCGATTTTCGGGATTTGTGCGTCTAATGGGGAAGCCGGCCGTGCGGCCCGGCCTGGGGAATCTCAACCCGAGCACGAGCAAACCGTGATTTATGGGAGAATAACAAATGAGATTTTCGAGTCTCCTTATCACGATGCGAAGTCGCAACCGAGGATGGAATTAGGATGCAGGATGTTCCTCTAGCAGCAGCTTTTCTTGCCGGGCTCGTCTCGTTTCTTTCGCCGTGTGTTCTGCCGCTTGTTCCCGGCTACATCTCGATGCTCTCGGGCATCGGCATGGAGGAGCTTCGCAAGGGAGAAACTCCAAGCTCAAGTCTTTTCGCTTCGTCCCTGGCTTTCGTCGCCGGATTCTCCGTGGTTTTTATTGCTTTTGGAGCATCCGCCAGCGCCGTCGGTTCTTTTCTTCTCCAGAATCGCTCGCTCCTCGCACCCGTCGCCGGAGCCATGATCCTTCTCTTCGGCCTTCATCTCCTCGGCGCACTCATCAAACTCAATCTGCGCGCCGGCATGGTCCTTGGCGCGATTCTCGTTGCCCTAGGTATCGCCGCCCTGCTCCGCCATGCCCCGCTCTTCGCAGGACTAGGCGCTGCCCACTTTTTCGCGCTTTCGCTCATCGGCTTTTTCGGACCCACGATGGCCCGGTGGCTCAATCGCGACGTCCACCTCCGCAGCAAGGCCACGCAGCCCGGCATCTGGAGCGGCTTCCTCCTCGGCTTCGCGTTCGCTTTCGGCTGGACTCCCTGCATCGGCCCGATCCTCAGTGCCGTGCTCATTCTTGCGGCTCGCAGCGACACCATCGCCCGCGGCGTCCTGCTTCTCGCCGTCTACTCCGCCGGCCTGGCCATTCCCTTCCTGCTGACGGCTCTCGGAATAGGCAAGTTTATGGTCTTCTACAAGAATTTTCGGAAATATCTGCACGCCGTCGAGCTTTTCAGCGGCGCACTTTTGCTCTTCATTGGCGGCCTGGTCTTCGTCAACCGTCTGACTTGGTTTAACGGCAAACTCAGCTTCCTGAATAGCATCGTTCTATGGCTAGAACACGCCCTAACCGGGGCCAAATGAAGTGTGCCCTGCTTGATTGCCGGAAGCGTAGGACACTTCTGGGTATAATGAAATTTCGAGGATCGAAATGAAAAAAGTTCTCTTGATCATCGCCACTGTGCTCGTGCTCGTCGGCGCCACTTATTTCGCAGACAAGGCCACGCGCGTCAAAGCGGGGCCGGCGAAGAACATGCAACAAGATAGTGCCAAGATCGACAGCAAGCTCGCGCCCGCAGTCACCTTCAAAGACCTCGAAGGCAAAGAAGTCACCCTCGCGCAGTACAAAGGGACAGTCGTGCTCGTCGATTTCTGGGCCACCTGGTGCGATCCATGCTACGTCGAAATTCCCTGGCTTATCGAAATGCAGCAAAAGTACGCCGCGAAGGGATTCACAGTCCTCGGCGTGGCCATGGATGAGGAAGGCAAATCCGCTGTCACTCCTTTCCTCGCCAAAGAG
>WNFD01004892.1_pt1 | contig 18998 bp, 19 predicted proteins | sample 5400491 | NCBI WGS metagenome assembly WNFD01 (sample SAMN13153343, study PRJNA577476) | soil metagenome | isolation source: 120 cm saprolite under Douglas fir tree site 2 hole 2 replicate 2 | place: USA:California | collected 2015-04-18 | reverse complement strand
ATTTGGTCACAACGCTCTGCCGTCGCTGGATCCGCTCGTCCGCCCGCACTCATGACTCTCGCCGATTACGGTGACACACAAGTACTTAATTTCTTCATCTGAAAGAAGATGGTGGCGAAAACGCCGCCGCTTCATGGTTCCACGATGGTTCCAACGCAGCCCGTCGCACCACGCTGCACCCCGCCGGGCGTCATGGCTGTCGGCGGCCTGACCCGCGCGGCCCTCAGGCGAGCGCGATCGCCTCGATGGCGACGAGCACGCGGGGGATGTCGGCCCCGAAGCGGACCATCGCCCGCGCCGGCTTCGGCCCGGGGAAGAACTCCGCGTACGCCTCGTTCATCTCCCTGTAGAGGTCGGGCCGCGCGAGCAGCACGGTGACTTTCACGACGCGGTCGAGCGAGCTCCCGGCGGCTTCGAGGATGGCCTGGACGTTGCGCAGGGCCTGACGGGTCTGCTCCTGCATCGTGTCGCCGACGACCTCGGTGGGGCCGCCCCCCGGCCGCACAGGTATCTGGCCTGAGACGAACACGAAACCGTTCGCGACGACGGCATGCGAGTACGGAGAATGCGACGCCGGGTAACCGGGGACGTCGCCGACGTGGTGGATCGCAGGCATCGCTGACCTCCGGGGTCGCGCCAATGTACGCTACTCGGCGATGGACGTCACGGAGGGCCGGCTCGCTCGCCTCGCCCTCTGGGTCGTCTTCGGGATCCGGGCTGTACGTAGGGCCAAGGATGAACCCGATCTCGCAGCGCTCACCGTCGCGCTCCGCTAAGGCGCTTAGGCATTGTCCGCCAATCAGTGAACGAACTACCTTTGTCCACGCTGTCGATGAATGGTGTAGTCCGCGATTTCTGATTGCCATCCCTACGACGGCGTCCACGGAGCCGCCCGTCCCCTCGGTCAGGTCGTCAACACCCCCCAACGTCGAATAAGCAAAGTGGGGAGGATGGAGACGGCATCGAATTAGACATTAGAAACGTTCCTTGGGGTCTTTGCTCTTCATCACTCGCTGCACCATTCTCCGAGCGCGCTCTTTATCCCAAAGCCTGAGACCTAGGTAGACAACACACCCACATGCCACAAGGATGAGAAGAAAGACTAAGACTTCTCCCGCGCCAACAATGAGCTTAATCATGGGGCTATTTTCCTTGTTCGAGCCGAATAAATGGAACACTGCCGCTCCCCATATAGGTTGGGAGCTTCCCATCCCACTTGTCTAACGCCTTCATTTGGAGCACTTCGGGTGAACTCTTGAGCGATTCTTGAAGTAGCTTATTGGCCTTCGCTTGTCCTTCAGCTAAGGCGAGCTGTGTCTCCCCTTTCTTGATGGCCTGTTGCCGAACAAATTCTTCCTTTTGAACGTTCTGTTCCTCGACTTGTTTCTGCTCAATGGCATGACTAAAGTCGGGAGAAAATGTAATATTCGTAATCGACACGGCCTGCACCGTGATCCAATATGGTGACAGCCTCGCTTTCAATCCATCTTCGATTTCTTTCTTCAATTTCGGGCGTTCCTGGATGACCTTCTCGACCGGAAACAGTGCCGTCGAAGCTTTCGTCACCTCTTCCACGGCGGGGTGGATAATCTGCTGGGTAAAGTTCGCCCCGACGTTCTTGATCAATTCATGGCATTTAGTACCATCAATGGAGAAGTTCACCACAATCGTCGTATGGACGTTCTGCAAATCTCGACTGGACGCATCTGCTTGGACTTCAAATTTCTGAACCTTCACGTCAACATGGTAGACCGAGGTGGTGAGGGGGTTGTATAGGTAAAACCCGGCTGGGTAGCATTTCGGATTGACATCCCCAAATCGAGAAAACACAACGGCTTCGCCAGGGGAGGTCGAGGTAAACCCGCAGCCAGCCACAAGGAATGCGATCATACCCACTAGAAAGAGCAACTGTACCATCAGATCTCCCTTGCCCGTTGGCGCGGACCGCACGAGTACGTAGAAGTCATTTCACTTCTCTCCGCGCTCGGTTCACGGCGGCGAGGTTGGCCCCCTCCGGATAGGAACGTCCCGCCACCCAGTGGAACATGACGTTGGTGCGGGGGGTGATCAGGATATCGACGGGCTCTTCGTCGCCCGGGTGCTCGAATACACTTCGACGGCGCGTCTCTCTTGTCCCGATCCCCCATCAGTCCTCTCACCCGAAGTGATCGAATAACATACTCGTGCGCATGGACGGACGGTGTTCCCTCGGCTCCCTCGCCGCGCGATGCGGGTGGGCGAAATGCGGCCTCCTCCGGGCCCCAGCCTGACACCGGGGATTGCTCGCGTCACCGGGGCGAAGGCGAGCGTCAGCACCGCGATCCCCCTCTGACCGGAGCCATCCTGCGCCGCCACGGGCTCGCGGTCAAGAAGCGGGCGGAGGGGTGCGGCGTTGGGGCCGAGGGGGCGCCGCCGCCGGGTGGCAGGGGCAGCATCGAGAGAAAGACTGAGCTGGCTCTCAACTAGGTGAATGCCAGGGCGAAAGCGTCATCGACCGCGTCCTTGCGACGATCGACAACCCCGCGCTGAAGGGCGATGAGAAGGTCGTCGAGCGCCGGGCGGCAGTCCGCACGATCGCCAACGAGATCTTCGAGTTCCGGGAGGTTGCGCGCCGGTCGTTCGGCCGCTACTGGCAGCCGCTGTCGGAGGCCCAGCGCACGGAATTCATGGGGCTCTTCGGCGACCTCCGTAAGCCTCCCCGTCAAGTAGACGCTTCAAAACCAGACTCCGCGGGGGCATGACGCTGGCCCTGATGACGTTGGCCCCATAACGAGACAGTCCTCAAAGATCGCTCCTCTAGTACGATCGATTGAACGATTTGTTGCACAGCGGATAGTTACTCGACCATGGGATTAGCCCTCATCATCCTCATCAATGATCACGTAGTCGCAGAGATCCTCGACCACTGAGTGCAATTCGATCTCGAACCACGCCTTGAACATCGCGAAGTCTCGGCCTTGTGGCCATGCCGTCTCGTCCGTGTGCCACCCATAGAGTTCGTTCTCAAATATCGCGCGATGCATCTTTTCGAGAATCTCCCACGCTTCCTCCTCGTCGTCGAAGCTCGGGATCAGGTATATGGTCTGCTCATCGTTCGGATCGGGTACGATCCCCGAGTCATCCAGTCCCGCCGCCCAATCCAGGTAGGGCTGCTTCGGCCGTACGATAACGACACCGCGGTTGAGCATCGCTGCTCCGTTGCCTGAGGTCTCGCGCCAGTGCTCAGCTCCGGGCGAAGCCCATCGGCTTGCGCCGTTTGTTAGACCGCCGTCTATCAAGCAAGGTGTCCGCGTTCCAAAGGGCTGGTTGGAGGTTAGACATATTGCCTGTATCGGCATCCGACGCGGCCCTCGGCGGCGCTGGCCTTCTTCACCGAACCCCACAGGTGGAATCATGGACGAAGCGAACCGAGGCACGGCGTCGTCTTCTGGCAGAGCGCACAGATCGACGGCACCATGCACGTAAGCGGCTCTGGAGATTTAAATACAGCCTCCATTGATCGCTCAATCTCTGACTTCCGCCACCCGCGCTGCATATGCTGATGCGTGAGCGTGATGAGACACGCTGAGCATAGGCACTTGCCCGCATACTCGCCGCGAAGGAGCCCGACGACGGCACGGCGTACGAAGTTTTCCGTGGAGTAGCTCATCGAGTCTTCTTATTTGTCCTCGCCCGGGGTGCCTGAGCGGCCTCCGTCAGCGGCTTTCGCTTGCGCGGATTTACCTTCGGGAACCATGACATCGTGAGTCGTGGCCCAGGCGGATATGACAGGAACGCCGCGGAGCCGTGCCCGCAGGAGATGCAGCGCTCGCCGCGACTCGCCTCGCAGGCATCACGCTCATGGTCGCACTCAGACGCTCCCTTGCAGTAGACGCACATGAGGCGCTCGGGAAATTAGGTCGAACGCGTCAACTTCTCGATCAAGTCTTCGGTGTCCTCGTCGTGAGCTTGGAGGGGGTCTCGCCACTGAATGGTCAGCGTTGGCTCCTCTGCTCCGAGCACCTTGAGGCAGCCCCAATCGACTCGGTACTCTGTGCCGCTGACGAGCAACCGTCGGATGCACTCGCCCCGCAGTCGTGCGCGGGTCGTCTGGGGCGGGACGTGCATGGCCCGCTCGACCACCGCGTCGGTGGTGATCCGCTCGACCATCCCGAGTGAAACGAGGGAATGATAGACGCTCCGATCAGGTCTCATGTCGTGGTACTGGAGGTCGAGGAGGGGTATCCGCGGGTCGTTCCAGGAGATTTCATGCCGATCCATCAGGTTCGTCATCCAGCGGAGCTTGATGACCCAGTCAACCTCGCGGTCGAGGAGAAGCGGCTCGCGGTCGAGTCGCTCGATGGCGCTCGTCCACCGGCAGAGGATGTCTCGTCGCTCGGCGTCACCGCCAGAGGACTGCACGTACCGGAAGGCCTGTTCCAGATACTCGTGCTGGATCTCGAGCGCCGTCAGGAGCCGGCCGTCCTTGAGCTTGACGGTCACGCGCAGGGTCGGGTCACGGGAAATAGTCCGCAACGCCTCCACCGGGGCATGTAGTGAATAGTCGCCGTTGAGCCAGCCGTCCTCGATCATGTCGATGACGAGGGCAGTAGTCCCAATCTTGAGGTAGGTGGTAACCTCGGACATGTTGGAATCGCCGAGAATCAAGTGCAGGCGCCGGTACCTGGTGGGGTCCGCGAGGGTTTCGTCGCGCGTGTTGATGATGGCCCGCGTGGTCGTGGTTCCCCCTGAGATCTCCTGGCAGATATGCTGCGCGCGCTGACTAAGGCAGAACTGGGACCCCCTGATCGTTCGCAGGACCTTGCCCGCGCCCGTGAAGACTTGGCGGGTCACGAGGAAGGGAATGAGGCCGGCGGCGAGGGACTCGAGGGCGACGTCGCGGCGAGCCAGATAGTTCTCGTGGCAGCCGTAGGAGTTCCCGACCGTATCCGTGTTGTTTTTGAAGGCGAGGACGGATCCGGTGAATCCCTGCTCGTGGATGAGGCGGCGGGCCCGGACCAAGAAGTCGGCGACGATGCGCTCGCCGGCCTTGTCGTGAGCCACCAGTTCAGCGAGGTGGTCGCTTTCGGGGGTCGCGTATTCCGGATGAAACCCGCTGTCGAGATAGAGACGGCCGCCGTTCTCGAGAAAGACGTTTCCTTTTCGCGCCCCGGGCACCGTCTCATTGAAGACATAGCTGATGATGTTCTCCCGTGACGGGTGGCGATTCCCGTTGACGCGGCAGAAGAAGCCGTACTCGGTTTCAAGCCCGAAGACGCGCCGCACGAATGCTCCTCCCGTGCGTGAGCATGCTGTCCGGCGACGGCTTGCTAGCGTCTCTAGGAGGGTCGCTACTCACGGACGGTCCGACCCCTTTCGTGATGACATGGAAGGTCTTCCCTCGTTGTGTCCATCACAGGCGGCTGGCGGCCCGCCGCTCTGCACCGCAAGAGAGGAGCAGGGACCGCCACCCGATATGGCAGCGGACGAGCACGATCCCTCTTGCAGCCGGCGCTGCACGATCTCCCACGCTCCCCGCTGGACTGCTCGGCTCTCGAAGTACCCGGGCTGCGCGGCTTTGGCACACGCGAAGGCCGCGGTGGCTTCCCCGTCCCGCCCCAGCAGGAGCGCGGTCATGCCGAGATTCCCCCAGGCCGCCGCGTAGCCGGGTTTGACTCGGACGGCCTCGCCGTATGCCGCCATGGCCTCCTCGTGCCGCCCGACGGCATTGAAGGCAACGCCGAGGTTATAGCGCGCGTCGGCATCGGCGGGGCGGAACCGAGCCGCAGTCCTGAACTCAGTGATCGCAGCAGTCCAAGCGCCCAGGTGGCCGAGCGCCACCCCGAGGTTGTAGTGGGCATCAGGGTTGTTCGGGTCGAGACGAAGCGCGTGCCGATCCGCCTCTGCGGCCTCGTGCCACCGATGCACGTGTGCGAGTGCCGCGCCCCAACTCGTGTGGATCGCGGGAACGCCAGGGGTGAGCCGTGCGGCGGCTCCGAAAGCCCGTGCGGCGTCTTCGTCGCGACCGCGACGCATCAGCTCCAGACCTTTGTGGTAGTGGGCGGCCGCGCGTTCCTCGGGCCCGAGGTTCGAACTGCCGGCCTCATCACAGGCCGTGAGCGCCGCCTGCCCGTGTCGCGCCATGCAGCGGAGCAAGGCGTCGTGGGGATCGGCCACGCCTGGTCCGGGGCTCGACGGTTTCAACGCGGACACTTCGAGCACCAGATGCTGTGTGTCAGCGAATTCCGTGGCGCTCGGAAGCACCTTGAGATCCCTGCCGAGGCCGGCGCCTTCTCGCGGTCGAGTATGCGGAGTCTCGTCGCCTCGGCCTAGGGGCTGCACGTGGTCCTGCCTGCCCTGGTGGATGCTGTAGATGATGACAGCCCCGATGGCGACGACTCTCCAGAGCACAACGAGCACCGTGATCAAAGACCTTAGTCTCTGCGTTCCCACACTAACCCTCTTCCTTTCCCGCTTCGAAACGATCAGAGCCGCATCCCCATCCAGACGCAACTAGGCAACCCGGATGCCACCGTTCTATGGCCCGATCAAATCAGCCGGAATTGCCGTCATGACGGAATACAGACGAAATGCCACTGCAGAAATTGCAGGATCGGGGGAGTCAGGCCTCTCTGGCGATTGAGCGACTGTCAAGGCTCCACGAGAGGGCTGCGGGCGTCCAGTGTGGTGGTGGTTCGTCCTGCACAATTTGCAGCTAGAGTCAGGCTTTCACGGTCCCTCTCCTTTAGCCATGAGGAGAATCCAAGGCGCCTCCCTCCGCGAAGCGCTGCGGCCCACCTCGCGTCGCGATCCGAATGAGCTACCCGTCGCCATCAGCTAGACACGGCTCCACAGCGAGTAGACGATGGCTGGGTCCTTCAGCCCATGAGGGGGCTCCCAATGCTGCAAATCCTGCTGCCCTCCCCCGGAGCTCTGCCAAACTCTTCCTTCGCGCAGGCACTAACCAGGGGATTATCCAGCGCTTTCCCAGTCGGCATGCCTCTTGCCCAATCACTGAGTGGAGGTATCCCGTCATGCTGTTGAGGGTCTTTGATGCGCGGCCGGGCCGGGAGTCCGAGCTTCTCCGTCGTTTGCAGGGCATCGCGACCGGTATGATCCAAGGGCAGAGCCTCGATGCCGTGCAGATCTGCCGGTTTGCAGACAACATTCATCACATTCTCTGGATCGAGGATCGTCAACCCGATTCGCGATCCGGACCTGTCCTCGAGGCCAAGGTGGCCACGACCTGCGGAGACACGGTCGTCGAGGGCCCGATCTCGCAGCCTTTTGAGCTCGTCGATGGCTTCTACCGTTACCCTCTTCCGCACTGTCAGGTATGGAGCCTTGAACTGTCGGCGGCGCCAGGCGATGTGCAGGACGCGCTCGCACACTTCCTCGGTCGGTCGCGGGCCGCGTCGGCAGAGCCCTCGGTGGCCGGAATGTCCATTTACCGAGCGCTGGATACACCTCGCCTCCTGGTCTTCGTGGCCCTGAGCGAGGGAGTGATTCCGTCCGACGGTTCGTTCGGCTCCCCTAAGTTGGCAGCCGCAGGCAAGTGGCGGCACCTGCTCGTGGTGTGGACGATGGGACGCGTCACCAGCGGTCCCGACCCGCGCGGGAGGGTGGCGCCGGGGCTCTACCCCAGGCCGACGTTTTGGGCGCGTACGATGCCGGTCCTTGCCGTGGCCCCGATGCCGGAGGGCTCATGATCATGGCCGAGCCGCCACGGGACACCCTGAGGGGAAAGGGCCTGAGGAGGATGATCTACGTCGTTACGTGCGGGATGTGTGGGCAGAGTTGGCAGCGGGCCACGGCGCAAGACGGCCAGGTCATTGTCTGCATCTTTTGCGGCGGCTTGGGACACCTTCGCCTTGGCGTCACACCGCCCGAGAACAGTACCCGCGGGCACTGTCGGATCGAGGCGTGGCTTCATGCCAGCGGAGCGGAGGGGCGGTAATGGGCTATCTTCTTGCCCGGAGTTTCCCGGCCGCTCCCATGGTGACCCGGAAGGAATACCTCAATGTGGTGGACCGCGCGTTTGATTCGCTCACGCGCAAGCGCCGGGGACCTGCCTATCGAGAGGCCCTCGAGGATCTCGCTGCGAGCCGCCCGGTACGGGCAGCCTCGGGCTTTTCAGCGTTGCTTGCGCGGAAGCCCGACGACCCTACCCTGCACCGCATGCTCGGGATCAGCTACCTCCGCGCGGGCAAGGCCCGGCTCGCTGCGTGCCACCTCGAGATCGCCCTCAGGCTGCTTGGGCGAGCCACGAGCCCAGGTTGTTGCTCGCTCCTCCGCTCGCTCCGAATCGAATTCGAAGCATCCGTCGTGCGCCTCGCCCTCGTGACGGCATACGAACGGCTTGGTCATCGCGCCGGCGTGATCCGCTGCCTCCTGGCGCAGCACCAACCGCTCGCCTGGAAGATCTACTCCCGACCGCGCGTCTGAGCCCGCGATGCATCGCCGGAGTGGCCGGAGTTGCCGTCCGTAACACCGGATGGTTTGGCAGGCGGCCAGCCTACTCGATTTGGTACCGGCGCAGCTTGTAGTGCAGGGCTCGCGCGCTGATCCCGAGGAGCTCGGCGGCTTTCTCGCGGTGCCCAGTGACGTCCGTCAGCATCTTTCTGATGACCTGCTCCTCGACGGCGCGGAGCGGCAGGCCCAGGGGGATGGTAATGCTTCGCTCTGGTGGCGAGCCGGTCATGAGCGTGGACGGCACGTGCACGGGACGGATGGTGCTGGCCGGCACGGTGACGACGAGCCGCTCCACGAGATTGCGAAGCTCCCGAACATTGCCTGGCCACGCATACTCGCGGAAGATCTGGAGGACGGCGGCCGAGAGCGATTTCTCGGGGCGCCCGTACTGGGTGCAGAACTCGCGAAGAAATACGCTGGCGAGCACGGGAATGTCCTCGGGCCGCTCCCGCAGGGCAGGGAGCGTGATGGGCACCACGGCCAGCCGGTAGTACAGGTCCTCGCGGAATGTGCCCCCCTTCACCGCCCCTCCAAGGTCCTTGTTCGTCGCCGCGATGAAGCGGACGTCCACCGTCACCGGCCGGTCCCCTCCCAGCCGGCGGACCTCGCGCTCCTGGAGAGCGCGGAGCAGATCGACCTGCGTCTTCGGACTCATCTCGCCCACCTCATCCAAGAACAGCGTCCCGCCGTTCGCCTGCTCGACCCGGCCGGCCTTGCTCCCGGTGGCCCCCGTGAAAGCCCCCCGCTCGTAGCCGAAGAGCTCTGACTCGATCAGCGTCTCCGGCAAGGCCCCACAGTTCAGGATCACGAACGGGCCTTTCTGCCGTGGGCTCCGGCTGTGGATCGCCCGTGCCACGAGCTCCTTCCCGGTTCCCGACTCGCCCATGACGAGGACCGTGGCCAGGGTGGGCGCCACCTGTCTGACCGTCTCGTACACCTGCCGCATCCGCGCGCTGCGCCCCACGACCACGCCGAAGGCGGCCTTGATCGCGACCTGTTCCCGGAGCTGCCGCACTTCGTGCCGCAGTGCCTTGTGTTCCAGGGCCTTCCCGACGAGGTGGACGAGCCGCTCTGGATCGACGGGCTTCGTCAGATAGTCGTAGGCGCCGAGCTTCATCGCTTCGACGGCACTCTCCACCGTTCCGTACGCCGTGAGGAGGATGACCTCCGGCTCCGAGGCGTGCTGCTTGGCCGCCTTCAGCACTTCGATCCCCCCGATGCCGATCATCCGGAGATCGGTGACCACGAGGTCAAACTCGCCATCTTGGAGCGCCACCAGGGCTTCCTCACCCGTCGCCGCCGCCACCACGTCGTGGCCGGCCTTCGCAAGGATCTTGGCAAGCGCCTCGCGATTGTGGCGCTCGTCGTCGACCACGAGGACGCGATCGGCCATCACCCCTCCTCCCCTCGCCCCGCGGGCCCACTGAGCGGGAGCCGGATGATCATCGTGGTCCCGCTCCCCACATGGCTCTCGACGTCAAGACTGCCGTGATGGCCCTGGACGATCCGATGCGCAATGGCCAAGCCGAGACCGACCCCGCTCGGGCGCGTCGTGAAATACGGGTCGAAGACGTGGGGCAGGATCGCGTCGGCGATCCCGGGTCCAGTATCCTTGACGGCCACCTCGGCCCAGTCGCCGTCCCGCCGCGCCGTCACCGTGATCGCGCCCCCCTCTGGCATCGCCTGGAGCGCGTTCATCATCACATTGAGGACGACCTGGGAGAGTTGGCCCTCATCCCCAGGAATGCTCGGGAGGTCGGGATCCAGGTGGGTCTCGATCCTGACGCTGTCGTTCGCGGCCTCGAACCCAATCAGCCCGAGAACTCGCTCGACGAGCGCCACCAGGTCGACAGGCTTGATCTCGGGCACGGAGGGTTTCGCGAAGCGGAGGAAGTTCTCCACAATGCGATGCAGGCGCTGCAGCTCGGATCGCAGGATGTCGAGATAGCCGCGGACTGCGTTCCCGTCAGGCCCCCCGGCCGCCAGTTCCCCCTGGAGCAGGTGGAGGTTGAGACCCAGGGCATGGAGCGGATTCTTCACCTCATGGGCCACCCCGGCCGAGAGGGTGCCGAGCGCCGCCAGCTTATCCGATCGCCGGAGCTGCGCTTCCAGCTTGCCCATCTCCGTGATGTCGCGGAGCAACACGACCAGGCCGTGCGTCTGGCCAGACTCGCTTCGCAAATCCGAGGCGGAGGCCCGGACCTTGACCTGGCGGCCGGCGTTGGCCAGAGCGAAATCCTGCTCCGTGAGGAGTCGGTCGCCCGCCAGCGCGGCGAGGATCCAGTCGGTGAGCTCCGGCACCTCCTGGAGCACGTCGCCGATGAGTCGGCCCCCGATCGCTGGTGCGCGGAGCCCCAGCAGGCGTTCGCCCGCACCGTTCAAGGATGTCACGGCCCCGCGCGCATCCAGCGTCAAGACGCCGGTAGGGATGCTCTCCAGGATGTTGCGCATCAGACCCTTGACCTGCTCGAAGGTCTGGGTGATCGCCCGGTGCTTCAGGTACGTGGTGAACAGGACGATTCCGATCACCGCCAGGGCAAGCAGGATCGCAAAGGCGCCCACCAACTCGGGCGATGTCAGGGCACCGACGGTCCCGAGCGGCGTGGCCCGGGGCATCGGAACTCCCGATGTCGCCAGCCGACGGCGCTCATACTGGATCCCGGCGCTCACGACCAGAGCGAGGAGGAGCGCGACCAAGCCTGACACCGATAGGACCACGCGGACCGAAACGTGCGCGACTGGGCTGTAGGCAGATCCTGGCCGAAACATACTGGTTAGTGCACGTCGTGAGCGCTGTCCAGCGCCCTCTCGCTATCGCGCCACTGCGGACGAACCGGATACGTGCCCGGAGACGTTCCGGGTGCCTGCGCATCCTTCTCGACGATTCTCTTCCGGCGCGGCGTCGGCACTACTCTAGCATCGCCCGGATCGCGGGGAAAGGAGGTGAACGAGCATCTGTGTCGATCCCCATGACGGGGGCACGCCTTCACAAGGCGGATGCGCGGCGGCGTATGCCCCACCGTCGGCGATCGGTCGGTGGGCTCCGCCACATACCCGGCACCGCGGAGCACCCGGACCAGGGTGTCGTCCACCTCGGTGAACACTTCGAGTCGGCTCGCCCCAAGACCCCAGAATGTCACCTCGAGACCTGACACGAGTCGCCACTTCAGCCGCCGATCGAGCTCATCATCGCCGACAAACGAGACGAGGCGATGGATCTGACCGATGGGCGCTCCGCCGTTACGGTTCACCCGGAAAAGCGCCGCTGCGACTATCTCGTCACCCGCAAGGATCCCGCTCACGAGTCCCTGATCCCTCCGGTAAGCGGGAAGGTCGGCAAACCCCGCAAAGCGCGGACCGAGGGCATCTCGCCCAGTCTCGGCCAGCACGACCAACTCTCGCGGATAGAGCATGCGTAATTCCATCCGAACGGTTCCACTGCCCTCGTGCACCCCGTATACCAGTGGGCCTATCTAGGGACCGATGCAGGGTAATGACCGCGCGTCAGAGGTCGGGCAGCCTCTGCAGACTGCAAAAACTGCAGTCCCATAGTCTGCCAGCAGCGAACATCCACGGCGTCCGGGCTGGTCCATGCCACGGCGCGTTGACTCCACTGCCGGATATCGTGAGCCCATCTGCCGAGGACTCGACGATTCGCGAGTCCTGACGCCCGGTCTCACCAACCGCCCCAAAAGGCTCAGGCCACGTGCTTGTCCATCAGCGGGTCGATCACGAGCCGATCTTCGACCCGCGCGCCGAGCTGACGATTGGACACCTCCCGCTCGACGAGCCGCATGACGGCAGCCCGGAGCTCCGGCGTGGGCACGGGTCCCCTAATCGCGATCACCACCCGTGAGCGCCGCCAGAGGGATCCGCTCGCGAACGCCGTGATCGGCAACCGCGCGAGCGAGGGGTCGAGAAGCAGCGCGTCGGAGATTTGCGACTGGAGAGCCATGACCTCGTCCTCGCGCTTGCGCTTGAGGTCGTAGAGCTTGACGCCGACGCCGATCACCACCAGCAACGCCACCACCACGACCACGATGGCGATCGCCCCTCCGGGATTGGAGGATGCCGGGGCCGTGCCGGGCGAATCAGCCCTTGTGGTTTGGGCCATGGCTCGGATCGGAAACACGAACAGCGAAAGCAGCGGGGCGATGCAGTCGGCGAATCGAGTGGTGCTCCTTCGAGATGTCCGAAATGGACTCATTCCCGCCCTCCTCTCGCGGTGTTGAGCGAGCGCGTCATGCGCTCGGTCAGCCCGCTCACCCGTTCCGACACGTTGACGGCAGCGTCTCACTCACTCGGTGACTCACTCCGCTGGTTCTCGTTTCGGAGCGGACGCACCAGGAATGGGTAACGGGCTCGATGGTGGGGTTCACGGAGATCCGCTGGGCCGCGCCCAATCAGAGCGGGGCCACACATATGCCCGCCCGGACCATCTGATTGATCAACGGGGGCGGCGAAGGGCTGTCGAGGGACCCGATCCCGGAGCATCAGCACCTCCTGAGGGCCGGACCTGAAACGTCGACGCAACTGTCTACCCCCACCCCATGGTTGTCAAGCTGACGGAGCCCCCTTGGTGCCTGAACTCCGTTGCGAGATTTGAGAACCGCGAGAAGTCCCTGGGTCTTTGGGGGTGGACAGGTAATCCCAGCGCTCAGAAAACCACTCAGAGTGTTGAAACGCGATCTGTCATGCAGAGTTCTCCGAGTGTCTGCGGATGTCAAACGGATCCTTGACTCCTCCAGTCCAGCGGACTACGCTCTCGCCACCTCTCGGATCTCTCCACGTGTGGCTGACTGGAACTCACAGTTCCGGAGCACTCGGCAGAAGGAGGATGCGATGGCGATCGTGACGATTTCCCACGAAATGGGGAGTGGAGGCGCCGAACTGGGGATGGCCCTGGCTTCCCACCTGAGCTACCGCCACGTCGATCACGACGTGATCCTGGACAGGGCCCGGACCTACGGGCTTGCGGAAGACCGACTCGCCCACCTGGAGGAAGATAAGCCGTCCCTCTTCGAGCGCTTTGACACGGAAACCCGCCGGTACATCATGGTCATTCAGACCGTGCTCTACGAGCTCGCGGCCGAAGATGGCGTCGTGCTGATGGGCCGTGGGGGACAATGGCTCCTGCGCGGCATTCCCCACGTGCTGCGAGTCCGGGTCATCGCCCCCTTCGAGCTCCGCGTCCAACGACTGAGCGAGACCTTCTCAGCCCGGGGCAGTGAGCGGGTCAGTCCCCGCACGGCCGCGCAGATGGTGCGCCGAGGCGATGGGCAAAAGGCAGGGCGCATGCGGTACCTGTACGACGTGGACCTCCATGATCCCGCGCTCTACGACGTCATGATCAACATGGGCGTGCTCTCCCAGGGGGCCGCCGTTAGCCTGCTCGCCGATCTGCTCCGGCGCTCGGAGTTCGCGCCAAGCGAGACCGGCAGGCAGCTCGTAGCCGACCGCGCGCTGACGTCGCGGGTCGAGGTGGCCCTGGCCACGTATCCTGAGACGCGACATCACCGCATGCGTATCGATGCCAAGGAGGGCGTGGTGACGTTGGAGGTGCCGTCGGCCGTCGACCCCGACGTGGCGACGACGGTGGCTCGTGACATATGGGGCGTGCGGGAGGTAAAGATTCGCCAGGTGGACATCCCGGTACCCCCTTTCATCGTGTAGGTTGCCCATACGGCCGGCCGGCGGTATTCGCCGAACCGCGAGGATTCTGGTCACCAACGCGTCTCGAGACTCATGAGCCACACGTTTCGGCGGGGGAACGGGGACGGCGCCTGGCCTTCCCCCGTCGCCGCGATGCTTCTGGGGAAGCAGGCGCGCAGGACCCGCTTACGGAACGGTGATCGTCGTTCCGTCGCCGTTGGCGGTAATCGAGAAGGTCCCGGTGCTGCTCGAGGTGTAGGTGTAGGTCCCGCTCCACGCCGGCGAGCCACCCGGGGGCGGTGTGGGCACGGTGGCGATGAAGGGCCCCGCAGATTGTCCTAGGCCGTTCGCGGTCGCCTGCGTCAGGTCCGTTAGGGCGGCCGGCAGGGCACCCGTGTGGGCGGTGAACATGCTCACGCCTGACGCGAGCGTGCGGGTATCGGCTTGCGCTTTGGCCACGCGTGCCCGGGTCTGCACGTTCGCGTAGAGCGGGATGGCGATGGCCGCCAAGATCCCAATGATGGCCACCACGATCATCAGCTCGACGAGCGTGAAGCCGTGCTCGTTGCCCGCTCTCCTGCCTCGGCGATGCTGAAATCTCGTCATAAATGATGCCCTCCGGCCTTCGGTTCGTCGGTGAACTCCACGTGCCAGGGTCTTCGGCCCGAACTCGACATCGAGGTGCATTCACAATATCAACCCGATGCCGAGATACAAGAGAACGGGCGGGCAGTAGCTCACCCTGGCCGCCCGTGGGGCTGAGACGTCCCGCAGCCAGAGGCCCCACGTGGCAACCGGGCAGCCTAGGCGCAGACTTTTTCGAGCTCCCCTAGAAAGACCCATTTCGATATTCCCGCTTCAACCTGGGCTGACCTGGTCAATCCTGGGTCCTCTCGCGTCACAAACTCCGTCACAAGCCGAGTCTTGGTGAGACAAGAAGTGAAGTGCGGCAGGCAGTTGTGCGGCAGGAGGCCTAGGACTAAGGATCCTGGGCTCATTCTGGACAGCGGCATCGGGTTGATGCCGGTCCGACCCAGACAGCGGGACCAATTGCGCCGGGAAAACCGCGAATGAGTGAGCCGCGCGGGCGCCGGCCTTCACGCGAAGGCGGGCACCCGCAAACGCTCAGTACGACACGCCGGTGGTGTCGACGTCCTCGACGATCACACGCTTTCCGTCCTTGATCACGGCTACGTAGAGCTTGGGGATGGCCTGCTGGTTCTGATCGAAGCGGATCGGGCTCCCCGCGACGCTGACGTACTCACTCTTGGTGAGTGCCTCGCGGATCTTGGCGGGGTCGGTCGAGCCCGCCCGCTTTATGGCGTCGGCGTGAAGTTGGATGCTGTCGTAGCCGGCCTGCGCGTACTGGTCCGGCTCCTCGCCATTACGCTTCGCTTTGAATGCCGCCACGAATGCCTTGTTCCGTGGCGTGTCGAGCGTGGTCCCGTACCGGACCACGAGGGGCATCCCTTCGGAGACCTTCCCCGCGAGCCTGATGAGCGCATCCGTGATCGGACCGTCGGATCCGAGTGCCTTGGCGCTGAGACCGAGCTCGGCCATCTGCTTCACCTGCGTGGCGACCGACGCCGAGATGTCCACCATGTTGACGCCGTCCGGGTTGAGGGCTTTGATCTTCGTCAAGATCGAGTAGAAGTCCTTCTCGCCGGGCGTGTAGAAGTCGGAGCTCACGACGGTCCCCCCCAACTCCTTGAGCCGCGCCTGGTAGACGCCAGAGGTGGCGCGGCCCCAATCGTCGTTGCGCGCCAGGAAGGCGACGCGTTTCATGTTGAGCTTCTTGACCCAGTAGTCGACGAACCGGCTTTCCATGCGTGGAGTCTGGGCGAACTTGAAGAGATAAGTGAGCTTGTGCTCCTTGGCGTCGGGGAGGAATGCGATCCCCGTCGTGGTCGGAGTCTTCAGCTCTTCGATCGTGGGATGGGTCGCGATCGTCGAGGAGCTGAAGAAGCAGCAATCGACCGCCACGACCTTGTCCTGCGTCACGACCTTCCGGTAAGCGCTCACGGTCTCGGCAGGGATGCCGCGCGAGTCGGCCGGCACGATCTCGATCTTGCGTCCGCCTAGGAGGCCGCCCGCCTGGTTGATTTCGTCGGCCGCCACCTGCGCCCCGATCAGGTTGCTCTGACCGTCATAGGCGGCAGGCCCCGAGTGGGGACCGACGACGCCGATCTTGATCGGCTCCTGGGCGGGGACGGCCTGAGTCGCCCCGATGATAAAAGCCAGGGACAACGCCACGCTCCACAGTCGTTTCATCGCTTCCTCCTTGTATTCAGGTGTGTTGTGCTCGGATGCCTTTGTTCTCAGATGCCCAGATAGGCTCGCTTGACGTCTTCGTTCTCCAGAAGACGAGAGCCCTCGTCCCCGAGCACGATGCGACCGGTCTCCAGCACATATCCACGCTCGGCAATCCTGAGCGCCGTGTGGGCGCGTTGTTCGACCAGCAGGATCGAGATCCCCCGGGTGTTCAGCGCTTTCACGATCTCCACGACCCGCTCCACGTAGAGCGGCGCCAGCCCGAGCGACGGCTCGTCGAGCATCAGGAGTCGCGGTCGCGCCATCAGCGCGCGCCCGATGGCGAGCATCTGCTGCTCGCCCCCGCTCAGCGTACCGCCAAGCTGCCCGGAGCGCTCGCGCAGCACGGGGAAATCCTGGAACACCGCCTCGAGACGCTCCGTCACCTCGCGGGCGCGACCCTCGCGGAAGGCGCCGAGCCTCAGGTTCTCCCAGACGGTCAGGGTGGGAAAGATCTGGCGTCCCTCGGGAACGTGGCCGATCCCGAGGCCGAGGATCTCGTGCGGCGCCCGGCCGTGGATCGGCCGGCCCTCGAAGGTGATCCGGCCGGCCGTCGGCGTCAGCAGCCCCGAGATCGTGCGCAGGGTCGTCGACTTTCCGGCGCCGTTGCCTCCGATCAGCGTGACGATCGTCCCCGCCGCCACCCGCAGCGAGACGCCGTGGAGCGCCTCGATGGGCCCATAGCGCACGTGGACGTTCTCGAGCTCGAGCATCGTCAGGTTCACGCGGTGGCCTCGCCGAGGTAGACGCGGATCACATCCGGGTGCTGGCGGATCTCGCGCGGCGCACCCTCGGCGATCTTCTGGCCGTGGTCGAGGACGACGATGCGATCGCAAATGCCCATCACGACCTTCATGTCGTGCTCGACGAGCAGGACGGTGACACCACTCCGGCGGACCTGTTCGATGAGGTTCATGAGCCGGCGCGACTCGGCGGGTGTGAGCCCGGCCGCGGGCTCGTCGAGTAGCAGGAGCGCCGGCCGCGACGCGAGCGCGATGGCGATCGCCAGGTGGCGCTGCTCGCCGTATGAGAGCGTGCGCGCCTCCACGTCGAGGACTGCCGACATCGCGACGAGATCGAGGACGTCGTTGGCCCGCTCGCGGACGGCAGTCAGCTCACGCCGTTGCGCGGCTGTGCGCGCGAGTGCCGGCCACACGCGGGGCACCAGACGCGCCTGCTCGCCGATCATCACGTTCTCGCGCACGGTGAGGCGCGGAAAGAGACTCGTCTTCTGGAACGTGCGGGTCACGCCTTCGCGGGCGATCCGGTGCGGGGGGAGGCCGGTCAGCGGGCGCCCGCGGAACCTGACCCGACCTCCGCTCGGCGGGAGGAAGCCCGTAATCAGGCTGAAGCAGGTCGTCTTCCCGGCGCCGTTGGGCCCGATCAAGCCGGCGATCGTCCCCTCCTCGACCGAGAAGCTGACCTCGTTGACGGCGGTGAGGCCGCCGAACCGCACCGTGAGAGCCTCGACCTCAAGCAGCGACACGGTCCGGCCGGCCCTGACGCGTGCGTCGCCAGAGTCCCCGCAGCCCTTCCGGCATGACGACGATCGCAGTCATGAGGAACGCGCCGAAGATCACGAGCCGCGCCCGCTCGGCCACCCGCAGGTACTCGGGCACGAGCGTGAAGACGAGGGCACCGAGGACCGTTCCCGCGATGCTGCCCTGGCCGCCCACGATGACCATGCTGACGACGGTCACCGTGTAGTAGAAGGAGAGCGCGGTCGGATCAACGAAGTGGACGTACCGCGCGTAAATACTGCCCGCCGCGCCCGTGAAGATCATCCCGATCACGAAGGCGATCAGCTTGAAGCGGAACGTCGGGATCCCCGCCGCTGCCGCCAGCTCCTCGTTCTCGCGAATGGCGAGAAAGGCGTGGCCTACGGTGGAGTCGAGAAGCCTTCGAGTCACGAGAATTGCCACGCCGATCAACATCAGCACCAGGTAGTAGTACCCGAGCTCGGTATGAATGCGGAACGGACCCAGGCGGACATGCGGAATGTCCGGCAGTCCCATTGGTCCCCGCGTGACCGAGGTCCAGTTCAACACGATCAGGCGCAGGATCTCAGCGAAGCCAAAGGTGACGATGGCGAAGTAGGGGCCCTTGAGCCGCAGCGAGAGCGCGCCGATGAGGAATCCGAAGATGCCCGTAACGACCGCGGCCAGCAGCAAATCGATGGGGAACGGCACGCCGAAGTTCCGCGTGAGGAGCGCGGTCGTGTAGGCTCCGATGCCGAAGAACGCCGCGTGACCGAGCGAGAGCTCGCCCAGATAGCCGAGCACAAGATCGAATCCGAGCGCCATCAAGACGAAGAGGCCGGCCATAACCAGCACGTGACGATGATACGGTCCCGACAGGAGCAGGGGCAGCGCGCCCGCCGCCGCCGCCGCGCCTACGCCCGCGGCCGTCCTCGCCGTGGGCATCGGGCTCAGGCCCCCCGCCCGAACAGCCCCTGCGGGCTGTACAGCAGCACGACAATTAGGATCACGTAGCCGATGCCGTCCTTGTAGCTCGCGCCCCCGGGCAGGAACCCGGCGCCGAGACTTTCCGCCACGCCAAGCATGATGCCGCCGAGCACGGCGCCG
>WNFD01002543.1_pt1 | contig 18999 bp, 20 predicted proteins | sample 5400491 | NCBI WGS metagenome assembly WNFD01 (sample SAMN13153343, study PRJNA577476) | soil metagenome | isolation source: 120 cm saprolite under Douglas fir tree site 2 hole 2 replicate 2 | place: USA:California | collected 2015-04-18 | reverse complement strand
GCCCTGGCCGCGATTGAGCAGGCCAGGGGTAAGATCGACGTTCTGCTCAGCCGCAATCCGGAGACGGCGCTTATCCCGGTTCATGGGCAGGTTAACTTAATCGATACCGCGCCGCAGGATGTTGAAGACATTGCTTTTCTCAAAAACACAGCTGAGACGGCCCTGGATCTGAATGATCTGCCCAAGGCGCGCACCCTGCTGGACTTCCTCAGGAGCGAAATCCGGGTGCGTACCTATCACCTGCCACTGGCGACGTATCCGGCGGCGGTGCAGGAAGCTGCGCGACTGCTAGATCAGAAAAAGACGCGCGAAGCCGGCACTGTCCCTGCTGGTGGCCTTGAACACGCTGGTTGTCATCGACCAGGTGAGTGCGATCCCGCTGCTGCTGCGAAGGAATCAGCCCCGGGCGCGCCTCCTTGGATTGGGGCCTCATTCGCTTGGGGCCCGCAGCGTCGTGGTCGCCGGCGGTGGAGATTGAGCAGCGCGACCACAACCTCGTAATGACTGCAGCATTGCCCGGACTCGCGGTGGAAGATATCAAGATCGAGGCCATCGGCAACGTCCTCATCCTTCAGGGTGACGCCGACCAGACCGCGGTGCCGGAGGAGGCACGGTGGGACGATCAGAGCGCCGCTACGGCCATTTCTATCGGGAAATGGTGATTTCTATCGGGAAATGGTGCTGCCGGATGGCGTGGACACGCAGCGGGTGCGTGCTGAATTTGAGAATGGGATGCTGCGCGTCACCATTCCGGTCTTGACGAATAGGCGCGAATTGCCGATCAAAGATACTTCCACACAGCGACATGGGGCCGAGCCGGTGAACCACCAAGAAAAGCGGAATCGTCATCACAAAGAAGGTGCTTCTTAGGGACGCTGGTTGAGGGTCGAGGCCGGTCCGGCAAAACTTAATCCCTGAATCAACTCTTCCAGCTCGTCTTCGGTGCCGCCGATGAAGGTGAACGAGATGGCATATCCTCGCCTCAACATAACCAGCGTCGTCTGATGCATGGCTCTCCTACCGCGGTCCTTAGCGTAGTCTCCCCGCACCAACATTTTTGTCCCGGAGAGGAACTGATAGGGTTCGTTGACCACCTTGAATCCCTGCGCGGTCGCGACTTCGCTCAGAGGACCAAAATACTGTGCCGCGTCTTTCAGTCCCGGATACGAGGTAGAACTCTCCGCTGCAATTACGATTGATGAGTTCACATCTTCCCCCGTGGCCTCCGGGGGGCGCGAGAACGCCGCCAGCAGCACCGAGCCGCTGCTCGCAGGTTTCCTCGCCGGCGTGTTGTCGCTCTTGTCTGGGGATGGCCCATCATTGGGCTGAGGGTCATCGCTGGGCCGGCGGCTATTCATCTCGTCGGTCCGCAAGACCCATCCCGGCGGAACTTTGCAGGCAACGGCGAGGGCCTTGTTGCGATATACGCCATTGCCGACGGAACCGGGATCGAGCGTAGAATCCGCGGCGGATGAGGGTTTTCGGACGTGCTGAGCGGACGACGAGGAAGACAACGGGCGGGACTGGGCTGGCCACGCCCGCAGCGCTGAGGGCAACAGCAAACATGCGACCGCAATAGGAATAATCCGGGTTGAACGCAACCTCATAGTCCAATGGTACCGGAATTGCGCTTCAGTCGGCTCCACTGCCTTGGCACTGGAGCTTGAGATCCTTAAGCCGCCCTGCCCGTCACCGGCTGGGTGCAGTGCGCGCACCGCCGCGCTTCAATCGGGATCTCGCTCAAGCATTCTGGACACTTCTTGGTGGTCGGATCCGGTGGCCTCTCTCCTCGGTTGATGCGTGCAACCAGCGTGTTCACCGGCAAGACGACAAAGAAATAAATCACGCTCGCAATCAGCAGAAACGAGACAACGGCGTTGATGAAATCGCCGACCGGAAAGGGCGTCCCCCGGATCGTGAAATGAATGGCGGAAAAATCAGGTTTGCCTACGATGGCAGCGATCAGCGGCGTCAATAGGTCTTTGGTCAGCGCCGTGATCACGCCCCCAAAGGCCGCGCCGATCACCACGCCGACCGCCATATCCACGACATTTCCGCGCAGGATGAATTTTTTGAAGCCGTCGAGCATAGGGTTGGCCTCCTCGGTGAAGACGGCGGCCAATTTAGTACTCTGGACTGGAAAGGTCAAGTGCAGAAGCGCTCAGATGCGCATGGGCATCACGATATACCGGTACTTGTAGTCGTCTCCCTCAGCGGGACGCAACTGCCCGGCCGACTGAGCATCCTTCAACTCCAACTGCACTTCGCTCGAGCCCGCGGCTTTGAGGAAGTCCACCAGATATGCGGCGTTGAAGCCGATGGTAAGGGGATCGCCGCTATAGGGAGCTTCGATGGAATCTTCCGACTCGCCCGACTCTGTGGATGAAGCGGAGAGCTTCAACTCGCCCTTCTCCAGCTTCAAGCGCACCGCACGCGAGCGCTCATCGGCAAACTGGGCGACACGCAAAATGGCGGAATTCAGTTCATCGGCATTTACCGGGATCACTTTGCTATTGTCCTTGGGAAGCACAGCCTCGAAGTTGGGGAACTGTCCCGTGAGTTGGCGCGAAGTCAACAGTCGCGAACCGATGCGGAAAAACAGCGTCGACTCATCTTTGGCGAACTCCACGATTTCGGTGTCGGTCGAGTCAAGTAGGGACTTCAGCTCATCCATCGCCTTCTTGGGAATCAGGGTTTTCATCTCGCCCGAAACGCCGTCAAATTTCTCGCTGTTGCGCTCGCAATGCGCCAGGCGATGACCATCGGTCGCGACCATGGTGATCGACTCAGGTTTCAGCAGCATGAGCGCGCCGTTCAGCGTGTAGCGCGATTCCTCGCTAGAGATGGCAAATCCAGTCCGCGCAATCAATCCCCGCAGAACCTGGGCTCGAATGCTGATAGCCCCGGCGGTCGGGAATGCCGGCAAGCTCGGAAAATTCGATCTCGCCATGCCTACCATCTTGGTGTTGGAACGGCCGCAGCGGATGCTGACCCAATGGTTGTCGAGCAGTTTGATGGTGATATCGGCGTCGGGTAGCAACTTTACGTAGTCATGCAGCTTGCGCGCGGGGATGGTACAGGAGCCTTCTTTCTTCACCTTGGCATTGCACGAAGTGCGCAGGCTCAGATCCAGGTCGGTAGCCGTCAGCGAAAGCTTATCTCCGCCCGCCTCGAATAGATAATTAGAAAGGATCGGGATCGTGGTCTTGCGCTCGACTACGCCCTGGGTAGCAGTCAACTCTCGCAGCAGTTCAAACTTGCTGACCGTGATCTCCAACGTCCCTACCGCAGTGGCCGCTTCGACCGGCATAAAATCAATCTCCCCACGTCGTGCCGCTACTTTTATTACTTCACTTATATCAAATACAAAACCTATAAAACCAGTAGTAACAGTAAGCGCCTCGCAGAAGTGGAAATCCCGGGCAACCAGCCTGTTCTCATTCGGTTTCGAGCCATGACTTCATGTTAGAAATAGGTCCCGGGCTGGGCGCATCCCCCGCATAACTACGCCATGCCCAAAATTCGTGGTCCCCGTTGCACAGCGTCCACATGGTGTTCACAGCCCAGCTCAAGGAAGAGGCCGCCGCTGCGTGGAAAACTTCCGTAACCGTGCTGTTCATCCCCCCAATTGCTCGGTGAGTTTATTGAGCAACCTGTTTAAATCTTTGTCGTTCTTACGGACTTGTTCAATCTTGTCGACCGAGTGCAAGACCGTGGTGTGATGCTTGCCGCCGAACTGCCGTCCAATCTCAGGTAGCGATGCTTCGGTGAGGTGTTTGGCTAGGTACATGGCAATTTGTCGTGGGTAGACGATGGCCCGCGAGTTGTTCTTTGCCTTAATCTCCACCAATCGCAGTCCGAACTGCTCAGCGACCGTTTTCTGGATCGATTCAATGGTGACCTTGCGAGCTTGCGAATCGATAAAATTCTTCAGCACTTGTTGCGCATAGGGCAGGGTGATCTCGGCTCCAATCAACGATGAGTGAGCCACAAGTCGGATCAACGCGCCCTCAAGCTCGCGCACGTTTGAACGGATATTTTGAGCCACGTAGAGCGCCACATCAGTGGGCAGCGTTACTTTCTCCTGCTCCGCCTTCTTCTGCAGGATGGCAACCTTGGTCTCCAGGTCCGGAGGCTGAATGTCGGCGATCAATCCCCACTCAAACCGGCTGCGCAACCGGTCTTCGACCTCGGCCAGTTCTTTTGGTGGCCGGTCGCTGGCGATCACGATCTGCTTCATCGATTCGTGTAGAGCGTTGAAGGTGTGAAAGAACTCTTCCTGCGTCCGTTCCTTCTGGGCCAGGAACTGGATGTCATCCACCAGCAGGACGTCTACGTTACGAAATTTGTCGCGGAAGCTGGTCATCTTGTCGTAACGCAGCGAGTTAATCATTTCATTGGTAAATTTCTCGCTGGATACGTAGCAGATGGCCGCCTGTGGCATCCGCCGCTTGACCTCGTGCCCGATGGCCTGCATCAGGTGGGTTTTGCCCATTCCCACCCCGCCGTATAAGAACAGCGGGTTATAAGCCTTCGAAGGGCGCTCCGCCACCGCCTGGCAAGCAGCATGCGCAAACTGGTTGCCGCTGCCGATGACAAAGGCGTCGAAGGTGTAGCGCGAACTCAGCTGGGCAGCGCCATCCCAGTCGAAGCGCGCCTGCGCTGGCGCTGCGGCCGCCGCTGCGGCGGAAAGCCCGCCATCATGCCGGATCGACGTGGACGCTGGATCGTCTTCCGGTGTCACGAACTTCACGTCATTGAAACCCAGCCCCAGGTTGTCGATTGCTTCCTGGATCAGGTCGGCATACTTGTCGCCAGCGTGGCGGAACTCTACTGTGGGCACGCGTACGAACAACACTCCTCCGCTCGAGTGGCTAAAGCGCGTCGGCTTTAGCCAGGTGTCGTAGGAATGTCGATTGATCTTTTTTTCTAGCGCATCCAGAATGCGCAACCACGGATTGGGGGAGAGAGTTGTGCTCGGAACTGACATAATTTGAAATGCTCGCCGCGGCTACCCTGGCGGCTGGCTTGAGGGTGCCTCTTCTAAGAATGCCGGATTACGGAATCCAGATCCCTTGCTGACTGCGGAATGCGCTTGGGCTTCCCACGCGCTTTTTGGCCAGATGAAACCAAATCTTGAAAGCCGGATCAGTCCGGCATACTAGCACAAAATTTTTTGTTATGTGGAAATCTTCGGCTGGAATTTTTCTCCGCACGACTATTCAGAACGCGAAGCAGGGTGGCTGTCAAGTAGCGAGGATGTAACTGCCGCACGCGTGGTGCACGTTCAGATCGCATGCTTGAGTGAAATTTGCGGAAGACCACTTCGGAGTTGTGTGCGTCGCAGCAGATGCAGGGGTCGCACCGCGCAGGGTAAATTGCCCCTGGTATCGGTAGGCGCACCCGCCAATACTGCTGAATCTCCTTTGCCCGCATGGCACCTCGTCATTTATACTCGTCGTTTGCCCATACCACGTCGATTCAACTGAGGAGCAGCTATCTTTCATGCCCAAGCGTACATTCCAACCTAACCGGCGCAAGCGATCGAAGACGCACGGCTTTCGCACCCGCATGAAGACCCAGGGCGGCAAGAGGGTGCTTTCCCGCCGCCGCGCCAAGGGGCGTAAGAGGGTCTCGGTGAAACCCGGCTTCCGCGAGTAGATCCTTTTTTCCCTTAGGAAAAGCATTTTTTGCCGGAATTTGAAAAATGGACATTGAGGTCGCCGTGAGCGCCGCGGTCTCCAAACAAGACTTGAATCAGGGGGCGGGAACGCAGCCGGTGATAAAAGCCTGCTCTCCTGGCACCGAGCGCCTTCTGCGCCACGCTGATTTCGAGCGTGTCTATAAGCTTGGGAAGCGGCATTTTTCCGCTTCTATGACTTTCTTTTATCTGGAGCGCTCAGATCGGAAGCCGCAAGATAGCCACACGCAAGGACACAGAATCGCGAAAGGTGTCCCTGGAAGCTCGGCGCTCCGCGTTGGCTTCACCGTGGGCCGTACTCTCGGCGGCGCGGTTGAGCGGAATCGAATGAAGCGGCGCTTGCGTGAAGCCGTTCGGCTTTCCAGCCCGGCAGGCAGTATAACGGCGGACGTAGTCATAAATCCCAAGAAGGCGATGGCTAGGGCCGACTTCGCCGATGTTGTAAGCGAAGTCAGAAGCGCCTTCGCGGTCATGGAGCAGAGGCTAGCAGTGAAGAACACAGCGGGAGGAGCCGCTCAGCAAAATTCCGCAAGCCGGAAGCCCAGAGGCTGAAGCCTGAAGCCATCTTTGCCATGCAGCAATTCGCCAAACTCGTTGTGCTTCAACTGTTGAGGCTCTACAAGGGGGCCGTTTCTCCCCTGTTGCTTCCGGCCTGCCGCTATGTGCCAAGTTGTTCTGAATACGCCATGGAGGCAGTCGAGCGCTACGGTGTATTGCGCGGAGGCGGGATGGCGCTCAAGCGTCTCCTACGCTGCCACCCCTTCGTGCGTGGTGGCTACGACCCGGTGGCGAAAATCCATGCTTTGAATAGTGAAACGGCGACTATAGGAAATCCCCACTGTAACGGTAACTAATTTTGCCAGACTTTCAAAATCCTCAACCCGAACCCGGCATGGAGCGCCGACTCCTGCTTGTCTTCGCGCTCACCTTCTTGGTGATCATCGCTTTTCAGCCGCTGCTGAAGAAGTTCGGTCCGCAGCCCACTCCCACGCCGCCGCCAACCCAGCCGCAGGTTCAACCCGCTCCTCGAAGTCCGACGCCCACTGTTTCGACTCCATCCGTCCCCTCTGGAGTTACTCGGCAGGCCCCGATCGAATCCGAGACCGTCATCGACAACGACCTCTACCGCATCACCTTCACCAACCGTGGCGCACAGGTGAAATCCTGGATTCTGAAAAAGTTTGACAATGACGAGCAAAACGGTCCGCTTGAGCTGGTTCACGCCATGGCCGCGCCGAAATACGGATACCCGCTGTCACTGTGGACCTACGATGAATCCCTGCGGACCAAGCTGAACTCGGGGCTGTATCTTTCGTCGCACGAAGGCGCGCAGACCGCCCCCGCGGACATCACGTTCGAATACTCCGACCGCGATCTGTCCGTCCGTAAGACTTTCCACTTCGATCACACGTATGTGTTGAAGCTCGAGATCTCAGTGACGTACCAAGGTAGCCGGGTTGCAGCTCTGCCCGCCTGGCCTTCCGGCTTCGGTGACCAGAACACTCCCGCCTCTTATGCCGCCGCCCTCATCGACTATCAGTTCAACAACAACATCGAGCGTCTGCCTATCAAGAAGATCAGCAGTGGGGCCACGATAAACGGACCGTTGCACTGGGCCGGACCGCTGAATCAGTATTTCGCCGCCATTTTCATCCCCGACGATCCCAACAGTGCGACCATGGTCACGCTGCGCAATCCGATCGACAATCCGCAAGATGCTAAGCATCCCAACGAAGTGGTCGGCGCCGCCGTCGGTAATCTGCACGGCCCAACCGTCGAGCGCGTGTTTGTGGGCCCTAAGGCGCTGGATGTACTCGAGTCCGTGCAAATTCCCGGCATTACTGGCACCAACCCGGATCTTCGCGGGCTTGTCGATTTCGGCTGGTGGGGCATCCTCGCCCGCCCGCTCTTCTTGTGGCTGAAGTGGACCTACAATCACCTTGTCCACAACTGGGGATGGGCCATTATTCTGCAAACCCTCATCATCAACATTACTTTGCTGCCCCTGCGCATCGCGCAAATGAAGTCCATGCTGAAGATGCAGCGCGTGGCGCCGCAAATCAAATCCATTCAGGAGAAGTATAAGAAATACAGCCTGCGGGACCCCCGGAAGGCGGCTATGAACGAAGAAGTCGCCGCGCTCTATAAGAAGGAGGGCGTGAACCCGGCGGGTGGCTGCCTGCCCATGCTGATCCAGTTCCCATTTCTGATTGCGTACTATCGGATGTTGGGAGTTGCGCTCGATCTGCGTCACGCTCATTGGCTCTGGATCCGCGATCTATCAGCACCTGATCCCTGGCGGTTGCTGCCTATCGCCGTGGTTCTGACCATGCTCGTTATGCAGCGCATGACGCCTCAGGTTGGGATGGATCCGGCGCAACAGAAAATGATGAACCTCATGATGCCGGTGATGTTCGGCGTCTTCAGTTTGAGCTTCGCCGCTGGTCTTAGCTTGTACTACTCGGTTGGCAACCTCATCGGAATTGCGCAGCAATACGTGATCAACCGCACCGATCTCGGCCGCGAAATTCGCGAGATCATGGAGAAGCGCGCGCGTAAGAAAGAGAAGTAGGGGAGCTTTTAGCTCTTGGCCTTTAGCCGTTGCTGGTGTGTGGATGTTGCGACAGTCTCGGAAAGGAAAATTCCAACTGAGCCGGTGGGTACCAGTCAAAGACACGCTTCGGGCGAATGAGCAATTGCAATTGGCAATCAAAGCCTATTCCCGCAGCACGAGCGCCAGGTTGAACGAGATTTGGAGAGATTTGGTTTCAAGCGAAAGGCGAATAGCTAAAAGCCAAGAGCTTCTTTTATGCCCATCCCTGACAAAATTGCCGCAGCCAAAAAGATCAACGAGTTCCTCCAATCTATCGTCACCTATGGCGGATTGCGTCTCAAATATCGCATCATGGTCGATCCGCCGATTGCCGAGCAACGCGACTGGGAGAGGCCCGAGATCCTGGTGGACTTTGCAGGACCCGACGCTGTCCTGCTCCTCGACCGCGGTGGCGAACTGTTGCGCTCCCTCGAACTGCTGACCTTCGAAATGCTGCGATTACCCTCCGGCGAGCACGAAAAAATCAGTTTCGATTGCCAGAACCAGCGTTCCATTCGACTGCAAGAGCTACGCATGGCTGCCTCTGTGGCCGCCGAAAAAGTCCGTAAGACCGGAACCCCCTACCAGTTCGCGCCTATGTCATCGCGGGAGCGCCGCATTGTCCACCTGGCTTTGCGCGATGAAGCCGACCTGCACACGGAGAGTGAAGGCGAGGGCATGCGACGATGCCTCATGGTCTATCCCAAAGATTACAAACGTGCTGCCAGCAACAAGCCTCCCGGGCGAACCATTCCATAGCTCTTGTGCCATTGGATAGGTCAGTAGCCGGGTGACCAAAGTATTATCCCGTTGCTTGCACCTATCGATTCTTCCGTTTGCGATGGCCTGGACGTAAAGTAATCAGGAGATTAGAGCATTCCAATCACCTCCCCGGAATGAGGAATCCCTTGAGAAAACATCTGGCCGCGACCATAGTGCTTTGTGCCGCAACTGCTTTATCGGCGGCGCAAACCCAACCAACCGTCTCTGCTCCGGCGAAGGCGGGCATCGTCTCTCGCACTACGAAAGCCATGCATTACCGCGAGCAGGGAGGCAGCGTCAAAATCGCGTTCCAGGGAACGAACTTGATGTCAGGAGCCTCGGGCGAGGCCAAGATCGAAGGGAAGAAAATCAGCCTGGAAATTGACGCGAAATTTCAAGGACTGGAAGACGCTACCAAGTTCGGTTTGGAATATCTAACCTACGTGCTGTGGGCGGTTTCTCCGCAAGGCCGCGCTGTAAATCTGGGGGAACTTACCCTGGATCACGGCAAGGGGCATGTGAGGGCCTTCACCGACATGCAGACATTCGGCCTGATCGTCACCGCCGAACCGTATTTCGCCGTGAACCAGCCGGGAAATACGGTTGTGCTCGAGAACGTAGTCGTAGCTGGCGCGGCAGGGGAAGACATAACCGCCAAGTATGAACTGTTGGGTGCAGGTACTTATTCCTCGACCAACACCCACATCCAGGATGCAATTTTCGGCATTGATAACAACACTCCGCGCGAGCTGTTTGAGGCTCGGAATGCGGTTCGAATCGCTCACGTAGCTGCCGCCGACAAGTACGCCGGGTCTATCGTGGCGAAAGCCGATGAGCAGCTTCGACAGGCTGAAACCAGCTATCGCCAAAAACAGAACCGGGGCGCCATTGAAGCAGTAGCCCGCGAAGCCACACAGACCGCTGAAGAATCGCGCGTGATGGCGGTCAAACAGAAAGCTGAAGAAGAAGCCCAGGCGCAAGCGACGGCTGAAAAGAAAGCTGCGGAAGAACGAGCCGCCAAGGCTCGTGTTGATGCGGAAGCGGAAGCTCGCGGACGTGCCGAAGCCGAGGCCGCGCGCACTCAGGCGGAAACCGCCCGAAGTCAGGCTGACGCCGCCAAGGCCGAAGCTGAACGCAGCAAGCTTGAAGCCCAACAAGCAGCCCAAGAGGCGGCCAGGCAGAGGCAGGAAGCGGAGCAGGCCAAGGCGGAGGCCATCGCTCAGCAGCAGGCTTTGGCTGTAGAAGCTGACCGGGCGCGGCAGGCGGCGGCACAATCTGATCAGCTTCGCCAGCAGGCCGAAAAAGAAAAGCAGGAGTTGCGTGCCCGCCTCTTGCAGCAACTCAACACCGTGCTCTCAACTCGCGATTCAGCACGTGGCTTGATCGCAAATATGTCGGACGTATTGTTTAAGAGCGGCAGCTTCGAACTGCTAAGCGCCGCGCGTGAGCGTCTGGCCAAGGTTTCCGGTATTGTGCTGGCCTATCCGAGCCTGCATCTGGCAGTGGAAGGGCATACCGATAGCGTGGGCAGCGACGAATACAACCGACAACTCTCGGAACGCCGTGCCCAGGCGGTGCGTGATTATCTGGTCCAGCAGGGAATCTCTCCGGACGCGATCGCAGCCAGCGGCTTCGGGAAGAGTGAGCCGGTGGCGTCTAATGACACGCCCGAAGGTCGTCAGCAAAATCGTCGCGTAGAACTCGTACTCTCGGGCGATGCCATTGGCAGCTTAACGGGTGTTGATTCAGCGACCACGGCCTCAACGGGCCAGCGGCGGTAAGGCAAACCTTTGTCGTGGTGTGGGCGGGCTTAGCCGGAATCGATTCCGTTCGTTATGCCCCCGGGCTGTTCATTCTTTCCACTCTGATGGATTTTCCATGGCTTGTGCGCTGCGCAACCCACTCCCCGGGCTTTGCCATCCCACCGATAACCACGAAGGTTCGTGCCGCTCCTGGTTCCTCGGATTCTCTTCGCTGCTTGTTTCTCGCGCTGCGACGCTCTTGACGCTCTTATCGTCTCGTCTGCATTGCCTATAAAACAAAAAGGGCAGCCGCGAGGCCACCCTGACAAACTGATACTCGCAACTGAATACTCGTAACTCGGTGCTTGGGCTCCCTACCGTCCTGCTGCTGCTCGCGCCGTCGGCGGCTCCTGCCCCATGACTTCGGCGATCTTTGCTAGTACCATCTCCAGGCTCGCCCCGGTATCGGTACACCCATCCACATAAGGATGCCGACTGCCGTCAGCATGCAGTATCAGCACCCGAGTTGCCGCGGCCGCTTTTTTCACCATGTAGACCAGATGATGTCGGTCATTCCGGGTTAGAGTCTGACCCAACACTACGAGGTCAAACTGACCTTTCTTCAGCGCCTCCAGCACGGGTTTGCGTCCCAAGGCCTGTTCCACGGTATGGCCGGCCTTTTCGATGGCAGCGGCCTGCGCCGCCAGAACCTCTGTATCTCCTTCGCCGTAAAGAACTTTCAGCTTCGTTCCCACTCTCGACATGATGGTTTAGCCCTCTGGGCACCCCTACGGGTACCGTCCAGCCACGGTAGCAATGTCGAAGAGCTCTGAGAACGTCACCGAAGACCAGCAACAACCGGGCATTCCTGCGGGAACATAGAAGGAACGTTCAAGCTCGCCAGCTGGGAGGCGTGGGGAACTTCATTCAACAATCAAAACCTCAGCATCCAACAATGCAAACAACTTTCTTCCTCTTTTCAGCCTTTTAGCGATACACTCTCTCGCCGGGAGGATTCATCCCATGTTTGGTGCGCCACCTAACAGACTCATGGCCGTGATGGTGGTACTCACGGCCGTTTCCGCCGCGCAGCAGGCGGCTACTTCGTCCTCAGCTTCGGCATCCGGATCGTCTGCAGCCTCGTCTACCGCTACCTGCAGTCTGGAGGATGGCAAAGAACTCTACGTGCGCTATAACGCTATTCCTGCCAGCAAGGAAAGGATTGTCAACGGCAAACCTTTTACTCCGGGCGGATCGCCCATGACGCTGTTTACCGAAGCCAAATTAGGATTCGGCAACTCGACAATTCCGGTCGGTGCCTACAGCCTCTATGCAATTCCCGGCAAGGATCATTGGACTCTGGTGGTCAACAAGAACGTCACCGCCGGTTCGGCCTACGATGAAAGGCAGGACCTAGCCCGCGGTCCCATGGAGACAGCAGAGGTTAGCGAACCGGGGAGCACGCTCGATATCGCTTTCGCCCACGTCGGCCCCCGATGTACTCTGCGTATCTATTTCGGAAAGAGTGCCTCCTTCGCCGACTTCATGGAGAAGTGAAAGGAGCCGGAGGAGAGAAGCCGGCAGATCATAGGCGCGATTAGAAGTTCGAAACTCCTGCAACCTCGGGCCTCGATCCAACTTGCAATTGCGAAAGCGGAACATCGGAAGCCGGCGCGGCCTGCGCATTCGGCTTCGACTCGCGCCTCCCGAGCCCAATGATCATTGCCATATCCTTGGGATAAACCACGTCTCTGCCGCGCGCGAGAAAGTGGTAATACACCGAAGTCGCAGCTCCGTACATTCCGAATCCCCCCGAGACCACTCGCGAATGCACCGCTATCGTCAACACCGCACCTATTAATCGAAATCCTGAAGCTCCTCGAGCCCCGGCTTTGCCGGCCTCACCCAAGCTCTGTCCAGGTGCCCCAGCATCGCGGTCACCGGATGTACCTGTGACCCCAAGCGCGACTGCGATACCCGTGGTCAAGTACCGCGTCCGCGGAGTCGTCACTTGCGCTCCGCCCTCGGCATCCAGCTTCAGATGTTCTCCCTTTGCCACAGCCACGCCTTCGAGGCTCGCCTGCACTTTCTGCTCGACTCCATCCGGCGGCGTCACCTGATGAAACAGGATCCGCAACTGCCCATTGCGACCTAACCGCCGCGCCGGCTGTACCTGGATCACGGAGCCTTTGATCACGCTGCCCACGGGCAAAATCACGTGGTCGGAAACCATCAGCGGCTGGGTGGTTAGCGCCTCCACTTCTTCGCCCTTCTTGGTGGTCGAAGAATTCAGCGCAGTCACCAGCCGCGCATGCACCACGCTTCCCGACGGAGGCGGAGCTCCAATACTGGTCAGCGCCTCCGGCCGCAACTCTTCCGTGCCAAAATCTAACGGCTGAAGCAAGTCTGCATCGAAGCTGGTGCCCGCCGCTATGTATTGAGGGCGTATGGGCGATTGCGCAAGCGCCATCCGCTTCAGACTGTGAACTTTCCCCATGGCACGAATTTGATGGTTCAAGCTGTTCCACTGAATCTTGGCTTGCCGCTTGACTTCCTGTCCCGCCTCATGAATGTCCTGCGAAACCGTCTCCCCTGTTTTCCCCTGCGAAGCCGCCCCCTCGGTCTGGCCTTGCGGCCGCTGGTGTTTTTTTTGCTGATCGCTGTTTTCGGTACGTTTCTCGGTTGGGGAAACAAACTGCAGCACCCCGTCCGGTGCCGGCGTTGCTATCGTGTTGATCGCGACACGCCGCCCATCCGCCATCACCAGCTCGTCAAACTGCACCTGCACGTTTCGTTGCGGAGAAAGATCTGCATTGATCGCCGCTAGCGTCCTGGCCTTTTTCGGAACGCCGTCGATCGCCACGATCTTCCCATTGGCCTCAGTCCCCGCCGGAATCAGCAGCTTGTCGAATCCATATACGGCATCGATCGTCTTGCCATGAATTGCCTGCCCAACCGTTTTGACGCGTACCTCGGAATCGAGCGCCACCTTGATCGGAGTCCCCGCGGGCACGCTGATCGGCATCATCACCGGTGCCAGGTTCGCTCCCGGAGCCTCCGCTGCGGGATTGGCCGGCGGCTGCCCTGCGGGAGGCCGCAGTTTCAGGGTCTGTCCCGATGCACCGCATTGGCAGGCCAGCGTTACAACTACGAATAACCTAAAACCAATCCTGGGCATGACAACTCCTCCTTTCGCCAAGCGGATCAGGACGCGCTGAGTCGCCTTGGAATCCAGAGAAGGAAGCAAAGAACTGGCCAAAGACGAAGGGTTGCAAATTCGGAGGACATAGCCGCACGAAGACTGCATCCCCAGCCGGACAAGGCTTTTCAAGGCGACAGTGTTTTTTCGATTCTAGTATTCCCTACCACCCGGCGCAAGCGCCACAGGCAATTTTTCTGCGACAATTCCCTTATGCCGCGACCTTTGACTGTGCTCCTGTTCTGGGCCGCTTGCGTCCTTGCGCAAGCCCAAACGGCCCCCGAGATACAGAAAGCAAACAGCACCGAAGACCTCCGAGGGGTCAGCGCCGTCTCCCAAAAGATCGCCTGGGCCAGCGGTACTCACGGCACCTATCTCCGTACCACCGACGGCGGTCGGCACTGGCTGGCTGCCCAGGTTCCGGACGCCGCTGCTCTCGACTTCCGCGCAGTGGTCGCCTTCTCCGCCGCCGACGCCTTCTTAATGTCCGCCGGCCCCGGCGACCAGTCGCGCATCTACCACACCGCCGACGCCGGCCAGCACTGGTCGCTCCAGTTTACGAACCAAGACCCCAAAGGCTTCTTCGACTCGATGGTTTTCTGGGACACCACTCATGGCATCGTGCTAGGCGACCCTATCCCGGATTCAACGGGTCCATTGAAATTCGAGCTCCTCACCACCGACGACGGCCACAGTTGGAAGCCGCTTGCGCCCCGTACGCTCCCGCCTGCCCTCGAAGGGGAAGGCGCATTCGCTGCCAGCAACAGTTGTGTCGCAGTCCAGGGCGACAACATCTGGTTTGCCACCGGAGGCGGTGCCGCCCGTGTCTTCCACTCCGCCGACCGCGGACAAAGCTGGCAAGTCAGGGAGACGCCAATCATTCACGGGCCTGACTCCGCTGGAATATTCTCCATCGCTTTCGACGACGCGACTCATGGCGTCATTGCCGGCGGCGACTACAAACAACCCAAACAGGATGGTTCCAATCTCGCGTTTACCGAAGATGGTGGTAAGACTTGGAAGCTTTCCTCCCTGCGCCCGCAAGCCTATTTTTCCGCGGTCACTTTCGACCACGCTTATAAAGACCGCATTTTTATCGTGGCCTCCGACTCCATCCTCGATCTGCGTCTGCCCCTGAACCCTCGCAAAATCAACTCACCCAAAGATCCCAATTTCAAACTGAACGCCGTCAGCCCCTATCCCGAAGGCGGAGCCCTTGTTGTTGGCCCCAAGGGCACCGTCGTCGCTCTCCCCACTGTCCCAATGCCGCGTTGACTTACCTGTGGGGGACTTCTAAGATTCCTATTGACGACTGCCGGGCGCCAGCATGTTCATGCCTCACCCCAATTTGAGCGAAGAGCTGAATAGCAACATCGTGGAATCTGAGATCGAAGGGGGCGTCTTCATAAATGACCTGCCGCCTTCCACGGTGCTGGAAATTCAGACCATGCATCACTGCTACACGGCAGTGTTTCTCGGAGGCAGCCAAGCTCTCATTTCAGGGCACCCGGAGTTCTGTCCTCGTCCCGTTCCGGTCGCCATTGCAGGTTCGACGTGGGGTGGCTCCGTGCTGAAGATGCGCTTTGTCGGTCGCGGCATGCATCTTGAGTTTCACCATCCGGAGTATTCCACTCCCATCATCACCTCCTGCATTCAGGAAATCCGGGACTGTCCGCACCTGGTCGACGCCGGCGCAGAACTCGCCCGCCAGCAGTCGGGCATCAGCCGGCCCGCCGTAGGCTCCGCGGGCATTGACGCGGGTATCACCAGCTACTAAGATTTCCCCGCGGAGGGCTCAGCAAGCCAGCCCGCCGAAACTGCCGTAAAACCTGAGGGATCAGCCACTGTGAGTCTGAAAATCACCACCCGTGAGGTTGATGGCGTCAGCATCTTGGACGTTGTCGGCCGGATTACCCTGGGAAAAGAGACCGGCATGCTGCGCGACACAGTCCGTGATCTGGCAGCCCAGGGAAAGAAAAAAATTTTGCTGAACCTCGCCCAAGTCGATTACATCGACAGCACCGGTGTCGGCGAACTGGTTGGCAGTTTCACCACAGTGCGCAACGGCGGCGGCGAACTAAAGCTGCTGAACTTGAGCCAGAAAGTCAACGACGTTCTCCACGTCACCAAGCTCTACACCGTCTTCGATGTCAAGGACGACGAGTTCACCGCCGTCAAATCCTTCGACTGGTTTTTCGCCAAGTAGCTCGTGGTGCGCGGACCGGCTTTGAGCGAAGTCGAAGAGACCCCGCCTGCGAAATCTTGTGCGCAATAATCAATGCGAGACAAACACGTACGAGTGTGGGCCCAACTCAGCGAGGGTTTGATGATTGGGTCCGCGATTGATCACCTGCGATTCGGTAATCTTGGTAGTCGATTGTCAGGATGGCTCGGCCTCCCAGTCGCACCACGGTGACCGTGTAGTTTTGTTGCGGAAGCCAGAACTCGTCTATTTTTCTGTAAACATGGCGTATTTCGGTTTTCTTGATCCAGAAGGACGGATTACGCGCCGGCTCTGCCTCTATACGTGTGACCGCAAAATCGTTGGCGTCTACCCAAATCTTGCCGCTGTACAGGAACTTATTCTTGGTCTTGGGCTCGACTTGCAGAACGTAAGCCGCTCCTCCAGAGGTGGATTCGTAACCTTTCAAGATGAAACTGTAGTTGTCGGTGGTTAAAGCGGTGCGAGCACGGTTATCCGCGTTCATCGCTTCGCGCTCGCTTTCCAGCAGTTTTTTCAGGACACGATCGATCAGCAGCTTGGAACCGCTTTGAGAAACAACGGTAAACTCCTTATGGTCCGGAGCTTGATAATCAACATTCACAACCATATGAGCTTCGCGGTTGCCGGGAAAGCCCTTGTACTCCAAATGATAGGACCGCGTTCCCCGAAAACCACGCAGCGCCTGGGCGCGCTCCGCATTTTTCCGCATCATCCGTTGCACGATCTGGTCGGAGCTTAGCGAGGCAATGCCTGTCCTTGCGCTGCTCGCGTCCAGGTCAACGTTCTGGGCGCGAACTTCCACGCGCGTAGCCGCGACCAGCGCAGCCGCCAGCAGGAATGTTTCCAGGGTTCTTCTCCGCAGCAGGTTCAAACCGACTCTCGCAGTCTCATTAAGTTTACCCGAATGCCGGACCATTGAGATCAACCGGCGCAGATTTTTGCCGGTCAATTCCCGATCGGGAAAAGCGCCAGAAGCAATGCAGGGGAAGATACAGGCACCGTTAACCGCCAGGGCAGCGGTGGCCTAAGATAATTTTATGCAGAGGGCGAACGTATCCGCTTTGAACGCGATACTCCATCAACTCTGTCCTCGATGTCGCGCGGGAACAATTTTTCGCAAGTCCGTGTTTTTATTTCCAGCCATGCGGGAACGCTGCCCGGCATGTGACCTGAAATTTGAGCGCGAGGAAGGCTACTTCCTGGGAGCAATGTATATTGGCTATGCTCTGGCCCTTGCAATGATCGCTGTTTTCGGAGTACTACTCTGGTCCTTCGCCGGCTGGCCGTTTCAGAAAACTGTAATCGCCGCAGTGCTGCTGTTCTTGCCCTTCGCGCCCGTCCTTGCTCTCATGGCGCGAGTGCTCTGGATTTATCTCGACCAGACCATTGATCCGGACAAGACTTGAGATCAACTGCGTCCAAGATCACAGCGGCAGGGCGCTTGGAAAACGGTTCTGGAAGTCCAGAACTCCGACCCATTCTGGCTTAATCGTGATTCGCACCATTTGAGGCACCATACCGCCAAGCTGTTTCACCCATGCCTGCCCCGGTTCGCGGCCGAAATAGCGCTCGGCGGCGGCAGCGTACTCGGGGACCACTCCATCCACCGTTTGCAGGCGGGCCGTGCCACGCACCAACAATACTTTGTGAGGGAAGGTGTTGTCGTCAATGGTGATCGATACTTTCGGATTCTTGGCCAAAGCCTTAAGTTTCGGCGCCTTCGACGGCGTGCCCATCACGAGCTCGTGTCCATTCCAATGGAACCAGATGGGAACGACTCTGGGCGTGCCGTCAGTCCACACATACGCCAATCGTGCCGGAATTTTCGATTGCAGGAGTTCCTTCGACACGGGATGCTGCAAGAGTTCAAGCCCCCCCCTGTTTGACTGGCATAATTCCTCCTGTTGCTTGGTGGGGCAAACGCGTGCGAGATGCGAAATGTGGTTCCGAAACAGCGTGGATTCTGCGCCCCTTCCTGCAAAAGGTCAAGAAGAGAGGATGGTCAGAAGAGAGGATGGTCAAGAGAGGATCGTCAGAATCTCACAATCTGGCTGCTATACTCCGTAACCGTTGGAGGCTGGTTCAGATGCCAATCCGCGGTGCTGTGCGGTGTGGGGTTGTGATTTTGCTCTTCGCCACCTTCTCCTCCACATCTTTCGCTCAAAACCCTACCGCCCCCCAATATGACCTCGCCGTAATTGACGCGCACATAATGGATGGAAGCGGCAGTCCCTGGTACCAAGGGGCCGTCGCCATCAAAGACGGAAAGATCGCGGCCATCGGACGCATCGGCAAAGTGCCAGCCCAGCGGACAATCGACGCCAAAGGCATGGTCGTTTCCCCCGGATTCATCGACCTTCACAGCCACTCCGATTTCGCCCTGCTGGCCGACGGCAAAGCAGAAAGCAAAATCCGCCAGGGAGTGACCACCGAAATTATTGGAGAATCTGAGTCGGCCGGCCCCGTGCTCGGTCCAGCCATTCTGCAACTGGACAAAGAACTCGCCAGCATGGGCCTCCAGCGTGAATGGAGCACGCTGGGAGAATATTTCGCCACGCTCCAAAAGCAGGGCACAGCGGTCAACATTGCTTCCTATGTCGGCAGCGGACAAATCCGCCTCGGCGTGATGGGTAATGTGAATCGCGCGCCCACCCCCGGAGAACTCGGCAAGATGAAATCGCTTGTTGAGCAGGCCATGCAGGACGGCGCCATCGGACTGGCTTCGGGATTGATTTATTTCCCGAACTCCTACGCAAAGACAGACGAACTCATCGAACT
>WNFD01002357.1_pt1 | contig 19001 bp, 16 predicted proteins | sample 5400491 | NCBI WGS metagenome assembly WNFD01 (sample SAMN13153343, study PRJNA577476) | soil metagenome | isolation source: 120 cm saprolite under Douglas fir tree site 2 hole 2 replicate 2 | place: USA:California | collected 2015-04-18 | reverse complement strand
CCTGTTCCACATTCACCATCAGTCCGCCACTCAGAAAGATCCGGTGTTTCAGGTTTTGAAATTCAAGTTCGATTTGCTCGATCAGGATCTTGCCGTCCATGCAGCGTTTTAGAAGTGATTGCAGGACCGGCAGCAGGGTCTGTGCTTCTTCATAGGTAAAAGTCTTGATCTTACTCATAGTGGCACTGTCTATTAGAGCATAGTTGGACGTGGTTTGTTTTTAAGTCCGGAACGGCGTTCTGGTATGAACGCGAGCGGCATCGAAGATGTGTCGCCGCCTACTCCACCCCAGCACGCGAAGCGCGCGCCGGGGCCCCCGGCTACGGGGCTCGATTTTCCTTTATCCCATGTCCCAGCGCTTACGCGCTGGGCTACATAATTACGCGCCTACGGCGCTTAGTGTATGGATAAACCTCGACATTGTGGAAGATCAAACAGTGGAGACCTAACAAGTTATAGCGAGCAACGTCTCTACGTCGAAAGCCAAGCCTTCTCGTGTCGAGAGAAAGGTTACAGCGTCGCAATGGTAGGGATCCCTCGCTCCGCTTCGGGATGAAGAAGTAGATGAAGAAGTACAAGAGAAAAACTTACTGAATTTCCAGCATCCTGTCCAACGCCACCTTGGACCAATGCTTCACCTCTTCGTCCACCTTGATGCGGTTGACCACATTGCCTTCCACCAGGTTTTCCAGAGCCCAGCAAAGATGCTGAGGCGAAATGCGAAACATGGTGGTGCACAGGCAGCCGGAATCATCCAGACTGACCACCATCTTGTTATCTTTGGCGAACTCTTTTCCCATGCGGTTGACCAGATGGATCTCCGTCCCCACCGCGAAACTGGTACCCGCGGGAGCATCTGCAATCAACTTGATCAGTCGCTCGGTGGAACCGATCCCGTCCGCTTTCTGGCAGACTTCCCAGCGGCATTCGGGATGAACAATGACCTGGATTCCGGGATGGCGTTGGCGAATCACGTCCACGTGCTCCGGCAGAAAACGCTGGTGGACGGAGCAATGCCCTTTCCACAAAATGATTTTTGCTTTGCGCAGTCTTTCCACCGTAGTGCCGCCCATAATCATGAACGGATCCCAGACCACGCACTGGTCCAGCGGAATGCCCATGGCAAACGCGGTGTTGCGGCCCAGATGCTGGTCGGGAAGAAAGAGGATTTTTTCGTTGCGCTCAAGGGCCCACTTAAAGGCGGACGGCGCGTTCGAAGAGGTGCAGACCACTCCGCCACGCTCACCGCAAAAGGCTTTGATGGCAGCCGTGGAATTCATATACGTGAGCGGAGTAATGCCATGCCCCTGCTCATTGGTGATGCCAAGTTTCACCAGTTGCTTCCAGCAGGCTTCCACCTGGCCAATTTCGGCCATGTCAGCCATGGAGCATCCGGCATTGAGATCGGGCAAGATCACCCGCTGGCCGCCGTGAGCCAGAACGTCGGCGCTTTCCGCCATAAAGTGAACGCCGCAAAAAACGATGTACTCTGCGTTTGTACGCGCTGCTTCCTTCGCCAGTTTGTAGGAATCACCGCGAAAATCGGCAAAGCGTATGACTTCATCGCGCTGGTAATGATGGCCCAGAACAACCACACGGTCGCCCAGTTCGCGCTTCGCTGCCGCGATGCGCGAGTCCATCGTGTTGTCAGGGAGAGTTAGGTAGTTTTCGAGTGAGCAAGAAACAGCTTGCTCAGCCACGGGAGCCACTAAAGTCGCCATTTTATTCCGCCTTCAGTTCCTCAACGGGAACGGGGATGTTGAAAGCATCTGCAGGGCTCCAGTGAGTTCACTGCGCGAAACGCGCCCAACTCACGGGGTTGTTGAAGCCCACAGCTTTGTCTCTATCTAATACGATGCTCGCCGGTCTTTGAAAGACGCAAAACAATGAAAGATGCAAAACAATCAGCGCCAGATCACAGCCGCGAACATGAACTATTGTGGCATTCGCCGGACGGGAAAGGCAAATGTGACGTTAGTCGTCTTCACCGCAGGGAGTGTTCCAATCGACAAAATGGATAACCGCTCCCAATAAAAGATGTGTTGAAAGACGTGGCAGATAACGGATCAACCCGCCAGATACGAGCTGACTTTCTCCCCCACCATTTCCCGGAAGCTGAAAAATCAGCGGCCAGCTTCCGCGAAGAGGATGGGCCACCCCGAATTTGTTGTGAGGGATAGAAAAGGCGGGAAGGCTGGGGCACCCGCGCGCCCCGAATTTGTTGTGAGGGATAGAAAAGGCGCGAAGGCTGGGGCACCCGCCCTTGATCCGCATCTTCAGATTTCCGCAAAAACCAAATGTAACGATCAGCAGCGAATATTTCCCACCCTATTGCTCCGAAGAAAAATCGCCTTCGCCGCAAAAGGATGGGGTACCCAGCAAGTTGAGTCACCACAGTTTTCATTCGTCGCGCAGTGCCGCCATCGGGTCCACGTGCATCGCCCGGCGCGCGGGTATGAAGCAGGCGAACAAGGCCACGGAGCAGAGTAAGAGGGCCACGCTCGAAAACGTCAGTGCATCGGAGCTTGTCACGCCGAGGAGCAAACCACTGAGAAAGCGCGTCGAGAGCAGAGCCAGCACCAGTCCCAGACCAACGCCGACGAGCATCAACCTCAATCCATGCCCGAGCACCAAACGCAGAACATCTTGCCTGGTAGCCCCTAACGTCACACGGATGCCGATTTCGTGTGTGCGCTGTCGCGTGGTGTAGGAGGTGACACCATAAATTCCGACCGCGGCCAGAGCCAGAGCGAGCAGCCCGAATGCTCCGACAAAGGTCCCGGCCACGCGCTGGCCGAAGCTGGCGAACTGGGCGCGCGATTCGAGGGTGGTGACGTCATACACGACCAACTCGGGATTCAGCTCATGAACCGTGTTCTCGACTGTCTTGGCGAAAGTCAGTGGATCCCCTGCCACTCGCGCGTCAATAATCATATTGGACCGGTAAACCTGGTACAACGGCAGGTAAACGAAGGGCGTTGGCTTTTCATTCAATCCGGTCACTTTGGTGTCTCGAGCCACACCTACCACCTTGAACCATTCGTGCGTAAAGTCCGAGTTGAGCTGCTTTCCCAAAGCTTCTTGCCCGGGCCAGTAGCGATTCGCAAACGCTTCGCTGACGATCACCGCGCGCTCTGAACTCTTCGTGTCCTGCAGGGTGAAGTCGAGCCCTTTCACTAACGGAATTTGCATGGTCTGAAAATAATTGGGCGTGATGATCGCCACCTGCGTCTCCATCGACTCATTCGATGGCGAAACGTACCCTTCGGGCTTGACGCTGGTTGAGCCTCCGCCAAAGCTGAGCGGCACCCGGTCCGACAGGGCTACCGATTGCACACCTGGCAGCGCTTTCAGCTTCGCGGCCAACTCTCGATCGAATTCCGCTCCGCTCGAATCCGAATATCCCGCGGTAAACAGATCGTACGAAGCGAGCAGTACGTTGTGGGTATTGAATCCCGGATTGATTTGTTGCGCGCTCCGGAAACTGCGAATGAACAATCCCGCGCAGATGAGCAGGAGCAGCGACAGTGAAATTTGCGCCACCACCAAAGCGCTCGCGAGGCGAGCCTTCCTGAGCGTACCCGACGCGCTCCCCGTCTCCTCTTTCAAAACCGTAGCCGGCGCTACGCTCGAGGACCTTAACGCAGGTAAGATTCCGAAGGTCACGCCTGTGAGCAACGAGATTACCAGCGTCGCCAGCAGCACCGTACGGTCCGCCTCAATGGTGAGTGCAAGTGGAATGTCTTCCGTCACAGGCAGGAATGTCATGAGCGTTCCCTGAGCCCAGAAGGTCATCACGAGCGCGACCGCACCTCCCGCCAACGCCAGCATCAGGCTTTCCACCAACAGTTGCCGCACTAGCCGCGATCGGCTCACACCGAGCGACATGCGAATGGCGATTTCCCGCCGCCGCCCGACCGATCGAACCAGCATCAGATTGGCCACATTCACGCATGCCAGCAGCAGCACCACGCCTGCGATGCACATCAGCACTGGAAGTAGCGTCGAGAGAAACTGATTCAAGCCAAACGGGTTTCGCCACAGCGGGTATACCGTCACAGCATCGTGCCCTTTATGTTCCTCGGGATAAGCCTTTGCCTCCGGCTTTAATCGCAGCGTCATTTCCTGTTGTGCCTGCTCCAGCGTGACGCCAGGCCTCAACCGTCCAAACCCAAGTAACCAGAACTGATGATGGTCATGAAGCAGGTCGCCGAGGGGGTTCACCTGTGCTTGCATCATGATGGGAAGCCAGAGTTCGGTTCGCACCCCCGTCTGGCTTCCCTGGAACGCCGCTGGCGTTACGCCCACGATGGTGTAGGGGCGTTGGTTGATTTCAATCGTCTGGCCCACGATGTTGGGGTTCGCAGCAAAATGCGTTTGCCAGAACCGGTAGCTAACCACCGCGACGGGCGCGCCTCCCGGCTTTTTGTCCTCCTCAGGCAGAAAGCCGCGCCCAACGATCGGCCGCACGCCCAGCACAGCGAAATAATTCGCGGACGCAACCATGCCCGAGACGCGCTCCGGCTTGCTTCGGCCCTTCAGGCTCATCTGCGCGAAGCTGCACGCCGCAATTCCGGTAAAGCTCTGCTGACCGTCGCGCATCGCTTCGAGATCGGGATAGGTGAACGGGAACGGGTTGTCACCCGGCTTGCTCAGCGTGAGCGACACAACCTCACTCGGACGGGTGAGTCCGGGGACTGGATTCAACAAGGTCGAATTAATCCAACTGAAAATCGTGGTGTTCGCGCCGATACCCAGCGCAAGCGTGAGGATAGCAATCGTCGCAAAGCCCGGGCTCTTGCTCAGCACGCGCAATCCGTACTTGCAGTCCTGTAGCAGGTTTAACATTGCCTCTCCGTTCGGCTACGGGTCGGACAGTCTAGAACCAGCTTTGTTCAAAGGTCATGCGCCTGAACCCGCAGCTTGGGGCCCCAGTTGCGGAGAGCATGTTTAAGGCCAGCGCCGAGCTGAGGCAAACCACAGAAACACCGGAGGATGTTGGTTCGGCGAGGCGGGAAGGAAAATATGAGTGTCCGATTTCGGGTACGACTGCCCGAAATCGAACGGCTCGCGGCGAGTGTCAGCGTTTTCCGCAGTCAACAACTACTTGCCTACTACTTCTACTTCTTCTTCTGCTGTCACCCAGTTTCCGACACGCACTCCCAGCCGCCGAACAACATTCACGCGACGTATGCCCGCCGCGAGGTAAGGCCTGAGGAGTCCGCAATCCGACGCTCCATGCGCCAGGCGGCGTATCGCCGCGGCATTGGCAGTTCGACGCAGACATCATGCACCCGACTCAAACTCTATCGGCTGCTCTGCGCACGCGCACAGCGAAACGATCATCGTCGGCGAAAGGGGCTCAATGACGAGAATCAGCTCTCCCCTGCGTCTTGGGAGAAGTGTTTTTCTCTTGACATTCCCTCCCCAAGAACTTGACTGGTAAGTAATTTGGAATCAATACGACTCGTTTTCAAGTTCTTGCCACCAGCGACGTGCCCGGCGCGGTCAACTGCTTTTATAGAACCCGCCCCGGGAATTCGCTCAGTCGGCATTGAGGAAACTAAAGATTACTTGCGTTTCTGCAAAGAAAGACGATCATCGAAGTATCGGGTGATCTGGTGATCTGTACATCGGATGATCTGAGCCGACACAAAACAACGGAACACTTCAACTATCTCCGGGCTGAGAAAGTGAAGGTAAAGCGTGGTTTGCTGGATTATCAACGGACAGCAGTTCAGTGAAGAGGAATATGCGGGGTATCGGCAGAAGGAGATCGAGGCAGAAGAGCGGGCGCAGGAAGAGGCGCAACGGCTGGTAGGAGAGCTGAGCCAGGCGTACAAGGCGTGCGCCGGGTTCATGGAAGAGCATCCGGAGCTGTGCCACAAGGTGGGCGATGCGGAAGCACGCGAGCACGAGCTCTATCTAAAGCTGAGAGACAACCTGACGCATGCGGACCGGGCGCCGCGGTGCGAGAAGGTACGCGAGGATGGCACGGAATGCTTTAGTCCGCAGATGAAGGGCTATAGATATTGTTATGCCCATGAGCGGATGTTACAGGCGCGTCCACACAAGCTGGAGATGCCGGCGCTGGAAGACGCGAATGGGATCCAGATGGCGATCATGAAGGTACAGAAAGCGCTGATTGATGACGAAATCAGCGAGAAGAAAGCCGCGCTTTTGCTCTATTCATTGCAGATTGCCGCCAGCAATGTGAAGTCGACGACCTTCAACCGTGAGCTGGGGGAACAGGTGGTGACGGAGATGCCGGTGGTGATTTAATCGCCGATAGCGAAAAAGCAAAGCTTACCGCTGATGGACGCTGATGGCACTGATCGGAAACCAGCAGTTAGCACTCAGCAGTCAGCACTCAGTAAAAGCGAAAGGCAAAAAGCAAAAACGAACGGCGTGGGATGAGTGGAGCTAAGTCATTTAGATCTTGGGATGAGGGGGATAATGGGGGAGGGGGTAGGGCGCGCAAAGCTCGCCTATCGCCGAAATCGCCGTCATCGCACGACATCGCCGAGATCGGAAAGGCAAATCTCACCACTGATCTGCGCAGATGACACTGATCGGAAAAAGCAAAACGCTTACCGCGGATTAACGCGGATGAGCGCGGATCGGAAATACAAACCAAATAGCAACGAAACGCCGGTGATTGGGATATGTCGTGTAAGTTCTTTAGATCTTGGGATGCAGCGTGAGGGGTGGCCGTATATCACACTGTTGACATTCGACAAGAGGTCCACTGGAAAAAGGCGACCTCTGGGAGGAGGAAACGTTTGGACCTCGTTTTTGCAAAAGCGGGGAATCCAGCCATTCCCGAAATGTGTTCATAACAAGCAGGATAAGAACTGATTGCTCCACATATGGTGCAATCCGATTGTGGAAATAATTGTTGCAGAGTTGATGCAAATTAAATGGCGATGGACTAAGATGTGGGCCTTCGTCGGAACGCTTTGACGCGAGCAGTTCTTCCGGGCATGTTCGCGAAACCCGTTGCCACTTCCCTGGGAGAGGCCCCTATGCTGCAAATCAGCAAGGCGGATTACGATCTAATTCGTTGGGAAGCTGAACGTAGTTATCCAAACGAATGCTGCGGAATCATCCTCGGTATGGAATCGGGAGATCAGCGCGTGGTCACGTTGACTATTACCTGCGAAAACACGCGTAAAGATTCTCCCAAGGACCGCTACAGCATCCATCCGGAGCAGGTGGTTGCGGCGCATAAACTGGCGCGCAGCCGGGGTGAGAAGATCATTGGCTTCTACCATTCGCATCCAGACCATCCGGCGCGTTACTCATCCACCGACTTGGCCGAGGCTCATTGGTTTGACTGCTCTTACGTAATCACGAGCGTCCAGCAGGGTCATGCCGAGGCAATGAACTCCTTTGTTTTGATCGGTACGGAAGACAAAAAACGTTTTCAGCCGGAAGACATTGAAATCACCAGCTACGAAGCAGATCTGAAATACGCGTCCTTGATCTGAAATACGCGTCCTTATAGACCCGCAGCCACGCTCTGTAGTTATAATAAGGAATGGTTTTCGAACCTTGTCGCCAATATCGAATGTGCGCCATCTGCCGCTAAGCGGCTTCCCTTCTGCTCGGCGTCACAAACACGCGAGCAAAAAATCGATCCAATAGAAGAAAGGAACCTTTCATGGCCACGACCATCGCGCCAGATCTGCCCACATTAAATAATGATGAAGTCCTGCGTTATTCGCGACACCTGATCATGCCCGAAGTCGGGATGGAAGGTCAGCAAAAGCTGAAAGCTGCACGGGTGTTGTGCATCGGAACCGGCGGTCTGGGCTCGCCGCTGGCGCTTTACCTGGCGGCAGCCGGCGTAGGAACTCTGGGTCTGGTGGATTTTGACGTCGTCGATTTCACCAACCTGCAACGCCAGATCATCCACTTTACCAGTGACGTGGGAAAACCCAAGCTGGAGTCGGCACGGCAGAAGCTGGCGGAGATCAACCCGTATGTGAACGTGAAGACTTTTCCGACCAAGCTGACCAGCGAAAACGCGCTCCAGATCTTTGCCGACTTCGACATTATTGTGGATGGCACTGACAATTTCCCCACACGCTTTCTGGTGAATGACGCTTGCGTCTTTACCGGAAAGCCAAATGTCTATGGATCAATTTTCCGCTTCGAAGGCCAGGCCAGCGTGTTCGGCGCGAAAGATGGTCCGTGCTACCGCTGCCTTTATCCAGAACCACCGCCGCCGGGACTGGTTCCGTCATGTGCGGAAGGCGGCGTATTGGGAATTCTGCCCGGACTGGTTGGATTGATCCAGGCAACAGAAACTATCAAGCTGATTTTGGGATCGGGAAATCCTCTGGTGGGCCGGCTCTTGCTGGTGGACGCACTGGGCATGAAATTCCGTGAGTTGAAGCTGCGCAAAAACCCTGATTGCGTGGTTTGCGGAACTCACCCCACGGTAACTAAACTGATCGACTATGACGAGTTCTGCGGAATACGCGGACAGGAGACGCCAGTGAATCAGGCCGGAGTACCGGAAATCAGCGTGGAAGAATTGAAGCGGAAGCTGGACGCGAAGGAAGATATCTATATTCTGGATGTTCGCGAGCCGCACGAATACCAGATCTGCAACCTGAACGGTCATCTAATTCCGCTGAATGATCTTCCCAAACGCGTGAGTGAGCTGGATCCCAGTAAAGAAATGGTAGTGCATTGCCGTTCCGGTGCACGTAGCGCGCGTGCAGTTGGATTTTTGCGCCAGGCAGGCTTTACCAAGGCCAGCAATCTGGCGGGTGGGATTCTGGCCTGGGCAGACCGTGTAGATCCTAAAGTTCCCAAATACTAGAAGGCATCTTCAGTCGCTATGAAGGGACACAGCGCCACAGAGTGGAGCAGGCATTTATGCCTGCGTCTAAGCACAAGAAACATTGGGCTTCAGCCCGTGAGTTCTCACTTTCCTCGACTGCTCACACAAAAACGGGGCCGATCACGCTGCGCGATCAGGCTTCGCGTCCTGCAAGACGGATGCAGGTGGTTGCGGCTCCGGCGACTCCCGGCGAAATTTCTGTACTGCTCTGGCAATCGACTGAGAGGCGTTAAAGATGGTTCCCAACTGCACCAGGCCCCCGAGTTTATGGTGCCCAACGGCTGCCATACCCATGGATGCCATGCATCCGCACTGCGAACAATCCGGATTGCCGCCGAATTGGCACGGAGAGATCCTGGTCTTCAGATCGGCGGATATAGTTTCCGTGGTCTGCGCGAAGATGCACTCCGCGGGCGATGAAGGTGGATGTAGAAACTCGCGAATTATAGCCGGCGTCATGTCGAGCTTGGGATAGAGTTTCTGCAGACGCGAGAGCTCGTCCACCGCGCTCTTTCGCTCTTCTAAGGAAAGTATTTCCAGCGCCTCGGCGCCTTTTTGCGGCGTGAACATGCTGAACCAGATTTTCTTGATCTCAGACCGCGGCGTCCAGAAATCCAGAAAGTCCCGCAGGTAACCACGGCGCTGCATCATTTGCGCAGTGATGGTGCAGTGTACGGTCACCTGATGCCCGGCGATATTTTTGATGATCCGGTCGTAGGTTGCCGGACGGCGCCGTACATCATGCTCAGGCTGAAGTCCATCAATGGAAACAGAAATATAGAGTCGCGGGATGGACGCCCAACCCAGCGGAATCTCGCGGAAAGCGCTGGTCACCAACTGAACGTGGATGCCGCGCTCGGACAGCTGAGGCAGCAGAACATCCAGTTCGCGATAACGAACAAGCGGATCACCGCCAACAATCGAGAGATGCAACGGACGGTATTCATCCACCAGCGCCAGCACTTTGATTACGAGATCATCACCCTTGTAGTCCGAGAGTTGCCGAAGCGAAAGTCCTTCGCCAGGATGGCCTAACTCATACGCGTAGCATCCGGGACAACGCAAAGGGCATTCCCGGGTTATTTCAATCGACAGCGAGGGGCGTTTACCGGTAAGAATCCTGCCCCAGGCATGGATTATTTCTTGTGCATTCATTCCAATGTCCTACTAAATTATTGTCCACAGCTTTTGTCTTAATAAGACGAGCCGGCGTTCAGGCGCGTCGCAGCCCACCTGCAAACCACGGGACACGTACTTTGAATTAAGCAACCCTCACGCTGGGAATGAACTCTTCCCCACTCTCTTCTTGCTCTGTGGTTGCAAACTCCTGGGAAGACGGTGGGCTTTCAGTGGTGAAGTCTGATTAGATGCAGTTCATATGATCTGGAAGAGTAACAACACTGGATTTTCTGGTTGCAGCGAACGCCTTAAGCCTTTGTTCTTTATCTTTGTATTTTTTTATCTTTCGCGTTCGAAAAGGTATTGACCCTTGTGGCTGGCAGCTACCGAGTCCGCGATTTTGAGAAAAGCGCTGGCTGCGTGCGAAAGCTGTGCATTCTTGCGATAGATGATACGCAGCTTGCGTTCCAGCTTGAGTTCACGGATGGGAACGGAGATCAATTCACCACGGGCCAGCTCAGCTTCAACTGAAATTCGCGGCAAGAGGGCCACGCCGTTGCCGGCGGCGACGAACCGCTTAATGGTCTCGATGGTGGGCATTTCCACGTCCAACCGCAGCGGTGTCTTGTGTTTCCTGAACGCTTCCAGAACTTTCATTCGATAGGGTGATACTACATTGTGCGCGACAAATGACTCAGCTCCGAGTTGACGGATGCTGATGTTTTTTGCGTTGGCGAGAGGATGCCGCGGAGGAGTCACAAAGACCAACTCGTCGCGAAACACAACAATGGACTGAAACAATGCTTCCTGGGGACGAAAGGAAAGGATGCCGAGTTCAACGCTGTGGTCGGCCACCTGTGCGGCAATGGAACTGGCCAGCGAGCGGCGGACTTCAATCTTGATCATCGGAGAAAAACGCCGGAACTCTTCCAGCACCCGCAGCAGGTAGAGCGCCGTAAATTCGTTGGCTGCAATCGCCAGTGTGCCGCGCTGTACCTGCCGCAGTTCCTCCATGGATGTGCGTGCTTCGCGGCGCAGGTTCAACATTTTCTGCGCGTACTCTTCCAGGACTTTTCCGGCGTCCGTCAGCATCCCATCGCGGGCGGACCGGTCAAACAAAGGCTCGCCGATTTCTTCTTCCAGCTTGCGCACCACCTGGCTCACTGCGGGCTGTGTGCGATGCACCATTCTGGCCGCTTTGGAGAAGCTGCCCGACTGGGCCACGGCGAGAAACGTTTCCAGTTGAAAGAAGTCCAATGCGCATTCGCCTCGCTTATAAGGATTGAACAATTGTTTATAGCATAAGCAGAACTTATGCAAAGTAAAACAATTATAAATTTGACTAATTGAACCGCGGGCCATGAGCATGGACTGTTGACCACAATGAGGAGGCTGCCCATGGAACGCACGCGCATTACGTTCTTTGACACAACCCTGCGCGATGGAGAGCAGGCGCCCGGATGCAGTATGGGCATCCGCGACAAGCTGCGGCTGGCCTGCCAGTTAGAACGACTTGGCGCCGACGTAATCGAGGCAGGATTTCCTATCGCGTCAGATGACGACTTTGAAGCCGTAAAAGAGGTCTCCAGGGAAATCCGGCGGCCAATTATCGCAGGGCTGGCGCGCGCGGCGGAGCCAGATATCCGGCGGGCCTGGGCTGCGTTGGAAGGAGCACAGCGGCCCCGAATTCACGTTTTCCTGGCCAGCTCTGATTTGCACCTTCAATGCAAGCTGAAGATCACGCGCTCACAGGCGCTGGAGCAGGTTTACCGCTCAGTCTCCTTCGCTCGCACATTGTGCGATGACGTGGAGTTTTCTCCGGAAGATGCAACACGCTCAGATATCGACTTTCTCTGCGGCTTTGTTCAAGTCGCCGTTCAAGCCGGGGCTACCACCATCAATATTCCTGATACCGTCGGCTATTCCATTCCTGATGAATTCGCGGCGCTGATCCGGACCATACAGAATCGTGTGGAAGGAATCGAGAAAGTAACTCTGTCAGTCCATTGCCATAACGACCTCGGCCTCGCGGTCGCCAACACGCTCGCTGCCATACAGGCTGGAGCGCGTCAGGTGGAGTGCACCATCAACGGTATCGGTGAACGCGCAGGTAACGCTTCCCTGGAAGAGATTGCCATGGCTCTCAGCGTGCGACAGGCACAACTTCCCTACGAATGCGGAATCAACACGCGGGAAATTTATTCAAGCAGCCGCATGCTGTCTGAGGTGATCGGTTTTGGTCCGCAGCCCAACAAGGCCATTGTCGGACGCAATGCGTTTGCGCATGAAGCTGGGATCCACCAGCACGGAGTGATCAGTAACCCGTTATGCTATGAGATCATGACTCCGGATTCGGTGGGTGTGCCGGGAAATGATCTGGTCCTGGGAAAGCACTCCGGACGGCATGCTCTGGGGAAACGCCTGGCCGAGCTGGGCCATGAAGTTTCCCGTTCAGAACTCGATGGTGTGTATCTTCGTTTCATGACGCTTCTGAAGAATAAGAAGAAGATATACGATCAGGATTTGCTCTCGCTGCTGCCATCCAGGCAAAGTGCCAGCGCGGGCGCGGCCAACTAATTTATTTCGAACGTTTGTTGATAAGGGACTCATTATGTATTTCAAGATCACGGTTCTACCCGGGGACGGAATTGGTCCGGAGGTGTGCCGCGAAGCGGTACGCATTCTGGAAGCGGTTGGTAATTTCCATAAAGTAGATTTTCGTTTTGAAGAAAAGCCCATCGGTGCTACGGCCATTCGCACCACTGGTTCGCCGCTGCCGGACAGCACATTAGAAACCTGCCAGAAGAGTGACGCTGTTTTCCTTGGCGCAGTCGGCTCTCCGGATTATGACCATCTGGTTCCAGCCAAACGTCCGGAAGGCGGCTTACTGAAGTTGCGCAGTGGACTCGGCGGCTTTGCCAATCTGCGTCCCGCAGCCTCTTTCCCACCGATCTATGACTGCTCGCCCTTGAAGGATTCCGTGCTGCATGGCGTGGACATTCTCTTTATTCGCGAACTTCTCGGCGGCCTGTATTTTGGTACGCCGCGCGGCTATTCCGAAGATAGAAACTCAGCCAGCAACACCATGCGTTACTCGGTGGAGGAAATTGAACGCGTGGCCCGCGTGGCCTTTGAGCAGGCGCAGACGCGGCGCAAGAAAGTCACGTCAGTGGACAAGGCCAACGTCCTGGAAACGTCACAGCTCTGGCGCAAGGTGGTGACTGAGGTCTCCAAGGATTATCCGGACGTGCAGCTTGAGCACCTTCTGGTTGACGCCTGTGCCATGCATCTGATCACCACACCTTCGCGTTTTGACGTGGTAGTCACGGAAAACCTCTTTGGTGACATTCTCACCGACGAAGCCGCAGTCTTGACCGGATCACTTGGCATGCTGGCCTCCGCGACCATCGGCGGCCAGGTTGACCTGTACGAACCCGTCCATGGTTCGGCGCCGGACATTGCCGGCAAAGGCATTGCCAACCCGATTGGCGCAATCTCAACCGCGGCAATGCTGTTGCGTCATTCCGCGCGCATGGAAAATGAAGCGGACGATCTTGACGCTGCCATACGCCAGGTGCTGGATGAAGGCTACAGAACAGCCGACCTGGCCCGCGAAGGTCGCGGAAAAATCGTTGGCACCAAAGAGATGGGCAGTCTCATTGAAAAAGCATTCGTCGCGCGTCTTGATCGGCGCTTCGCCTACCACGCAGTCTAGGCGCAACATGGCAGCAAGAACACTCTTCGACAAGCTTTGGGACACGCACCGCGTGTGCGATGGCGCTGAAGATTCCGCCATCCTTTATATAGACATGCATCTGGTGCATGAAGTGACTTCACCACAGGCATTTGAAGGACTGCGTCTGGCTGGGCGCAAGCTGCGCCGTCCTGACAAGACAGTCGCCACGCTGGACCACAACATTCCTACCATTACCGCCAATCGCATGGTGATTGACGACGCGCTCGCACGCAACCAGGTCGAAGCATTGCGCCACAATTGCCGCGAGTTCGGCGTGACGCTCTATGATCTCGAAGCTCCCGAGCAGGGCATTGTGCATGTGATTGGCCCGGAGCTCGGGCTCACACAGCCAGGGATGACCGTTGTCTGCGGTGACAGTCACACCAGCACACACGGCGCTTTCGGCGCTCTGGCATTCGGCATCGGGACATCAGAAGTTGAACACGTGATGGCTACGCAATGCCTGGTGCAGAAAAAGCCAAAAAGCATGCTGGTGAACTTCAGCGGGCGGATTACGGCAGGAGTCACGTCCAAAGACATGATCCTGGGATTGATTGCGCGGATCGGCATCGACGGCGCCACCGCTCACGTGATTGAGTACGCTGGCGAGGCGATTCGAGCGTTGTCCATGGAAGCACGCATGACCATCTGCAACATGAGTATTGAAGGTGGAGCGCGCGCAGGAATGATCGCTCCTGACCAGACTACGTTTGACTATCTCCAAGGCAGACGCTTTGCTCCCGCAGGCAAAGCATGGGACGACGCAATCGCTTACTGGAAGACCCTGCCCAGCGATCCCGGAGCAAAGTTCGACAGAACTGTCGATATTGACGCCACGCAGCTTGCGCCGTTCGTGACCTGGGGTACGAATCCCGGCATGGCCGCTCCGGTGACGGGAGAGGTCCCCGATCCGGCGAGCGCAGCCGATTCCTCCGAGCGCGGCGGCATCGAGCGGGCACTCCAATACATGGGATTAAAACCTCACACGCGCATCGGAGATATCGCCGTGGACCACGTGTTTATCGGCTCATGTACGAATGCGCGTATTGAAGACATGCGCGCGGCCGCGGGCGTGGTAAGAGGCTATAAAGTTTCCAAAGGCGTGCAGGCGATGGTGGTGCCGGGCTCATTCCATGTGAAGCGTGCGGCAGAGAAAGAAGGCCTGCACAAAATTTTCCTTGATGCAGGATTTGAATGGCGTGAGGCAGGATGCTCCATGTGTCTGGGCATGAATTCTGATCGCCTCAACGCTGGCGACCGTTGTGCCTCCACCAGCAATCGTAATTTTGAGGGACGCCAGGGCGCGGGCAGTCGCACACATCTGGTCAGTCCGGCCATGGCAGCAGCCGCGGCTGTTGCAGGACACTTCGTCGATATCCGCCACTGGCAGTATAAGGATTAGCTGAATGCAGAAATTCACCACACATCACGGGACCGTCGCTTTGCTGGACCGCGAAAATGTGGACACCGACCAGATTGTCCCCAAGCAATTTCTCAAGCGGACAGAGCGCACCGGCTACCAGGATTGCCTGTTTTTTGATTGGCGCTTTGATGCAGACGGTAGGCCGAATCCAGCGTTCCCGCTGAATGCGCCGGAGTACTCAGGCGCCAGCATTCTTCTGGCCGGCAAGAACTTTGGCTGCGGATCATCGCGTGAACACGCGGTGTGGGCCCTGCGTGATTATGGATTTCGCGCGCTGATTGCCCCGGCATTCGCCGATATCTTCGCCAACAACTGCATTAAAAATGGCATTCTCACCATCACGCTGCCCGCTAACGTGATCGATGATCTCAAATCGAGCATTCGTAAGGCCGGCCGCTATGAGTTAACTGTCGATCTTCAGGCATGCACCCTGAAAGGCGGCGACGGTTTCACCGCCACGTTCGTCGCTGATCCGTTCCGGCGTACCTGCCTGCTGGAAGGCCTGGATGAGATTGGCGTCACCCTGAAGCATGATGCGGAGATCGCCGGCTATGAGCAGCAACATGCCCATTTCGGCCCGCGCATTCAGTCTGGCTTGTAATTGACGTGAATTCGCGGCTATCTTGTTAACCATGGCGTCGCGCACACTGGATCAGCTTCCCGCGCTTCTCTCGCTTCCCGGGTATCGCCCGGGAAAGAAAGCGCTCCTGGTTTTTTTTGAAACCGATTGCCCCACATGTCAACTCACCCTTCCTTATTTAAACGCGCTGGGCAATGACAACGTACAGGTGATCGGCCTTTCCCAGGATGATGACGCGCGCACACAACGGTTTGTCAAAGACATGGGAATCGAATATCGCGTTGCCGTGGATTCGGGCTGGAAATTCACCAGGGCTTACAACCCGCAATCGGTGCCGACCATGTATTTGCTGGATGAAAGCGGGAAGCCCCTGCAAACCCTGATTGGCTTCGATAAGACAGGGCTGAACGCCATTGCGAAGACGCTCAGCCTGCCGGCGATTGCACCTGCCAATGATGGCGCACCCGAATGGAAGCCGGGGTGTGGATCACGCCATCTTGAACCCGCGGCGGCGGACGACGGGAGCGGAGACGCCGCTGGATCAACCTTGCTGCGGCGCGTGGCCGAGCCCGCCTCACGCATCACGCTCAAAGAGAATGAAGACGCGGTGGAATACTGCCGCGAAAACTTCGGCGACGCCCTGCCCGTGGTCCCGCCCACGGTGGAACGGGTTGAAGCCATGCTGCAGGCTTGCGATCTGGCTCCACAAAGCGTTGTAGGACGCATACCACCCATCTATGGTGAGGCAACGGTCGAGAAGATTGCAGCCAATGCCGTAATGGCCGGTTGTCCTCCGGAGATGATGCGCGTGCTCATACCCCTGGTGCGCGCGATCTGCGACGAAAACTTCAACGCCCACGGTGTTCAGGCGACCACGCATTTCGCGGCGCCGCTAATCGTCATCAATGGTCCGGTGCGAAAAGAATTGGGCTTCTGGTCAAAGCAAAATGTTTTCAGCAACGTTGCCCGCGCCAACAGCACGTTGGGGCGCGCGCTGCAATTGATGTTGCTGAATATCGGCGGGGCAAGGCCGGATGGCATTGACATGTCGGCGCTGGGCAATCCCGGAAAGTTTTCTTTCTGCATCGCTGAAAATGAGGAAGAAAATCCCTGGGAGCCATTTCACGTAGACCGCGGGTTCAAGCGCAGCCAGAGCGCCCTCACCTTGTTTGCCGCCGAGCCGCCACGCGGCGTGAGTGAGCATACGGCGCAAAACGGTTCTACCTTGCTTCGGGCCATCTGCCAGGTGCTCGCAACCGTATGGAGCTACCGCAACTGTATGAACCATGAGGCCATCGTGGTGCTCTGCCCGGAACATGCCAAAACCTTGCATCGCGACGGCTTCACCAAGCAGCGTGTGCGGCAATTTCTTTTCGAGAACACCGGCGTTCCCCTGCGATATTACACGGAGAACGACAATGGTGAAGGCACACAGGCGAAGCTCACTTATCGCGAGATCATCATTCAGGGCGAGCGTTGTTACCAGAAGTTTCGTTATCCAGAGTCCATCAGCATTGTGGTCGCGGGTGGCACGGCAGGAAAATTTTCCGCCGTGCTGGGAAGCTGGGTCACCGGTCCTACCGGCAGCCAGATGGTGACGTATCCTATTCCAGAACTTAATAAGTAAAGCGCAAAAGTAATTTACGTTTAGTGAAGTACTCAATAGAGGTAGAGGCATGGCGATAACACTGATTCATCCCGGCAATGAAGGTACGGCGCAGGCAGGTACAGCTCCGGAGCGGCTGGCGACGCTCAAAGGAAAAAAGATCGGCTTGCTCGACATCAGCAAGCCCGGGGGACGTTTTTTTCTCGATCGGCTGGAACAACTTCTGCGCACGCACTATGAGGCGTCTGATGTGATGCGGCTTACCAAGCCCACGTACACCAAGAATGCGCCTGCCGCGCTGATAGAACAGCTTCGCGGCATGGACGCCGTGGTGGAAGGGCTGGCTGATTGAGGGTCCTGCACAACGTGCAGTATGCACGACACGGTTAAGTTGGAAAATCTTGGCATACCGGCGGTAGCAGTTGCGACCGCAGAGTTTATGTCGCCCGCTCGCATACAGGCGGGTGCACTGGGGCGTGCTGGATTTGAAGCGGTGTACGTGGAACATCCCATACAGGACCAGACGCCGCAGCAGATCGCCGCACGGGCGGACGCTGTGGCTGCAGAGATAGTGAAGCGACTCACAGGCAAGTAGAGCTGAAAGGAAACCGGCCACGATGACTGCTTCCGTAACGGAAGTTCAAACTAAAAAATCCGCTCAAGCCAAGGGACACAAAAAGATTGCCATCCTTGGTTGCGGCAAGATGGGCACCATCCTTCTCCAGGGTTTTCTGGAGCATGGACTGATCACCAAGGATGAAGTGGTGGCCACGGTGCAACACGACGAACATCGCCGTGAGTTGGCGCGCGAGCTGAGCGGCGTCACAGTCACCACAGACAATAAATCGGCCGTGACAGGAACGCCGATCATCATTCTGGGCGTGAAGCCGCAGGCGCTGGGACAGTTGTTGGAAGAAATTTCTCCGGTACTGGCGCCGGAAACGTTGCTGATCTCGATCGCCGCATCCACGACGACGGGATTTATTCAGCAAAAGGTCGCAAAGAACGTCCACGTGGTGCGCGCCATGCCGAACACGCCAGCAATGGTGGGCGCCGCCATGACGGCTTTATGTGCTGGCCCTTCCGCGCGTAAAGAACATCTGGAAACGGCCAAGAGCTTATTTGAGAGCGTGGGCCGGGCGGTGATTGTGGATGAAAAACACATGGACGCCATCACCGCTCTCTCGGGCAGTGGACCGGCATTTGCCTTTGTCATTCTGGAATCGCTGGCCGAAGCCGGTGTGAAGGTCGGGCTTCCGCGCGATCTTGCCACCACCCTGGCAGCGCAGACCATGTTCGGCGCAGCCAAACTGGCCCTGGAAACCGGACATCATCCCGCGCTTCTGAAAGACGCCGTCACCACGCCCGCAGGCTGCACGATTGAAGGTCTGATTGAACTGGAAAAAGGCGGCCTACGAGTAACGCTGATCAAGGCCGTCATTGAGACCACGGTCAGAGCGAAAGAGTTGATGACGAGTTAGTTAAAACGGTAATTGGTAATTGGTAGTTGGTAGTTGATATTCGTTAATTGGTGTTTGGAGCGCAGCCGCCCTCGGCTGCGATTTAGAATGATGATTCGATATCCAGTGTTTGTCAGAGAAAATGACAGCGGCGATATGACAGCCTACTCGTCGGTCTCTGGCATGATGGATTATCTGGAACAAATTGACGTGGAGAACGGGG
>WNFD01005754.1_pt1 | contig 19004 bp, 16 predicted proteins | sample 5400491 | NCBI WGS metagenome assembly WNFD01 (sample SAMN13153343, study PRJNA577476) | soil metagenome | isolation source: 120 cm saprolite under Douglas fir tree site 2 hole 2 replicate 2 | place: USA:California | collected 2015-04-18 | reverse complement strand
TGGAGTATCAGCGGGCCGCGGTGCTCTTCAGCCAGTTCTTCTTCGAGAGGACCCAGGACTTCGGCGCCCAGCTGCAGTTCGAGTTCTAGCTCGCCGTGTGAGGCATACTGCGGCGATCAAGCAACTGGAGAGACCGGATGCTCCAGCTTCGCCCCAACTGCGAGTGCTGCAACAAGGATTTGCCGCCCGAATCACAAGAGGCACTCATTTGCTCCTTCGAGTGCACATTCTGTCGTTCGTGTGCTCGGACAATCTTCAAAGGCAGGTGCCCAAACTGCGGTGGAGAGCTCGTTTCTCGACCGCGTCGGCCTGCGGGCAAGCTTCAGAAGTTTCCAGCCTCGACCGAACGGGTTTACAAACCCGATGGTTGCAGACAACTCACTCACCTAACTCTAGCGGGTTGCGTGTCGCGATGATGTTGCCGAATGGGGTGACGCGATTCCGCTAGGGCATGGCGCTTTACCGGACACCGATGGAGTCGTGTAGACCGAACTGGGCGAACCCCGGGCGACCGATCGAGGTGATGCGCAGGGTCCGTCCGTCCTTGCGTCTGGCGAGCCACCGGAGTGTGAGGAGATGCTGCGTGAGGAGGACCCCGAGCGCGCCACCGAGGTGGTGGCGCCGCTCCGTCCAGTCGAGGCAAGGTTTGCCCACCGGCCACCGGGTCGGCTTCAAGCCCAGGCCTTCGAAACAGGTCACCCCGCTGGGATCCAGCGTGAGGGCGCCGTCGCGCAAACGAATCATTCGCTGCCGCTCCAGGGAAGCAAGCCAGGCGACACCGAGTTGGCCGGCCAGGTGCTTTAGCAGGTGCGAGCCTCGCCGAAGTTCGCGATGTCGAAGCGAGCGTTGGGAATCGTCGAATGCATTCAGCCCCGCACTCTAACCGTGAACTCCCGGCTGATACTTCGATGAACGTCGAATCATCTCGTCGACGGCGGAAGCTACGCTCTGCACGTCCAACCGCAGCGCAACTTTTCGCACCGGCACGTCGCGATACACCGCCCAACTCGCCTTGGTCTCGACGCAGCGGTCGTCGATCACCTGCTCGTGCATCTCGGTGAGCCGCCAGCCCGCCGCGTGCGCCGCCCGGACGTGATCCGACATCAAGTGGACGTGGGTTTTCGATCGCCACGGGCTCGCCGTTCGGCGCGTCGAAGTGCGTCGGCATGCCGCTCTTCATGATGAAGAAGGGGTGGAAGCCAACCAGGACGTACGCGGCGTCCGAGCGCCCAAGCCGTGCGTCAGGTCGACGCCGTGGATCTCGCGCACTCCCCGCGAGGCCAGTCACGCCCGGTCCGCCCCGTGCCGCACCCGAGATCGACGGTCCGCCGCCACGTGGGAGGCCAACGCGCGAGCCCGTGCTCAGCGCGGGCCGCGATAGGAGGCGCAGCGGTAGGCGAAGAACTTCCGGTCGATCCGCCCGCGCCGCTCGATCAGGATCGGCGGCAGCTCCTTGCACCGCTCGAAGTGGCGGAGCACCTCCGGTCGCGGCCCGCCCGACAGCGCCCGAGTGGTGTCGCGCGGCGCCGAATCGATGAACAGCGCGTCGCGGCCTCGCAGGGAGAGCAGCTCGGCCTCGGGGTCGACGTAATCGAACTCGAGGCCCGGCTCGCCGATCACGTTGGGGCCGAACACCTTGCGCGGCTGGTAGAAGAGGAGCTCGGCGGTCGTCTTGTACTGGTCGGCGGAGAAGAGGAAGGCGCCGGGGTCCTCGTCCGCGAGGCGCGAGACCTGAGCCGAAAGCGCGCGCCAGCCCACCCAGGTGTCATCGCTGCGGATGGGCACCGGGTAGAAGAGCAGCTCGACCAGCGCGAGAGCGTGCAGGCCGGAGGAGATCCACAAGCTGCGCACAGCCCACCTGCGCGGGAGCACGCGCCCGACGAGCAGCGCGCCCGTCAGATAGCACGGCATCATCCAGTTGGGCTTCACCAGCGTGCCGAGGGAGAGGCCGACGCAGAGCGCGAAGAGCGGGAGGCAGAAGGCCGCGAGGAAGAGGGCGCGCGGGTGGCGCAGCCGCGGCGCGCGCGCGAGGACGAGGCCCAGCGCGACGAGCATGACGGGACCGAAGAGGACCGCCTGCGTTCCCGCCAACTCCGCGAGGTGGCGTACCCCTGGGTGGAAGCCCGCGGCGGTACGATCGCGGCTCTGGAAGAGAAACGAGGCGAACCCGTGCTGCGCGTTCCACACATAGACGGGCAGCATCGCGACGTGCGCGAGCGCGAGCGAAAGATAGGGCCAGGGGCCGCGCAGGAAGCGGCGATGACGGGGCGAGGCGCAGAGGAAGAGCAAGAGACCGAGCTGCAGGAAGAGGCCCGTGTACTTGCTGTCGAAGGCGAGCCCCATGCACAGGCCCGCCCAAAGCCAACAGGCGCGGCGGCCGTCGAAGATCGCGCTCGCGAGCGCCTGCAGCGACAGGCACCAGAAGAGCAGCAGCGGCACGTCGGGCAGGGAGATGAGCGAGAGCACCGTCACCATGCCGGTGCTCGCGAAGAGGAGCAAAGCCCTTCCCCGCCGCGCGCGGGGAACGAAGCGCGGCAAGAGCGAGATGAAGCTCCACTGCAGGGCGCAGGTGAGGACGAACGCCGTCAGCCGCAGCGCGACCTCGTGCTTGCCGAGGAGCGCGGTGAAGGCCCGGATGAAGAGCGCGATGGCGGGCGGGTGATCGAAGTACGAGAGCGAAAGGTGCTGCGCGTAGAAGAAGTAGTACGCCTCCTGCGGAGTCAGCTCGAAGGTGAAGGAGACAGCGAACCGCAGGGCGTTCAAGACCGCGACGATCCACAGCGCGCGCTTCACGGCCGCCCGGGCAGCGCGAACTCGGCCCACACCGGGAAGTGATCGGAGACCTCGACGTCCACGCGGCGAGAGGCGACCACCGGCACGTCGCGGCCGGAGAAGAGATAGTCCAAGCGAAGATAAGGCGTCGGGCGCACCCGGAAGGTGGGTTTGCCGAGGAAATGACGCGCCAGGTATGCGTCGCCATACTTCTCTTCGAGGCGCGCGATGGCGCTCGCCGACGGCGGCGCGTTCATGTCGCCGCCGAAGATGACCGGGCCCTCGAGCGTCGCGGCATATCTGCAGAACACGTCGACCTCCGCGCTCTGCGATCGCATCAGGTAGAGGCCCCACTCGATCTGCGCGAGCAGGCTTCCTTCGGGCGCCCGGCCCGCGATCAGGCGGACCGAGAGCACGTTCACGGGGGTGCCGTTCACGTCGACGACCGCGTGCGTAAAGCTGCGCCTCTGCGCCGTTCCCTGGGCCAGGTCGTTGGGACCGGAGAGGGACTCCTGCACGGTGGGCAGGTCGATCTCGTGGAAGGCGACGATGGGATAGCGCGAGACGATGGCCGTCTCGCCCGAGCGGCCCATGCGGAAGAAACGCGGCGCGAAGAGCTCGTGCGCGCGCGCCGCGCCCGCCGGATCGAGCACGTTCTCGGAGAGCAGCGACACGTCGGCGTCCAGCCGCTTCAGCGCCGAGACGACGTTCTCCAGCCCGCGAGCGTAGTACTGGACGTTGAGCGCCACCACCGTGAGGTGCTGGGCGGAGGTGGCCCACCCGGCGCCGGTCCCGCGCAGGCGGAAGTCGGCGAAGGGAAGCACCAGCAGCAAGAACGCGCCAGTGGCGGCGAGCGCGAAGCAGCGGCTCCGCACCGCGAGGCAGCACGCCACCGCCGGGACGACCAGTGCGAAGAGCCAGCCGGGCGGCAGATAGCTCGCGCCCGCGAGCACCGACGAAGGCGGGAAGACGTGCCACTGCGCGAGCGCGAACAGGCAACTCGCCACGACCACCACCAAGGCGAGAAAGCGGGACAGAAGCCGGGCGACAAACATGGGGCGCGGTCATATCACGCGGCCCGCGCTCAACGATCCACCCCTCCGCCGGAAGGCCGCGCGACGCGGCCCGCGCTCGCCGAGGTCTGCCGGCAGCACCTTGCGTTCTACGTGACGATGCCGTACGGGAAAGTCGTGCACGGCCATGCGGGGGAGCAACGGGGGGTGCCGCGCTCAGGGTCGAAATGAGCGTGCCCCGCGTTCCGCCAGCCACGGCAGGCGCGGAGGCCTTGCGGCGTCCCGGGTCGCCTCGCGAGCTGTTCGTCGCGTTCACGCTCTTGGCGCTGCAAGGTTTCGGCGGCGTGATCGTCGTGGCGCAGCGCGTGCTCTGCGAGGACAAGCGCTGGCTGAAACCGGCCGAGTTCGTCGAGATGCTGTCGATCGGCCAGGTCGTCCCGGGCCCGAACGTCTGCAACGTCGCGCTCATGTTGGGCGACCGCTTCTTCGGCTGGCGCGGCGCGCTGGCAGCGCTCGGGGGCCTCCTCACGGTCCCGTTCGGGATCGTCCTCGCCCTGGTGGCCGTCTACGCGCGCTGGGCGGTGAACCCCGCCATTGCGGGAGCGCTCCGCGGGATGGGCGCGGTGTCGGCAGGGCTCATCGCCGGCACTGCCCTGAAGCTGGCGCAGTCATTGCGCGTCAACCCGCTGGGCCTGCCTGTGAGCGTGGTGGTCGGCACGGCCGCCTTCGTCCTGGTGGGCTTGCTGCGCCTCCCGCTTGCCTGGGCGTTGCTCGCGGTCGGCCCGGTGGCGTGTGGTCTCGCCTGGCGCCGCGTCGGCGGCGGCCCGCGATGACCCGCTTCGCCTGGGCGGTGCTGCTCTGCCAGATCCTCCTCCTCTCGCTCGCCCAAATCGGTGGCGCGCTCGCGATCGCACCCGACCTGCACCGGCTCGTGGTCGAGCGGCTGGCGCTGTTGACCGACGCGCAGTTCGCGGCTTCGGTCGCGATCGCGCAGGCGTCCCCAGGCCCGAACACGCTCTACGTCGCGGTCCTCGGCTTCCAGGCCGCCGGGCTCGCCGGCGCGGTGGCGATGCAAGCCGCGGTGTTGCTGCCCTCGTCGATGGTGGCCATCCTGGTCGGGAGGTGGGGGAACGCCCGCCCGGAGCGGCGGGCGGTGCTCGCGTTCAAGGCCGGCATGGCACCCATCACCATCGCGCTCCTCGCCGCGACGAGCTGGATCATTGTCGCGGAAACACCCGGGTGGCGGCACGTCCTCCTCGCTGCCACGGCCGCCGTCGCGGTCTGGCGTACCCGCGTGCACATCCTCTGGTTCATGGCCGCCGGCGCGATCGCCGGAGCGCTCGGGTGGATCTGAAGATAGGCAGCTTCTAGCGGGCGACAGCAGCCTGGTATTGGCGCTTGTCGTCCCGCGTGCCGAGATAGGCGACGCTTCCGTAGCGTCCGGACTCCGCCGGCCGGGCGTCGGCGTCTGCGTCGCCGCGGCGAATCGCCTCGTACTCGGTGACGGTGAGGCGTCGCCTGCGCTCGAGCGGCTCGGAGAGCCGCAGCGACCGGGCGAACGCTCCGGCGCCGCGCGCAACGGTACCGGCGAAGAACTCGGCGGCGCAGCCGGAGCCGTAGCTGAAGAGGCCGATGCGCTGGCCCTCGAGCGTGGCCGCCTCTGCCTCCAGCAGCGAGGCGAGCGAGAGCCAGAGCGAGCCGGTGTAGATGTTGCCCACCTGCGCCGGGAGCCGCAGCGAGGGAGCGACCTCCTGCGCGAAGCTCGCGTCGGCCTCCGCCTCGCTGCGCCCCTCGAGCGCGAGGACGTGACGATGCGCCTTGCGGGCCATCTTGCCGTAGGGGACGTGGTAGCAGCGGCGCGAGAGCTGTGCGCCCGGCGCGACTTCGCGGAAAGCCGCGTAGGCGCCGGCGAGCGCGTCGAGGTAGCACTGCACCGAGAGCTGCCCGTCCACCAGCGCCTCCTTGCGGTGGAGCGGGCGCCAGAAGTCGTCGACGTCGCGCGAGAAGGAGCCGGACGCGCCGGGCTCGAGCTCGAGCAGCCGCGGGGATTCGGAGAGGAGCAGCGCCACCCCGCCCGCGCCCTGGGTGGGCTCGCCCGCGCTGCCCAGCTCGTAGCGGGCGATGTCGGTGCAGACGACGAGCGCGCTCTTGCCGCGCGCCGAGCCCGAGGCGATCCAGTCGACGGCGGTCAGCACGCCGGCGGTGCCGCCGAAGCAGGCGTGCTTGGTCTCGTAGACGCGGCAGCGCTGGGGGAGTCCGAGCAGGCGGTGCAGGAAGGCGGCGATGGGTTTGGAGTGATCGACCCCGGTCTCGGTGCCCACCACGCAGAGGCCGATGCGCGACGCTTCTGCGCCGCTGGTAGCGAAGAGCCGCCGGGCCGCGTTGGCGGCGAGCGCGACGGGATCTTCGTGCGGGCCCGCGATGGACATGCGCTGTACGCCGAGGCCTTCGAGGTACTTGGCCTCGGGGACAGAGCGCGCCCGCGCCAGGTCGGCGAGCTCGAGGTAACTTTCGGGAACGGCCACGGCGACGGCATCGATTCCGACTCGCATGGAGCGATCAGTGTGAGGAAAGCCGTTGCGTCACCATGAAGATTCCGTGAAGTCATGTCGCGGTGGCCTTGTTGGACACGCCCTTCGGTCAGCCGGGCGGCGCCCTCAACTCTCCGGTGATCACCGGAGGCTTCTGCCAGGCCGCAGCCGCTGATCGTCGACGGCGAACACCTCCTGATATGTTCTCCGCTATGAGAATTCCCGTGTTCGTCGGGCGCCAGGCGGGGAAGGTCATTCTGAGCGGGACACTTTCCGCCGCCGAGATCATCACGGCGTTGGTGTCGCCCACCGAACGCCGCGCATGCGCGAGCTGGTGGGCTTCTACCTCCGCGTCATGGAGTCGGTCGAGCAAGGCGACAATCGACAGGGCTTCCTCGGGGCGGTGCAGCTCGTCATCCCCGATCGCTTCACGGGAGCACGCCTGCATTTCGTCGAGGAGAAGGGGCTCTCTGGCGACGCCGCGGTCGCGATGAACGCGCTCGGGCCGCGTCGCCTCGCGATGCTCGAAGCCGATCCCGCTCTCGGCGAGACGCTCTTCGAGATCGGCGACGGGCAGGGGCGCTGCTTCGCGTTCTATTCCTTCCAACGCGCGGTCATGGACGCGCTCACCGACAGGCGGCGGCGCGCGAGCGTGAAGCGGGACGCCGCGGCAGACCAGGAGATCGCCCGCCTACAGGCGCTCAAGGACAGGATCCACGCGTTCCTTTCCGCGACCGACGTCACCTTCGTTTGCTACGCGAGCGAGGTGCGGGACGACGGGCGGATCGTGGGGCTCGGTGAGGATGCGGAGAAGCGCCTCTACATCGAGAGCAACGCCCTCAACTCGCAAGCGACGAAAGAGGAGGTGATCAAGTACGAGTCCTTCTCGCCCGTCATCGTCCTGCTCCAGGAAGACCGCACCGAGCCCGAGAACCTCTGGATGGACGTCGAGTACATCGAGGAAGACTCGAAGGTCGTGGGCAAGAGCAGCCCGAAAATCTTCACGCTGTCGGCACTGACGCAGGCCTACAGCTACTCCATCCTCGGCGACACCGATCCGATCTCGAACCCCAACGCCGAGATGTTCCGCAAGGTCGCCGAGCGCGCTGAGTTCGTGCGCGCGTACTGGCGCCGCATCTCGCGGGCGTTCGGCCCGTTGTGGGTGCCGCCGGATCCGGAGCGGCAGGCGGACGGTCCCGATGCCGAGGGGCGGCCGGCTGTCCTCGAGCGGAGGCTCGCATACCTCGAGCAGCGGCGCCGGGAGCGCAACGTCGCGTTCCAGGCGGTGTTCCTCCACGCGCTCGGTCGTCTCGGGTTCGCGCTCGGGGAGAGCGCCGGCTGGGCCGCGGGCGCCGCCGTGCTCGACAAGCTGGAAATGTTCGGGACGCAGAGCTGGAAGGCTTACGCCGGCTCCGATGCCGAGGCTAGTGACGTGAAAGCGTTCGATCCGGCCTGGGTGCGCGCGATGATGAAGCCGCACGTGAATCGGGAGACGGGCGAGGTCGACGGGTACGCGTTCGAGCACGCCGGCGACAAGATCCGAGCCACCGAGCAGCGGCTGGCCGCGATGCTCGAATCGGGCGGCGGTTCCGCAGGCCCCTCAGCCGTCGCGGCCGCGACCGCTAAAGGGCCAGCCGCGTCTTGAGCCTCAAGAACCACATCTCGCACCCGTACCAGCTGATCAGGGCCAAGAGCACCGAGACCGCCAGCGGCACCCCGAAGAGCATCAGCAACGAGGAAGCGGCGGGCCCCTGAAGCAGGACCGCCATCACCCCCGTGGTGATGAGGAACAAACAGACGGGCTGGTGGACCAGGTAGAGGGCGTAGCTGTACTTCCCGAACCAGCGGAGCACGGCCGACGAGAAGAGCCGCGAGGTAAAGCCCGCGTGGGCCGGGGAGACGCACGCCCCCACCACGCTGGCGAAGAGCGCGGCCAGCATGGAGAAGCCCAGCGTCGCCACCACCGGGTCGGTCAACCGAAGCCCGGAGCGAACGATGAAGAGGACCAGCAGGACGGCGCCGGCCGCCGCTGCCACCCAGCGGAAGCCTCTCCATTCGAGGACGGCGGCTCCCTCGCTCCCGCGGATCAGGAGCGCGAGGAGCCCGCCCGCGGCCAGGGAGTCCAGCCGGCAGTAGGTCATCACGTAGGCCGGGAGCGGGTTGCCCCCCAGGACAAGCATGAGCCGCAAGACAGGGCAGACCAGCAGTACCGCCACGCAGGCGATGAGCGCCTGCCTCCGGGAGAAGAGCGAGAGCAGGAACGGCCAGAGGAGGTAGAACTGCTCCTCGATGGCAAGCGACCAGAAATGCTGGAACGGGAGTGGAATGCTCTTCCAGCCGTGGTTCGCCAAGAGGACGTTGGAGGTGTACGTGAGGAGCCAGGCCGGGTAGGCAGGATCGGTGCCCCGGAGCATCCTCGGGGCGAGAAGGGGCAGGACCCAGGAGCCCAGGCCGAAGACCAGGTAGTAGGCGGGGAAGATGCGGAGCACCCGCCGCAGGTAGAACTTCCGGAAATAGGTGGGGCTATCCTTGGCGTCCCAGAGGATCCCGGTAATGAGGAAACCGGAGAGCACGAAGAAGAGGTCCACGCCGGCCCATCCAGAAAGGACCAGGAGACGGAGGCAACGCCCGGCGAAGCCCTCCCCTTGCGCGGACCAGAGCCCGAAGCCCAGCGGAAACCAGAGAAAATGAAACGCCATCACCAGGAGGACGGCGACCCCGCGGACTCCGTCCAGTTCCGGGATACGTGAATGGTCCTTTTCGTCCGGCACCCTGGCGTCGCTCGCTACCCGACCATCGCGTGGGTGCCCGTCGCCTTCTCCAGTTCCCTCGCCTCGAGCGTCTCCACGCCGATCTCCATCTTGCCCGCCCCCCTCGTGGACCGACAGCCTAGCAGAGCCCCACGCGGCTACGCTACGCACCAGCCGCGCAGCGTAAGCCGGGCCGTGCGCGCAGAGGTGCTCGCCAGCGAGGGGTTATCGCGATATCATGTCCACCCAAAGCGGGTTGCGTCTTCGGAGCCCAGTCCGCGACGCGATCCAGGCGAGGCAAGCCATGGCCTACGCGAGCCCTCGACCGCCGAGCGAAAGCGAGCAACCAATCCGGTTCGCCGGTTCAGTGCTGGGCACACACCGTCACGTGTGCGCCTTCTTCAACAGCGCTGACGAGGAGTACCGGGTGATGCTTCCGTTCATCAAGGATGGATTCGAGCGTGGCGAAAAAGCCTTCCACATCGTCGATCCCACGCTGCGCGCGGAACATCTGCGGCGCCTGCAATCGGCCGGGATCGACGTCGACACCACACAAGCGAGCGGACAATTCGAGCTACGCAACTGGTCTGATGCATATCTGCAGGATGGTCATTTCGATCAGGACAGGATGCTGGCTCTGCTCGAGGGGGTCCTCGAGGGCGGTAGAAAGCAAGGCTTCCCGCTCACCCGCCTGGTGGCCCATATGGAATGGGCGCTGGAAGATCGGCCGGGTGTCGATGACCTGCTGGAGTACGAGACACGATTGAACTACCTGTTGCCTCGTTACCGAGACCCGGTCACTTGAACGTACCATCTCGCCAAGTTTGGCGGGGAGATCGTGGTCGACATCATGCGGACCCATCCGATGATCATCATCGGCGGAGTCCTCCAGGAGAACCCATTCTTCGTCCCGCCGGATGAGTTCTTGCGGGAGCTACGCGAGCGGAGCACTGCGCAGAACAAGAGCACCCATCGAGCATCGGACGATGGAATTGGAGATGGAACAGCCAGACGCTGAGATCAGGCGCCTCAAGGCGTGCATCAATGATTTGCTCAGCGTCCTGACCCTGCCCGCCATCTGGAGTGGCCATGCGCCATCCCGGATTGCCAGTACGCTGCTCGACGCGCTCCTCGGTATTCTGCGCCTGGACTTCGCATATTTCCGCTTGAGCGATTCGAATGGCGGCACGCCAATCGAGATGGTCCGGGTGGCTGGGCGCCGGAATCCGGTCGTTCAGCCGCAGGAGGTTGGTCGAGCCCTCAACCCCTTGTTGACGGAGATGCCCCCCTCGCCTTTCGTGGTGCCGAATCCCGTCGGAGAAGGGGAGGTATCGATCGTACCCCTACGGTTGACGCTTCAGGACCAGCTCGGGATCCTGGTAGCCGGCTCTCAGCGTGCTGATTTTCCCACCGACGTCGAACAGCTGCTGCTGCGAATCGCAGCGAACCAGGCGGGGATCGGACTGCAGGAGGCTCGACGCATCACGGATCACGAGCACACCGCAGAGGAGGAACGCCGGGCGCATTTGTGGTTCTTGGAGAGCATAGACAGCGTCAACCGGGCCATTCAAGGCACCTATGACCTCGAGCAGATGATGCACGACGTGCTCGACGCGGTGCTTTCCATCTTCAATTGCGACCGAGCGTGGCTGGTTTATCCCTGCGATCCGGAAGCCGCGTCGTGGCACGTTCCAATGGAGCGTACTCGGCCGCAATTCCCCGGTGCTTTCGCGCTCGGCTCCGATATCCCCATGGATACGGACGCCGCCACCGTGTTCCAGACAGCGAGAGCTTCCAGCAAGGCCGTGCGACTCGGAGCCGGGTCGGAGCATCCGGTTCCTGCACAGCTAGCTGGGGCTTTCAGCATCCAGTCCATCATGGCAATCGCTCTGTACCCGAAGGTGGACAAGCCGTACCTGTTCGGGCTGCACCAGTGCTCGTACCCCCGGAACTGGACGCAGAAGGAGGAGCGTCTTTTCCAGGAGACGGGCCGAAGGCTGGAAGACGCCCTGACCAGCCTGTTGATGTTTCGCAACTTGCGCGAGAGCGAGGCCAAGCTGGAAGAAGCCCAGCGCATCGCGCATGTCGCGCACGGCGAGCAGGACTTCGACCTCGATCGCATCACCGTGTCAGAAGAAGGCTATCGCATCCTCGGTCTGGAGCCGCGGGAAGGCACGCTCACTCTTGCCCAATTCCAGGAACGGGTGCACCCGGACGATCGCGGAATCAAGCTCCGGGCAGTGGCGGAGGCAATGCGTAGCGGCGACCGTTACGACGTCGAATACCGCGTCGTCCGTCCCAGCGGTGAGTTGCGCATCGTCCACAGTCAGGGCGATGTCATCCGGGACGACTCGGGCCGGCCCCGCCGGACGTTCGGCACCATCCAGGACGTCACCGAGCGCCGGCAGGAACAGGAGGCACTGCGACAGAGAGAGCAGGAGCGTAGGCGCGCGGAGGAGGCCCTGCGGCGGAGCGAAGCTTATCTGGCTGACGCACAGAGGCTGAGCCGCACGGGGAGTTTTGCGGTGAACGTCACGCCTCTAGAGATAACTCACTCATCTGATGAGCATTCCCGCTTGTATGGCTTCGATCCGGAAAGGGGCGTGCCGTCCGCTGAACAATTTCAGCAGCGCATGCATCCGGAGGACCGAGAGAGGGTCGTGGCGACGTTTGGCAGGGCAGTCGCTCAAAGAACCGATTACGACGTCGAGTTCCGAATTCTTCTTCCGGACAGTACTATCAGGTATGCCCACGGCATAGGACACCCTGTTTTCAACTCGGCCGGCGATCTCGTCGAATACGTCGGAACCGTAATGGATGTGAGCGATCGCAAGCGGGCGGAGCAAGAGCGCGAAAGATTGCGTCAAGCGGAGGCGGATCTCACGCACATCAGCCGCGTGACCACGATGGGAGAGCTGACCGCTTCGCTGGCGCATGAGATCAACCAGCCGATCGCTGCCGCAATCACGAATGCCAATGCCTGTTTGAACTGGCTTGACGGCGCTGAGCCGGACGTCGGGGAGGCGCGCGAGGCCGCGTCGAGAATCATCAAAGACGGAACGCGCGCGGCCGACATCATCAGCCGGATCCGCTTGTTGTTCAGGAAAGGCGTCCCTCAACGCGAGTCGGTGGACGTAAACGAAGTCATCCAAGAAATGATCGTCCTGCTGCGCGGCGAGGCGGCCCGCCACTCCATCCCCATCCGCGCCGCCCTCGCTGCCGGGCTTCCCAAGGTCAAGGCAGACCGTGTGCAACTGCAACAGGTGTTCATGAACCTCATGCTCAATGGCATCGACGCCATCAAGGAGATGAGCGCGGCGGGTGAACTGACCGTCACGTCGGAGCGAGCCGAGAGTGGCCTGATGATCTCGGTCAGCGACACGGGCGTAGGACTCCCGCTGGAGCACGCGGACCAGATCTTCAATGCATTCTTCACCACCAAGCCGCACGGCACCGGCATGGGACTGCCGATCAGCCGATCCATCGTCGAGGCGCATGGCGGTCGATTGTGGGCCGCTGCCAACTCCGGGCGGGGCACGACCTTTCAGTTCACTCTGCCCAGCGATGTCGAGGCATAGCAAACTGCTCAAGTCACTTCGTGCTTGGCCAGGATCTCCAGCGCGCGCACCAGTGCAGAGTGGTCCAGATCCTGTAGCCCATGCGCCGCGCAAGCCTGCATCAATTGCGCGGCGTTTGCGGTCTGTGGCAGAGCGACGCCCAGCTCGCGGGCGCTGGCGAGGGCAAGGTTCAGGTCCTTCTGGTGCAAGCGGATGCGAAAGCCGGGTTGGAAGGTGCGCTTGATCATGCGTTCGCCGTGCACTTCGAGGATGCGCGACGACGCGAAGCCGCCCATCAGCGCCTGGCGCACCCGCGCAGGGTCGGCGCCGGCCTTGCTGGCAAAGACCAGCGCCTCGCCCACCGCGGCGATGGTGAGCGCGACGATGATCTGATTCGCGACCTTGCAGGTCTGCCCGTCGCCGTTGGCGCCGACCAGCGTGATGTTCTTGCCCATCAGCTCGAAGAGCGGCTTGACCCGCTGGAACGCCGCCTCGGGGCCCCCGACCATGATGGTCAGCGTCGCGGCCTTGGCGCCGACCTCGCCGCCCGACACCGGCGCATCGAGGTAGTCGCAGCCCAGCGCATTGATCTTCTGCGCGAAGGTCCGGGTGGCGAGCGGCGAGATCGAGCTCATGTCCACCACAGTCTTGCCTTTGCTCAGGCCCGAGGCGACCCCGGACTCGCCGAACAGCACCGCCTCGACGTCGGGCGTGTCGGGGACCATGACGAAGACGATCTCGGCGCTCTCGGCCACCGCGTGCGCGTTGGGGCAGATGGTCGCGCCGCCCGCGGCGATCTCCGCCGGCACCTTGCTGCGCGTGTGCACGAAGAGCTGGTGACCGGCCTTGATCAGGTGGCCGGCCATCGGCGCGCCCATGATGCCGAGGCCGATGAAGCCGAGTTTGCGGGGAGCGTTGGTCATGACGATTTCCTTTTCAGCCGGCCGGCGAGCCAGCCGAGGCCGGCCTCGGTGCCGGTGGCGGGTTTGTATTCGCAACCCACGTAGCCGCCGTAGCCGATGCGGTCCATGTGCGCAAACAAGAACTCGCAGTTGATCTCGCCGCTGCCGGGTTCGTTGCGGCCTGGGTTGTCGGCGATCTGCACGTGGGCGATGCGCGCGAGGTGCCGGCTCAAGGTCGCGGCGAGCTCTCCCTCCATGCGCTGCGCATGGTAGATGTCGTACTGGACGAAGAGGTTGTCCGAGCCCACTTCGCCGCTGATCTCGAGCGCCTGGGCGGTGCGGCACAGGTAGAAGCCGGGGATGTCCCAGGTGTTGATCGGCTCGATCAAGAGCTTGATGCCCGCCTTCTTCAGCTCGCCTGAGGCGAAGCGCAGGTTGCCGACGAAGGTTTCGCGCAGGGCCCTCTCGTCGACGCCCTCGGGCGCTTTGCCGGCGAGGCAATTGAGCTGCTTCACGCCGAGCGCGCCGGCGTACTCGATGGCCTTGCCCACGCCCGCGCGGAACTCGCTGGCGCGGACCGGATGGCAGGCGATGCCGCGCTCGCCCTTGTCCCAATCGCCTGCAAGCAGGTTGTGCAGGACGAGCTTCAGGCCGTTGGCCTCGAGGCGCGAACGGATCTCGGCCGCCGGCCACGCATACGGAAAGAGGAACTCCACGGCGTCGAAGCCGGCCTTGGCGGCGCGCTCGAAGCGGTCGAGGAACGGCACCTCGTTGAAGAGCATCGTTAGATTCGCGGCGAACTTGGGCATGTCTGTCTCCATTGCGGCGAGGCTTCAGTCCAGAAGGCCGATGGCGGTCGGCGAGTCGCTCGGGTTCATCGCCAGTTCCTCGAACTCGGTGATCGCGTCGACCTCGGTGCCCATCGCGATGTTGGTCACCCGCTCCAGGATCACCTCGATCACGACCGGCACCTGGAACTCGGCCATCCACTGCTCCGCTTTCCGGATGGCGGGGCGGATCTCCTCCGGCTTGTGCACCCGGATCGCCTTGCAGCCCAGGCCCTCGACCACCGCCTTGTGATCCACGCCGTAGGCCCCCACCTCCGGCGCGTTGATGTTCTCGAAGCCGAGTTGCACGCAGTAATCCATGTTGAAGCCCCGCTGCGCCTGCCGGATGAGCCCCAGGTAGCTGTTGTTTACCACCATGTGGATATAGGGCAGCTTGAACTGCGCCCCGACTGCCAGCTCCTCGATCATGAACTGGAAGTCGTAGTCGCCCGAGAGCGCGACGATCTTGCGGGACGGGTCGGCCACGCGCACGCCGAGGGCCGCCGGGACCGTCCAGCCCAGGGGGCCCGCCTGGCCACAGTTGATCCAGCTGCGCGGCTTGAACACGTGCAGAAACTGCGCGCCGGCGATCTGGCTCAGGCCGATCGAGCTGACGTAGGTCGCGTCGCGGCCGAAGGCGTTGTTCATGCATTGGTAGACGCGCTGCGGCTTCATCGGCTCCTGGTCGAAGTTCGTCTTGCGCAACATCGTGCGCTTGCGCATGCGGCACTGCTCGACCCACTCGCCACGGTCCCGCAGCTTGCCGGCAGCCTTCCGCTCGCGGGCGACCTCGACGAAGAGCTCGAGGGCGGCCTTGGCATCGGAGACGATGCCGAGATCGGGCATGAAGACGCGGCCGATCTGCGTGGGCTCGATGTCGACATGCACGAAGGTGCGGCCCTTGCAGTAGACCTCGGGAGAACCGGTATGTCGATTCGCCCAGCGGTTGCCGATGCCGATGACGAAGTCGCTCGCCAGGAACGTGGCGTTGCCGTAGCGATGGCTCGTCTGCAGCCCGACCATACCGGCCATGAGGCGATGGTCGTCGGGGATTGCGCCCCAGCCCATCAGCGTGGGGATCACCGGGACGTTCATGAGCTCGGCGAACTCGACGAGCAGGTCGCTCGCATCGGCGTTGATGATGCCGCCGCCCGCGACGATGAGCGGGCGCGCGGCGGCCTCCAGCATGGCGATGGCCTTCTCGATCTGCTTGCGGCTCGCCTTGGGTTTGTGGACGGGCAGCGGTTCGTAGGTCTCAATGTCGAACTCGATCTCCGCCATCTGCACGTCGAACGGCAGGTCGATCAGCACCGGACCGGGCCGGCCCGAGCGCATGAGGTGGAACGCTTGCTGGAAAGCGCGCGGCAGTTGCGCCGGCTCGCGCACCGTGAACGACCACTTGGTGACGGGCTTGGAGATCGACTCGATGTCGACCGCCTGGAAGTCTTCCTTGTAGAGCCGCGCGCGCGGCGCCTGACCGGTCACGCAGAGGATGGGGATGGAATCGGCGATCGCCGAATAGAGCCCCGTGATCATGTCGGTGCCGGCCGGGCCCGAGGTGCCGATGCACACGCCGATGTTGCCCGCCTTGGCGCGGGTATAGCCGTCGGCCATGTGCGAGGCGCCTTCGACGTGCCGCGCGAGGAAATGGCCGATCGATCCGCGCTCTCGCATCGCCGAATAGAGCGGGTTGATCGCCGCGCCGGGCACGCCGAACGCATGCCTCACGCCTTCCTTCTCCATCACCAGCACCGCGGCCATGATGGCCTTCATCCGAGCCATGTCGCCACCTCTCTCTAAAAATAGAAGTGAGCTTCACGGCCTTGCGCGCCGGCTGTAAATGCAAGCGCGGACATAACTGCCATTCCTACGAGGAATACAAGATGGACAGGATCACCGGCATCGAGCTCTTCGTCCGCGTCGTCGAGACCGGCTCATTCAGCAAGGCCGCCAGCGAGCTTCGCATCACCCAGCCCACCGCCACCAAGCATGTGGCCGCGCTCGAAGAGCGCTTGGGCGCTCGTCTACTGCACCGCAGCACGCGGGGCGTGACGCCGACGGAGGTGGGCACGCTGTATTACGAGAAGTGCAAGACCATCGAGCGCAACCTGGAGGAGGCGGACAACCTCGCCAACCTGCTGCAGCGCAAGGTGGGCGGGCAGTTGCGCGTCAGCACCTCGGTTGCGTTCGGCCGGCGGGTGGTCACGCCGCTGGTGCTGCGCTTCATGCGCGAGCACCCGGAGATCTCCTTCGACATGAGCTTCGACGACCGCTACGTCAACCTCGTCGAGCAGGGCATCGACGTCGCATTGCGGATGGGGCGGCTCGCGGACTCTTCGCTGGGCGCGCGGTACCTGGGCGTCAACCCCTGGCTCACGGCGGCATCGCCGGAGTACCTGGCGCGGGCGGGCGTACCCGGGACGCCGGCGGATCTAAGCCGCCACGCCTGCCTGATCTACAGCAGCGTGCAGGGCGACGACCGCTGGCAGTTCACCGACGCGCACGGGCAAGTCATCACCGTGCCGGTACGCGGGCCGCTGCGCGCCAACAACCTCTCGGCCGTGCTCGCCGCCACGCGCGCCGGCCACGGAATCGCCGTGCTGCCCTGGTATGTCGCGCGCGAGTCTGCCGCCGAGGGGCGCATTCATCGGGTTTTGGAAAGCTACGCGTTGCCCGTTCAGGAACTGCACGCGGTGTACCCTTCGCCGAAGCTCGTGCCGTCGAAGGTGATGGCATTCATCGCGTTCCTTCAGCAGGCGCTGAGCGACCGGTGGTGGGAAAGGGCGATGTAAGCTCAATCGCGGCTTGGCCCTGCGGATAGACTGAAGAGGAGGATCGCGCCCCGCGGCGAGTTTTGCATCGCCCACAGCCTTCCCCCATGGGCTTCGATCATCGAGCGGCTGATCGCCAGCCCGATGCCCATCCCTTCTGGTTTGGTCGTTTAGTACGGCTCGAACATGCGCTCCGCGGTCGCTGCATCGAGCCCCTTCCCGGTGTCCTTCACCTCGACGATGACCTGGGAGGCTTCCGCCGTGCGCGACCAGATTTGGAGTTCCCGCGGGCCGTCGGAACCACTCATCGATTCCAGGGCGTTCCGGAGCAGATTCAGAATGACCTGCTGCACCTGGACGCGGTCCGCCAGGACCGTGGGCAGGTGCGGCGACAGTCGCGTTTCAAGGGAGACGCGGTGATTCTGCGCCTCGCTGCGCGTCAGCGCGATGACCCCGAGGATCGTCTCGTTCAGGTCGAGCGGTTCTTTTTGCGGCGGAGACTTCTGGACCAGACCACGAATGCGGCCGACGATGTCGCCGGCCCGCTTGCCCTCTCGGATGATCCGTTCAAGTCCCTCTCGCGCCTCGGCGAGGTTCGGTGGCTCAAGCTTGAGCCATCGCAACGATGCCCCCGCGTTCGCAACGACCGCCGTGAGCGGCTGCTTTACTTCATGTGCGATCGAGGCGACGGCGAAGCTGTCCTCCGCTCGCCTGCCGGAGGATGCGCCTCTCACCAACGACTCGAAAATCCCGGTTGTCGCAGACGGACCCGGCAGCACGACGACCGCCCCCAGGCGCTCGCCCTGCACCACGACCGGCTCTACCCACTCGGCGCGCAGCCACTCCGGCAGCATCGCCTCGCCGAGGTCAGATACAGAATCCATGCTGAAGGCATCGATCCGGCCGTGCGCTTTTGGCATATCGGGGTCGAGTCCCATGCCGGCAAGCGCAGTGCGGGCGCGGGCATCCGCCGCGGTCAAGCGCCCTTTGCGGTCGAAGAAGAGCAGACATCCACATGCTGCCCTGGACAAGTGCTGAAGCCCCCATTCCAGCAAGCGCTGCCGCAGCTCCATTTCGTGGGCCTTCAGTCGCTCCTCGAGGCGGCCAGCGGCCGACACTGCCAGCGCCAACCAATGGCGGTTGAAAGTTTTTCGTAGCCCTGAAATGTCCACCACGCCGAGCAAGTCGCCGGTGGCGGGATCGCGCACCGCGGTGGCCGAACAGGTCCACGGCTTGATGCCGGCGCAGAAATGCTCCGCGCCATGGACTCGTACGGGCCCACCGGAGGACACCGCTGCGCCGATTGCGTTGGTACCGCTCACCAGCTCGTTCCAGCTCGCCCCGATTGTGAGACGAACGTCGAGTGCAGCTTCTAGCGTGGCGGGGTCGCCCTCGGTTTGAAGGATTACGCCGGTCGGATCGGTCAAGATCATCATCGTGCCGGACTCCGACAGAAGATCGCGTGCCTGCGTCATGATCGGCACACTCGCCTCGATCAGTTCGCGATGCCGCTGCCGCAAGGCCATCAGCGCCTGTTCGGCGAGCGGGTCCGGTGCATGCACGAGAGCGGGGTCGACGCTGGCGTAACGGCACCGCAACCAGGATCGCCCGACCACGTCGGGGACCGCGCCGGGGGGCAGGCCGCCGCCTTGGACGAAGCGTTCCCACGCCCCCATGATCCGTCTCTCGTATCGGACGTCGGTGATGCCCGAAGGATCCTCTTGGGTCATGGTGTCCTAGGCCCAATGCCGATCAGTTAGGGGCGCTGGATGTCAGACCCCTGGATCATGGTGAGGTGATCTCTGCGGAGGTCACCGATGGGGAAGCGGGAGGCGCGGTTCAAGGAGCTGTCGTCGTTCGAGAAGCTGATCGAGCAGATCG
>WNFD01006450.1_pt1 | contig 19005 bp, 15 predicted proteins | sample 5400491 | NCBI WGS metagenome assembly WNFD01 (sample SAMN13153343, study PRJNA577476) | soil metagenome | isolation source: 120 cm saprolite under Douglas fir tree site 2 hole 2 replicate 2 | place: USA:California | collected 2015-04-18 | reverse complement strand
CGCGAAGCCCCTTCGTCATCCGTCGAAAGCGTAACTGGCACTTCAAACTGCCGGTACAGCGGCAGCGGGTGATGTTTTCCCGATACACCCAAGATCACGTCATTGCTTGTCAGGTTGATCTCCACCAGAACGTGCTGCGCCGCCATCTTCTTCATCAACTCATGTGGCCGATTTTCGTACATCACGTCTGCTCCATGACCAATGCGTTCCGCCCCCGCCTCTACTGCCAGGCGGACATGGCAGCACAAGCCCTCCGGCGGCACCAATCCATAGGCCAACTCACCGGCGTGCAGCGCAATGTGCACCGCCGGATAGGCTACATGCAAATATTTCACCATGCGCATGTGCAGACCGTAATCCCGCATCGAAATAATGCCGTCCTCGGGCATGACGAAATTGATCCCCACGATCCTCTCGGGATCCGAATGTGCGGCTTCAAACGCCAGCAGCAATTGCGCAAACACAATCTCTTTCGCCTTCCCGCGTAAGACTTGCACCAGATACCGCACGTCCACCTTGCACGCTTCGGCCGCTTCGGGCTGCCCGCAGTGTTCCAACTTTCGGCGTTCTCTCTCTGTCTCCTGATATTCCTCGACGGCACTCTTCACGTTCCGCTCCAAGCCGTGTGACAGAAATTCCTTGCGCAGCTTGTCAAAGTCCTCCGTCCAGCCAACCTTTTTCGCTACGTCCGCCGCCTGTTCGTAATCCGGAGTGATCATGAGTTCCATGTGCTGCTCGTTCTGCCCCGCCGCCCGCGTTGCAGCTTCGTCAACCCATTCGGCTTTATGGACTGGCCTGATTCCGGAAAACCTCCCGAACGCATCGAAAAAATGGTCATGGGCTGTGACGCCCGTGGAAGGCACGAAGCCTCGCATCGAAAAGGAATCCACCAGCGCGTCATAGAGATGCTGCTGGCAGATTGCCGCTCGCGCGGGAACAATCTCGTCCGTCTTCCACCGGTCATCGCATTGCGGCTCCTCTGGAATCGCCGCGGCACATTTCACAAACGCCAGTTCCTTCACATTCACGCACAATCCGTCCACCAGCGCGTCTTGCAGGAAAGTTTCCGCATACACTCCACCGCTCAAGTGATAGTGCAGGTCCGCTCCCTTGGGCATGCCATGCAGGAAATGCCGCAACTGCAAGGGATTCCCCCGCGCCACCTCCAGATTCTTTTGCGCATTGCGCTCCGCGGCACCGGCCGCAGTCGTGGTCTTCTCTTTCGCCTTTGTTTCCGCCCCGGCGGAAGCTGTGAAAATGCCTGCGAAGAGAAACACCCCCAGCAATGCGCCCGCTAGACGCAGATCAGTATTTTTTGGCATGTAGTTGGACCCTATCCCTCGAAGCTAATCGTTCGAAGACCTTGCTGCCAGACTTATGGGAACAACCCGCGTACCAGCGTTGCTTCGGCCACGCGTCCCACCGCCACGCTCATCGCGGCGGCGCGGGGTGGTACATGGTGCTTGCGCATCGCCTCAAGCATGTCGTGGAACGCGCGCACCATGATCTTTTGCAGTCGGACGTTCACTTCGTCGGAATCCCACAGCAGGCCTTCCTGGTTCTGCACCCACTCGAAGTAGCTCACCGTCACGCCGCCGGCATTCGCCAGGATATCGGGCAGCACGGTGATGCCTCGGCGCGCCAGAATCTCGTCCGCATGCGGCGTGGTCGGTCCGTTCGCCGCCTCCGCCACGATACGCGCCTTCACTGCTTCGGCATTCTGCAGCGTAATCACGTTTTCAAGCGCCGCCGGCACCAGGATGTCGCACTTCATGGTCAGCAAGTCGTCATTCGAAACACGCGAAGCCCCCGGCATCCCCACCACCGTCCCGGAGCGTTCCTTGTAGCGGATCGCCTTGATCGGATCGATGCCGCGTGAGTTCGTCACGCCGCCGCGGGTGTCGCTCAGCGCAATAATTTTCGCCTTCTTGTCCGACAGCAGCCGCGCCGCGGTCGCTCCGGCGTTGCCAAAGCCCTGAATCGCCACCGTCGCGCCACGCAGCGAAATCTTCTTCACTTTGCAGGCCTCTTCGACCACGTACACAAGCCCCTGCGCCGTCGCTTCCGCGCGCCCCAATGACCCGCCAATCGAAATCGGTTTGCCGGTTACCACGCCCGGCACTGTGTGCCCTACCATCATCGAATACGTGTCCATGATCCACGCCATGGTCTGCGAATCCGTGTACACATCTGGCGCGGGAATATCCTGGTCCGGCCCGATGATGGGCAGAATCTCGCTGGCGAACCGCCGCGTCATTCGCTCCAGCTCGCTTTTCGACATCCGCTTCGGGTCGCAAATGATGCCGCCCTTCGCGCCGCCGAAAGGCACATTCACCACCGCGGTCTTCCAGGTCATCCACGCCGCCAGCGCCTTCACTTCATCCAGCGTGACGCCGGGATGGTAGCGAATGCCGCCCTTGCCCGGGCCTCGCGAAACGTTATGCTGCACGCGGAACCCTGTCAGCACCTTTACCTGCCCGTTGTCCATCTTCGTTGGCAGGGACACTTCCAAAATGCGTTTCGGAGTCCGCAGCACCTGACGCAGGCCGGGATCCAGCTTCAGCACCTCCGCCGCGATATCAAACTGAATCTGCGCGATGCGGAAAGGATTCAACTCCTCCCGCGGAGCAATCCGCGGCACCATCGGTGGAGCGCCCGTTGGTCGGGTTGGAACGGGGGGTTTTGCGACCGTGGCCATCAGCTTCGGTCCTTTCCTCTGCTTGTGTCTGAAATCGCCTGCGCCCTGCGTCTGCACTGCTCTTCGTTCAAGGAAACTCAGGCATTGGCCGCAAACTTCCTCGGCTCAGTTATAAATTTGTTTCGACATTCCTCGGAGCAAAAGAAAACCGGCTCCGCGCCGCTGCGTTCCGCAATCGCGATGCCCTCCGCCAAATGCATCCCGCATACCGGGTCACGTACCAATTTTCGGGACACCGCGTCGCTCGGGACATCGATCGGCTGCTGCCTGTCGGAGGCTGCGGCACCCATGTTGTTCACAATCTTCCGCAGCAGGGAAACGCTCCACGAAACGATCAAAACCCAAAAGAGAAACCGTAGAATGCGCGCAATAAATGTCATCGGATTCACAAGCGCTACCTGAGCCATTTGCAACAGTTGGCCATATAGCAGCGTTGAGCCGAGTGTATGCAGGCCCTTCCGGGGAGTCAAACGAAAAGCTGTGGATTCAAGAAGTTGCGTGGCACGAACAACAGGCGAATGCGCTCAATTCTAGGGCTGTAATCAGTGTAAGTATTTTGGATTCAATACGATATCGCCAGGAAGCCGCCGGCGGGCTGGAACCCCTATTCTGGCCCTGGAATTCGGTCGATTCCCATATACGGCCTCAGTACTTCCGGTATCACGATGGAGCCATCAGCCTGCTGATAGTTCTCCACAATCGCAATCCACGTGCGCCCAACCGCTAGACCTGAGCCGTTCAGCGTATGCACAAACTCGCTCTTGCCGCCGGCCTTGGGCTTAAACCGGATGCCCGCCCGTCGCGCTTGGAACGCCTCGCAATTTGAGCAGGAAGAAATCTCACGAAACTCGTTGCTGGAGGGCAGCCACACTTCTAGGTCATACGTTTTCGCCGAAGCGAATCCCATGTCTCCCGTAGACAGCAACACTGTCCGGTAGTGCAAACCCAGCTTCTGCAAAATCGTTTCGGCATTCCGCACCAGCGCTTCGTGCTCCTCGTAACTCTTCTCTGGATGCGTGAACTTGAAGAGTTCCACCTTTTGGAACTGGTGCTGCCGCAGAATGCCGCGCGTATCTTTTCCCGCCGCTCCGGCCTCCGAGCGGAAACACGCGGTCCATGCTGTGACGAAAATCGGCAACTGCTCTTCCGACAACGTTTCACCGCGATAGAGATTGTGCAGCTCCACTTCCGAAGTCGGTGTCAGCCAGAAATCCGTATCCTGGATCTTGAACAGATCCGCCGCGAATTTCGGCAGTTGCCCGGCGCCCATCAGTGAAGTCGTGTTCACCAGGAATGGGGGCAAAATCTCCGTGTAGCCGTGTTCGCGGGTGTGCACATCCAGGAAAAAATTGGCCAGCGCCCGCTCCAGACGCGCTCCCCAGCTCTTGTAAACCGCGAACCGCGCTCCAGTAATGCGGGCCGCCGCTTCCAGGTCCAATATTCCCGCCCGCTCACCGGCTTCCCAGTGCGGTCTTGGCTGAAAATCAAACTTGGGAGGCGTACCCCAGCGGCGAACTTCCCTATTGTCCTCCGCGCTCTTTCCGGCGGGCACGCTGGCGTGCGGGATATTGGGAATCGTCAGCAGCAACTCTTTCTGCTGTGCGTCCAATTCATCCACCTTCACATCGGTCTGCTTGATGAGTTCGGAGACCTGCTTCATCTCCGCGATCAGCGCGTCGGCGTTTTGTTTTTCCTTTTTAAGGCGGGCAATTTCGTCGCTGGCCTTGTTGCGCTGGGCCTTGCGCCTCTCGTTCTCCGTAATCAGTTCGCGCCGCTGTTTATCGAGCGTCCGAAAGGCCTCGATATCCAGCGTCATGTTGCGTTTATTCGCCATCTCGGCGAATACATCCAGGTGTTCCCGGAAATAACTCAGATCATGCATGGTCCTGAAAGAATACCGTAGAGCAGCGCCCACCGTCGACTTTCGAGCTTCTTACGGTGTCGCTACGCCCCTTGCTGGGCCCGACGGCCACTGAGTGCCTGAAGGACAGTACCTTTAGTCCTAGCGCGAAGTACCGGTTCAATTGAAACTGCCGGCCTAGAGACGCCTGCACGCCCCATCGGCACAATCGTAACTGTAGTTGGGAGTTAGGTTCGACAGCGGGTGGGCGGAATGATCATAGTGATCTTGCTCCTGTGCGTTGTTCTTCTGCTCGCGAGCGCAGTCGAACGACCGGCTCCCCCGAAGTCAAATAACCGATCTTCCAGCTAAGTACCCTCCATCCCCACGCCAGAGCGGCCGGCACCCCCACCGGCCGCTCATTTTTTTGCCCCGGTAGCGCCGGCTTCCAGTCGGCAAGCCAAAGTCCACCCGCCGTCCACCAGCTCCAAATCATGTCGATCTGTTCTGCGAGTTAGGAATCTGCAAGCGGGAAGGAACTACCAGTGGAGACAAAATAAAAAAGGGGGCCGGTGCAAGCCCCCCTTATAGTGATTCGACCCCCCAATAACCAGACCATCAGTCGAGGTTGATGTCCGGCCACCCCGGGAAGCCAATCTCATGAATTGCCTGTAATAGATGCACGCCTCTTGCCACCAACTCGATTTATCCGCAGCCTCGCACTATTAACTGAAAAATAAGAGGTTAGGGTTGATGGCATCCCGGGACGCCTGGACAAGCCGCCCAAAATCTACAAAATCTCACATACTTGCACCTGATTCCTACAGAGTTTAGGAATTGGAAACCGGCTCCGGCCCAATATCCGGCTTTATGCGCCCTGGGGAACTCCACCCTGCGTTTCCACGGCCGGATGCCATTTCCTCCACATCCACCGCCCTGGGAAGAACACCAGCAGCACCCACAGGAGCGTGACCGGCCCCCGGCTGATCACAAAAAGCATGATCGCGGACAGGCTGCTGAAGGCATCCGATAATCCCGCCATTGCCGCGTTTCGAAACTCCGCCGCGAGACTTTCTACCGGCGGCCTTACCTCTTCCCTTAGGGAGAGAAGTACTTGTGCAAAGATCACCCGATGCTCGGTAGAGACGCGCTCCGCCTCCAACCGCGCGATTTCCGCACTGACGTTCGCAAGCTGCCGTTGAATCACCAGCAGATTATGGATTTTGCCACCCTTTGCCAGGATTCCCTGCAGCCGTTCCAGGGTGTTCTGGGCGTTCAGGAGTCGAGCCTCCAGGTCCGCACGCTGCTGTGTGATTTCGTCCGCCGTCTGCTCTTCGCGCTCGACGTTGCCCAGTGTCTTTAAGTCAATAACGGCCGCGGTGAACTCGGATGAGGGAACGCGAAGCGTCGCCGTCAGCGCGCTGGCAGCAGGCTGACCGACCATCCTGAGTTTTGCTGCGTACCCATGGTGTCGCTCCAGGATTTCTTCCAGGGTGGACCGAGAATGCGCGAAGTCTTTCGTCGCAACCGCGAGTTCCGCCGCGTGGGCGATCATCGGCGTCGCGGAACCTGACTCGTCGGTCGTCAGCCCAAATGATTCGCCCCGGGCGGCCATTGGCGCCGTATTCGGCGTTTTTCCTGACTCTTTGACGCGTTCCCACTGCGCCTTCAACTCCGCGTCCGGTTGGCTTCCCGGCGGAATGGCGGAGAAGGACGACCCCTCCGGCAAACCTCTTTGGCCTGTATGAATTGTGGGACGCGCGATCCAGGACAGTGCCAGGCCTCCCGCGCAAAGGGCAACCAGGATTAAAAGTGTTCGACGTGAGGCGGGCAGTGTGCGGAACCAGCTGAGTAGCGAAGCAATCGTTGTTCTCATGGGTGGCCTCCAGTGCCATCCGACTTAGAACGGAGGCCCACCAGTTTCTTGCAGCCAAATGATAGGCGGGTCAGGCGCCGATTGCCGCGCGCAGTGCGTTCGCGATGGACTCCGAATACCGCTTCACATCTTCGTGATGTTCCGCCTCCACCATCACGCGGGCCAGCGGCTCGGTTCCCGAGTAACGCAGCACCACCCGTCCGTTTGCTCCCAATGCCCTTTGCGCTTCGCCCAATGCACGGGACACTTCTGGCAGCGATTCCATGGGCGGCTTCGTTTTAACTTTCACATTTAAAATTATCTGCGGGTAATCCTTTAGTCCCGCCGCCAGTTTTCCCAGCGGTCCACGCAGCGCAACCAGCGAGGCAATCTTCACGGCGGTCAGTAGTCCATCTCCTGCCGGACTGTCGTCCAGAAAGATGATGTGGCCGGACTGTTCGCCTCCAAGATTATTTCCTGACTTCAGCATCTCCTCCAGAACGTAGCGGTCGCCCACCGCAGCCCGCGCCAGCGCAATCCCTTCCTGCGCCAGGATTCGTTCCAGGCCCAGGTTCGACATTGATGTTGCAACCACGCGATCCTGCTTCAATTGCTTTTGTGACTTCAGATAACGCCCGGCAACCAGCAGCACTCCGTCGCCGTTTACGATGTGGCCGTTGGCACACACGAACAGAGCGCGATCTGCATCCCCATCAAAAGCCACTCCAAATTCCGCGCCTTCAGCAACCACTCTCTTCTGCAATCCCTCCAGGTGCAGCGAGCCGCAACCTGCATTGATGTTCCGGCCGTCTGGCTGCACTCCCATCGCCATCACATCGGCGCCCAGGCTTTGAAACAACTCTGGCCCCAACTGAAAAGCCGCGCCGTTCCCGCAATCCAGCACCAGCCGCTTGCCGGCAAGATTCGCGCCTGGAATTACACGGCCCCTCAGAAAATCGAGGTATTCCACGTGCAACGCGTGATTCGCCACCAGTTTGGGCCGCTGCGGAGGGACCTCTTCCCCGCGCAATTTGAGAATCTCAGCTTCCAGCGCCTCTTCCACGGCGTCGGGAAATTTCATCCCCGCGTGCGAGAAAAGTTTCACGCCGTTATCGTGGTAAGGATTGTGCGAAGCGGAGATCACCACGCCGGCTTGAAAATCATTTTCCCGCACCAGGCATGCCACGCCCGGTGTGGTGATCACTCCCGCAAATTCCGCGCTTGCCCCGGCCGCTTGCAAGCCTGCCGTCAGCAATTCCGCAACGTGCGGCCCGGACTCGCGCGTGTCCATTCCGATCAGGACGTGCGCGGAGCCAAACTCCTTCTTAAGATATGCGCCGATCGCTCGCCCTGTGGCGTAAAGCGTTTGATCGTCCAGCGGGGGAGTCCCTGGTACGCCGCGCATTCCGTCCGTGCCAAAAAGTTCTTTCGCCATGAATGTCTGACACCTATCTAGCTTGGTAATCTCGACGCAGTCTAGCACACGCTGCGCACTCCATCTCTCCGGCATTCACCTGCAGCATTAGCCCTCAATCGGCCGCCCCACAATGAATTTTTCGTTAGCACTTCGTGACATTTCCGTGTCGCCCAGTCAGGTTTGCCCCGGATTGTGCTAACGTGTCTGGAAGAGGAGCGCTCGGTGTCCAGCACGGAAACCCCTCAGACAACTGTTTTCCGCATCTCTGGCTCAAACTTCAGCCTGCGCCTCATCGCTGCGGCGATCATCCTGTTGTTCTTCTACTACGCCGCCGGAGTTGTCATCACCTTGCTGCTTTCTGTCCTCATCGCCTATTTTCTGGACCCCGCCGTGGAGTTTCTGGAGCGTTTCCGCGTTCCTCGCACCATCGGTGCGTTGATTCTCGTCCTGCTCCTGATTCTTGTTCTCGTCGCCGTGGGATACACCCTTTGGCTTCGCACCTCAGACTTCGCCGCCGATTGGCCCAAGTACAGGGAAATCCTGCACAACGCTACGCGCACGGTGCAAGGAAATATCAACAGCATTGAGGGCGGTGTCAATGACCTGACCAGTTCCGGTGAAACGCCCAAATTGATTGTTCCCCATGAAGACACGGGCGCGGTCCGCAACCTGGTGGTTCGTGGCATCGGCTCTCTCTACGCCTTGGTGCTCGAGGCCACCTTCGTGCCATTCCTCGTCTTCTTCATGCTCGCCCAAAAACGCGAGGTCTGGCACGGCACGCTGCAACTCTTCCCCGTCAGCCGGCGCAATCAAGTAAAGGAGACTCTCGAAGATTTGCGCGACGTTCTGCGCGACTATCTGATCGGCATGTCCGTGGTCACGCTGGTGGTGATTGCACTAAGCAGCATCTTCTTCCTCATCCTGGGCCTCGACTACCCGGTCCTTGCCGGAATCACTTCCGGTTTGCTGAACATGGTTCCTTACCTCGGCGCCGTCCTCGCGTGGTTCCCAGGATTTCTGCTGGCCGTGATCAAATGGAAGTCCGTCAGCCATTTCTGGGTGATTGCCATCGTGCTCACCGGCATCCACGTGATCGCTCAGAACCTGATTGCCCCGCAACTTGTGGGCCGCCAGGTTCGTCTGAACGCTGTGGCCATTACCGTAGCGTTGCTTTTCTGGGGTTGGGTCTGGGGAGGAATGGGGCTGATTCTCGCCATTCCCCTGACGGCGGCCCTTCGAGTAATTTGCGACCACATCGAATCCTGGAAACCTATAGCGCGCTGGCTTAGCGCGTAACCATTTTTTTGATCCAAACCAAGGAACTCTCCATGAACTCTCGCTCCATCTGGTTCAGGCTTGTCGGTCTCTCGCTCTTCGCCCCTCTATTCGTCGCCTCTCCCGTTCTTGCGTGGGGATGCAAGGGCCATCAGACCGTCGCGCTCCTCGCCGAGAAGCATCTCGCGCCGGAAGTGCGGCAACTTCTGGAAACGCTGCTCAAGGAAAATCCGATCGACCCGCAACTCAAGCGCTATTGCGGCCCGTTTCCCGGCAGCCTGTTCGCCGACAGCGCCACCTGGCCCGACGACGTCCGCAACACGCTGAAAAACGGCCCCTGGCATTACATTGACATCCCCCGCGGGGCTCCGCGCAGCCCGCTCGCAAGCTTCTGCGGTGACGCCGGCTGCATCACTCAAGCCATCGCCGAGCAACTCGCCATCCTCAAAGATCCTCAGGCCAATCCACACAAACGCGCGGACGCGGCCCGTTACGTCATCCATTTCATCGGGGACCTGCACATGCCGCTGCACGCCGTGACGAACAACGATGAAGGCGGCAACTGCGTCCCGGTCCGTTATTTCCGCCGCAACCCGCGCGAGCACAATCACTCCTATACTCCTAATCTTCATTCCGTGTGGGACACCGCGATTCTGGAACGCGCTATGGAGGGCGCGGACTCCAACGAGTTCGCTGAATTTCTGGATCAATCGTTCGGCCCCCAGGCCGAAGGATGGGTGAAGGCCGGAGTTCATGTGGAAGATTGGGCGTGGGAGAGCCACGATCTGGCCGAATCCGTCGTGTACGGAAACCTGGTGCCCAGCGAACCGGTCGAACCGCCGGTGCCTGTCCATTCCTGCACGGACGACAACAACGTCGGCGAACGGATGTTCAACCTTCATTTTTCGATTGGGGCAATCTACCAGGACTCTGCCGCGCCCGTCGTGGAAAAGCGAATCGCGCAAGCCGGCATCCGGCTGGCGATGGTCCTCAACGAAGCACTCAAGCCAACTCAATCTGCGAACTAGGGCTTTACGTCAGTTTTGTTAACTGTTGATTCCACACGCCCCAATGATTTGAGGAAGGCGATTACTTGCCACCGTTGAGGCTCAGGCAATTTCGACCAGACCGGCATACCCTTTCGCACAATTCCATTCGTTAGAATCCAGAATAGCGTCCCGGGAGGAGCTTCCTGGACTTCCTTAGCCCGCAAACTTGGCGCTTTCTTACTTCCCAAAGCATTTTCCCCGTGGCATTCCGCACAATGTTCTTCGAAAAGAACTTTCCCGGCGGCAGCCGCGTCCTTGTCATTGGCCAGCGGGTTCCCTTTAGCGCGGTATTTTGCGGGAGCTTTTTCAAGCTCCGCATACACGGAAGGTGGCTCCGTTTTTTCCGCCTTGCCCTGCGCGGCGCAGAGGAGACCCCAGCCGGAAAGCCACAATGCGCCGAATCCCACCCTCAGGCTTAGTTTCATTCGCTCTTCCCCTTGAACATTGCTCCCAGCTTCTGGCCAAATCCTGCAATTTCGTACGAGACGCCCCAGCGCAGCAGGAACTGGTGGCTGTTGTCGTTCAAACCAAATGTCGGCTCGATTTTGAACGTCCACCCGGATGGCAGGTTCCACGCCAGCCCCGGTGCGAGGTAATGCGAAGTCTCATGCAGCCCAAAACTGTGCCGGTCTCCCAGGCCCCCGTACATCTCGACGCCCGCGATAAAGTGCTGCAGGCAGAAATTGCACTTCTGCGCGGCGCCCTTCAGGGTCAGAGGGCGGCTCGCTCCCAAGGCATATCCGAATTCCCACGGCTCGTTCGAAAGATTCTTCACGGCCAGGGTGTTCTCCGTGAAGTTCCAGCCCTTGTAATTACTCGAAAGAATCAGTTTTAGTTCGACTTCGCGTTTCCTCTCTTGCCGCGCCGCTGCGTTCGGTGTCAGAAAATCGGATTCCACATCGTGCCCTTCCACCTCTTTCATTATCTTGTCCGCGCCGTTGATGTCCTCAAATTCCACGTACAGCACCGGATTGATCCAGTGCTCATTCTTCAGCGGGCGCACGCGATTCTCCCAGCGGTATCCCGTAAAGACAGTGCTCTCGCCAAAGGTGGTCTGACCCGAAAGGTAGAGCTCCGTGGTCCACCACGCGGTCGCGCCATACTCGAACTCGCTCCAAAAGGCATGGAAGTTTGGTCCACCCCGCTGGGTCCCAAAGATCGAGAAGTACTCGACCTCGAGATTCCCGGGCTCCTCCAGGTTGTGGTCATACGCCACCATGTAAGGATTCTCTTGAGCTCGAAGGAGGCCGGCACCTAGCAGAGAAACGAGAGCCCCGAAGAGTAAGCAGGAAAGGTGAAGGAAGCGGGACAGGTTCAAGGACGATCTCCCAAGATTTTCACTTACAACAAAATTAGTCTTATATAAACACTTTGAAATCTTCACCGGCGACGCCAATCACTCAATATCAGACTAACTTAGTCCTATTTTATATGCAAATCATTTGCATCTATAAGGCATCGCCCGCCCTTACTCTCCTCTGCTTGCGTCCATCGCCGACTACCGCCCAGCAAGGACAGATCACTTCCCAAAATGCTGCCCCAACCTGATGCCAATCCTCTTCTGGAAGCGTTCCTATCGGATCCCGAACAGGCTGTCATCGGTTTCGGCCTCGACGGAGCGATATTTCTGTGGAATCAGACTGCGGAACTGCTCTACGGCTTTACCCAGGCCGAAGTTCTAGGCAAATCTGTGGTGTGCCTGCTGCCCTTGTATGAATTGCCGGCTCACGAGGAGTTGCTCCACAATCCGTCCTCTACCGAAGTGCGAGTCGACGCCGTGGCGGAACGTCTGAACAGTTCGGGCCTGCTCATTTCGGTGCGGATCCGACGCTTGCCGATCCGGGGCGCGCAAGGCGAGATTGTAGGGATTCTGGAGCGCGCGCAGGCCCTGGCGCCTGGCAACACCGGTTCCGTTGCGGAAGCGCACCTGGGCCTTCTCGTTGAACAAATTCCGCTTTTCTTTTGGACCACCGATTCGCGCTTGCACATAACTTCTCATTGGGGCCGCACCGCCAGCCTGGCGCGGAGTTTTCCCCGCTATCCTGTCGGCCAGACGATCTACCAGTACTTGCGATGCCAGGATGATAGCGAGCCTCCCGTTAAGCAGCACATTCTCGCCCTCCGGGGTGTCTCTTCGCGGCTTGAGTACGCCAGTCGCAATCGCATCTACGATATGGCCATCGGACCATACCGCGACCCCAAGGGGAAGATCATCGGGTGCATCGGCATGGCCCTCGATATCACTGAACGCAAGAAGACAGAGGAAGACATCCGGTTCCGCGCCAGCCATGATGGATTGACGGGTCTCGCCAACTATCGGGAATTCTTCGAGAGCCTGGAACATGAAGTCCGCCGCGCCGAGCGCACACGCCAACCGTTCGCCCTTCTACTGCTCGATCTCGACGATCTAAAATGCATCAACGACCGCTACGGCCACCTGACCGGCAACCGCGCCCTCAATCGCCTGGCTCGTGTGATGAAGGAACACTGCCGCGCCACGGAAATAGCCGCGCGTTACGGTGGCGACGAGTTCGCCATTCTTTTATTGGACGCCAATGGGGAACGCGCGCAAAACGTCGCCGAGCGCATCAGCAGTTGCCTTCGCCAGCAAACTGATTCTCCGGTGCTCTCCGTCAGCATTGGTTTCTCCGTTTACCCCAATGACGGCGTTTCCGCGCCGGAACTCCTCGAAGCCGCCGACAAGCGCCTGTACCAGAGCAAAAAATCCCGCGCTCCCCGCGAATCCAAGGCCGACCCGCAACGCACCGAGTCCGCGCGAACCTGATCTGGCGCAACTCGCTCGCCGGATGCACGCGTTTCCGCCCGGGTGTAAACTCTTAATTCGCAGGAGTGTTTTCGATTGAATCTTCACGGCGTTGCGCGGCCGGCCCGATGCCTGACCTGATTACATTGGCGATTCCCGCATTCGTTGCCTTGCTGTTTGCGGAGGCGATTGCCGCCGCCATAATGCGGCGCGATATTTACGAGCTCAAGGATGCGGCCGCAAGCATCACCATGGGCCTCGGCAATGTGTTCATCGACCTGCTTGCCAAGGCAATTCTGTTCGCACTCCTCACCTGGCTCCATCGTTTCGCGCTTTTCTCCATTGGCTTCCAGTGGTGGGCCTGGGCGCTCCTTTTCTTCGCTGACGAATTCAGCTATTACTGGTTCCACCGCGTCAGCCATGAGTGCCGGTTCTTCTGGGCCTCTCACGTGGTGCACCACTCTTCCCAGCGATACAACCTCTCAACCGCGCTGCGCCAGACCTGGACCGGCACCTTCACCAGCTTTGTGTTCTGGCTCTGGTTGCCCATCGTCGGTTTTGCGCCAGTGATGACCATGACCATGAAGGCGATCAGCCTGCTGTACCAGTTCTGGATTCATACGGAGCTCGTTCGCTCCATGGGGCCGCTTGAAAAAGTGCTGAACACGCCTTCGCACCATCGCGTGCATCACGGTTCCAATCCCCGCTACATTGACCGCAACCACGGCGGCACGCTCATCATCTGGGACAAACTCTTCGGCAGTTTCGAGCCGGAAAATCCCGCCGATCCCCCGCGCTTCGGACTTACCCATAACATCGGCAGCTACAACCCTGTCCGCATCGCCTTCCACGAATGGCTGCAGATGTTCCGCGATGCCTGGACAGCTCCCGGCTGGCGTAATAAGTTTCTCTACATTTTCGGAAATCCCGGCTGGCGCCATGATGATCCCGCGGGCGCGAATGCCGGACATTGATGGCATTTTCGAGGGCTCGCATGAAAAATGACGAATTGGTCCTTGCGCTTCTCGACGAGGGTTATTCCCGCAAGACCTGGCACGGCCCGAATCTGCGCCAGTCGCTCAAAGGCGTCACCGCCAGCCAGGCTGCCAGTCGTCCCGCTCCCGGCCGCCACAACATCTGGGAACTGGCCCTGCATTCGGCCTATTGGAAATACGCCGTGCGCCGCCGCATCGAAGGCGGAAAGCGCGGCTCATTCATTCTCAAAGGCAGCAATTTCTTCACCAGGCCGGAAGAAGGAAAAGCCACAGAAGCGGCCTGGCGCGCTGATTTGGCGCTATTGGAAAGGGAACACAACGAGTTGGAACGGGCGATCCGCCGTGTTCTGAAAACTCCGCGAGCCAGGAAATTGCTTCCTTCGCTCTACGGCATCGCGTTTCACGACATCTACCACGCCGGCCAAATTCGCCTGCTCCGCCGGCTGATTTCCTGAAGACTTACCCGGCTCCGATACACTGCAGGCAAGGGCTACGAAATTTTTCGCAACTCCCTCACGAGATCGTCCAGATTCGCGGCATCCTGAAATAAGCGAATCGCCGCAATCCCCGCGGCGCCCGCCGCCAGGCAATCCCCAGTGTTCGCGAGTGTGATTCCTCCGATCGCCAGCACGGGGATCGTCAATCGATTGCAGACTTCTTGCAGGCGATGGGTCCCCTGCGGCTGCCCAAAATCTGCTTTCAACGGAGTCGCATAAACCGGCCCAAAAATCACGTAATCCGCGCCCGCTCGTTCCGCATGCGTCGCCCCCTCCAGTGAATGCGCGGAGACTCCCACGATGAAATTCGCTGGCGTACCGCGCTGGCTCACCAATCGTCTGGCTTCTTCGGGTGGCAGGCTGTGCTCGCCCAAATGCACCCCAGATGCGCCCACGGCGCATGCCACGTCCACCCGGTCATTCACTAGAATGGCGGAGCCACTCCCCACGCTCTTCTTTGCGCACTCCACCAGTGTCGCCAATTCCCGGCCTGGCAGATCCTTCTCTCGAAGCTGGATCCAATCCACACCCGCCTTCGCGGCTTGCTCAATTTTTTCGAGTTGCATTTTTAAGGAACGGCCGGGTCCGCCCACAAGGCTCCGGCGATCCGTTACGTAACACAGAAATGGTTTACGGGTTAGAGGGAGGGGGCACACGGGCTGGCACCGGACGCGAATTGAAGAATCCGAACCCAACAAAAATATCCAGGACGCCGATGCCGCTCACGATTCCGCGTGTCGCGGGATGCAAGGCGAAGTGTATCATCCAGGTAGGCCTTACTTGTGGTTTGTGCGGCCTTCAGCGAGCCGGCTTCTGCAGCGAGTGAATGCGTTCTGCCACGTCGCGGTAATCAATGTTGATCGCGTAAACCTGGGAGAAACTCTTGAGTGCCGCGTCCAGTTCGCCTGCCGACTCCTGGGCCACTCCCAAATCATACCGCAATGCCAGCTTACTTTCCGTGTCCATGCCCGGCGTCAGCAGCGCTCGCTCGTACCAGATGGCCGCGATGGCCGGCTGGCCCTTTTCCATGAATGCCAGGCCGAGGAGCGTGCAGTACTGCATGGCGTAACGAAATGCCTTGCCACGGTCATTGGCTTGCGCCACCTTCTGAAACTCTCCGATGGCCTCTTCCAGCAAGCCCATTTCGCGGAAGGCGATTCCCAGGTTGTAGTGGGTCTCCAGATCCTCGTCCTCGGCGCCCATTTCGCCAAGTTCGGCTCGGAATTCGTCAAAGACTTCCTTGAGCGGCCCCGATTCTGCCCCCGAAGCGGCCGACTTCTCTCCCCCCGCCGCGCGGGCAGGCGACTTCTCTTCCGGCGTATGCCCTACGGGCCGCGTCAATTCGCCCAAACCCAATTCGTCCATTTCCTTGGCCAAATCGGTCAGAAAATCATCCGTAGTCAGTGACTGGGCATTCGCGGGCGTGCCAACAGGTACTTTGTGAGGCTCAACTGGTTGTGGCGGAGGAATCTTGGACAACATCTCGTGCGCTGGCACAATCGGCTCGGCTTCGAGTATCAGTTCAAAGTCCTGATCCAGATCAAGATCCGGCTCAGGCGCGGTCTTTTCAGGCACGGTGCTCTGCGGTAGATCCAGCGTTGGCTCGCGCCCTTCCGCTGCCACTTTCGGGTGCTCCTGCGAAGGCAAGGTTGTCAGCTCTTCGTCCGGCAGGAGCTCTTCGTGCTGCTTGAATACCTGTTCGGCAAGGGAGGCGCGCTGTTCCGCGGCGGTCGGTTCAGTCGGAATTTCCGCGACCTGGCTGGTTGCCTCTTCTTGCACCGGCGAATCGGCAGGCACCTCGAACTCGGGCAGATCTCCGGCAGGCGGCGCCGGTTTAGCCGGCGTCGATTTCTTCATGGACATCGCCTGCTCCAGGAATGAAGAAGCCAGATCCTCTTCATCCGGCGCTGTTCCCGTAGGTGCGGCTGCCCCCGCGGTAATTTCCTCGAGCGGGGTTTCGGGTTCTCTTGTTTCTTCGAGGAGCGAAGCCCATTCCGCGGAGAGGTCAACTTCCTCCGCAGTGGTTTCTGCGGCGGCTTGGGGAGCCGCGTTTACTTCCGGCGGCTTGGTAATTTCGATTCCGGGGAGCTCCGCTGCAACTTGCGGCACACGTGCCGGCGTCACAACACCGGCTTCCAGGGGCACTGCCTCGATTTCCAGGGGAGTTTGACTCGCCGGCTTTGCAGACACCTCTTCGACGGGGGCCTTCTCCGCTTTTCCCACCGGCTGGACATCCACCGGTTGAGGCATCGCCGCCGCCACCGCAGCGGCAATTTCTTCATCACTTAATCCTGCCGCGCGTTGGAACCGCCGCCGCAATTCGCCGAAACGTTCGCTGCTCCGCGAATCCCCGCGGCCCGCGTGAATGTGCTCCAATTGCCCGGCAAGTTCCGCCGTTCGGCGGTCATCCCCCGCACCCAAGACGAAGTCCAGCAACTTCTCAAGCGTCGGCGTGTGCATCGGCGCTCGGCGCAAAATTGCTTCCAGCAGCCCAATGGCTTTTTGGGTCAAACCGTAACTCGCGAACAGATCCACGTCCGTCAGCGATTGCGCGATAAATTTCTGGGTTTCTTCGTCGAGTTCCTGCTCGGCGAGCGCTGATTTGGCCGCAGCCGTGGACTTCGCATCCACATTCGGTGCGTCGTCGTGCAGCCCTCCACGTATCCTCGCCGCCGGCGGCTGAGGAAGTTCCGCCTGCAGGCTCTCCGCGACAAAGGCAGGCTCGGGCGCGGACTTCGGCTCTGCCGGCATCACCCCCATCTTGCGAAGAACTTCATTCAGTTTGCGCTTGGCAGAATCGTTCTCCGGATCGCGGTCGACCAGTTGTTCGAAAATCTCCTTGGCGCGCTCCGTCTTCCCTCCGGCCAGCAGCGCATCACCCAAATTCGCCATGGCATCCGGCAATCGGAAGGAGTCGCTCGTGCGGCCAAAGGTGTCCACCAGCCACTCGAGGGGTTCCAGTCGCCCCGGCAGCCTGGTCGCCAGGCTTTGCAGCAGGTGCACCACGCCTTCGTGCTCTCCTGCATCGATCATCGGGATGCGGATGCGCGAGAGCATGCTCATGGCCCGCTCGCCCTGCCCGGATTCCAGGAACCCTTCGGTCACCTTTTGCGTTGCCGTGAAATTCTTTTCGTCGTTGGAGAAAATCCGCAGCGCCAGCGCCGAGGCATCGTCCCATTTCGAGGACTTCAGGTAAAGATCCAGCAGCAACTCCGCCGGTTCGCCGCCTTTGTCCAGGTCCGGCACACGCTCGAGGATCTCCGCCGCCTTCGTCATATTGCCAGCCGACGAGAAGCTGCGCGCCTTCACGATGAGCGCGTCCAGATTTTTCGCGTTGATCTGCAACGCACGGTCGGCCAGCCGTTCACATTCCGCCTGGTCGCCGCGGGCCAAAGCGCGCTGTGCCGCCGAGACATAGCCTTCCAGCGCTTCGCCCGACTGCCCCATCGCCTGGTACAAGTCCGCCAGCCGGATTTGAATTCGCAAATTGTCGGGTTCCGCCAGCAGCAATTTCTTCAGCAACGCAATCGCTTCCGGTTGCTTGCCGGTTTTCAGATGGAGTTCCGCAAGCTGGAGGAACAGCGGCCGGGCTTCGCTCATCACGCCCTGCTGCACGTACAAATCCGCCAGTTTTTCAAGCGGGCGCACTTCTTCCGGAGCGAGTTTCGAAATCCGTTTGTAAACGGCAATCGCTTTGGTCAGGAATCCGTCGCTGACAAAGAGTTGCGCCAGCCGTTCAAAATATTCGATGGCCTGAAAGGTTTCGCCCTGGCGGATGTACAGCTCGCCGATGGTCATCAACGTGACCTGGTCGCGCGGCTCGTACTTCAGGATTTGCTGATATTCCGCGATTGCCTGCGCGACTTTGCCCTGATTCAGCAGCTTCTGCGCGGCTTCGACGTATTTGCTCTTGTTATAAGCCATGCCAAAAGACGACAGCTTCCCCATCGAAAGCTGACGGCAACTTTCTCCTCAACTCGTTGCAGGTACTGGGACCACGCAACCTTACTTTTCTCACGCTACGCCCCCACCCTGGGGGCGTCAACGAAACCGCAGGCGCGTGTGAACAGGCAGTTATCCCCGTGGCGGATACGATACTCGCAGAGAACAAATGGCGAAGGGAAATTACGACCGGGCGGGCCAGATTTCGAGGGGCAACGGCTCTTGCACCGCCCCGGCCGCCCAACATCCGGCTTCGCGAACAGGTGCGAACGAATGGCGGTGGAGGGGCGAGGGACCGTGCAGGCGAAGTGCTTCTAAATGATCGGGGGTGGCGTAACCTTTGTGACGTGCCAGTCCATATTGCGGGTAAACCGCGTCCCATTTTTCCATGCAGGCGTCGCGGTGCGTCTTGGCCAGGATGGATGCAGCTGCGATGGAGACGCTGCGCGCGTCACCCTTGATCAGGGATTTCTGCTCGATCATTACGTCGAGTTGCATCGCATCGATCAGCAGGTAGTCGGGGTGGATGGTGAGTTGTTCGAGCGCTGCCTGCATCGCCTGGCGGCTCGCCTGATAGATGTTCCATGCGTCGATACGCTGTGCGTCCACTTCTGCCACAGCCCAAGCGACTGCGTGCTCATGAATCCGCTCGGCAAGCTCGGCGCGCCGCTCG
>WNFD01002356.1_pt1 | contig 19009 bp, 16 predicted proteins | sample 5400491 | NCBI WGS metagenome assembly WNFD01 (sample SAMN13153343, study PRJNA577476) | soil metagenome | isolation source: 120 cm saprolite under Douglas fir tree site 2 hole 2 replicate 2 | place: USA:California | collected 2015-04-18 | reverse complement strand
GACGAGCGGCTGGAGCAAGCGGCTGAAAATCTCGGCGCCAGCCCGGCGCGCGCATTTCTTGAGGTGACGCTGCCGCTCAGCCTGCCGGGCATTCTCGCCGGATCGCTTCTGGTGTTTGCGCTGGCGATCAGCGCCTATGTCACGCCGATCCTGCTCGGCGGCTTCCAGATCATGACGCTGCCGATCCTGATCTATCAGCAGATCTCCGCGAACTTCAACATCGGCTTTGCCGCAGCGCTCGGCATGGTCCTGCTCATGGTCTCCTTCATCCTCGTCATCGCCTACAACCGCGTGCTCGGCCTCGTCTCCGGCCAGCACGACCTGCAGTGAGGCCGGATGATGCGAGCTTCCGCCCCGGAGAGTCCGTCGCAAGCCTTATTATCGCGCCAAGGCGACACGATTGCGGCCATCGAGGCGGCCCGCGCGGCCATAGCACCCCATCGCTATGGCCGCGCGACCTATCTTGCCGTCAACATCGCCATCCTCACCTTCCTGCTGGCGCCGATCGTCATCGTCGTCGTCTTCGCGCTCAATCCGACGCCCTTCATCCAGTTTCCTCCGGTCGGAATTTCATTGCGCTGGTTTGCAAAATTCTTCGCCGCGCGCGATTTCATGCATGCACTCGGCTTCAGCCTCGAGGTCGCGGTCCTCACGACCGTCTGCGCCACCGTGCTTGGGGCTTCCGCGGCGCTCGCGATCGCGCGCGGCAACATGCCGGGTGCACGCCTCGTCGTGGCAACGATGCTGTCGCCCTTGATGCTGCCGGCGATTCTCACCGGCCTCGCGTTGTTCCAGGCCTATGTGCTTCTGGACGTCGGGCGTCCGCTCTGGGGTCTCGTCGCCGGCCATACGCTGCTGACGATCCCCTATGTGGTGCGCACCACGCTTGCGGTGCTGCACAATTTCGACCTGCGCCTGGAGGAAGCCGCCCGCAATCTCGGCGCGAGCCCGGCCCGCACATTTTTCGAAGTCACCCTGCCGCTGGTCAAACCCGGCGTGCTGGCGGGCGCGATCTTCGCCTTCATCGTCTCGTTCGATCAATTCCCGGTGTCGCTGTTCCTGGTCAGTCCGGGCAGCGAGACGCTGCCGATCGTCCTCTTCAACTACCTGAAATTCGACCTGGACGGCACGATCGGCGCCGCTTCGGTGGTGTCGATCCTACTCGCCTTTCTCGTCGTCGTCGCGCTCGACCGCACCGTCGGCCTGCGCGCCTACGTCAAACTGTAACGGAGAATCGGACATGACGCATGCATCGCGACTTTCGCGGCTGAGCCGCCGCCGCTTCCTCAGCTTTGGCGCCGCCCTGGGCGCCGGTGCGCTTGCCGTCCCCTATGTCGCACGCGCTGACGACGCTGTGCTCAGGGTGACCGGCTGGGGCGGCAAGTGGGGCGACATCATGAAAGCCGAAGTGGGCCCGGCCTTCGAACAGGAGTTCAAGTGCAAACTGCAGACCGACACCGCGCTGCCGTTCCTGCCGAAGCTGCAGGCGAGCTCGCGCACGGCGCCGGTCTACGACGTGCTGCACACCAATTCCAACGAACAATGGGCCGCCGTCGAGATGGGCCTGGTCGAACCCAAGATCGATGCCAAGCTCGTGCCCAATATCGCCGACGTCTATCCCTACGCGGTCAGCGACAAGATCGTCGGCGTCTCGATCTTCACCAGCGCCATCGGCTTGGGCATGCGGACCGACAAAGGCTACACGAGCGTCAGCTCCTGGAAGGAGCTGTGGGACACGAAATATGACGGCGTCCGCGGCGGCTACGTGATTCCGGTCAACAGCCTCGGTCAGGCTTTCCTGATGATGTGCGGCACGCTGTTCGGCAAGGACCAGACCGATCTCGACGCGGCCTATGCCGCGCTTGCCAAGCTCAAGCCGATCAAGCTGGTCGATTTCACCGGCGCCATGGAAAAAATGTTTCTGTCGGGCGAGGTCGGCCTCGGCGTCATCCACGACTCCGGCATCTACCGCTATGACGGGCAGAACCAGCCGATCGACTTCATCACACCGAGCGAAGGCGTCTTGTCGCTCGAACAGGTGCTGACCATCACGCCCGGCAGCAAGATGAAGGAGCTCGCCAACGCCTATGTGAACTACATGCTGCGCCCGGACATCCAGAAGCGGCTCGCCGAGACAGTGTGGTATTCGCCGGCCAACAAGACGGTGAAGCTCGACGCGAAATTCGACTCGAAGCTTCTGACCACGCCCGAGAAAGTCTCCAAGCTGATCCAGGTCGACTGGAAGTGGTACAACGCGCAGAAAGACGAGATCGACTCGCGCGTGAACCGGATTTTCCGCGCATGAGCGCAGCGATCGAAATCGCCGGCGTCAGCAAGATCTATGATGGCGATGTGCGCGCGGTCGACGCCATCGCCATGGACATCCGCCAGGGCGAATTCTTCTCGCTGCTCGGACCCTCCGGCTGCGGCAAGACCACGACGCTGCGCATGATCGCAGGCTTCGACACGCCGAGTATGGGCGCGATCCGCGTCGACGGCGCCGACATCACCCATGTGCCGGCGCACAAGCGCGGCATGGCCATGGTGTTCCAGAACTATGCGCTGTTCCCGCATCGCACGGTGGCGGAGAATGTCGCCTTCGGTTTGCGCATGCGCGGCATCGAGAAGGACACCATCGCCCGCAAGGTGAAAACGGCGCTGGCCATGGTCGAACTCTCAGGCATGGAGGATCGCCGCCCCAGCCAGCTCTCGGGCGGCCAGCAGCAACGCGTGGCGCTCGCCCGCGCCATCGTGATCGAACCGCGCGTCCTGCTCTGCGACGAGCCGCTCGGCGCGCTCGACAAGAAGCTGCGCCAGCAGATGCAGTTCGAGCTCAAGCAGTTGCAGAAGAGCCTCGGCGTTACCCTGGTGTTCGTCACGCACGACCAGGAGGAGGCGCTGGCGATGTCCGACCGCATCGCGGTGATGAATCGCGGCCGGGTCGAGCAGGTCGGCACCCCGGTCGAGATCTACGACCAGCCCGAGACGCGCTTCGTCGCCGACTTCATCGGCGACACCAACATCTTCCGTGGCGAGCGCGTCGCGACCGCGACGGGCCCTGCCCTTGCGGTCGGCAAGGGCTTGACCATGATGCTGCCGAGTTGCACCCAGACCGGGACCGGCGTGCTCTCCGTGGCGCTGCGGCCGGAAAAGATCAGCCTCTCGCCGGGCGACGATGCAGACGCCGCATCAAAAGCCTGCACCCACGGCGTCATCGAAAGCACCAACTTCCTCGGCGGCGCGGTGCTCTACCGCATCGCGCTCTCAAGCGGTCATCACGTGCTGGCGCAACAGCCCAATGCCGGCGGCGGCCGGCTGTTCGCGCCAGGCCAAACGGTCATGCTCGACTGGAAGCCCTCCGACCTGGTCGTTCTGAAGGATTGAAAGCCATGAACAAGCCGTTGAAACACCAGCGCATGGGCGTCGTGGTGATCGGGCAGAGCCCGCGTCCCTCCGTCGCCGCTGAGATCGCCGCCGTGCTCTCGCCGGGCATCATCATCGAGTTGCGCGGCGCGCTGGATGGCATGAGCCGCGCAGAGATCGATGCCATTCCGCCGACAGATGGCTACGACGCGCTGTTCACGCTGCTGCCAAACGGCGACGGCGTCACCCTCAGCAAGAAGGAGGTTGAGCAGCGCGCCAACCTACAGCTCGCGAAGTTCAAGCAGGATGGCGTCGGCGTCACGATGCTGGCCTGCACCGGAAAATTCCCGAACCTGTCGGCGGAAGGCCTGGTGATCCTGCCCTCGGCTGTGCTGCATCGGATCGTCGAGGCGGTGCTGCCGAACGGCCGGCTCGGCGTGTTCTCGCCGCTGCCGGAACAGACCGCGCTGATCGACAAGAAATGGCAGCGCGAAGGCGTCGAAGTGGTCGGCGTCACGCTGCAGCCCGGCTCGGACGATGCCGCGGTCGACAGCGCGACGCAGGCGATGGCGGCGCTGCGGCCGGATCTCGTGGTCATGGACTGCATGGGCTACACCAGCGCCAACAAGGCGCGGATCCGGCTCGGCTATTCCGGGCCGGTGATCCTCGCGATCACCGCAGCAGCGCGCGTCGTCGAGGAGCTGGTGTCGTGAGCGAGGCCAAGTTGACCGCGATCAGTCTCGACGACATCGAGGCGCTGGCGGTCGGCGCCTGGATTCTCGGCACCGGCGGCGGCGGCAGTCCTTATCTCGGCCTTCTGAACCTGCGGCGGCTCTATGCCGAAGGGCATCGCGTGCAGTTGATGTCGCCGCATGACCTCGACGACGACGACTGGGTCGCGGTGGTCTCCAACATGGGCGCGCCGCTGGTCGGCCAGGAGCGGCTCGCCGACAGCCGCAACATCGCGCGCGCCGTGCGCATGCAGGAGGAGATCAACAATATCAAATTCCGCGCGGTCATGTCGGTCGAGATCGGCGGCGGCAACGGCGTGCAGGCGCTGATGGCGGCGGCCCATCTCGACATTCCCGTGGTCGACGCGGACTGCATGGGCCGCGCCTTCCCAGAGGCGCAGATGACCTCGGTCGCGATCGGGGACTTACGTCCCTATCCCTGCACGCTCTACGATCCGCGCGGCATCGAAGCCGTCGTCACCAAGGTGCCGAGCTGGAAATGGATGGAGCGCGCGAGCCGCAAGATCTGTGTCGAGATGGGCTCGATCGCCTCCACCAGCAAGGCGCCGCGCACCGGGCGCGAGGTCAAGGACTGGGGCATCCATTTCACGACGACCAAAGCCATTCGCATCGGCCGCGCCGTCGAGGCAGCCAACCGCCGCCATGAAGACCCGATCGCCGCATTGCTCAAAAGCGAGGGCGGCAAGAAGCTGTTTACCGGCAAGATCGTCGACGTCGCGCGCCGCACCACCGAAGGCTTCCTGCGCGGCTCGGCGCTGGTCGAAGGCAGCGATGCCGATCGCGGCGACCGGCTGAAACTCTCTTTCCAGAACGAATGGATCGTGGCCTGGCGCGGCGATCAGCCGGTCGCGACGTCGCCCGATCTGATCTGCGTGCTCGATAGCGTCAACGGCCATGGCGTTGGCACCGAGACCGTGCGTTACGGCCAGCGCGTCACCGTCGTGGCGCTGCCGGCGCCTGACGTGCTCACGAGCCCTCGCGGCCTCAAATTCGTCGGTCCCCGCGCCTTCGGCTACGACCTCGATTTCCGTTCCCTCTTCTCGCCCGCCGAGGCAGGAGCCTGATCTGATGAAGCGTATCGGCATTGACGTCGGCGGCACCAACACCGACGCCGTCCTGATTGCGGACGAGAAGGTCGTCCATTCGGTCAAGCGCCCGACCACCGCGGACGTCACCTCGGGCATCCTCGACGCGCTCAAGACGTTGCGCGCCAATCCCGCGGCGGCCGTGCCCGTCGACGCGGTCGTGATCGGCACCACCCATTTCATCAACGCCGTGGTGCAGCGCCGCTCCTTGCAAAAAGTCGCCGCGATCCGCATCGGCATGCCGGCGAGCGCCTCGCTGCCGCCATTCTGCGATTGGCCGGCGGACCTCGCCGCGCTCGTCAGCGGCGAGGTGTTCATGCTGGAAGGCGGCCATGAATACGATGGCCGTCCGTTCATGCCGCTGGATATCCCAGGCCTCAAGGCCGCGGCGCGCCAGATCAGGGACAAGGGCCTGCGCTCGGTCGCGGTGTGCTCCAGCTTCTCGCCGCTCGACCCGGGCTGCGAGACGGCGGCGCGCGACATCCTCGCGGAGATCTGCCCCGAGGCCGCGGTGACGCTCTCGCATGATCTCGGCCGCATCGGCCTGTTGGAGCGCGAGAACGCCGCACTTCTGAACGCCGCGCTGAACGACTTGGCCGTGACCACGGTTGCGGGTTTCCGCCGCGCGATCGCCGACAGCGGGATCGATGCGCCGTTGTTTCTGACCCAGAACGACGGCACGGTGATGCAGGCCGAGATCGCCACCGCCTTCCCGGTGATGAGCTTCGCCTCTGGCGCCACCAATTCGATGCGCGGCGCCGCCCATCTCTCCGGCCTCGACGATGCCATGGTGGTCGATGTCGGCGGCACCACCAGCGATATCGGCCAGCTCCGCCACGGCTTTCCGCGCGAGGCCAATGCGGTCGTCGAGGTCGGCGGTGTCCGGACGTTGTTCCGAATGCCGGACCTGCTGTCGATCGGTCTGGGCGGCGGCAGTCATGTGGAGAGGGAACCGGTGCGCGTCGGCCCACTCAGCGTCGGCTACCGGCTGACGTCGGAGGCATTGGTGTTCGGCGGCACGCGCCTCACCGCGACCGACATCGCGGTGGCCGCGGGGCTCCTTGATGTCGGTGACCGTTCGCGCGTCGCCGAATTGCCCAAACGCCTGATCGACGCAGCGCTCGTCGACGCGCAGCGCAAACTGGAAGAGAATGTCGACCGCATGAAGACGGAGGCCGGCGACGTGCCGCTGCTTGCAGTCGGCGGCGGCGCCTTCCTGGTGCCGGACCGCCTGCCCGGCATCTCCAAGATCGTGCGCGTGCCGCACGGCGACTGCGCCAACGCGGTTGGCGCAGCGATCGCGCAGGTCAGCGGCGAGGCCGACCAGGTGTTTCGCGATCTGTCGCGCGAGGACGCCATCGCCGCCGCCCGCCGCATCGCCGAAGAGCGTGCCGTGCAGGCCGGCGCCGAGCGGGGCAGTCTCAAGACGGTCGACGTCGAGGACATGCCGATCGCCTATCTGCCGGGCAATGCGCTACGCGTCCGCGTCCGCGTCGCCGGTGCGATCGCCAATCCGGACGTGGATGCCGCGGCGTAGAGACTGCCAGCTCACCGGCGCTGATTGTAGACGTCGATGCAGACGGCGCCCAACAGCACCAGGCCCTTGATGACCTGCTGATAGTCGATGCCGATGCCGAGGATCGACATGCCGTTGTTCATCACGCCCATGATCATGGCGCCGACCACCGCGCCGCCGACCCGGCCGACGCCGCCATAGGCGGAGGCGCCGCCGATGAAGCAGGCGGCGATCACGTCGAGCTCGAAGCCGAGGCCCGCCTTGGGCGTGGCCGTGTTGAGGCGCGCGGCAAACACGAGCCCGGCCAGCGCGGCGAGAGCCCCCATGTTGACGAAGGTCAGGAAGGTGAGCCGCTCGGTCTTGATGCCCGACAGTTTTGCGGCCTTCGCGTTGCCGCCAACGGCGTAGACCTGCCGGCCGATGACGGTTCGCCGTGTCACGAAACCATAGAGTGCGATCAGCGCCGTCATGATCACCAGCACGTTCGGCAATCCGCGATGCGAGGCGATCAGATACGTGAAATAGAACATGACGCCCAACAGCACGGCACTCTTGCCGACAAAGACCACATAAGGCTCGACCTCGATCCCGTGCGACTGTTCGCGCGCGCGGCTCTTGGCGCTGGCATAAACCAGCGCCAGCGCCAGCACGGCGCCGATCAGCAGCGATGTCAGATGCAGCGCGCCCGCATCGGGAAGCACCTCCGGAATGAAGCCCGACGACAATTTCTGAAAGGTTGGTGGAAACGGCCCGACCGACTGGCCCTGCAGCACCGCCAGCGCGAGGCCCTTGAACACCAGCATGCCCGCCAGCGTAACAATGAAAGAAGGAATCTTGAAATAGGCGACCCAATAGCCCTGCGCCGCGCCGATCGCGGCGCCGACCAACAGACAGGCGATGAAGGCCAGGGGATAGTCGATGTGGTAGCGAACCATCAGCACGGCTGCGACCGCACCGACGAAGCCCGCGACCGAGCCGACCGAGAGATCGATATGGCCGGTGACGATCACCAGCAGCATGCCGAGCGCCATGATGACGATATAGCTGTTCTGCAGCACGAGATTGGTGAGATTGAGCGGCTGCAGCAGCGTGCCGTCGGTCACGACCTGAAAGAACAGCATGATCGCGAACAGCGACAAGAGCATGCTGTAATTGCGCAGGTTGTTCCTGATGAAGCCGGCGTGCCGCGATCCCTCGGGAAGCGAAACCGTCTTGTCGGTCATGCTTCGATTCCTCCCGTCAGCATCTCGTCCTCCCGCGTGCCATTCGTGATGGCCTTATCGTTTCGATTGTTTCGCATGATGGCACGCATGATCTTTTCCTGCGTCGCCTCCGCACCTGAAAATTCGCCGACGAAGGCGCCGTCGTTCATCACACAGATCCGGTCACAGATGCCGAGCAGTTCCGGCATTTCGGACGAGATCACCACGACGCCTTTGCCGGCTTCCGCCAGCCGGTTGATGATCGAATAGATCTCGTACTTCGCGCCGACGTCGATGCCGCGGGTCGGTTCGTCGAGGATCAGGACCTTGGGGTCCGTCATCAGCCATTTCGACAGCACGACCTTCTGCTGGTTGCCGCCGGAGAGCTGGCCGACCTCCTGATAGACGTCGGAACAGCGAATGCGCATCCGGTTCCGGTAGTCGCTCGCTGCCTTCAATTCTCTGAAATCGTCGATTACGAGCCGCGATGCCACCTGGGCAAGACTGGCCAGCGTGATGTTCTTGCGCACGTCATCGGCAAGGATCAGCCCGAGCTGCTTGCGATCTTCCGTGACATAGGCGAGGCCCGCATCGATCGCCGCCGGAACGCTGGACAGGCCGACCTCGCGGCCGTCGACCCGGACCCGGCCGCTGATATTGGTGCCCCACGCCCGGCCGAACAGGCTCATGGCGAATTCGGTGCGGCCGGCCCCCATCAGGCCCGCGATGCCAACGACCTCGCCGCGCCGGACCTGAAAGGCGACATTCTTGATCGCCTGGCGCTCGGGATGGAGCGGATGATGCACGGACCAATCCTCCACTTCCAGGATGGTCTCCCCGATCTTTGCATTCCTTTCGGGAAAACGGTGTGCGAGATCGCGATCGACCATGCTGCGGATGATCCGATCTTCCTGCACGGGCTCGGTTCGGCAGTCGATGCCGTCGACGGTGCGGCCATCGCGCAGCACCGTGATGCGGTCGGCGACGCGGGCGACTTCGTTCAATTTGTGGGAAATCAGTATCGAGGCGATGCCTTGCCGCCGGAATTCGAGCAGGCGATCGAGCAGCGCCGCGCTGTCGGCCTCGTTGAGGCTGGCGGTCGGCTCATCCAGAATCAACAGGCGCACCCGCTTGGAGAGTGCCTTGGCGATTTCCACGAGCTGCTGCTTGCCGACGCCGAGATCGGTGATCAGCGTGTCAGGCGGTTCGCGCAAGCCGACCTGGGCCAATAGCTCCTGGGCGCGCCGGTACACCGCGTTGCGGTCGATGACGCCGAACCGGGCGGGCGGATGCGACAGGAAGATGTTCTCCGCGATCGACATCAGCGGGATCAGCGCCAGCTCCTGATGGATGATGATGATCCCGAGCGCCTCGGAATCGTTGATGTCGCGAAAGTGCCGCTCCTCGCCGTCGAAGATGATGTTCCCCTCATAGTCGCCGTGGGGATAGACGCCGCTGAGCACTTTCATCAGCGTCGACTTGCCGGCGCCGTTCTCGCCGACGAGGGCGTGGATCTGACCGCTCTCCACGGCGAAATTGACGTCCCGCAGCGCCTGCACGCCGGCAAAACTCTTGCTGACACCGCGCATTTCCAGCATTGCCGTCATGGCATCCTATCCCGCAGCGCCGAACTGTGTCGGCAAAAGTTCCGTCCGGCAGGCGTGAATAACCGCGCCTGCCGGACCGGTTCAGCTCACTCGAATTGCGAGCGCTTGTAGTAGCCGCTGTCAACCAGGACCTTCTCCCAATTGCTCTTGTCGACCACCACCGGCTTGAGCAGATAGGACGGCACCACCTTGACGCCGTTGTTGTAGGTCTTGGTGTCGTTGACAGAGACCTGCTTGCCGCTCAGCGCCGCATCGACCATGTCCGCCGTGACCCGCGCAAGGTCGCGGGTGTCCTTGAAGATGGTGGAATACTGCTCGCCGCGCAGCATCGCCTTGATCGACGGCACTTCCGCGTCCTGGCCGCTGACAACAGGCATCTTCTGATCGGAGCTGCCATAGCCGACGCCCTTCAACGAGGAAATGATGCCGATGGACAGGCCGTCATAGGGCGACAGCACCGCGTCGACCCGCTTCTTGCCGTAATAGGCGCTGAGCAGATTGTCCATGCGCGCCTGGGCGGTCGCACCGTCCCAGCGCAAGGTCGCGACCTTGTCCATCCCCATCTGGCCGCTGCCGACCACGAGCTTGCCGCTGTCGATATAGGGCTGCAACACCGACATGGCGCCGTTGTAGAAGAAGTAGGCGTTGTTGTCGTCCGGCGAGCCGCCGAACAATTCAATGTTGAACGGCCCCTTCCCCTCTTTCAGTCCCAGCTCCTTTTCGATCGACTGCGCCTGCAGCACGCCGACCTGGAAATTGTCGAAAGTCGCGTAATAGTCGACGTTCGGCGTATCGCGGATCAGGCGGTCGTAGGCGATCACGGTGATGCCGCCGGCCTTGGCCTGCTTGAGCACGTCGGACAGCGTGGTGCCGTCGATCGCCGCGATCACCAGCACCTTGACACCCTTGGTCACCATGTTCTCGACCTGGGAGAGCTGGTTTGGAATATCGTCCTCGGCATATTGCAGGTCGGCGCCATAGCCGCGCTCCTTCAGCACCTTGACGATATTGTTGCCGTCGTCGATCCACCGCGCCGAGGACTTGGTCGGCATCGCGATCCCGATGGTCGGCTTGCTTTGGGCAAGCGCACCGCTGCCAAAGGACGCGGCGCCGAGGCCGGCCAGTGCAAGGGCCAGGATAGTCTTTCTGAACATGCTTCACTCCCGTTTTGTTTTTTCGAATTGAACGCTGAACGAACGATCGGCGATTGTGATTCCTGATAGTCATGGCAGACGCATCGCGTCGCCCTCACCTCCTGTGCTTGTCAAGTCTGATGCGCGCCTCGAAACCGTGGCGGCCGCACGGGACGCTATGCGCGGATCCACATCCATCATGCTCAATCCTCGAACGGCTCGACAGTCCGGCGACTGCCGAGCATGAAGGCATCGGCGACCAGGCGGAGCGGCGCCAGGTCGACGTCGCTGGTGCCGGCCGCGACGAGTTCGACAAAGCGACGATAGAGGCCCGGATATTCAGCCTCCGGCGCGTCGACAAGCACCTGATGCCGCGCGGCAAGCCGTGCGCCGCCGCCCGAAAGCGTCAGCGGCCCGTCGTCCGTGTCGACGACGATATCCCAGCTCTGCGAGCCGGTCTGCCGGAAATCGAATTCAGCCGAGATCGAGAGGCCGGCAGCGTCGGCGAGCGACAGGCGCGCGGCGATCGGCGCGGCCCGATTGGCCGGAAATGAAAGCTCCGCGCCCGTGACGAACACCGGCTGCGCCAGGATGCGGGTCAGGATCGACAGCGCGTTGATCCCGGGATCGAAGACGCCGAGCCCGCCGGGTTCCCAGATCCAGCCTTGGCCGGGATGCCAGACGCGCACATCCTCCTTCCAACTGATCGCCACCTTTTCGATGCGGCGCGCCGCGAGCCATTCCCGCGCCGGCTCGACTGCGGGCGCGAAGCGCGAATGCCAGGTCGCAAACAGCGTGCGGCCGTTCTTTGCCGCCAGCGCAATGAGCGGATCGAGTTCACCGACCGTAGCGCCCGGCGGCTTCTCCAGCATGACATGCTTGCCGGCCGCAAGGGCTTTAAGCGCCTGCACACGGCGCACCTGCGGCGGCGTGCAAAGCGCCACCGCGTCGATCGCAGGCCCCTCTCGCAACAGATCGTCGATGGTCGCAAAATGAGGGATATTTGCGAGCGACGCGTTGCGGCTCGCGATCGCCGCCAGGGTCACGCCATCAGTCGCGGCAATGGCGGGCAGATGCTGGTCGCGGGCAATCTTGCCGAAGCCGACAATGGCGATCCGGATTGGGTTCATCGTCAGCGTCCCCAGCGCAGCACGACGGGATCGAGCCGGCGGGCGATCTCGATCAGTCCGGCACGGGTCGCCGGATGCATGGCCGGCAGCGGTGCGCGCACCGTCTCATGGGCAATGACACCGCCCTCCTTCATCAGCACCTTGCATGCGGCCAGCCCGCACTGCCGGTTCTCGTAGTTGATCAGCGGCAGCCAGCGCTGATAGGCGTCGATCGCCGTGTCGCGGTCGCCGGCGAAATAAGGATCGATGATCTGGCGGATGCCGTCCGGATAGCCGCCGCCGGTCATGGCGCCGGTTGCGCCGGCGTCGAGATCAGCCATCAAGGTGATCGCCTCCTCGCCGTCCCATGGGCCCTCGATGGCCGCGCCGCCCGCCTCGATCAGCGCCCGCAGCTTGGCGGCGGCTTGCGGCACCTCGATCTTGAAATAAGCGAGATTCTCGATCTCCTTCGCCATGCGGGCGAGCAAGGGCACGGAAAGCGGCGTGCCGGCGACCGGCGCGTCCTGCACCATGATCGGGATCGAGACGGCATCGGAGACGCCGCGGTAGAAGTCGTAGATCGCCGCCTCCGGCACACGGAAGGTGGCGCCGTGATAGGGCGGCATCACCATCACCATGGCAGCGCCCCGTTCCTGCGCGCGGCGCGAGCGTTCGGCGCAGACGAAGGTCGAGAAATGCGTTGTCGTGACGATGACCGGCACCCGTCCGGCGACGTGCTCCAGGACAGCGGTCATGACGAGGTCGCGCTCCTGGTCGGTGAGCACGAACTGCTCCGAGAAGTTCGCGAGGATGCACAGTCCCTGCGAGCCGGCATCGATCATGCAATCGACGGCGCGCTTCTGGCCTTCGAGATCGAGGCGGCCGTCGGCGCCGAACACGGTCGGAGCGACCGGGAAGACGCCTCTATAGGATCGGGCGGGAGAAGTCCTCATGCGTCACCTTCAATGATTGTCGCGCGGCACGGGCGATTCTGCGGGAAGGCCGGCCGAGGCCTGACCGCGCCGGAGCTTTCTCGATCTGTCGTCGCTCATGCCGGGTCCGTGCGTTCAGCCGACTCCGCGTGGCGGCGCCTGCCGTTGTGAATCACCTCGATCATCGCAGCCGACGCCGCCTCGGCGTCGCCGGCAGCGATCGCATCGACGATGCGCTGGTGCCAAAGCAGCACGATTTCCCGATCCTGCGGCTCGACCGGCGCACTGAGCAGGAATGACGCGCGCAGCGCCGCTTCGATCACATGCCCGATCGAGCGCATGAACGGATTGCCCGAGGCATTGGCGACGACAACATGCAGCGCGAGATCGGCGTCGGCGAAGCGGACGGAATCCGAGGCTTCGGCTCGCATCCGCGCCATGCTGTGATGCAGTTCCAAAATATCGGCCTCTGAGCGTCGCAACGCGGCCAGCGCCGCCGTGCGTGGCTCGACCGCAAGGCGTATCTCGGCGAGATCGTTGAGGAAGCGCTTGTCGATGCCGGCGTCGAGATGCCAGGCCAGCACATCGGCGTCGAACATGTTCCAGTCGCCGCGGTCCCGCACCACCGTGCCGACCCGCGCCTTGGTGCTGAGCAGCCCCTTGGCCACGAGCGTCTTGACGCTCTCCCGCAGCACCGGCCGCGAAACGCCGAACATGGCGGTCAATTCGGCGTCTCCAGGTAGCCGCGTTCCCTCGGCGTAGCGGCCGGCGATGATATCGATGCCAATGCTGCGCGCAACTTCCGCGTGATTGGAATGCGCGCGCGGGGTGGGAATGACAACAAGGCTCGATGTCATGGGCCTGCTCCTGCCTTGACGACCGCCGAGCGGCGCGCAGGGGCGGTCACCGCCTGCTGCCGGGCAGTGGAAGCGAATAGCAGTCTTCCGGTCACGATCTTCGTCCGGGTCAAGAGCATGACGGTCAAACGCGATGTAGCGCGATCCGCATCAATCGTCCGCCACCGGCCGGCCCGAGCGTGAAGTCAGAGAGAAACCGATGGTGAGTTGAGCGGCGCGGGCTGGCGGCAAAGCGGCTGCGGCAGCAAAAAATGGCCTCGAGGATCATAAGGCGCGTTCTCCCAAGATGTTTATCCGGGCGCCTGCACCGAGTTACAGTGTCATGCACCTTCCGGGCGCCCGCTGTGGGCTGCCGAGGTAATATTCCACGAGGAGAGCAGCCCGACTAGTCATATTATTTGACTATTTTGTTCCATCGTTGAATACCTATCGGGCCGCAATGGCGAAGGCCGTCTCAGCGGAAATGGCACGCGACCCAATGACCGTCGGAACTCTGCTTCAGCGGCGGCCTTTCACTGCTGCAGAGCGGAAACTGCGCGACGGGGCACCTGGTGTGGAAATGGCAGCCGGACGGCGGGTGAATGGGACTCGGCACCTCGCCCGCCAGTCTGACGCGCTGCCGTTTCACCTTGGGATCGGGGATCGGGACCGCCGACAACAGCGCTTCGGTATAGGGGTGCAGCGGTGAGGCATAAAGCTCGCGCGCCGGCGCGGTCTCGACGATGCGCCCGAGATACATGACCGCAACGCGATTGCTGATGTGCTCGACGACCGACAGATCATGGGCGATGAACAGATAGGCGAGCCCAAGCTTCTCCTGCAGGTCCTCCAAGAGATTGATGACCTGGGCCTGGATCGACACGTCGAGCGCCGACACCGGCTCATCGCAGATGATGAGCTTGGGCTCGACCGCGAGCGCCCGCGCGATTCCGATGCGTTGCCGTTGACCGCCGGAGAACTCGTTCGGATAGCGTCCCATGTGATCCGCCTGCAGGCCGACGGTCTCGAGCAAATTGGCGACACGCTCGTCGAACTGCCGCCTGGTCTTCGTCAAGCGGTGAATGATCAGAGCCTCGCCAATGATCTCGCCGACGGTCATCCGCGGATTGAGCGATGCATACGGGTCCTGAAAGATGATCTGGATGTCGCGGCGCAGGGTACGAAGCTCGAAGGCCGCAAGCGTTCTGACATTCTTGCCCTCGAAACGGATGTCGCCCCAGCTCGGTTCGATCAGGCGGAGCACGCAACGCCCGGTGGTCGATTTTCCGCAGCCGGATTCGCCGACCAGCCCGAGCGTTTCGCCACGGTCAATGTTGAAGTCGACGCCGTCGACCGCATGGACGCTTCCGGCTTGACGGCCGAACAGGCCGCCCTTGAGTGGAAATTCCTTGGTCAGGTTCCAGACCCGCAGCAGCGGCTCGCTCATCGGACCACCGCCTCTTCGGCATGGATGCACGCGACCTTGTGGCCGGGCTCAAGCTCGCGCAAGGCCGGTTGCGCGCGCCTGCATTCATCCGTCGCCAAGCCGCAACGCGATGCGAAGCGGCAGCCGGCGGGCGGGTTGATCAGCTTGGGGACCGTGCCTGCGATGGTCTGGAGCCGGGTCTTGCGGGCGGCCGCCATGTCGATGCGCGGGATCGAGCGGATCAAGCCCTGGGTATAGGGATGACGCGGATTTGCGAACAGTTGCTCGACGGAGGCTTCCTCCACGACTTTGCCCGCATACATCACGACGACGCGCTGCGCGACCTCGGCGACGACACCCATGGCGTGGGTGATCAGCATGATCGACATGCCGAAGCGCGACTTCATGTCCAAAAGCAGATCGAGGATCTGCGCCTGAATCGTGACGTCGAGCGCCGTCGTCGGTTCGTCGGCGATCAGGAGTTTCGGACGGCACGACAGCGCCATCGCGATCATCACACGCTGGCGCTGTCCGCCGGAAAACTGATGCGGATAATCGTTGACGCGGCGCTTCGGATTCGGGATCTGGACCAGCGCCAGCATCTCGATGGTGCGATCGAGCACGGCGCGGCGGCTCAACCCCTCGTGCAGCGCGATGACCTCGCCGATCTGATCGCCGATCGTATAGACCGGATTGAGCGAGGTCATCGGCTCCTGGAACACGATGGCGATGTCCTTGGCGCGAATCCGGTTCATCTCATCCGCCGCAAGCGGAACCAGATCGCGGCCCTGCCACAGAATCTGCCCGCCCGCGATGCGTCCGGGCGGCATCGCGATCAGCTTGAGAACCGACAGCGCGGTGACCGTCTTGCCGCAGCCGGATTCGCCGACGACACAAACGGTCTCGCCGCGGCCAACGGTGAGATCGACGCCATCCACCGCCTGCACGATGCCGTCGTCGGTGGCGAAATGAGTCTTGAGCCCCCTGATATCGAGCAGTGCAGGCTCGCGCGCGGGCTTTTCGTCGAGGTCCACGAGGCGCGGCTCGGACAGCATCTACATGACTTTCCTGGGATCGAGCGCGTCGCGCAATCCGTCGCCGATGAAATTGATCGCAAGCACGGTCAGGAAAATGGCGGCGCCGGCAAACAGCGCCCAATGCGGAGCGATGTCCAGATAGTCCTTGGCATCGAACAACAGGCGGCCCCAGGTCGGTATATCGGGAGGAAAGCCGAGGCCGAGGAACGACAGCGTCGATTCCGCGATGATCGCGGCTGCGACGTCGATGGTGCCGGCCACGATGACCGGTCCAAGCGAATTCGGCAGGATGTGCCTGATCACCAGACGCGGCGTCGTCGCCCCGAGCGCCCTCGCCGCTTCGACGAACTCCTTCTCGCGCAACGACAGGAACTGGGCGCGGACCAGACGCGCCACCGGCATCCAGCGAAAGCCGCCGATCACCATGACGATCAGGATGAAAACGCCGCCTTCCGGCCCGACGAGGTTCTTCAGAAAATCCCGGAACAGATAGATCACCAGCAACAACAGCGGCAATTGCGGCAGCGACAGAAACAGGTCTGTGATCCACATCAGGACCGCGTCGACGGAGCCCCGGGAAATGCCCGAGATCGCGCCGACGAGCGTGCCTGCGATCACGGCGACAGCCATCGCCGCGAAACCGACCGCGAGCGAGATGCGTCCGCCATACAGCATGCGCGCAAGCAGATCCTGACCGAGATCGTCGGTGCCGAACGGGTGCTCCCATGTCGGCGTGCTGAGCCGCGCGGTAAAATCGATCTCATTGATCGGCACGCGCCAGATGAAAGGCCCGAGCACGACGGCCGACGTCAGCGCCGCCAGAATCACCACGCTCGCAACAGCCATGCGATGACGGCGAAACTTTCGCCATGCCTCGAAGCCGGGCGAGATGCGGCGCGGGCGTCCCGCGACCGGGACGGCCACGTCAGCGGTAGGAGATGCGTGGGTCAAGCCAGCCATAGAGGATGTCAGCCAACAGGTTGAAGACAACGACGAGACAGGCGAACACGAACGTCACAGCCATGATGACGGGCGTGTCATTGGCGAGAATGGCCGTGATCAACAACGAGCCGATGCCGGGAATGCGGAAGATCTGTTCGGTGACGATGGCGCCGCCGAACACGGCGGGCATTTGCAGCGCGACCAGCGTCACCACGGGAATCAACGCGTTGCGAACCACGTGCTTGACGACGACCTTGCCTTCGTTGAGGCCTTTCGAACGCGCGGTCGTGACATAATCCAGGCGAATGACGTCAAGCACCGAAGAGCGCACGTATCTCGTATAGGATGCCGCCTGGAACAGGCCGAGCACCGCAACCGGCATGATGGCCTGCTTGAAAATTTCCCAATACCATTGCCATCCGGTGGCAGCGATATCGGCGCGATAGACGAAGGGCAGCCAGCCGAGATTGACGCTGAAGATCAGGATCAGCAGCAATCCCGTGAAGAACGTCGGCAGCGAAAAGCCGACAAAGGCAAGCGTATTGGCAATCTGGTCGAAGATCGAATAGGGCCGCGTCGCGGCGTAGACGCCGACCGGGATCGCGATTGCCAAAGCCAAAATCTGCGACGAGCCGACGACGAACAGCGTGGTCGGGACGCGCTGCAGGATCAACTGGTCGACATTGATGCGGCTTGCGAACGAGAAACCCCAATCGCCATGCAGCATCGCGACGAGCCAGTGCAGGTAGCGAATGAGGACGGGATCGTCGATCCCGAACTTCAGCCGCAGCGCCGCGCGGACCTCGGGCGGAATATTGGGATTGGACGCGAGCTCGCCAAACGGATCGCCCGGCGCGAGCGCGAGCAGGACAAAAAGAACGAGACTGATGCCGAGGAGGCTGGGAACGGCGATGAAGAGGCGCCTGAGAACGTACTTTCCCATCGATCACCCACCATCGCCCGTTCAGTTTTTGCGCATCGCAGGCCTGACCTCTGATCTCACGTGTCCCGGTACCAGCTCGCGATTTGCCAGAGGTCGTTGTCCCAGCCGCTGAAATGCGCCTTCAGATTGCCGCTCACGGCCGTGACCTTTGGCCGGCGGACCACGGGCTGGATATAATTGTCACCGACGACCAGGTCGTTGAGCTTGATGTACATCGCCGCCCGCTTCACCGCATCGAGCTCCTGTTCGGCCTGGCGGTAGACCTCGTCATATTCCTTGCTTTGCCAGCGGCTGACATTCCGGCCCTGCCACTTGTTCTCCTTGGTCGCCACTTGCCATGACACATACTGATTCATGAACAACTGCGGATCGGGCTGGAACATCGTGGTGTTAAACATCTGCGCGTCGCAATAGAAATGCGGAAAGGTGTCGGGATTGGCCGCATCGGAGGAGAAGAACACCGATGCCACGACCGACTTCAGCTCGACGTCGATGCCCGCTTTCTGGCACGCCTGCTTGACGATGGCCTGCGTCTTCTGCCGGGGCGCGTTGATCGAGGTCTGGTACACGAACTTCAGCGCCTTGCCATCCTTGGCGCGAATACCGTCCGGGCCCTTCTTCCAGCCGGCGGCCTCGAGAATCTGGTTGGCTTTTTCGATGTTGAATTCGAATTTGGTATTTTTCGACCGCACGTGTTCCGGGCTGTTGAGGAAGTTTGCCGTGGCGTTGCCGGTGCGGCCGTAGATGAACTTCTCGATGGAGTTGCGGTCGATCAGCAGGCTGATGGCTTGACGCACCGCCGGGTCGCTGAACAGCGGATGCTTGGTCTTGACACTCGCGCGTTCACCATCGACCTCCACCGCCGGATCCGTCACGTTGAGCATGATGAACTCAATGGCGCCCGTCTCGACGATGCTCACCTTGCCCTTGCCGGCGCTCTCAAGCTTGGTCAGGATTTCGTCTTCCACCTGCATGTTCCAGGCGTAATCATATTCGCCGGTTTGCAGCACGGCGCGCGCGGCCGACACCGCGTCGCCGCCGCCCTTGACTTCGAGCGTATCGAAGTGCGGCCGGTTGGAGACGTGGTAGTCCGGATTGAGCTTGGCACGGACGACGTCGCCCGGCT
>WNFD01002355.1_pt1 | contig 19010 bp, 12 predicted proteins | sample 5400491 | NCBI WGS metagenome assembly WNFD01 (sample SAMN13153343, study PRJNA577476) | soil metagenome | isolation source: 120 cm saprolite under Douglas fir tree site 2 hole 2 replicate 2 | place: USA:California | collected 2015-04-18 | reverse complement strand
CCGATGTCTCGTTGTGGACGATCAGCTTGACGCCCTTCTCGTGGGCGTAGCGGGCCAGCTCCGCGAGGTCGTAGTCGGGATAGGGTTTCGTGAACGAGAACGCGTTGCGGTTTTGGATCCAGTCGCCGTCCCAGCCCACGTTCCAGCCTTCGACCAGCACGCCGCCCAACCCGTTTGCGGCCGCGAAATCGATATAGCGTTTCGTGTTCGCCGTAGTGGCGCCGTGCTTGGGCCCGGAGCTCCACGTCATCGTACCGATGTGCATGCCCCACCAGATGCCCACATACTTCATCGGCTTGATCCAGCTCGTCTTCGGGATGACGCTCGGCGGATTGAGGTTCAGGCCGAGCACCGACGGCGCCAGATCGGTCGCGCGGTCGGCCAGCTGGATGGTGCGCCACGGCGTCACGAACGGCGTCCGCCCGCGGACCTTGATCCCGTCGGCGTAGGGCGCCAGCGCCGCGCGCAGCGTACGCGACTGCATGCGCGGCCCGCTCAGGAACATGCGCGCGTAGTCGACCAGATTCGCCTCGTGAATCACGATGAACGTGCGGCCGTCCCGCGTCTCCAGCGTGAGCGGCGTCTGCACGCTGTCGAGCACGCTCACCGGGGAGGACGAGAACAGCATCTCGGAGCGGTCGAGCCGCGGGCGGTTCGAGGGAATCCACCAGGCGCGGGCGTCATCCGCGAACGCGAACTCCGTGAGCTCGTCGGTGATCGCGAACTCGCCGAGTCCGGGCTGCGCCGGAAACTCGTAGCGGAAGGCGATGCCGTCGTCGAACGCGCGGAACGTCACCACGAACCGCCGGCCCGGTGCGGCTGCCTCAGCAACCGAGACCCGCAGCTCGCGATAATGGTCGCGTACCCGGGCCACTTCGCCCCAGGGCTGGGTCCACGTCTCATCGACCGTGCTGGTCGACGTGTCGACCACCCGCAGGCTGTCGCGCAGCGGCGGCGCCCCTTGAAAGGTGAAGCCGAGGCGCGAGGGCAGGAGCACGGCGCGACCATCCCGGTCGACGCGGTACGTGAGGGCGCCGTCCCGGATCTCGACCGTGACCCGGTTCCGGCCGTCGGGGGAGGCCACGCTGGCCCGGTCCTGGGCCGGGGAGACGCGCGCCACCAGCGCGCACGTGACGGTCAGGGTCAGGCGACGAGCGAAATACCGCAGCCACGTGGTCATCGCGATTCACCGGTGAGGGGGTTAGCCGTGAGCCATTCCAGGTCGTATATTGCAACGTAGCGTGCCATGGGAGGAGTCCCTATGACCTCGTTCTCGATGCGCGCCTTGCTGCCGGTCAGCTTCCTCATCGGACTGGGTTCCGGTTGTTCACATCGGAACAAGCCAGTCGACGCCGCGGCTGCGCCTGCCCCCACCGCATCTCCCAACTCGACCGTGACGGCGGAGGACATCGCCAAGGCGCCCGGGCAATCGATCGAGCAGGTGCTGATGGGCCGCTTCCCCGGAGTGGAGGTGACGCGGACGCCAGACGGCGGCTTCGCGGTGCGCATCCGTGGCGGCTCGTCCATCAGGAGCGGCAACACTCCCTTGTACATTCTCGACGGAGTAGCGATCGATCCGGGTCCCAACGGGTACCTCACCGGCGTCAATCCCAACGACATCGAGTCGATCGAGGTCCTCAAGGAGCCCGCCGAGACGGCGCTGTACGGCGTGCGCGGCTCCAACGGCGTCATCATCATCAAGACCAAGCGGCCGGGTTGATCCATGACTCACAGGAGGTCCTCCATGTCCACCGCCCACGCCCACCGACTGCTGGGTTTGATCGTGTGCGGCGTCGCTGCCTGCTCCCACCGCGGGGGCAGATCCGAAGACGTCGCCCCGGCGAGCGCCGTTCCCCACTCAGTGATGACGTCGGAGGAGATCGAGCGGACGCCCGGCCGGTCGATCGGGCAGTTGATCATGGAACGGTTTCCCAGCGTCACGGTGACGGAGACGCCCGACGGCGGCCTGAGCTTCCGCATCCGCGGGGTCGGCTCCTTCATGGCGAGCAACCAGCCGCTTTGCCTGGTCGACGACGTGCCGGTGGACCTCTCACGCGGCTCCAACGTCAGAGCCATCAATCCGCACGATATCGGGTCGATAGAGGTGGTGCAGGACCCCGCCGGTATGGCGATGTACGGCGTGCGCGGCGCCAATGGCGTAATCGTCATCAGGACCAAGCGTCCCGGTCAGTGACTCGCAACGGTCGTTGAGCGTCGCGCCGGGTGTGTGGCGCGGAACACCAACGCCCGGTCGTTGTTCCGGGTCACGACGTAGAGGTCGCCGCGACGGGTCCGAACGCGCTGGATATCGCGGGCCTGCCCGTGGACCAGGAAGCCGCTGTGCGTCGCCTGCACCGGTGTAAACTGCCCGTTGCCATCTCCTCGCAACACGAGGCCGTAGCTCGCGCTCATCCGCCCGATTGAAGGCTGCACGCCATCGAAGTTCCCCGCGAGCAATAGGTCGGGCCTGCCGTTCCCATCCAGGTCCTGCGCCAGGATGCCGTAGACCGGGGCGAGCTGCGCCTCGGGCGGCAGCGGGGCCAGCGTGAACGATCCATCCCCGTTGTTCCGCGCCAGGGCCGTGGTGAACGTATGTACCTGCTTGAAGGTCGCGCCGGCCAGCTCCGCGGGCGTGAAAATGTCGGTGACGGTCTGGCCGGCGTAGTCGGCGTAGCGGGGGTAGCGCGGCTTCAGGAAGGGCAGCGCTGAGAGCAGCTCGTCGCGCATCGCGATCGGATAGCTCTTGCCATGGTTATAGACCGACACGATCTGCTCACTGACGCCGTTGCCGTCGAAGTCCTTCACGTACATGGTCGCCGGCTCCGCGTTGCTGGCGTGCAAGCGCGTATTCAGGCCCAAGTTGCCGACGATGAAGTCGACGCGACCCTTCCCGGTGAAGTCACCCGCGACGATGCGGTTCCACCACCCTTCGCTGTGCTCGAGGCCCGGCGTCTTCAGACGGACCAGCTTCCCGCCGCCCGCATTATGGAAGATGGTGATCGGCATCCACTCACCCACGACGATCAGATCCAGGCGCCCGTCGCCGTCCACGTCGCGCCACACCGCATCCGTAACCATGCCGACGTGCTCGAGGTCGGGAGCGAGCCGCGCGGTCACGTCGGTGAAGTGGCCGTGGCCGTCATTCTGCAGCAGCAGGCTCCGGGGGTCGACACCGTAGTGCCACGGCACGACCCGCCCGCCCACGAAGAGATCGATGTCGCCGTCGCCGTCGTAATCGGCCGCCACCACGCGCGAGCCGCTGGCATCCTCCTTGGGCAAAGCGCCGGTCGCCTTGTGGAAGCCGCCCCGTCCGTCGTTGAGGTATAGCCGGTCCTGCAGCGCCGGATCACCTTGCGCTCCGAACTCGCTCCCGCCGCTCACGACGTACAGGTCCGGGTGACCGTCTCCATCCGCATCGAAGAACACGGCCCCCAGGTCCTCCGACATGCGATCCTGCTCGAACAGCCGCTCGTTGGTGCTGACAAACCGGCCGTCGGGCTGCTGGATCAGCAGTTTCCCGGCCTGACCCTTGGCGCCGCCGATGAACATGTCGTCCAGGCCGTCGCCGTTCACGTCAGCCACCGCGAGCATCGGCCCTTCAGTCGAGAGCAGCTTCGGGATCAGTAGCTCCCGGTCGAAGTCCACGAATTCGTTCTCGCGGTGGACGTAGGGCAGCGCGATCGCGTCCGTGACATCGGTGACAAGAGGGGTTAGGGGCTTGGGGCTGTGGGCTCGGGGCACCACGGCCTCGGACTGCCGCACGCTGAGCCGCTGATTCGTCGGGACGTGGGTCAGGAACGACACGCGGCCCTCCCGGTCCGGCCACTCCACCTTCACGGAGTCCAACGTGTCGCGCGCCCCGACCCCGAACGTCAGGACGTAGTCGACGCTCGACTGAAAGCCGCGCGTGGGTTCCTCTTCCTGGTATTGCTCCCGTCCGCCGCTCCACAGCGTCACTTTGGCACCCACGCCGAAGCGATTCGCGCCCGATCCGTCGAGCTGCACCTGCAGGTAGCGGTTCTGGGTGAGCGACCGGGCGTTGTTGCGGTAGACGAACGCCTCCTGGTTCACGTTGTTCACGACCAGGTCGAGCGCGCCGTCACCGTCCAGGTCGCCGTAGGCCGCGCCGCTCGAGAAGGTCGGGGTGTCCAGGCCCCAGGCGGCGCTCTCGTTCGAGAACGTCAGGTCGCCGCGGTTATGGAAGGCGTAGTTCGGCAGTTTGGTCGAGGTCATCGCGTCGATCAGGCGCCGAAAGTCCACCCGGCCGCCGCTCGTGGCCTGGACCATGGTCTCCCGGTTCGCCAGGAACGCGATGTAGTCCTGGGAGGTGACGTCCTTGGCGAGTCCGTTCGTCACGTAGATGTCCTTGTAGCCGTCCAGATCGAGATCCGCGATCAACGGGCTCCAGCTCCAGTCCGTCCGCGCCACGCCGGCCATCTGGCCGATGTCCGAGAATGTGCCGTCGCCGTTGTTGAGGTGGAGCATGTTGCGCGTGAACTGATAGTAGAAGTCGTTGCGCAGCTCGCTCTCGAGGCGGTGCCACGTCTCGAACGAAGTGGTGGTCTTGAGGCGATGCTCGTCGTCCGGCAGCATGTCTGCCACGTAGATATCCGGCCAGCCGTCGTTGTTGACGTCCGCGATGTCGAGCCCCATCGACGAGAGGCTGATGTACGGCATTTCCTGCTCGAGTCGCTCCACAAAGGTGCCGTCGCCCTTATTGATGTAGAGGTAGTCACGCTCGAAGAAGTCGTTCGCCACATAGATGTCGGGCCAACCGTCGCGATTCACGTCGCTTACACCCACGCCCAGGCCGAGACCGATCTCGCTCCCGTAAATACCGGCCGCCGCGCTCACGTCGACGAAGTGTCCGCCGTCGTTGCGATACAGTTTCGCGCCGCCCAGCGGGTCGCGCTCGTTGCGGGTGTTCGTAAGCGGGAAGCTCGCCACCGGCCGCGGCGAATTGTTGATGACGAACAAATCGAGGTCGCCGTCGCGATCGTAGTCGAAGAACGCGGCCTGGGTCGAATAGCCCGAATCCGCGACGCCGTAGGCGGCCGCCTGCTCGACGAAGGTCGGGATGCCCTGCGCGTTCGTCCCCTGGTTGATGTAGAGCTCGTTGGCCCGGAGCCGGCTGTCGCCGAGCCCCGCGTGGCAGACGTAAATGTCGAGCCGCCCGTCACCGTTCACGTCGGCGAGCGTGACGCCCGTGGTCCACCCCTTGCTGTGGAGCCCGGCCTGCGCCGTGATGTCGCGGAAGTGGAACTTCCCCTCGTTCAGGTAAACGTGGGTGCCCCCGAGGTTCGAGGTCAGCACGATTTCCGGCAGCCCATCTCCCGTCAGATCGCCGATGGCGACGCCACCGCCGTTGTAGTAGTTGCGGTACGTGAAGACGTTGAGCTCGCGGGTGTCGGTGAGGCGATTCTCGAAGCGGACCCCGGTGTAGCTCGACGGCAGGAGGGTGAATAGGCGGCCGCTGGCGGGAGGCAGCGCCCGCTCCGAGGCCGCCGAGCAGCCGGCGAGCAGGCCCAGCATGGGAATAAAACGATGTAGGGGCGCAGCATGCTGCGCCCCTACCCGCGCCCCTACCCTTCTGCTACGCTCGATGACAGCCCCCGTCAATCAGTACCCGGGGTTCTGCGTGATCAGCGAATTCGCATCGATCTGCGTCTGTGGAATCGGCATCAGGACGCGGGAGTCCGCCGTCGGCCCGGGCTTGAACTCCCAGGCGAGCGTGTACTTCCCATGGCGGACCAGATCCTGCCGCCGTTTCCCTTCGCTGTTGAGCTCGAACAGACGCTCGTTCAGGATCAGGTCCCGCGTGATCGGCCCCGCCAGCGCGGCGGCGACCGGGGCCTTGCGGGCGCGTACGCGGTTCAACGTGTCGAGCGCTCCCGCGCTTCCGGGTGTGATCTCGTTCAGCGCCTCCGCCTTGACCAGATACATCTCGGCGAGGCGGAACCAGGCGAAGTCGTTGCCGTTGTTCTGCGCCACGTGCTTCGGATCGATCGGCCACTTGTAGATCCGCGCGCCCTCGCCTTCGGTGGCCGAGGTGACGTTGGCGATCGTGGTCGTGAACACCAACGGGTTATGCGCCCGATCCTGGGCCGGCAGGCCGGTCTCGAGGTTCACCTGCGGGCCCACCAGGAACATGTTGCGGCGCTTGTCGGCCGGATCGAAGGCATTGTACGTCTGCGCCAGGGTCGCGAACCCGTTCCAAGGCGAGGGGTTGAACTGGTTATAGTGCAGCGTCCGCATCACCATGTTGAACCCCAGGCCGTCGGCGTCGGCGTATTTGATGACGAAGATGTTCTCGGGTGACGACCCGTTGTCCGAACTGAAGTTCTGCGTGAACGTGTCAGCCAGCTGGTACACGCCCGAGTTGATGACGCTGTCCGCTCGGTTTTTCGCCGCCTGACAAGCGTCCAGGGGCCCGCTGACCGTTACACCCAAGCAGGTGTTGTAGCCCGTGGCGTTGATGCCGCCCGCCCCGGCGCCTTCGCTCTTGTACACGCGGGCGTTCAGGTACATGTTGGCCAAGAGCGCATCCACCGCACCCCGCGTGACGCGTCCCACGTTGGCCGCACCGTAGCTCGTCGGCAACTTCGAGCGGATCGCCAACAGTTCTCCTTCGATGAACTTGAAGGTCGAGTCCCGCGTCTGGCGCGGCCAGCGCTTGAGCTCGGTCGTGGTGGCGATCGGCACACCGCCGAACAGGTCCAACAGAAGGTAGTAGTAAAACGCGCGCAGGTATCTGGCTTCCCCTTCCAGCTGCGCTTGATTGTTGACGGTCACGCTCTGGAGCGCGGTGACCAGCACGTTGGCCCGCGCGATGCCGGCGTAAGCCGTGTTCCACGCGTTATTCAAGAAGCTGAGCGTGGACGGGCTGTTCGCCGACCAGGTCTGACGGTGCAGTTCGAGCCACGTGCCGTTGTCGAACCAGTCCGAGCCGCGGGTCGGCACGACCATCTCGTCGGTCGAGACCTCGCTGACACCCCAGTATTCGCCCTCACCGGCGGTGTTCCGCAGCCCGGCGTACACACCGGCCAGCGCGGCGGTGACTTCCCGCTCGGTATGGAAGAAGTTGCTCGGGGTGATGGAGCTGATGGGCGTCTCGCTCAGGTCCGTGCATCCCTGCAGGGGCACCAAAAGGAGCGTGACGAGGCCCACCGCTCCGATCGACGTCTTCACAAAGAGTCGCGTCATGGATCTGAGCTCCTTAGAACACCACACGGAGGCCACCGGTGAACGTCCGGGGCCGAGGATAGGTGAGATAGTCGATGCCACGCGCCGCCAGCCCCGCGTCGGTCGGGTCGGACGCGTTCAAGCTCGAGACCTCGGGATCGAGTCCGGAATAGCCCGTGATCACGAACAGGTTATCGGCCGACGCGTACAGACGCGCGCTCCGCGCGGAGTTGGTCAGGAACGGCAGGTCCAGCGCGTACTCCACCGTGAGATTCTGGAGACGGAGGAATGACGCGCTCTCGACGAAGCGGGACGAGAAGATCGCCGGCTCGTGCACATCGGTGTTATCGCTCAGCGCGGGCCGCAGGAAGTTCTTGTCCTGCAGCGCGTTGCTCTTCGTGGAGTACACCAGGGCGGTGTTGTTGAACACATCCTGACCCACCGACGCCCGGAGCAGGAAGCTGATGTTGAACTTCTTCCAGTTCAGCTGATTGTGCAGCCCGATGGTGAAGTCCGGGTTGGCATCGCCGATCACATGGTAATCGGCGGCATCCGGCACACCCCGGGTGGTCGTGCGCCCGTTGACGCACCCCGCCGTGGCGGCCGTGCAGGCGAACACCTGGAACCCGGTCACCGGGTCGACGTCGAGGAAGACGGGCCCGTAGAACGTACCCAGCGCGTACCCAGGCATGATCCGCTCGGCCCACTGGTCGGACTGACCCTGGCCGCTCACGATTCCGGACCGGATGAACTTGTGCGGGCCGAGGTCGAGCACTTTGTTGCGCTCGACCGCGAACACGAGCCCGGTGCGCCAGGTCATGCCCGGCCGGGACACGAGCAGGGCATCGAGCGAGAGCTCCACGCCGCGGTTGCGCAGCTTGCCCACGTTCTCGATGCGTGTGGCCGCAGGCTGCGGCGGCGGGATCGGAACCTCGAGCAGCAGGTCGGACGTGTTCTTGACGTAATACTCTACGCTCCCAGCCAGGCGGTTACCAAACAGCCCGAAGTCGAGCCCCGCGTCGTACTGGGTCGTTTGCTCCCACTTCAGGTCCGAGTTCTCGACGCTGGTCGGGATGACGCCCGCCTGCGGTACGTCGCTCCACGGATACGACGCGTTGGTGCCGCCCTCCAGCTTTTGCAGCGAGGTATAGGGCTTGATCCCGGGATTGCCCTGACGCCCCCAGCCGACGCGCAGGCGCAGGTCCGAGAACGGCCCGCGGACGACCCCGCCTTGCGTCAGGTGCCAAGACGCCGACAGCCCCGGGAACAACGCCCACTTGTGTCCGTTGGCGAACTTGGACGATCCGTCGTAACGCAGCACGCCGGTAACGAAGAACCGATCCTTGAAGCCGTAGTTGGCCCGCGAAAGGAAAGACACGAGCTTACTCAGTTCTCCGTAGGACGAGTCCTTCAACGTGGCGCCGGACCCCAGGCTGTTGTACAGCGTCACATCGGTGATGTACCCGATGCCCTGGCCCATGGCGACGGTCTTTTTGAACTCGCTGTACTCGTACCCGCCCACCATATCGAAGCTGTGGGATTCGCCGACCTGCCGACGGAAGGTCAGCAGCGTCTGGACCGTCTTGGTGTTGTTGTCCTGACTGTAGATCCGCGCGAGCCCACCCCCCAGCGTCCCGCCCAGGGGATTGGCATTGGGGAAATAGATCTGCCGGCCGCCGCCGGAGTAATCCAACCCGACCGTCACCTGCCCCGTCAAACCGGGGACGAGATCGACCTCGGCCGTGCCGTTGGCCAGAGTGCGGGTCGTCTGGCCCAAGTCGGTGATCTGGTTTGCCAGCGCCACCGGATTGCGCAACGACTGCGAGCCCGGCACCTCGTAGTAGTGCGTCCCGAGCGCATCGGTCACCGTCACCGGCTGCGTGGGATTGTAGACGGCGGCGTTCTGGAACACGCCGCCTTCGAAGCCGCCCCGGTTCTCGAACACGATGTACTGGTTGTTGACGCGGGACGTGGTGACGTTCACGCCGAGGCGCATCCGGTTGTCGAGCGCCTTATGGGTGGCGCTGAGACGTCCCTGAATCCGTTCCAGGCCGTTGGAGATCGTCACGCCCTGTTGCTTCATGTAATTGAGAGAAGCGCGATAGCGGGTGTCTTCGCTGCCGCCGGCGAAGGACAGGTCGTGATTGTGCGTGACCGCGGTGCGCGAGATGGCGTCCGCCCAGTCGGTGTTCGCCGTCCCCAGCGCCGTGAGGTGTGAGGGAACCAAGCCGGCAAATGCACCCGCCGAGTCCGCGAAGTGCTTTGTGAAGATTGTGTCTGTCGGCGGATGCCTCGAACTGAAGCCGGTCGAATCCGTTCGCCAAGCGCCGACCTGCGCCTGCACGAACGTCCGGTATTCCCCAGCGGTCACCAGGTCCAGACGCTTGGCCGGCGACGACGCGGCCACGTAGCTGTCGTACTCGATGGTGGGCCCGCCCGAGGCCGATGCCTTCTTCGTTTCGACCAGGATGACGCCGTTCGCGGCGCGGCTGCCGTAGATCGCGGTCGCGGACGCGTCTTTCAGCACGGTGATCGACTGGATATCCGACGGGTTGAGCAGATTCAGCGGGTTGCGCGGCAGCGGCGGCGTGCCCCCCACGCCGAAGCTCGGCGGCTCGGTCGGCTGGTTGTAGATCGGCACCCCGTCGATCACGTACAGCGGCTCGTTGGTGTTGCTGATGGAGCTGCCGCCGCGAACCAGGATCTGTGTGCCCGCGCCGGGCTCGCCGTTGTTGCGCGTGACTTCCACACCCGCGGCGCGGGCCTGAATCATCTGGTCGACGTTCGTGACCACGCCGACGTTGGCCGCGGCGGCGCTCACCGTCGAGACCGAACCGGTGATGGCCTCACGGCGCTGGGTGCCGTACCCCGTCACGACCACCGGCTCGAGGATCGCGGCCGCCGGCGCGAGGCTCACCTGCGCCGTCGTGGTGCCACCGGCAGTGACGGTGACTTCCTGGATCTGCGAGCCGTATCCGATGCGGCTGGCGCGCAGGCGGTAGGTCCCCGCGGGAACACCGTTGATCGCGAAGCTGCCGTCGCTGCGACTCAGCTCCCGGTGCGGAGTCGCCGCGAGCGCGACTTCGACATTGGCGAGTGGCTGTTGCGTCGAGGCATCCACCACCTTCCCCGTGACGGCGCCTGTCGCTTCCTGCGCGCCCAGCGGAACCGCCCAGACTAGACCAGCGACCAACGCGAGAACGAGCCGACGGACCAGTGCCATACGAATGCCCTCTGAATGAGGGTGGGGAGTGGACTACCGCTGCACCAACACGTCCATGAACCGGCTACGCGGCTAGATATGGACCCCGTTCCGGAAGTCGTCAAGAGGTGCCGGGACAGCCGTTTGGGCCGGGTAGACGGGCCCCCAAGGGCCCGAGTCGCGCGCCCCTAATAGATGAAGGGGGGGCCCCCCTTCCATCCGTGCGTCCGCCCGTACACGTTTTTTCCATCTTCCGCGAGGATGCCCCGTCATGCCCCCGATCAGCTTCACCGTCAACGGCAAGCGCGAAACGGTCAACGTCACTCCCGACACGCCGCTCCTGTGGGTGCTGCGTGACACGCTCGGGCTCACCGGCACCAAGTTCGGCTGCGGCATCGCCCAGTGCGGCGCCTGCACCGTCCACCTGGACGGCGTCGCGACGCGCACCTGCGTACTGCCCGTGTCGGCCGTCGCCGGCAAGCGCGTGACCACCATCGAAGGCCTGTCCAAGAACCGCGCGCACGCGGTGCAAAAGGCGTGGATCGCGGAGGACGTGCCCCAGTGCGGCTACTGCCAGTCGGGGCAGATCATGGCCGCCGCCGCGCTGCTCGCGAAGAATCCGCATCCCTCGGACGCCGATATCGACACGGCCATGACCAACATCTGTCGCTGCGGCACTTACCAGCGCATCCGCGCCGCCATCCATCGCGCCGCGCAGGGAGCGTGACATGAGCGCCGCGCAGATCAATCGCCGTGAGTTCCTCGAGGCCGCGGGCGTCGCCGGCGCTGGCCTCGTCATCGGCTTCCATCTCCCCGCCGGCGGCCGGAACGGCGCGCGCCCCGCCGCCGCGGCACCCTTTGCCCTGAACGCGTGGCTCCGCATCGGCGCCGACGAAAGCGTGGTCGTCGTGGTGGACCGCTCCGAGATGGGCCAGGGCGTAACCACGTCGCTGCCGATGCTGCTCGCGGAAGAGCTCGAAGCCGATTGGTCGAAGATCCGCATCGAGTCCGCCCCCGCCGACAAGGCGTACATCAACCCGATGTTCGGCATGCAGGGAACCGGCGGCAGCACGAGCGTACGCGCCGCGTTCACGCCGCTTCGCAAGGCGGGCGCGGCGGCGCGCGAGATGCTCGTGAGCGCCGCAGCCCAAACCTGGGGCGTCGACAAAGCCGCGTGTCGCGCGGAAAAAGGCGCGGTGATCCACACGCCCAGCAACCGGCGTCTCAGCTTCGGGACCCTTGCTGCCAAAGCGGCCACCGTCCCTCTGCCCCACGATGTGCCGCTCAAAGATCCGAAGGACTGGAAGATCCTCGGTACCCGGGTGAAGCGGCTCGATTCCCCGGCCAAGGTGGACGGGAGCGCGGTGTTCGGGATCGACGTGAAAGCCCCGGGCCTGCTCGTCGCGGTAGTGGCGCGCTCGCCGGTGTTCGGCGGCAAAGTGAAGAGCTTCGACGCCGCCCAGGCGAAGGCGGTGCCGGGCGTCAAGCACGTGGTGCAGATCTCGTCGGGTGTCGCCGTGGTAGCCGAAGGCTACTGGTCGGCCAAGAAGGGCCGCGACGCGCTCACCGTCACCTGGGACGAAGGCCCGACCGCCGGCGCGTCGAGCGCGACTATCTCCCAGCTGTTCGGCCAGAGAGCCGAGCAAGCCGGCGCGGTGGCGCGCCACGACGGCGACGCCCAGGCCGCGCTGCCCGGCGCCGCGGCCAAGTTCGACGCCGCCTACGAGCTGCCGTTCCTCGCCCATGCGACCATGGAGCCGATGAATTGCACTGCCCACGTACGCGCCGACGGTGTGGACATCTGGGCGCCCACCCAGTTCCAGACCGGGGCGCAAGGACTCGGCGCCGGCATCGGCGGCGTCCCGCCCGAGAAGGTCAAGGTGCACACGACCTATCTGGGCGGGGGCTTCGGCCGGCGGTTCGAGCTGGACTTCATCCAGGAAGCGCTCGAGACGTCGAAAGCCAGCGGCGCCCCGGTGAAGGTCATCTGGTCCCGGGAAGACGACATCCGGAACGCCCAGTATCGCCCTGCCTGCTTCCACCGCATGCAGGCCGGTCTCGACGCGAGCGGTCAGCCGGTGGCGTGGACGCACCGCGTCGTGGGTCCGTCCATCATGGCGCGGGTGTTTCCCGACACCGTGAAGAACGGGCTCGACGGGGAGGCTGTGGAGGGCGGCATCGAGATGCCCTATAGCGTTCCCAACGTTCACGTCGATTACGTGCTCACCGACACCGGAATCCCGGTCGGCTTCTGGCGCTCGGTGAACAACTCGTACAACGGCTTCGTCGTCGAGAGCTTCATCGACGAGCTGGCGCACGCCGCCAAGAAGGATCCCTACGAGTTCCGTCGAGACCTGCTCGGCAAGGCGCCCCGTCACCTCGGCGCGCTGAACCTCGCCACAACCAAGGCCGGCTGGGGCACGCCGCTTCCGGCAGGCCGCGCCCGCGGTATCGCCGTGTACAAGTCGTTCGATTCCTACGTGGCCGAGGTAGCCGAGGTCTCGGTGGGGTCCGACGGAGCCCCGCGCGTACATCGGGTGGTCTGCGCCGTGGACTGCGGGCCGGTCGTGAACCCCGACATTGTCGAAGCCCAGATGCAAAGCGCCATCGTGTACGGGCTGACGGCGGCGTTGTGGGGCGAGATCACGATCGACAAGGGCCGCGTACAGCAGAGCAACTTCCACGACTACCGGATGCTCCGCTTGTCCGAGATGCCGGTGGTGGAGGTCCACATCGTGCCCAGCAGCGACGCGCAGGGCGGCGTGGGCGAGCCGGGCACGCCTCCGATCGCGCCGGCCGTGTGCAACGCGCTATTCGCGCTGACCGGCAAGCGCATCAGGAAGCTGCCGATCGGGAAGGTGACCTGAGAATCAGAGGCGTGGTGCGTGGCGAGTGGTCGCATCCCGAGAGGAAGGTGCCTCGGCACGGAACGAACCACGGACCACTCACCACGCCGTTTTGCATTGGGGAGCCACCATGAGCTCAACTCTCTCCCGCCGCGACTTCGTCACGACCGGCACCGGTCTCGTAATCTCTTTCTATCTCCCTGTTCGCGCAGTCGCGGCCCGAACACACGCCGCCGCCCCGTTTGCACCCAGCGCCTGGCTGCGCGTCGGCAGCGACGGGATCGTCACGCTCACGCTCGATCGGTCCGAGATGGGCCAGGGCGCCCAGACTGGGCTCGCCATCATCCTCGCTGAAGAGCTCGACGCCGACTGGTCCAGCATCCGGCTCGGCCCCATGCCGGAAAATCCGGCGGGATGGTCGCGCATCATGCGCACCGGCGGCAGCAATGCGATCCGCAGCTCGTGGGAGCCGCTGCGCAAGGCGGGTGCTGCCGCCCGAGCCATGCTCCTCACGGCCGCCGGCGAAGCCTGGAAGGTCGACCGGTCCACGTGCCGCGCCGAAAACGGTGCGGTAATCCACATCCCGAGCGGTCGACGCCTCACCTACGGCTCGCTCGCTGCGCGAGCGGCCGCGCTTCCGGTGCCGACCGACGCGCCGCTCAAAGATGCGAAGGACTTCCGCCTGGTCGGCACGCGTGTGACACGGCTCGACACGCCGAGCAAAGTGGATGGGAGCGCGCAGTTCGGCATCGATGTGAAGGTGCCCGGAATGCTGGTCGCGTCGATCGAGCGGTCTCCCGTGCTGGGCGGGTGAAGCGTTTCAACGCCGACCGCGCGAAGGCGATGCCCGGCGTGCGCCACGTGGTGGCGCTCGAGGCCAGCTCGTGGATAGGCGCCGGCGGCGCCTGGGCGGCGGGATGCGCGGCCGGCGTGGCGGTGGTCGCGGATAGCTACTGGCAGGCCCGTCAGGCACGGCGCGAGCTCGAGATCGAGTGGGACGAGGGAGACGGGGGCGCACTGGATTCGGCGAGCATCCGGGCACAGCTGCTCGCCCTGGCCGATCGGCCTGGCATCGTGGCGCAAACCATCGGCGATGCGACCGCGGCCCTCGGCGGCGCGGCGAAACGGATCGAGGCCGCGTACGACGTGCCGCTTCTGCACCACGCCACCCTCGAGCCGATGAACTGCACGGCGCACACTCGGCCGGATGGGTGCGACGTGTGGGCCCCGACCCAGAATCAGGGCGACGCGCAGCGCGTGGCCGCCGAGGTGAGCGGCCTGCCGAAGGACAAGATCCGGATCCACACGACGCTCTCGGGGGGCGGATTCGGACGGCGACTCGAGCCGGACTTCGTGTCCGAGGCGGTGCGTGTGGCCCAGGCAGCGGCCGTGCCCGTCAAGGTGATTTGGACCCGCGAAGACGACATGCGCAACGGTTTCTACCGCCCCACGAGCTACAACCGGTTCAGCGCGGGGCTCGATGCCGCGGGCCGGCTGGTGGCATGGACCCACCGCATCGCCGGCACGCCGCTGCGGCTCAAGTTCGGACCGCTCGAGAAGGGGATCGACGACAGCCTCATCGACGGCGCCGTCGACCTTCCCTACGCTATTCCCAACGTGCTGGTCGACCAGCACACGCTCACGCTCCCGACCGTCCCGCTCGGCCCCTGGCGGTCCGTCGGCGTGTCGCACAACGGCTTCGTGACCGAGTGTTTCCTCGACGAGATCGCGGCCGCCGCCGGCCGCGACCCGTTCGAGCTGCGGCGCGAGCTGCTGCGTGACAAACCGCGCCACCGGCGGACGCTCGAGCTCGCGGCCGAGAAGGCCGGGTGGGGCACGCCGCTGCCGGCAGGCCGGAGTCGCGGCATTGCGGTCGCGGAATGGGGACCGACGGTGTGCGTCGAAGTGGCCGAGGTGTCGGTGGAGTCAGACGGCGCGGTGCGGGTGCCTCGGGTGGTCTGCGCCGTGGATTGCGGCCAGGCGGTGAATACCGGTCAGGTCGAGGCGCAGATGCAGGGCGGCATTGTGTTCGGCCTGAGCGCCGCGCTGTACGGGGAGATCACCCTCGACAAGGGGCGCGTCGTACAAGGAAACTTCGACACCTACCCCGTGGTCCGGATGCCCGAGGCGCCGGCGGTCGAGGTCTACATCGTGCCGAGCAGCGATCCCCAGGGCGGCGCCGGCGAGCCCGGCGTGCCGCCGATCGCGCCGGCGGTGTGCAACGCCATTTTCGCGGCCACGGGAAAGCGGATCAGGAAGCTGCCGATCGGAAGGGTGGTCGTCTAGTCTTCGCCCCCTGACCCGCTCTCCGGGTCCTCACCCCCTGCCCCTCTCCCTCTGGGAGAAGGGGAACGATGGTCCCACTGCGTTTCCCTCTCCCGAAGGGCGAGGGGATCAAAGGGGTGAGGACTCTCAGTGCACTACCGTCACCGAGCCCGTCATCAGCGTCGGATGCTGGGTACAGTGGTATGTGTAGCGACCGAGGGTCGTGAACGTGGTGCTGAAGCTGGGCCCGCTCGCATCCTGGGTGGGTGAGCTCGTCGGCAACGCGCCCGGGGCAGTCAAATACGTGACGTTGTGCAGGGTCGTGCCGGAGTTCCATGTCCACGTCACCGTCCCGCCGATCTGCACCGCCGTATCCTTCGGAGCAAAGAGGTTGTTGCTCACGCTGACCCCAACCGCGGTCGACGGCGCAGATGCGACCTCGATAAACGCAGCCGCGTTCGCCAGACCGGTGAAGCTCGCGCTGACCCGCTGAAGCGTCGAGGAGCCGATAGAATCGATCGTGCTCGCGACGCCATTCGCCTCGGTGGTGCTCTGCCCTGGACTCACCGCGCCGTCGCCCTGCGTTACGCTCCAGGTCACGACCACGCCCGCGACCGGCTGCCCGCCGGGGTCCAGTGCGGCCACGCTGAGCGAGACCGGGAGTGGGTTGTTGAAGTACCAGCTTTGCGCATCGCCGGCGGTCTTCACGAGGTCGCTGGGCGGACGCGGTTGGGTGGTGTCCCCGTTGCAGGCCCAGGCCGACACGCCCGCCAGCAGGGTGATCACGCGCTTCGTCGTCATGGCCGTAAGAATGACGCTGGGAAGCGGGTCCGCAAGCACCCGCTCCCCGCGCCCGTTGCTCAGTGCACCACTCTCACCGTCCCGTCCATGCCAGCGTGGATGGTGCAATGGTAGCCGTACGTGCCTACGGTCGTGATCGTGGCCGCGTGGCCGCCCGTGTTCTGAGTCCCCGAGCTTGGCGGGAGGGGCGCCGGCCCGCTCGTGAAGGTCACGTTGTGGAAGTCCGCACCGGCAGCCCATGTCCACGTCACCGTCCCGCCACTTTGGATGACGCTGTTGTCGGGGTTGAAGTTGTTGTTGCGCACGGTCACCGCGGCGGAGGGCGGCGGCGCGGACGCGGTCGCGGTGAACGTTACCGGCGTCGCCAGGCCTGTGAATGTAGCCGTAACGGTCTGGGAGGACGTCGACCCGAGGCTGTCACCCGTGGTTGCCACACCACTCGCGTTCGTGGTGCTTTGGCCGGGGGAAATTACGCCATCGCCCGACGCGACGGCCCAGTTCACCACGACGCCCGGAACCGGACAGCCGCTCGCGTCGCGCGCGGTGACGCTCAAGGATGCGGGAAGCGGATTGTTGAAGTACCAGGGGGCGGGATCGCCGGCGGTCTTCACGAGCTGTGTGGCCGCGCCCGGCACGCAGGGACCCATGCCGCCGCCACCACCGCCGCCCCCGCAAGCCAGCACGAGCACCCCGACGCCCAGCGACGACAGTTCACCCCAACGCGAGAACCTCATAAGCGCGCCTCCATCCCCCAGTGACGGTCTAAGAAGAGCAATCGATCTTGATAGAACACGCGCGCCGGGACGTGGTTCCCGACGTCGGAGACCACGTCCCGGCGCGCGACGTCTACCCTTTACTGGAACCGGAATAGCTGCCCGCGAATCTCTCCGCCCGGGTTCAGCTTGGTGTGCACGTTGACGTAGGCTGCCCCGCCGCGCATGAAGGTCAAAATGGAATCCGCCACCGTCGCCGTGTCTTCGATCAGGAGCCCACTGAAGTTCGAGTCGGTGGAGACACGGGGTGGCACGTAAAGATTCACCCTCACTGGGCCGTTGAGGCCCGCCACGTTGTGGTGAATGTGGGCCAGGAACGCACTGTCGATGTTCGAAAGCTCCACCCGATAGCTGAGCATGTTACCGTTGACGGTAATCGTCACGAACCCCTGCGCGGCGGTCGTGATCGGGGTCGGCTCGTTCGCGCCGCTCAGGAGCGCCACGAACCGTTCCGGCGCCGGTGGTATTGAGGTCAGCCCGACGTCGTCCTTGCAGCTCCCGACGGCCACAATCACGGCCAGAGTCCCTACGCCGAACACGAGACGGCCTCGCATATCGAGCCTCCTTCACGGTTGGGGAACCGCACGCCCAGGAAGTGTTAGGCATACCAGCCCTGCGAGGTTTGTTCAAGCATTCATTTGTTATAGAATTGTCAGGACGGCGGCAGAGACACCCGGCGCCAGAGAACACGATAGATCAGCCAGTCGAGCCAGCGGTCGGGGAGCCACAGCGGAATCCGGTCGACCCATCCGTGCGGGGTGACGATCACCCGAAGCGGCGGGCGCCGGGCGGTGAGCGCTCGCCACACCGCCTGGACCACCTTGTCGGGAGGCGGCGCCTGCTCCGCGCCGCGCAGCGCCCCCCGCCGGAAACGATCGAGCACGCTTTCGTACGGCGTACCCGCGTAACGGCGCAGGTCCATCGCCTCCACCTTGCTCCAGATGGCCGTCTTGAAGCTCCCCGGCTCGATCACGATCACTTTGACCCCGAACGGCAGCAGCTCGCGTCGTAGACTGTCCGAAATCGCTTCCAGACCGAACTTGGACGCCGCGTATGGACCAAGGAACGGGAGTGCACCGCGCCCCGCGACGGAACTCATGTTGACGATGCGACCGCGCGAGGCCTTGAGGAGCGGCAGGAACGCCTGCGTGACCGCGACGGCGCCCACGAGGTTGACTTCGAGAACGCGCCTGAGCTCGTCGAGCGGGAACAACTCGAGCGGACCGGCCGCGGGAATCCCGGCATTGTTCACGAGCCCCGCGAGCGGTGCGCCCGCGAGGGCACGCTCCACCTGCGCTCTCGCCCGCGCAATGCCGGCCGAGTCGGTCACATCCATCCGCACGGCCGTCACCCCGGCGCGCTCCAGCGCCGCCTCGTCCTCGGCGCGACGCACGGTCCCGAACACGCGAAAGCCCCGCCCGGCGACGTGCCGCGCGATGGCGGCACCAAAGCCGGTCGAGGCTCCCGTCACCACCACGCCACCGCTCACACGGGCAATCTACGACCTCCGTGCCAGCGTCGCCGCGCGCGCCCGGAGCGCGGCGTCAATGTCGCCCAGCGAAACCGGTGCCGGGACCGTCCACTCCCCGCGCTGCATCGTCGGCACCCGGATCGCCGCCACGTCGCCGTCCGGTCCCAGCTCGACGACGGCCGTCGCAGCATCCTCGGGGCTCTGGTTCGCCTTTATGACCAGCGTCCACGTGCCCTCCGTGGGCCAGGTACGCTTCAGGGCGTACACGCCCTCTCGCGACGTCCCGGCGAAGTTCAGCTTGAGCGACCGCCGCTCCCCGTTCACCACGCCTTCGGCGGTGCCGGTCACGATGAACCCCATTGCCGTGCCATGGTGGAACGAGTGCACCAGCAGGAACGCGTCGCGTGTCGATTTGTCGTACGGGTTGGCCGGCAGCTCGATCGAGATCCAGGGAGGACCCTTCAATCCGA
>WNFD01002450.1_pt1 | contig 19011 bp, 28 predicted proteins | sample 5400491 | NCBI WGS metagenome assembly WNFD01 (sample SAMN13153343, study PRJNA577476) | soil metagenome | isolation source: 120 cm saprolite under Douglas fir tree site 2 hole 2 replicate 2 | place: USA:California | collected 2015-04-18 | reverse complement strand
CGAGTCGCGGCTTCACTAGCGCCGACCTGCCGTGGAGACTTAGGTCGGGCCAAAGTACCCGGTTCGGGAATGGGCGGCGCTTTCTGGACGCTTTGCTGCGTCGCTCCGTTCGGAGCGGACCCCGCCACTGAGCCGGCCTGTTGGCCCCGGCAACCGAGCATCAAAGCAGCGGGACCTACTGCTAGCACAAGCGTGACGCACAACCGTGTTCGCATCGCACCCCGCATACGCCGCACCGCCCTAGCTTACGCGGTTCATCCGTGCTCGGCGAATCCGACGATCCTGGACGAGTGGTCGGCTACTCTTAGCTTGGGATTACTTCAGGTTTGCTAAAAATTACCGGTCATTAGCGTAAGTGCTTTAAGAATCAAACAGTTTGGCCGGTAATTTTCGGCTTAACTGGTCCAATCTGTGCACGCGCCCGTAACCTGCAAGGCTAACAATGAGTTAAGCCAGCGCGGGCATCACGATTGGCCAGTTAAGCCCGTCACCCGTGACGGGCTACTTGGAACCCAAAGAGAACTGGTGGCTAGTTCGGCCCGGTGACGTTTACGACGGAGTTCGTAACGTCGGCAGCGCCAGTACCAGCGGCCGCGAGTGCGTTCTTAAAGGTGCAGTCGACGTGCACGGTGTTCGTGAGTGCCTTCGTTTGAAACGGGACGGTGTTTTGCAGTGTGCAGCGGAAATCTGTAGCATCCACCGTCATCGTGTAGATCCCGTCAGGGCCTTCCTTGATCCCGGAGCCGTTGTTCAGAAATGCGGCGCCGAACACGTGCTCCGGGTGGCCTAGGAAGTAGAAGTACATGGACCCTTGGCAGGCTTTGTCCGCACCGTAGACTCCGTTGCTTGGAGGGCCCCCCGGCTCTGCAATGCACCAGACCCAGAATCCCAGCGGCGTGAGATTTCCACCGTTGGGTGCCGTTCCAGTGAGCGTCATCGGGAAGAATCCCGGCGTGCTGAACACCACTTGCTCGGCATTGCTGGCCGCGTACGTCACCGTGACCGCAAGCATCCCAGCGACCAACGCTATTAGTAACAACTGTCGTGTTTGTATTCGCATTGTTTGTATTTCTCCTTCTTAGATGTGAGAAAACACTCGGAGAGGATTTCTTTTCCCCAGCTCGTCACTGGGTGAAGTTGTGCGGACTGTTCCACATGCTTTGGACGGGTGTCAAGCACTAAAACCAAAACTCAACGAAGTTCATACTGTGAGTTCTAAATCTGGTAAGTCCTAGTGTTGTATCGGAAGCGCGATGAAGCAAGGTGGATGCGGGAGCGTGGCGTGTTTGCGCGCTTTCGATACAACGACTTGAAGGGAGCCGCCCGCGATTGCGGCGGACGCGGGCCCTATGCAAATTCAATGGTGGGAAGGAGCGGCGTGGAGCTGTGCCGCGGCTGTGCTGCAGAGCGCGGCATGTGACAGTATGAGCCCGGAAGCTGGCTGCTTGCGAAAAAGGATCGTGAAGAGCGTGGTTGAAGAGTTGGAAAAGGAGATCCGTTTCGCGGCAAGGCACAGAGGTACGAAGCGGGTCGAAACACGCTTTCGAATGGAGAGAGTCGCTTCATGCCGCAGCCTTGACCACCGGTGGAGAACGAAGTTGGATTTCGGCAGGGACGAGTCTTTCGACGATCATCATCGGCCCACCACACTTGGGGCAAGACCAAAGATCGCTCGGACCGGCCGTGGAGACCTCTTGCTCGGCTTGCGGTGCCGCTCCGAGCAGTTGGAAGCAAAGTGGTAAGGTGGTGGCACGTTTGCGATTGGCCAGGAAGCCGAAGTTCCGTATGCGCACGAAACCTTCGGGGAGCAGGTGCAACAGAAAGCGACGCAAGAACTCATCAAGCGATAGAGTCATCAACTTCTGTTCGTTGTTGTGAGCGGAATCGCGCCAACGAAACGTGACCTGCCCATCAGCAAACGAAACCAGGCGATGGTTAGAGATAGCCACGCGATGGGTGTAGCGGCCCAGATATTGCAGCACAAACTGTGGGCCACCGAAGGGTGGTTTCAGATAGACGATCCAGTCTGTTCGGTACAGGGGTCGGAGCCAGGCGGCAAAGATCTTCGGCTGAGCGAGGAGGGTGAGGTCTCCGTGGAAACAGAGCCGGCCGTCACGGAAGGCTTGCTTGAGAGCGTCGACAAACTTTCCGCGAAAGACTCTACGCAGCACCTCGCGGGGAAGGAAATACCGCTCGGATGCGGGAACCCAGTGAGTGTCATCGAGGGATAGGCCGCCGGCGGGAACGACGCAATGCACATGCGGGTGGATGTCGAGTTTTTGACTCCAGGTATGCAGCACACTGAAGAAGCCGATTTCTGCACCGAGATGTTGGGAATCACGAGCGACTTCGAGAAGGGTTTCCGCACTAGTGCGAAACAGGAGATCGTAGATGACCTTCTTGTTCTGCAAGACCAAGGGAGCCAGATGACGGGGAAGCGTGAAGACCACATGCACGTAAGGGGTCGGGAGCAGTTCCTGACGACGTGCTGCGAGCCAGCGGTCGCGAGCCCCGGCCTGACACTTTGGGCAGTGCCGGTTTCTACATGAGTTGTAGGAGATGGCGCGATGTCCGCAGCGGGTGCATTCATCGAGGTGGCCACCGAGCGCGGCGGTGCGACACCGCCGAATGGCCAGCAGCACTTTGATGTGCTTCCAACTGATCCACTTGCGGCTTCGTTCGATGAATGCGTTTCCCGCGGCGCTGACGAGATCGGCCACCTCGAGCGGTGGCCGGCTCATCTACTCTTCCTGCGCTGACCTGTCTTTGCGTTTCAGGGAGTCCAGTGGACTCGCTGTCGCGTTCAGGCGGCGTTCAGAAACATGGAGGTAGATGGTGGTTTGTTCCAGGTCGCTGTGGCCTAACAGCATCTGGATGTTGCGCAGATCCGCGCCCTGTTCCAGCAGATGCGTTGCAAAGCAATGCCTCAGCGTATGGGGGTGCACCTGTTTTTGGATGCCCGCACGCTTGGCGGCATTCCGGCATGCCTGCCAAACCACTTTCGTAGTAATCGGCTTATCGTTGGTATGGCGCCGGTTACCTGGAAACAGCCACACGCTTGGCTTTCGCCTTAACCGACGCCAATGCTCACGCAGTTCCTTGAGCAGCTTTGGGCTAAGCATCACGTCCCGATCTTTGCGCCCCTTGCCACCCTGGATGTGAACGACCATGCGCTGGCTGTCGACGTCTGTAATCTTCAGGTGGGTCAACTCGGCGCGTCGTACTCCGGTGGCGTAGAGCGTCATCAGCAGCGTGCGATGGAAGGGAGTACGAGCCGCATCGATGAGTCGCGCCACTTCTTCCTGGCTCAGGATCGACGGAACGTGCTCGGCTCTTTTCGGATAGGGGGTCTCGGCTGCGCTCCAGCCCTTCTTGAGAGTCTTGGTATAGAAGAACCGCAGAGCCGCAAGATATACCGTAACGGTGCTCGCCGCCAACTTGCGCTTCTTGAACAGTTCCGCTTGGTATTCGCGAATCTGCGGGGGGCCCAAACGGTCTGGAGGACGCTGGAAGCGTCGCGAAAAATCTTCCACTATCCGGATGTAACTGCTTATGGTAGTTTCAGCGTAATTACGACGCTGGAGATCTTCCAGCATCATTTTGCGAAGTCGGGTCATGGGGACCTCCTATGACCCGACAACTTATCTCAACCAACAGGCAACCACTGCTCCGTTTACCTCACGCGCAGCGTCCGCCGCGCTGGCGGCTGCGTTCAAGTCGGCTTGTAGGAAGCAATCTCCACGCTCGGCATTGATCTGGACGGATTTCAATGGTGGCCGCCTGCTTGGGAGGCAGATGCGCTCTCCTCCTCGGAATGCTCACCCGGCCATTCCCACCCAAGTTCTAGCCACGATGCAATCGCGGCTCCCTCGTTGCCTAGACACCTCTCGCGAAAAAATGTACTGGTACCAAGATTTTTTCTCCCTTTTCCCCTTCTGGAGGTTCCCTAGATATATAGAGGGCTATTTTCCGCTCTTGCTCTCAATCTGTCAGTGAGAGCTTAGATTTTTCTTACTTTTTCCGACTTCGATGTTCCTTAAGTAAGTAGGGGGGGTCCTGAGAGCCCGGTTGTTAGTCAGGAGAGATCGCACGTGAAACATCTGCGCAGGGCAAAATTGTCGTTTACTTTTTCCTTTTTCGAGGCCTCTGTAATAGTGGTGGGCTTGATTGTTCACACCCATACAGCACGGTCAAGCGATTCAATCTCGCCCATACAACGCGGCAAGGTGAACGCGGCATGAAAGACACGGTTCACCCTCCCGTTCACCTTTCGGTTCACTTCTCCACTTCAGGAAGTGTCCCGATCAGAAGAACTTGCGCACCACGGAGGCTCCGATTTGGGCGCGGGCAAAACTCTGTGTTGGGCTGGAACGACCCCGGTTTTGAGCGCGATTCCGCGCCCAAACCAATTCGTGGGTCGTTCCAGCCCAACGAGATTGCGGAGCGAGGTGAATAGCGTGAAGGAGGTAAGAATTGCATCCTGCACTTTCCTCTTCACGACTTTCTTCACCAGGAGTTCTCCTTACAGCATTCATCCTCAGAGACTTTCGACGACCGGACACCGCGAAACTCACCGTGCACAACAGATCAAATCGGGCGGGAGCGACCCCACTTTTTTGGCTTTCAGCCGCCCAAAAAGTTCTTGGGGTCGCTCCCGCCCGATATTGCTTTATGGTGCGCGCGTGTTCTCGCCAAGGGCGAGGCAGCCCCGCTCTTGGTCGCCAAGCTTTCTGCTTCGGGTGAAGTGGGCTTCACCCCCCTACTTCAGCCCTTGCAACTTCACCGGCCACTTCACTCTGGGTCGAGCAAAAGAGCACGGAAATCATTCACATGAACGGTTCCGAAGGACGAAATTGTACGCGGCCCAGACCGTGCCTGAGGCGGGAGCGACCCCGTCACTTGACGCACCGTGCGTCACGGTGTACCTCGGGTCGCTCCCGCCTCAGGCTACTGGGAATCGCAGCTCGTGTTTTCGCCGCGAAAAAGTTCTGTCGGACGCATTGTATGCGGCGCCGCATACAGCTTGCCCGACAAGATTGCATACGGAAAGGAGACGACTATTGCCACTCTTAAAGGCACAACCTAAACAACCCAAGTCCGCGACCATTCAAATCCGGGTTGAGGAGAACGTAAAGCTCAGACTCGACAAATATGCTGAGTTCATCGATTCCTCGCCGGCTTACGTGGTCACCGAAGCTCTCAAACTCCTCTTCAACAAAGACGGAGAATTCAGATCCTGGCTAGGCCAACAGGCCCACAACTCTGAAGGTCAACGTCACACATCCAAAACATCAATGTCGAAAGGAGAGTCCGTCCAACTGGCACTCAAGTAGAACCTATGCGCCGCCGCCTCCAATTCGGTATGCGTGAGAACCCAGCGTCCGACCGACGACATGGCTCACGCCTCGCAGCGAGCCCGCCGCTTCACAAGTCCGGAACACTTTCACCAAGTGCGCATACAGATAGGCGATCACCCGAGCCGCTGTCCGCAAACAGAGAAACTTTCAATTCACCCCTAATCCAACCGGCCAAGCAGGCCACAAGGGGAGAAAGAAGGGACACCGGCAGTCCTCCAAACGTTGCACATAGGTTCGTTAAACTGCAAGAAAATCGCTCCGGTCTCCCGGAAGAATACCCACTGACTGTGAGAGAAGCGGCAAAGTATCTTGGCGTGAGTCCCCAATCTGTGTATCTTTGGGTCGAGCGAAAGCAGATTCCCCATCTCCGCGTGATGGGTCGAAATATCCGGTTTCTCAGATCGGACCTCGAACCCTTCCGCGCTTCATTCAAACAGGAGATGGAGAATGGCAAGACCAGTTGAACAGGATGGAGCTGTGTATCGGCGTCAGGATTCGAGTTTTTGGTGGATGCGCTACCGGGATCGGCAAGGCATCCTACGCAAAGAATCGACTGGCGTAAACGACTGGCAGGCAGCCCAGAAAAGCTCAGGGAGCGGCTGCATGCTAGGGACGGAAACATCCTCGATATTGTCCGGAGGGGTGAAGCTCTCAACTTTGGGCAATGGGCGGATTTCTTCTTGGACAACTACTCAAAACCGCCAATACGCGAACTAAAGACCCATGCCGCCAACCTGCGGGCGACCAAGCACCTGAAACTTGCTTTTGGGGCCCGCAGGCTGCTCGACGTAACGGCTGACGACATCGAATTGTTCCTTCGGGAACGTCTTCGTCAGCACATCAGAACGAAAACGAAGCATGGCTATCACGAAAGAGGTCCTGTGAAGCCATCTACCGTGCACCAAGAACTTAGGGTACTTCGGCGCATGCTCAACGTGGCCGTTCGAAAGAAACTTCTTCCCTCGAACCATGTTCCAGCGTCGAGTTTCCTGTCGCAATCAAGCGGCTGTTCAAGCCGCACTACGTAACTTGGTCGGAACAGCAGCGAATTGAGCGACACAGTTCCCAATTCTTGCGCAACATCGTTCGCATCCTCACGGAGACTGGCTTGCGGATCAACAAGGAACTTCTGCCCATGCGGAAGGACCAGTTGGACATCGCCAACGCAACCGTTTGGATTCCGGATTCCAAAACGGAGCATGGTGTGGCGGAGGTTCCGCTTACTCCAATCGCCGTGGATGCGTTTCGCAGCCAACTTTCTCTCGCTGGACCAAGTGACTGGCTCTTTCCCAGCCCGAGAACAAATCAGTACTGCAAATCAGTCAAAAGAATCTGGCGCACAGCTCTCCGTAAGGCGGAGATTTCGTATTTCAGAATTTACGATCTCCGCTCCACATACGCTACGCGCCTGAGTGCCGGAGGTGTAGCGGATGAATGGGTGGTCCAACTTCTTCGACAGGGTAACTCGGACGTCTTCAAGAAATACTCGCAGATGAAGTTAGCCATGAAACGTGAAGCCCTCGAGAAGCTCAACCGCCGAGCCAACGAAATGACCCTTGGCGCGGCGCAAGTAGCCCCTGCAGACGGGGGTTTTGGTACAGTTTTGGTACAGTGATGCTCGAAAAGCGAAGGAACGGATTTTGGAATCGGCGGAAATGCTTTAGAATGTAGGTAGTTCCCACTGTGGGCGTGTAGCTCAGCTGGGAGAGCACCTGCTTTGCAATCACGCCGATTCATTCTATGCCTTCCATTTCCTGCCTTGGCTTCTATTGTTTTCAATCAATTGGGGAATCTGCTTCTCGTTCAAAGCTAACTCCAATGGCCTCAACCTCGCTCATAAATGCACGGTCCGAGCACGGTAGCGCGCCTGCTTTTTCTGTGTCACGCACCTTGTGGACTAGCCTGAATTTCTCATACTAAATTGAAAAAGGCTGTTGCTTCATGGCATAACTCTTTTGTCTAGAAAGATTCTGCCAAGAAGGAGCAACAGCCTTATGACCACAGAGTGTAACCAGTTTGTCTTCGGATTTCATCCCCAAAAGCGACGCGAGATTCGGGCACAGTTTGACGGCGGAGCGATCACCAGTGACGGCGGTGGCCTGCTGCTGCGGGAAGTCGAGAAGCGCATCGGGGTCCTCCGCCAGTTTGCCGCCTGCTTCACCGATTATCGGAATCCCGATCTAATCGAACATACGGTGGAGGAGTTGGTGGCCCAGCGAGCTTATGGTCTGGCCTTGGGATACGAAGATCTGAACGATCACGAGGAGTTGCGGAACGATCCCTTGATGGCGGTACTGGTTGAGAAGGGAGATCTCGGGAACGAAGCGTTAGCCGGAAAGAGCACTCTGAATCGGTTGGAACTGACCAAAGAGACGGCCAGTCGGAAGGAGCGCTACAAAAAGATCGTGCTGGATCATGGAGCCGTGGACCGCCTGCTGGTGGAGGTTTTCCTGCAAGCCCACCGCGAGGAGCCAAAGGAAATCATCTTGGACATGGACGCCACCGACGATCCGCTGCATGGGGAGCAGGAGGGGCGTTTCTTCCATGGCTACTATGGACACTACTGCTACCTACCGTTGTACATCTTCTGCGGGGAGTTCCTGCTGTGTGCACGGTTGCGATCGTCGAACATCGATGCGTCGGCGGGAAGTGTAGAGGAGCTGCAGCGCATCGTGGCACAGATTCGTTCCACGTGGCCCCAGGTGCGCATCGTGGTGCGCGGGGATTCTGGATTCTGCCGTGAGGAACTGATGGCTTGGTGTGAAGCGAACCGCGTAGAGTACTTGCTGGGACTGGCGAAAAACGAACGCCTGAAAGCGGAGATCGCGAAGGAGATGGGAGAGGCGAAAACGCAGTACCAACAGACCGGAGGCGCAGCGCGGCTGTTCAAAGAGTTCGTTTATCAAACGCGGGAGAGCTGGAGCCGTGCGCGACGGGTGGTGGCCAAGGCCGAACACCTGGAAAAGGGAGAGAACCCGCGGTTCGTAGTGACCTCTCTGAGTCGAGAAGCATGGCCGGCACAGGCCTTGTATGAAGAGCACTACTGCGCCAGAGGGGATATGGAGAATCGCATAAAAGAACAGTTGATGTTGTTCAGCGATCGCACCAGCACGCACTACCTGCGTAGCAATCAACTACGCTTATACTTTTCTTCGATCGCCTACGTGTTGTTGCAGATGCTACGACGGCTGGGACTGGCGGGAACGGAGTTGGCCAAGGCTCAGTGCTCCACCATTCGGCTCAAGTTGCTGAAGATCGGTGCGCTGATTCGCATCACGGTACGCAAGGTGTGGATCTCCCTGGCGGGTGGTTACCCCAACGTCGCGCTGTTCCAGCAAGTCCATGAAAAGCTGTGCGCCGTGCCGCTAAAGTATTGAAAAAGAAAGAGCCCGAACAACTTTTTTCTCGCCTATGTCAAGTGGTGGCAAAGTCTGCGCCGAAACAGCCTCGGAGAGAGAAAAACTCTCACGGAAAGCGAAAACGGATCAACTTCACAACAACATCCGAGAAATTAGTTCGCAACTCCCAGTTCGAACAAACTTCGCTCCTCATCTGCCAAGCTGTGAGAAATGAGGGCTAGAGTCGGCTGGTGAAAACCGCCACAGTTCTTTCTCCAGAAGCTCGGTGGTAACCACGTCGTGATCGGCAAATGCGTTCTTGCTCCTATGAAACGCTCACAGGTGTAGCGCTACGTTAGCGATCCATGTTCTTTGCTCCTGTCGGCAAGTTGCATGCCGTCCTGACCATGCTGAATCTGGAGCGTCAGCGAGGAAGAGAGATAGTTCTTGCGCGTGCCAGGCGGTGAATTGCTCATGTAGGCTAACGCACACCCACAGACCGATAGAAACGCCGGGCGCTAATCTTGCAAGCCCTTCGAGTGCCTACCCATCGTTCAGCATGGGGTTGATCCCTGCATGCTCGCTGAATTTGCCCAGCTTGTAGCGTGACTGCCTTGGGCGCACAGCCCGCGACTCCAACAACTCCATCCATTTTTTATAACTACTAACGTTTCCAACAAATCGGGGAATCTGCTTTTCGCTCAAAGGTAACTCGAATAAATTGAAAACGTTGGATTCTGGCACAGTTCTGGCACAGCGATGCTAGAACCTAAATCACTTCCAACCAAGTCCGCAGAGGTTGAGGCTGCGATCAGCGTCGAGATGACGCTCAGATGTTGGTCGCGGCCATTGCTGACTCTACAGGCGTACCCAGGAGTCGAGTCATATCGCTCCGGCGCACCGGTCGTGAGATGCCGAGCTTCCTCATCTTGGCAATTAAAGTGGTCCGCTTCAGTCCCAGCCGGGCGGCAGCGCCACCGGATCCCCCGATAACCCAACCTGCCTCCCGCAATGTCCGTAAGATCAGGGCTCGGGTGGAATCGTTGAACGTCCCCTGTGAAGGAGTTACCGTCAGCGGATTCTTGTCTGATACAGGAAGAGGGTTCGTGACCGCATTCTTGTCTGATGTCGGAAGCGGGTTCGGAAGTACTCCGTTATTCGACAGGATCACGGCTCGTTCGATCAAGTTCTGAAGTTCCCGGACGTTGCCGGGCCAAGGATAGGCGATCAACGCACTCAGCGTTTCATTCGGGATACAGGAAATTCGCTTACCCATCTTACGGCCAAAAACCTCAACAAAATGCGAGACCAAATGTGAAATATCTTGCTGGCGCTCTCGCAGCGGTGGCAGCACGACAGGAAACACGTTTAGGCGGTAGTAAAGATCACTGCGGAATTCGTTCCGCCTGACCATCTCTGCTAGGTCTCGATGAGTCGCCGCAACCACGCGCACGTTGATGCGATGCGTGCGGCCACTTCCCAGACGTTCGAACTCCTGCTCTTGCAGCACCCGCAGAAGTTTAGGCTGCAACGGCAACGGAATATCCCCTATCTCATCGAGGAACAGTGTCCCTTTGTCGGCCATTTCGAAACGGCCAATTTTCTGCGCGAAAGCTCCGGTGAAAGCGTAGTGCTCTCGATATATCGCTTGATGTCTTCGCATACTTTGTCAAGGACATCTTGTGTCCGAAACATGTTGTATTTTTCGGACTTTACTTGTTTATGTCCTAAAAATGACGTATAGTTCGGACATAAGGTATCACATGAAAAAACCAAAAGGCTCTGAACTCAAGACTCATGTCCTGAAGCAGATTCTCGCAGCACCACCAAATGAGGTGTGGACTGCAAGCGATTTTGCGGGACTTGGTAGCCGGTCGGCAATTGACAAAGCACTACAGCGCTTAGTCGCGAGCGCGGATCTTCGACGAATTGATCGAGGTCTCTATGACCGGTCGACGAAAAATGAACTGACTGGGAGGTCGACCGTTCCCGACTATCGAGCCGTGATTCGAGCGGTCGCACGGCGGGATAAGGTTCGGCTGTTAGTCGATGGGATGACTGCTGCAAATGATCTTGGCCTTACAACTGCTGTTCCGGCCCGAATCGAAGTGCTCGTGGATGCACGGCTGAAGCCGATCCGGATTGGAAATCAAGTGATTCATTTCAAGACCGCCGCTCCCAGCCGTCTGTTCTGGGCGGGGCGGCCAGCGATGCGGTTGGTTCAAGCTCTTTACTGGATGCAAGATGTTCTCTCACAGAAAGATGAGCGCGAGCGGACTATGCAACAACTCCAAAAAATACTTGCTGACAAGGATCGAGGTCCCGCAATTCGCGGCGATCTACAGGAGGGATTTTCCGGCTTGCCGATTTGGATGCAACGATTTGTTAACGAACTGATAGGCGGATGGCAGCCGGAGAGTAACTCTGAGGAGCAGAAAGCATGAAAGAGGGCTTCAAAAAATTCCTCTCGGCATCCGAGAAGGACCGTGCCGACACTTTCCTTGCCGCATCACAGCGTCTTGGTGCAAACGCGCAATATATCGAAAAGGATTTCTGGGTCTGCTGGACTTTAGATGTGCTCTATCACGGGCTTCCGGCCGGTGGTCCACGGCTTCTGTTTAAAGGTGGAACCTCACTATCGAAGGGGTATGGGCTGATCAACCGCTTTTCCGAGGACATCGATATCACGGCATTTCGCGAGGATCTCAACCAGGCGGCCAGCGCAGAAGAGTTGGAAGGGTTGAGCGGCAAGAAAAGAAAAGAAAAACTTGATGCCATTCGAGACGCGTGCCAGACATGGGTTAAAGGTACGTTGCGTGACGGGGTCAGCACGCGAGTAGCGGAATCAGTCGCGGAGGCAGGTCACGTGGAACTGGATGACGCGGACCCTGACGGGCAGACCTTGCTGGTGTTCTATCCAAGTATTGTGCGTGCGGAGTCCGATTATACACGGCCAGCGGTGCGCATTGAATGCGGGGCGAAATCAGCGCTTGATCCACACGGTGAAACAACAATTCGCCCCTACATTGCAGACGACGTAGTGGACCTGAACATTTCCGTGCCCGGCGTGACAACGATTGAGCCCGCGCGGTCGTTTTGGGACAAAGCCGTGATCACTCACGGGCTACGACGGTGGTTCGAGATACGCGGAGAACTTCGTCAGGAAGGGCAGCGGATATCGCGGCATTACTATGACATGCATTGCTTGTTGAATTCTGCTGTGGGTGGCGCTGCGGTGGCTGATAGAAATCTCGCCGCTGATTGCGTGAGGCATGCGCGCCTCTTTTTCAATCGTCCGGATTTCGACCTGCTTTCGGCTCGACCTGGTTCATGGGCCATCGAGCCAAATGCGGGGATGATGGATCGCTTACGCGCAGACTACGATAAAACGATTCCAATGATTTTCGGCGGGACACCTACGTTTGACGAGATCATGGCCTCGGTGAAGAAGATAAACGACTCAGTGAATAAGGGCTAATCGTTGCTCGATAATTGGGACCGAGTGGATTTGTGCTGAAGTTTGCGATTCAAAACGTCGGAAGCCAGACAACTGGGATACGTGCTATTTTTGGTCTCGTTTGGAAGGCAATGAATGGAGCGGGGCATGGACGACAAGTGGATTCGGGAAACAGCGAAGCGCGTCAAAGGAGAGTTAGAGGCAAAGAAAATAAAAGATGAGAAGTTTCTTGAAACTCAAAAACTGAAACGAGATCTCGGACCGGGGATATGGGAAGAACTCAAAGATTGGCTTAAAGGATCATGCGAGCGGCTGAACGCTGAGCTGGAAACCGAGATTGCGAAATTCAACCTAGTGAACGGAGGAGAGGTCGTAGTCAGCGGCAAGGGCGATGGAATGGACACAACTATGACTGTGATATTCAAACCTTCAAAATCAACTGTGGAGTACCACAGTCAAAGTGGCGATCCGTCTAAGACATTCGAAATAACGATAAACTCCGACGGTCATGCGGGCTTTGGAGCGCACGGGATGCCATTCTGTCTAGCGGCCGACGACGTAGGTAAGGAAATAATGAAACACGTTCTCAAGTTATATCCCTAGTTGTCCGCCAGCTCCACGCGGCTCCGTTGAAGAGCCGCTGAGCGGGAGTGCTGGCTGAGTCGTGACAGGGAGACATTCCCATGCTAACTTGTAGAAACCCATGATATGACCACCTCCCTTGAAGACGCATTTTATCTCTTTTCTAGCTGGAAAAAGGATTGCTTGAAGGTGCGCGTTGATTTTACCCCAGAAAAATCCAGGCTTCCGGATAACCCGCTTCCCATACGGGCGCATTTGACGGGATCGGTGATTGCGGTTGACCCATCGAATGCCCCCGGCACTGTTACAGTACAAGGGGACAATTGTGGTCTTGAGGTTGACCTTCGTGGCTGCCGTTTCAGTCTGAGAAAACCGAGTGACCCGCCTGAGTTTGGAGGCCCCGCCTTTGCTGCGCAATTCGAAACAGCGCTGGAGGTCGTATTACCCACGGGAGAATACTTCCTTTTCCTTGCGTTCGCGCGGGGAAACTAAACCCTTTTTCCACACTGAGGCGCTTTCGTCTTTTGCTCCGTTGGCCAGCGCTGATCGATCTTCTCAAGGATGCGAGAGGCTTGGTGAATCGCCCTCCATTGGTAGTGCTCTATCGCAAGGTCGGGCGTTTCTTCTTCTAGTGTAGGCAGGAGTTTGCGGGCCAAGAGAATAGTGGCGGCAAAAAGAATGGCGTGCTTGCGTTCTTCAGTCATCGGAGTCCCCGCAGTTTAGGATTGAAGCGCGGTAGAGGCAGGAGGGGGGATTCTACACCATTCGGCTTTTATCGAACTGCGCGGCCCGGCTTGACCTTTAACAAGTTAGTTAGCATTGCGTCGAGTTTGTCGCGCATCTTCCCTATCTGTTCTGTACCCCTTTCGCCTTTTGTTCCTTCAATAGCTGTGAAAACATAGTTTTCAATATCCAAAAGACGACTAAGAGGGCAAAGTGGTCAAGCAGGACGATCACTTGATAGACGCCATGCGTCATTTGGTCATGTCGGGCCGGGGCCGCACGAGAGCCAAGCCACAGCCAGCACGAGAGATCACCGAATACGTCTAGCCGAATATGGACAATACCTGTTGGATGAATTGAGGGAGAGAGCCAATGGACAAAGAACGCGACCTTACGCAAGACGAGATACATGCCCTTTCGGTCAGAGCGGTACACCAGCTAATAGCCGACGTCGAGGCCAAGCGATTAGTGAATAACAAAGAACTAGCGGAAGTCATTGCCCGTTGTCTCAGGCATACAGACCAGGCGCAGCTACAGACTCTCAAGTGGCTCCTCAACCAGCACGAGCTGGAAGGTGTGCCACCGTGGGACAAGGACGAGAAAGCAAAGGGGCGGAAATAGCATGTGACGGTGAGTTGAGAGCAAAGGGATGACACAAGAGCGTTATTTTCAGTGGATGAGAGTCTGGAAATGGTTCGCAACCACGCACAGCGCAGAGCGCCTGTGGAAACTCCACAGCTTACTAGACGCTCTTTGGCAGGAAGAGCGCAGACAGTCTACACCTGAAGAATTGGCCGCACGCGCAGGGGCATGGGCGCTAGAGGACATAGACTTTGTGAATGACCCCGACTATCAGGCGTTCAAGCGCGAAATGGACAGGGCTTTAGCGCGCTTCATTACGGGACTAGGGTAGTCCCCTGCGGCGTATCTGTCACTTCGATGGCTGGCTCTTTGATTCTATTTGATTTTGCGGGCCATCTGGCGCGGGTATGGGAGTGAAGTAGCGACCAGATCACGGGTCCAGAATAAAAAAGAATTTTGGGCGTGTGTGATGGCAGAGTTTTTCCCGCAAACGGAGCAAGTTCCGGCGCGTCTAATGAATCCGCCAGAGGCAGCGCCGCCAGAGGCAGCGCCGCCAGACGTGGCTTGTTGTACCTGTTGGTGCCGCTTGAGTTTGAGCGCGCTCTGGATGCAGCTATCGCAGTAAGGCAATGGTCTATGGGTTTGGAGGAAGTGTGCGACTTGTTGTGGAACCGTCATGCCATAATCGTACCATCCCTAAATTCGAATTGGCTCCACGAACCGAGCTTCGGGCCATAGCACAATGAAACACCGAAAACAAAACAAGCCCGCTCCGCAGATTCATCCATCTGCATCGGCAGTACCTTCGTATCATCGCATTCTGGTTAAGCATGGCCTGATTGAAAAGACCCTGTCGATCCCCGATGCGTATGAAGTGTTTTTGAGAGTGGGCGCTGACCCAGAAGTACAGAAACTCCGCCGCAAGGTAGGACGCGGCAACAAAATGAAACACGTTCCCGCTTTGTATCTGGCCACGGCGATGGCCCTGCAAGGCATGACCAAGCAGGAGCTTGAAGCTCTGAAATTGCGAATTGAAGAGAAGCGAGTATGAGCGCCCCTGTTAAGATTCGTGATCTTAAATGCTATCGGCGTGCAGTTCGCCGAGGGTTATGTCGAAGGCCGTGGCCAGGCCAGAGAAGCATCCTAGAAAATGATTCCAGGTCTCCGCATTGCCCTTCACCTTAAACCACGCAGCCGGGAAGGGCCGACTGGCATCGGGCTAAAACCTCCCGTTCTTGCTAGATTGCGTGCAAAGGGGATTACCCATGACCGGCGTTTACAGTCTCCTCTATCAGGCCATAGAAGAGAAAAAACAAGTAATTGCAATGTATGACGGTTATCTGCGAGAGATGTGTCCACACGTATTAGGATCAAAGGATGGTGTGAGGCATGTACTCTCATTTCAATTCGCGGGGGACAGTAGCCAAGGTTTACCTCCGGGCGGACAGTGGAAATGCATGGAGGTGGATGGCCTGTCTAACGTATCCCCGAGAGAAGGGCTATGGTTCACAGGCCCACGCGAGACTGGAAACCCACAGCCGTGCGTTTATATTGCACATACTTCTGTGATCCTTTGATGTGAAGGTTAGGGGCGTGTCGGTGTTAGAAGCAACGGCCCGTCCCGCTTTGTTTCTAACGTTCGTTCAGTCCAAGCGCCTTCTCAATCGAGTTGAGTTTCCCATACAGGATGCCGAACCCCATGAGCAGGGCCGCTCCAAGAGTCGGAAGATCGGGATGAAAGAGAAGCAAATACGCCATGCCAAGCCCTAACAAAACGCCTAGACCCGTCGAACCCCATTTCACGATCTTCGCTTGCATAGTCAGCCTGCTTTCTTTTTCAGGTACTCGCTCACAGCCTTGCATAATTCAATCCCCTTGAAGCGCCTTTCCCTGTTTCATGCGGTGACAAAGCCGGGCGATTCTCTAACCGGGCCTTAATGCCGCTTTCAGAATCTCTCTGCACAGCATGGGAAGAAGGCGCTGCCCACTTGTACGCCTATCGACGTATATCCGGCAATGGGCCAGGGAAATTACGCGTTAAATTTTCTAGGGTGCCTCGCCCTAGGAAATATGAATTGAGCTTGCCAGTTCCTTTGGGTCTTGAGCGTGTAAGGTCACTAAGCCACAATCGCTACAGATTGCCAGGTCGAGCTTTATTATCGGAGTCTGGATTCTGCCTGTGCTCCACCCTCGCAGAAAGGCATGCTGTAGCTCTGCCTGGCCTTTCATTGGGGCCGATGTAGAACCACACTCCTTGCACTGTTGATAAGCCATGGAACACTTCTCTTCCCGACGGACTCCCGGAAACGTCCGGCTTTCCGCCGTCCATGCAAAACATCTTACTTCTTTTCCTCTCTGCTCCTGCACGCGCCAAGGCAATTAAACCCAAGAATTTTATATGCGCGGGGCAACCTCGCAGCAATTCCGAAATGGAATGCACTCGCAGGCGGGCAGATTGCTTTTCAAAAAGTTGGACGGAGTTCCATCAGGGGAGTAGCAATACAGGCTAACACACACGCCGGGGAGGGGTTCCGTACGGCGGGGTCAAGCGGCAAGCCCTCCCGCTCAACGGATTCCACGTAACCTCTGCGCTGGTGTAGGCTCGTTTCCCTCGTGGTAGATCACACTTCCGTTGACGTGATGATGGCGGTTCGAAAAACAATTCTTTTTGGGCAACCCGCTGGAGTCTAATCAGCCGCGATAGAGCAAGGACTTACACGTGCGGAACTGGCGGGGTTTCTGGGCAGCCTGCCCGTGGCAATAATTTTTGGGCAAGGCCGTCGTTCAACCGGTTTCTGAGTCGTCTTTTGACGGTCTGTCTTGTGACGCTAGTGCTCTCTTGCCTTCTTCGGACTTCTCCCACGTGTCCTCAGGCTCTTTGCCGGGGTCAAACCAGTACGGGCGTGTATCACCGTTTCTGGAGACGAACTCTTCAGCACAGTGGAAGCGAGTGCGGCGATTAAATTCATCCACGGCTTTTTGTGCCACATCGACATATTGGGGATACTCGTTATGCGAGATAGTCAGCAGATGCTGCGGTGTGAGTGGCAGCGTGACTTCGATATCGTTCTGCGCTAATCCCGGCGAACGGTAAAATGGCGGGAACTTGTATAGATTCGGGTTGCACCACACGCATGGCGTGTCAGACGTAAGGCAGCCGATGTCATCATCTGTGACCAGAATCGTCATTTGCATCTGAAACAGAAGTGGTGCTTCCAATTCGAGCCCGTTGGCAATCAGGTGCTGGTGTGCCAGTTCCGCATATTGGCCGGTTTCAAGAGATAAGCTTGGCGGCGCATTGTGAGATTGCTCCAACGCGACAATCTGCTCATGCAATTGTCGCTGCTGCTTCTTCCAATGCTCGCCCATAGCCGTCGTTCTGCTGTGCATGGCAGCGGCGAACACGCAAAGGCGGGCGCGGTCGGTCGCGCTCAGCCTTTGGCGTTTTTGAACTTTCGCAAGGACCGCGACGAAGTGGGTTTGCACTTTGGCGAGCGTGTCTTCAATGACCAAGTTGCGCTCCCCATTCGGCAGTCAGATCGTATACTTATCCGTTGCCGATTGCGGCGTCTTTGTAAGTAGCAACGCCCACGCTGACGAGGCTTTCGCTAGGTTTACGTGGGAAGTGATGAGAAGGCCGCAAAACCCGGAATTGGATGCCTCTACGGTCCCTACGGGGACTGCCCCCGGAAACCCTGTCCTGGATGACATCAATCGAAAACCGGTTCGATTTGACGTCTACTGAATCTGCGAGCCCACTAAGCTCCGATTCGCAGCCGTAAGCGTTCCGTGACACATTCATTTTCTAATCCCTCCGCCTCGTTGCTGCTTGGGATCGGAGTAGGCCGGAAATGTGCCGTATCAGTCAAGGGCTGACCAACTATAAGTCTTGCTTCGATTCGCACGACCTCGCTAAAACAATCTACTAAGCAGTGATATCATGCAAGCAATCGCGAGTTCAGGCAGCATTAAATCCAAAAGGAAATCCACGCACAAACGCGCTTTCGATGCCCAAGCTTTTCTCGATTCGGCCGGCGTAGCCAGAAGAGTTGTGGAATATCGAAGATCACAGAAGGTCTACTCTCAAGGTGATTCTGCTACGAGTGTGATGTACGTTCAAAAAGGCGGTGTAAAGCTCTCCGTCGTTAACGAGACCGGCAGAGAAGCCGTTGTGGCCATCCTTGGACCGGGTGATTTTTTGGGGGAAGGGTGCCTTACGGGCCGGTCCATTTGCATGGCGACGGCGACCACGGTTGCGCCTACCACCGTGCTCGTCATTGAGAAAGACGAGATGACTCGCGTGCTCCACGCGGAACACGAGTTCTCCGACCGCTTCATCGCTTATATGCTGGCGCGAAACGCTCGAGTCGAGGAGGACCTGATCGACCAGCTGTTCAATTCGAGCGAGAAACGGCTGGCGCGCACGCTGCTGCTGCTGGCGCGCTATGGCGCGCAAGGCCAGCCTCAAAAAGTGCTTTCCAAAGTGTCGCAAGAGACGCTGGCGGAGATGATTGGCACAACGCGGTCGCGGGTCAATTTTTTCATGAACAAATTCAGGAAACTGGGATTCATCCAATACAACGGCGAGATCCACGTCAACAATTCCCTGCTAAGTGTTGTCCTGCACGAGTAAGTACCAACTTTCGCGCTTATCGAAAAGCGGCATACCTCTAGATCACTGCTGGTAACAGGCCTTACGACCGCATATCTCGGATTGTTGGTCGGAAGGGGATTTATCGACGTCCGGGATCACGGAGAGTTCTTTTCGTCTCAATTGCCTCAGCCGCGGAAAGCTTCCGGTCCACGTGTGGTTCTGAGCGCGGAGCACCTGAATGCAACAAACAGCGCTCCTCAGAAGCGACCGCGCACGAAGGACAGGGGACCGAACCGCGTCTGTCGCTATCGCTTCTGTTCATCTGTGTCACCCTAACTTTGCCCAGCCCGTTTACGTTCATCAACTCGGTGTTGCCCA
>WNFD01013247.1_pt1 | contig 19019 bp, 20 predicted proteins | sample 5400491 | NCBI WGS metagenome assembly WNFD01 (sample SAMN13153343, study PRJNA577476) | soil metagenome | isolation source: 120 cm saprolite under Douglas fir tree site 2 hole 2 replicate 2 | place: USA:California | collected 2015-04-18 | reverse complement strand
GGCCGGTCCCCGCTGGGTCCGGCCGCGCGCGAGTGTATCTTTGCTTCCGCTGGCCGCGAAAATCAACGAAAACCCGTACACGCTCCTGTTTCGGTCTTTGCGCGACGCCGCGCTCACCGCCATGCCTCGGCCGGGCCGCGACGTTCGCCGCGACGGCTCGGTGGGCGGACTCAAGGTGCGGTCGCGGCTCATCGACGCGTCCCGTCCGAGGCATGCGGCTGTCGCGCGGCTATTTCGGCAGCGACTTTTCGCGCGCGGTATCCGCGAGAGCCTGCCCGCTGCGGCCTCAGCCTCTGTTTTGCATGTGCAGGTCCGTCGTCGCCCAGGTACGTGCCGATCCGTCGCGAAGGAGTCATAAACTTACCGTGTCATTACGGACGAGCACTCAGGACCCCTTGAATTCGACAATGACGTCGGCATCAGTTTCGTGGCCGGTCACGCAGCGCTCGACGATGATGGAGCTGGCGCGCCGCGCTCGTCACCGCGGCTCAACTTGCCTTGGCCCCATCCACGTCGCGCGTCGAAAGCCACCAGTCGTCGCCGGCGAACCAGCAGCTTTCGTCCGGCGGCTCCGGAAGCCGTCTGAGCGATCGCACCGCGGCAAGGCCGCGGGAGCGAAAGGCGTGGGCCAGCGAATCCACCCGCGCGGGCTCCTGCGCGCCGATGCAAGGAAAGAAGCGCGCGGGACAGAGAAAGCGCGCCGAAAAGACGCCGCGTCGGAGCTGATGGACGAGCAGGAACCCGCCCTCGCCGTCTCCGGGGGTCAGCGGAACGCCGAGCCTGCCGCCCGGGCGCAGTCCGTCCAGCCATGCGCGCGGCAGCCGTTGCACGCCGGCGCATACGTAGATGAGGTCTGCCGCGCCTGCGGGGAGCTCGATCCCCGACGAGGGATGGACCACGACGGAAGGCCACTCCTGCAACCGCGCGCTCGCGATCGCCGCCAGCGCCTGGTCGATCTCGAATGCGGCGACGCTGCCCGTCGGGCCGACCAACTCCGCCAAGACGGCCGTGTAATAGCCGGTACCGGCGCCGACGTGGATGACCGACTCGCCGGTCCGCGGCGCGCAGGCATGAAGACAGCGCGCGTGGAGGCTCGGCAGTCCCGTGGTGATGCCGCGGTCCGGCGCGAGGGCCAACACCGCATCCTGGTAGAGGAGCGCGGGATCAGTCGAGAGCGTCGGCTCCCCGTCTTCGCAAAGGTGCCAGGGACCCGGGCCGACGAACTCGTGACGAGGGATCTTGGCGAAAGCGTCGCGAAGCCGGGTGTCGCGGATTCCCGCGCGCGCGAGGACGACTTGCGCGAATACCTCTCGAAAATCGGCGAGCCGGTCCAAGGGGGATCAAGTCTACCGAAACTGATGCAAAACAGCGCCTGAGGCCGCATGGACCGGCTCTCGCGGGCTCCGAGCGCGAAAGGTGGCGGCCGGAATAGCCGCGCGACAGCCGCATGCCTCGGACGGGACGCGTCGATGAGCCGCGACCGCACCTTGAGTCCGCCCGCCGAGCCGTCGCGGCGAACATCGCGGCACGGCCGAGGCATGGCGGTGAGCGCGGCGTCGCGCAAAGACCGAAACAGGAGTGCCGGCGAACCTGGAAGACGATTTTGCTTGCATGACGGAGCAGGCTGCATAAATATGCAGTCGCATGCAGACCGTCCCCGTGGGGATCATCGGCGCGTCAGGGTATTCGGGCCTCGAGGCCAGCCGGATCCTCGCCTTCCACCCGCACGTGGATCTGCGGCTCCTGGCCAGCGACCGGTGGCAGGGCGAGAGCGCGGCGCGGCGCGCGGGAATTCCGGGATCGCTCAAGTATGCGCCGCAGGCGAAGGCGCTCGAGCTGGGGCGGGAATGCGCGGCGGTGTTGCTCGCGACGCCGGCAGACGTGTCGCTCGAGCTGGCGCCCAAGCTGCTGGAGGCGGGCGTGCGCGTCGTCGATCTGTCCGGCGCCTTCCGGCTGCGCGATACGGCCGCGTTCAAGAAGTATTACGGGCTGGAACATCCGCGGCCCGATCTGCTGCAGCGGGCGTTCTACGGCTTGCCCGAGCTGTCGCGGCCGCCGCAAGGGACGCGCCTCATCGCCAACCCGGGGTGCTATGCGACGGCGGCGTCGCTCGCGCTTGCCCCGCTCGTCGAAGCGGGCCTGGTCGAGGGGCCGCTCATCGTCGACGGCGCATCGGGCGTGACCGGCGCCGGCCGCAAGGCGACCGAGGACCTCTCGTTTGCCGAGGTGGACGAAGACTTCAAGGCCTACAGGGTCCTCCGCCACCAGCACACGCCCGAGATGGCGCAGACGCTGAAGCGCCCGCTCACCTTCACGGCGCACCTCCTGCCGGCCAAGCGCGGGATCCTCGCCACCTGCTACGCGCGGCTCGGGCCCGGCCGGAGGGCCGACGAGCTGCGCTCCGCGTTCTTGCATAAATATGCAGACGAGCCGTTCCTCGATGTCCTCGGCACGCCCGACGAGGTGTCGCTCAAGGGCGTGATCGGGACCAACAAGTGCCAGCTCGCGGTGGCGAGCGACGGCGAGATGGTCATCGTCGTCTCGGCCATCGACAATCTGCTGAAGGGCGCCGCCGGACAAGCTGTGCAGAACCTCAACCTTTCCATGGGCTGGCCCGAGACGGCCGGCCTCGACACCCTCAGGGGGTCCCACCCGTGAAGGTACCCGCAGGGTTCCTCTTCGCCGGCGTGCAGGCCGGCATCAAGCCGAACCGCAAGGACCTGGCGCTGGTCTTCAGCGAGGCGCCCTGCTCCGCCGCGGCCTGCTTCACGCAGAACCTCGCCAAGGCCGCGCCGGTGCTCGACGCAGAGAAGCGGCTGCCGGCCGAAGCCATTCGCGCCGTGGTGATCAACAGCGGCAACGCCAACGCGTTGACCGGGCCCGCGGGGCTCGAGGACGTCAAGACCGTCTGCGAATCGGTGGCGAAAGCCTTGAAAGTGCCGCCAGCGGCGGTGGTGAGCGCCTCGACCGGCGTGATCGGCCATCGGCTACCGGCGCAAAAGATCGTCGCCGCCGCGCCTGCGCTGGCCGCCGCCCTGCGCCCCGATGCAGCCGGCGCCGCCGAGGCGATCATGACCACCGACACGCGCATCAAGATGGCCTCGCGCTCGGTGCAGATCGACGGCAAGGACGTGACGCTGACCTGCATCTGCAAGGGCTCGGGCATGATCGCGCCGTCTCTGGCGACGATGATCGCGGTGGTAGCGACCGACTGCGCCATCGAGCCCCGGCTCCTCGACCTCACGCTGCAGCAAGCGATGAAGAAGAGCTTCAATGCGCTCACCGTCGACGGCGACATGAGCACCAACGACGTCGTCTTCGCCCTCGCCAACGGCAGGGCGGGCAACGCGCGCATCGAGGACACGGGGCCGGCGCTCAAGGCGTTCAGCGCAGTGCTCGAGGACCTGTGCAAGCAGATGGCGCGCGAGATCGCCGCCGACGGCGAGGGCGCCACCAAGCTCCTCGAGATTTCCCTCGGGGGAGCGCCTTCCGACGATGTCGCGCTCGACCTCGCCAAGGCCACCGCCGGCTCGAGCCTGGTCAAGGCGGCCATCTTCGGGGCCGACCCGAACTGGGGGCGCGTGCTGGCGTCGATCGGCGCGCGCGCCGGAACGGCGGGGTACGCCGTCGACCCCGCCGACGCGTCGGTCTGGGTACAGGAGGTGGCCGTCTACGATCGCGCCCCGCTCGCCTACGACGCCCCGGTCCTCAAGGCGCGCATGCGCGAGCCGGAGGTGAAGGTTCGCGTCGATCTGCGGCGCGGCGCCGGCAACGGCGTCGCCTGGGGGTGCGATCTCTCGTACGACTACGTGAAGATCAACGCCGACTACACCTCCTTGATCGTCCCGCGCCCGGACGGCGGCGTCGGCAAGGACGACCGCCTCTCCAATTACAGCCCGACGTTCAAGGTGCAGCTCCTGGTCGACGCGCTTGGGTACATCAAGAAGTTTAGCGGCACCCGCTGCGTCATCAAGTACGGCGGGGCGGCCATGGTGAAGGAGTCGCTGAAGAAGTCGTTCTGCGACGACATTGCGCTGCTCCGCTCGGTGGGGCTGCGGCCCATCGTGGTCCACGGCGGCGGGCCGGAGATCACGCGCACGCTGGAGAAGCTGGGCGGCAAGGCCGAGTTCGTCGACGGCCAGCGCGTCACCAACGCCAGCGATCTGAAAGTCGTGGAGATGGTGCTGACCGGCTCGATCAACACCGAGCTGGTCACGCTGCTCAACCAGGAGGGCTCGCACGCCGTCGGCGTGTCGGGGAAGGACGGCGGGCTCTTGCGCGCGCGCAAGCTCGTCTCCGGGGGACGCGACCTGGGGCAGGTCGGCGAGGTGACGCGCGTCAACAAGGATTTCCTCGACATGCTTCTGCAGCAGGGCTACGTGCCGGTCATTTCCCCCGTCGGACTGGGTGAAGACGGCCAGAGCTACAATATCAACGCCGACACGGTGGCCGCCGAAATCGCCATCGCCGTGGGCGCGCAGAAGCTCATCTACCTGTCGGACGTGCCCGGCATCATGAAGAGCGGCGAACTGATCGGCCAGCTCCACCCCAAGGACCTGGAAGCGCTCCTCGCCGACGGGACCATCTCCGGCGGCATGATCGCCAAGACGAAGAGCATCCTCAAGGTGCTGGCGAACGGCGTGCCGAGCGTGCACTTGCTCGACGGGCGCGTGCCCCACTCCATCATCGGCGAGCTGTTCACCGACAAGGGCGTCGGCTCGTGGATCTCCGCATGAGGGCCTTGCGCGAAAAAGTCGGCAAGCACGAGCGCCACGAGGAGGTGCGGCGCATCCTCCGCGCGCACCACGTCTCGACCCAACAAGAATTGGCCGAGCGGCTGGCCGCGGCGGGCATCGAGGTGACGCAGGCGACCCTCTCGCGCGACCTGGCGGAGCTGGGCGTGCTGCGCGTCTCGCGGCCCGAGGGAGCGGTATACGAAATGGAGCCGGTCGCGGCGCAGGCCACGCCGCAGCTCGCCGAGCTGGGGGAGATGATCCTCTCCTTGCGCGAGAACGAATCGCTGGTCGTCGCGCGCACGCGGCCCGGCATGGCTTCGGCGGTGGCGCTGGCCATCGACAACGCGCGGCTGGCCGAGTGCCTCGGCACGCTGGCGGGGGACGACACGATTTTCGCCACGCCGGCGCGCGGCAATTCGACGCGGCGGCTGGCGCAACAGATCAAGAACCTCTTTGGAAGGGACGCAAAATGAAGTTCTTGGGGGGTCCAGGGGGGAGCGAGCTCCACCCTGGCGGAGGCGCCAAAGGCGCCGGATCTAGAGCGCAGCATCAGGGCAAAGCGCCCAAGGGAGACTCTCGATGTCGCGACAGAAGGTAGTGCTGGCTTACTCCGGCGGACTCGACACCAGCGTGCTGGTCCGCATCCTGGCGGACGAGTACGGGTACGACGTCATCGCCTGCCACGCCGACGTTGGCGAGTCGAAGGACCACGATAAGCTGCGCGCAAAGGCGCGGCAGGCCGGGGCCGTCGCCACGGAGATCGTCGACGCGAAAGAAGAGTTCGCGCGCGACTTCTGCTTCCCCGCGCTGCAGGCCAACGCGCTCTACCAGAACGTCTATCCGCTCAGCGCCGCGCTCAGCCGGCCGCTCATCGCCAAGCACCTCGTCGAGGCGGCCCGCAAGCACGGAGCGACGGCCGTGGCGCACGGCGCGACGGGCAAGGGCAACGACCAGGTCCGCTTCGACCTGGCGGTCAAGGGCATGGCGCCCGAGCTGAAGATCCTCGCCCCGCAGCGCGAGCGCAACATCACGCGCCCACTTCGAAGAAGAGCCCCTTCTCCATCGACGAGAACCTCTGGGGCCGCAGCATCGAGGGTGGAGTGCTCGAGGACGTGACGCAGGAGCCGCCCGAGGCGGCCTTCGCCTGGACGAAGAGCATCGAGGACGCGCCGTCCACGCCGGCGTATCTCCGCATCGCCTTTGCGGCCGGGCTTCCCGTCAGCGTCAACGGGGAGAAGATGTCGCCCGCCGCGCTCATCGCCAAGGTCGGGCAGATCGCCGGCGACAACGGCGTGGGCCGCATCGACCTCATCGAAGACCGCGTGGTCGGCATCAAGAGCCGCGAGACGTACGAGTGTCCCGCCTCCGTCGCGCTCATCGCCGCTCACCAGGAATTGGAACGCTTCACCATCATGGGAGACGCGCTGCGCGTGAAGGCCCTTCTGGACCAGCGCTTCGCGCAACTCACCTACGAGGGCTTCTGGTACTCGCCGCTGCGGACCGCGCTGCAGGCCTTCAACGACACGCTGGCCCGGACCGTCGACGGCGAAGTGACCCTCAAGCTCTACCGGGGCTCGATGCGCGTCGTGGGGCGCAGCTCGCCGCACGGCCTCTACAACCACGCGCTCAGCACCTACGGCGTGGAGGACAAGTTCGACCATCGCGCCGCCGAGGGGTTCATCGCGCTGCTCGGGCTGCAGCTGCAGGAATTCAGCCGGCAGCACGGCGGCCTCAAATGAGTCAGGTGGTCGGCGCGGGCGCGGCCTCGGGCGGAGCGGCGCTCCTGCCCGAGGTGCTCGCCTTCTCCAGCTCGCTGGCGCTCGACAAGCAGCTTCTGCGCGAGGATCTGGTGGGCTCGCTGGCGCACCTTCTCATGCTTGCGCGCACCGGCATCGTGCCGCGCGATGCGGCGCGCGCCATCCGCGCCGAATTGATCAAGGTGCGCGAGGCGGACCTGCCCGACGAGGAGGACGTGCACATGGCCGTCGAGGCGCTGCTGACCCGCGCGCTGGGTGAGATGGGCGGCCTCTTGCACACGGCGCGCTCGCGCAACGATCAGGTGGCGCTCGACCTGCGCCTGCACGTGCGCGAGCAGTGCGCGCTGGCGCTCTCGGAGATCGGGGCGCTGCTGGCGGCGCTGGCGCAGCTTGCGCGCGCCGAGAAGGAAACGCTTCTCCCCTGCTACACGCACCGCCAGCGCGCCCAGCCGGCCAGCGCTGCGTATTTTCTCTGCGGGTACGGCGCCATGTTCGCGCGCGACGCGGCGGCGCTGCGGTTCGTGCTCGAGCAGTGCGACGAGCTGCCGCTGGGCGTAGGGGCCATCGCGGGGACGTCGCTGCCCATCGACCGCCAGATCCCGCGCCAGTTGCTGCATTTCTCTCGCCTGACGGCCAACGGCCTCGACACGGTGGGCGACCGGGATTTCGCGCTCGACTTCGCCTTCGCGGCTTGCAAGTCGCTGTTGCACGCCAGCCGTGTCGCCACGGACGTCATCGATTTCTGCACGGCGGAGTTCGGGTACGTGCAGCTCGACGCGGAGATCGCCTGCGGCTCGTCGATGATGCCGCAAAAGCGCAATCCCGATCTCTTCGAGCTCATCCGCGGCAAGTCGGGCCGCGCCGCCGGGAACCTGACCTCGCTGCTGGTCACCTTGAAAGGTTTGCCGGGCGGATACAACCGCGATCTTCAAGAAGATCGCCAGCCGCTGCTCGACACCGGGCCGCTCTTGCTCTCGGTGCTGCAGATGCTGCGGCTCGGGCTCACGCGCCTGCGCTTCGATCCGGCGAAGGGCTTGCGAGCGCTGGAGAGCGATTCCACCACCGCCACCGACGTGGCCGAGGCGCTGGCCGCGAAAGGGGTGCCCTTCCGCACCGCCTACAAGCTGACCGGCCAGCTCGTGCAGCGGTGCCGGGAGGCGGGCGTGCCGTTGGCAAAAGCGACGCTGGAGATGGCGCGCGCGATCGACGCGCGCTTCGACGCGGACGCGCTCGCTGCGGCCGACCCGCGCGCCTCCGTCGCGCGCAAGCGGAACGCCGGCGGCACGGGGAAAATCGACGACCAGATCGCCTGGCTCGCGCAGGAAGCGGCGCGCGCTCGCGAGTCGGCCGCCGCCGTCCCGCGCCTTGCGCAACTCTTCGAGGAGCTGAAGGAGGCGGACCTGTGAAGCGGGACTTCCTCCGCCTCGGCGACCTGAGCGTCGAGGAGCATCGCGCGCTCTTCCGCCGCGCCCGCAAGCTGAAGGCCAGCCGGCGCCGCCAAGGCAAAAGAAATAACTTTTTTTTTCCGCAGCGGACGCTGGAGGGCCGGTCGCTCCTCTTGCTCTTCGAGAAGGCCTCGACGCGCACGCGCATCTCGTTCGAGGCGGCCATCGGCCAGCTTGGCGGGCACGCCGTCACGCTCCCCATGCAGGAATCGCAGATCGCGCGCGGCGAGACGCTCGAAGACACCGCGCGCGTCGCCTCGCGCTACGTCGACGCCATCATGTTCCGCACCCACGGCGACGATCGGCTGCGGGCCTTCGCCCGCGCCGCCACCGTGCCGGTGATCAACGGCCTCTCCGACGGGGGGCATCCGGTGCAGGTGCTGGCGGATCTCTTCACCGTGGAGGAGAGGCTCGGGACGGTCGAGGGCAAGACCATCGCCTTCGTGGGCGACGGCGCTTCCAACATGGCGCTCTCTTTCTTCGAGGCGGCGCCCGTCTTTGGTTTTACGCTTCGCCTCGCGGCGCCGCAGGGGTACCGGCCCGCGGGGGCGCGCGTCTACACCCCGGCCGAGGCCGTCCAGGGGGCCGACGCGGTGGCGACGGACGTCTGGATCAGCATGGGCCAGGAAAAGGAGGCGGCTGCGCGCAGGCAAGCTTTCGCGGGCTACATGCTCGACGAGAAGCTCATGTCGCGCGCCAGCCCGCACGCCATCGTCCTGCATTGCCTGCCCGCGCACCGCGGCGAGGAGATCTCGGCGGGCGTCCTCGACGGTCCGCAATCCGCGGTCCTCGACGAAGCGGAGAACCGCCTGCACGTGCAGAAGGCACTCCTCGAATTCCTCATTCTTGGCTAATGCCTCGCCACGGTCGTGCGGCGAGGTCCTCAATCTCGTCCTCGAGCGAGATCGAAAGCGCAAGGCGCTGAGTGACCGGCCCCGCACGCAGTCGGAAATCCTCATCGAAAACCTTGCAAGCCCAGTGACAACGCCGAAGGCGTTGGCGCGGGCTTGCTCCCAATCCAAATCGCAATCGCAAACGGGTACTTTTAAAGTCCGTTTGCGATTCGGTTTGCGAGCGCGTTTGCGAGGCGGCGAGGTCGACGAGCCCGCTGCCGGCGAGAGCAGCGACGAGAGGGTTCATTCCCCCAGCTAACCGGCTTGGCTAGCTTCCGTTAAGTTGCTGTTGGAGAGAGAGAGACCACTCCAGCGTGCCCACAGCAGTATGACCTCCAGCAGCCATGACGAGGCCGACCTCGACAAAGCGGACTGTGCCGACCACTGCGCCGCGCGGGATCCGGGCCGGACTGTCGACGACCTCAACATGCTCAAACATCGTCTTCAGCGCCGCAGGCAGGTGACGAGTGACCAGGCTACGTGCGCCGCGCACGGTGGTTTGGCCCGGAAAACCACCGGGGACCGCCAGCGGCACTTCTTCGGGAAACTCCTTCGGATCATACACGAGCACCAGAGGAAGGATCACGCGCCTCGCCGGCGTGGCTGATACGTAGCGTGGCGAGAGGGCGTCGATCTGAACCGTATGAACGAACATGGACGCAGCCGAGGGCGCCCAGGACGACCAAGATGAATCCGCCGCGAACATAGAAAGGCATGGCGCCACGCTATGGCAGGCAACGGGGGACGAGCAAGCAACCACGTCGTGGGCAGTGCACCTAGCCGCGCCCACGGTACTCCTGCAGCGGCTTGACGGTGAGCGGCCCCTCCCGCAGCGCCTCGATGGCCGCGACCGCCGCGCGGATGCTGGTGAGCGCGGTGAAGTATGGGATGCCGTGCATGAGCGTCTGGCGGCGGATGCTGTAGCTGTCCTCGATGGCCTTCTTGCCGCTGGTGGTGTTGAAGACCAGGTCGACCTCGCCGTCGATGATCTTGTCGACGATGTGCGGGCGCCCCTCGGCCACCTTGAGCACCGTGGTGGCGGGGACGCCTTTCGAGCGCAGGTAATCGGCAGTGCCGCTGGTGGCGACGATCTCGAACCCGCATTTCACCATCCGCGCCCCCAGGTCGGCGATGCCCGGCTTGTCCTCGTCGCGCACCGAGATGAAGACGCGCCCCTGCAGCGGCAGCGAGTTGCCGGCGGCGATCTGCGCCTTGGCGAAGGCGCGCGGGAACGAGTCGTCGAGGCCCATCACCTCGCCGGTCGAGCGCATCTCGGGGCCGAGGATGGTGTCGGCGCGCGAGAAGCGGTGGAAGGGGAAGACGGCTTCCTTCACGCTCAGATGCTTGGGGACGACCGTACCCTTGATGCCCTGCTCCGCCAGCGACTTGCCCACAGCGCAGAGGGCGGCGATCTTGGCCCAGGGGACGCCGGTGGCCTTGCCGACGAAGGGCACGGTGCGCGAGGCGCGCGGGTTGGCCTCGAGCACGTAGATGCGACCCTTCTGCACCGCGAACTGCACGTTCATGAGTCCGATGACCTTGAGGTGCCGCGCCAGCGCGATGGCCTGGCGCGAGATCTCGGCGATGATCTCGCGGCTGAGCGAGAACGGCGGCAGCGCGCAGGCCGAGTCGCCCGAGTGGATGCCGGCTTCCTCGATGTGCTCCATCACTCCCGCGACGACGTAGTCCTTGTCGTCACCGACGCAGTCGACGTCGACTTCGGTCGCCTCCTTGAGGAAGCGGTCGATGAGGATGGGCCGCTCCTCGCTCGCCCGCACCGCCTCGGTGGAATAGCGCACCAGGTCGGCGTCGTCGTAGACCACCTCCATGGCGCGGCCGCCGAGCACGAAGCTGGGGCGCACCATGACGGGGTAGCCGATGCGGCGCGCGGTAGCCAGCGCCTCGTCGGGGCTGCGGGCGATGCCGTTCTCGGGCTGGAGCAGCTTGAGTTCCTCCACCACGCGCGCCCAGCGCTCGCGGTCCTCGGCGGCGTCGATGGCGTCGACGGTGGTGCCGAGGATCTTGATGCCCGCCCGCTCCAGCCCGTGGGCGAGCTTGAGCGGCGTCTGGCCGCCGAACTGGACGATGGCGCCGATGGGCTTCTCGCGCCGCGCGATCTCGACCACGTCCTCGAGTGTCAGGGGCTCGAAGTACAACCGATCCGAGGTGTCGTAGTCGGTCGACACCGTCTCGGGATTGCAGTTCACCATCAGGGTTTCGTAACCGGCGGCCCTGAGAGCGAAGGAGGCCTGCACGCAGCAATAGTCGAACTCGACACCCTGGCCGATGCGGTTCGGGCCCGACCCGAGAATGAGCACCTTCTTGCGGTCGTCGGGTCGGACTTCGTCCTCGTCCTCCCAGGAGGAATAGAGATACGGCGTGTTCGCTTCGAACTCGGCCGCGCAGGTGTCGACACGCTTGAAGATCGGGTGAAGGTTCTCGGCGTCGCGCTGCCGGGTGACCTCGGCCTCGGTGCGCTTCGTGAGCCGGCCGATGCGCTTGTCCGAGAAGCCGAGGCGCTTCCAGCGGAGGAGGCCTGGTATCGGTGTGCCCCCGGACCCCGCGGCGCCGGCGGACTGCGCGATCTCCCGCTCGGCGTCGACCAGCGCCTGCACCTCGCGGATGAACCACGGGTCGATGGCGGAAAGGGCGTACAGCTCGTCGTGCGGGATCCCCGCCCGGCATGCCTCGGCGAGCCAGAAGAGCCGGCGCGGCGTCGGCGTGCGCACCTCCCTGCGGATCGCCTCCACCTCTTGCGGCGAATACTCGGCGCGGGTGCCGTCGCGCCGCAGCGGGCTGTCGAGCCCGTCGGTCCCGTCCTCCATCGAGCGCAGCGCCTTGTGCAGCGCCTGCCCGAAGGTGCGGCCGATGGACATGACTTCGCCAACCGACTTCATGCTCGTGGTCAGCGTCTGGTCGGCGTGGGGGAACTTCTCGAAATTGAAGCGCGGGATCTTCACCACGCAGTAATCGATGGCCGGCTCGAACGAGCTGGGAGTGGTCTTGGTGATGTCGTTGGTGATCTCGTCGAGCGTGTACCCGACGGCCAGCTTGGCGGCGATCTTCGCGATGGGGAAGCCCGTCGCCTTGGAGGCCAGCGCCGAGCTGCGCGAGACGCGAGGGTTCATCTCGATGACCACGATTCGACCCGTCTGCGGATTGACGCCGAACTGGATGTTCGACCCGCCCGTCTCCACCCCGATGGCGCGGATCACCTGCCGCGCCATGTCGCGCATCTGTTGGTACTCGACGTCGGAGAGCGTCTGCTGCGGCGCCACGGTGATCGAGTCGCCGGTGTGCACGCCCATGGGGTCGACGTTCTCGATGCTGCAGATGATGACGACGTTGTCAGCCTTGTCGCGCATCACCTCCAGCTCGAACTCCTTCCACCCCAGCACCGACTCTTCGATGAGCACCTCGTGCGTCGGGCTGTAGGCCAGCGCGCGCGCGCCCAGCTCGTCCAGCTCCTCGCGGTTGTAGGCGATGCCGCCGCCCAGCCCGCCCAGCGTGAAGCTCGGCCGCAGGATGAGCGGGAAGCCGAGTTGCTGGCCGATGGCCATCACCTCGTCGAGCGAGTGCGCCACGCCGCTCTTGGGCACCTCGATACCGATGGACGTCATGCAGTCCTTGAAGCGCTGGCGGTCCTCGGCCTTCTCGATGGCGTCGAGCTGCGCGCCGATGAGCTGGCAGCCGTATCTGGCCAGGATGCCGCCCTTGGCCAGCGCCACCGCCAGGTTGAGCGCCGTCTGGCCGCCCATGGTCGGCAGCAGCGCGTCGGGGCGCTCCGCGGCGAGGATGCGCTCGGCCGCCTCGACGGTGATGGGCTCGATGTACGTGCGGTCCGCCCACTCCGCGTCGGTCATGATGGTCGCGGGGTTGGAGTTGAGCAGGATGGTGCGGTAACCCTCTTCGCGCAGGGCCTTGAGCGCCTGCACGCCGGAGTAATCGAACTCGCAGGCCTGGCCGATGACGATGGGGCCCGAGCCGATGAGGAGGATGGACTTGAGGTCTTGGCGCCGGGGCATCTGGGGGCGCTCGTCTAACATGGACGACGCTCCATGACCACGCCTGCTGCAGGAGCCGGCCCCCCTGGCGACGGGCGGATTCCGGAGGGTGGAGCGTTGGAGGCAGCCGCGCTGGCGCGAAATGATCGTTACCTGCGGGAGTTCGTCGAGGCCCTGCACATGTGCCCCTACGCGAAGCGTTGCCGCGAGAGCGGGAAGCTCCACCGGAGCGTGGTCTTTTCGCGCGACGAGGCGTTCGCGGCGGTGCGGGCCGTCGAGGCGCTGCCCGAGGATTCCGTCGAGGTGGCGCTGCTCATTTTTCCCGGCGAGCCGGCCGAGGGCGAGAGCTCGGCGCACGCCTTCGTCGCCTTCTGCGTCGATCTGCGCAACCGCATCTCCGACGCGCACGACGGCGACCCGCCCTTCTACTGCGTCGCCTTCCACCCCGACCTGCCCCGCGACCTGCACGACTCGCACCGCGCCGTGCAGTTCATCCGGCGCAGCCCCGACCCGACCATCCAACTCGTGCGCGCTTCGCTGCTGCGCTCGGTGCGCGCCGACAAGGAGGGCGGGTCGAAGTTCGTCGACGCCAGCAACATGACGCTCGAGCAGCTCATGGCCGTCACCAGCCCGCTGGGCCTCTCCGACCTGATCGCCGAGGAAAACCTCGAAACGCTCCACCGTGAAAACCCCGACCGGATCGAAACACTCCTCGCGTCGCTGCGGTCCAGCCCGGGGTAGTAGCCGCTTATTTCCTCGAACGCCGGCGGTATTTTTTCAGCTCCTCGAGCCAAATGACGGCTTCGATGTTGTGGCCGTCGGGGTCGTAGACGAATGCGGCATAGCCGTAGTCGTCGCGCAGGCCCGGCGCGCCGTTGTCCTTTCCGCCAGCCGCCAGCGCGGCTTGGTAGAAGGCGTCTACGCTCCTCCGGCTTTTGGCGTGAAAGGCCAGGTGACCGGGCGTGCCGACCTTCCCCTTCGTGACCCAGAAGTCGTGCCGGCCGCCCTCCTTGAACCCGAAGGCGTCGGTGTACCTCTTCGACAGCTCGTACCCCAGAGGGGCGAGCGCCTTCTGGTAGAAAGTCTTGCTCCTCTTCGCATCGCGGCAGCGCAGGCTGACGTGCTCGATCATGGCGCCATCCCCTTCAAGCGCGCGGTCGCGCGCTCGGCCCAATCCTGCTCCAACTCGCTGCACGCGGCGCCGCGGCCGAGGCGCAGCGCCGCGGCCGGGATGCTCCCGCTTCCGGCGAAGGGATCGAGGATCAAGTCGCCCGGCCGCGACCACTGCCGCACCAGCGCCTCGAGGACGCTGAACGGCTTGTGGTTGGGATGCGATCCCCAGCGCTGCGCCTCGCCGTCGTCGTCGTAGCCGGCGGCGACGCACCAGACCCGGGGCGGGTCGCCGGGCTGCAAAGGCGGCGGCGGCGTCCTGGCGAATACCAGCGCCGTCTCGTAGACGCGCAGGAGCTGCTCGTTGCCTTCCTTTTCGGAAGTCCGCTTGGCCCAGACGAACTCTCCCGCCTCGGAAAAACCCAACCCCCGCGCCACCGCGCCGATGGGCTCCTTGCCGAGGAAGTTGGTCCACACGATGAGCGACCCATCGACGTGCGCGGCGGCCTTGGGGAGCCACTCCTCGGTGAACTTGCGATACGCGCGCACGTCCTCGAAGCGCACGACAGGCTCGCGATCGATCTTCACGCCGGCGCGCTTCTCGCGCAGATCGCCGCCCTTGCGACGCCGCGTCAACAGGCAGTACGGCGGGTCGGTGAGGAGCAACGCGGCCCGCCCGGCGCCCAGCGTGCGCCGGTACGTCTCCTCCTCGCGCGCATCCCCCCGGACGCACGTCACAGGCGCACACGGATCTCGTATCGCCGGTTCCGTGCCTTCTTCACCGGCGTGTCGTCAGGCTTGAAGAGCGGCTCGGCGGCGCCCTTTCCCACCGAGACCATTTCGTTCGCCGGCATGCCCCGCTTCAGCATCTCCGCCATGATCACTGCGGCCCGCCTGGCCGACAGATCCTTGTTGTACACGGGGTCCCCGGTCGTCTCGGTGTGCCCCGACACTTCGAACTTGAAGCTCTTCACGCCGTGGCGGTCGAGCCTTCTCTTGGCGTTGATGAGCGCGACGCTCAGGTTGTAGAGCTTCTTCTCGCAGTTCCTCTCGAACTGGTCGGAGCCGGTCATGAAGGTGCACTGGTTCCTGCGCCCTTCCTCGAGAAGCCGCTTGTTCATGCGCGCCTCCAGCTTGCGAAAGGGGGTATTGCCCGGCACCGGCCCCCTCGCTGCGCCTGGGCGCGGACCGGGTTGCACCACACGAGGCTCCGTGTCCAAGGGCGCCTGCGCGAGCAGAAAAGCAACTGCGAGGAGGGTTTTCATGGCGCCGAATCTAGCCTTCCCTCCCCCGTCTTGCACCCGTGATAAGTTGCGGATAGGAGAGCCGCGAACCTTCCGCCCCAGGAGACCATTCCATGGGATTCGTCGTTGCCGAGCCCTGCATCGCTTGCAAATACACCGATTGCGTCGCGGTCTGCCCCGTCGACTGCTTCTACGAGGGCGCCAACTTCCTCGTCATCCACCCTGACGAATGCATCGATTGCGGCGCCTGTGAGCCGGTCTGCCCGACCAAGGCCATCTTCCCGGAGGACGATCTGCCCGAGAAGTGGAAAGAGTTCATCGCCCTCAATGCGGACCTTTCCACCAAGTGGCCCAACATCAACAAGCAGAAGGACCCGCTGCCCGGCGCCGACGAGAGGAAGGAGAAGGAAGGCAAGCGCGCCCTGCTCTCGATGGAGCCATTCTCAGGGTGAGCGTGAGCGACCTCGCTCCCGGCATCCTCATCGCCGTCCCGCAGATGGACGACCCAAACTTCTCACGCTCGGTGGTGCTGCTCATCGAGCACAACGAGTCAGGCGCGATGGGGATCGTCGTCAACCGCCCCAGCGACGTTCCGCTGCAGGACATCGGGCGCGAGCACGGCATGGACGTTCACGACGGGGCGGGCAACGCGTTCATCGGCGGGCCGGTGCAGCGCGAGCGCGGCTTTCTCGTCCACCGGCGCGGGGAAGTGGGCGATTCGGTCAAGCTGGAAGAGGACGTGTTCCTCAGCGTGTCCACCGACGCGCTGCGCGCGCTTCTGGCCGGCGACCCCGCCTCGTACCGCCTCTGCCTCGGATACGCCGGCTGGGGGGCGGGACAATTGGAGCGCGAGATGGTGGCGGGCGGCTGGCTCAACTCGAACATTTCGGCGAGGCGCCTCTTCGACACGCCGGTCGAAAGGATCTGGGAGGCGGTGATCCGCGACCTGGGGATCGATCCGGCCTTCCTGGTGCAAGGGGGAGGGAAGCAATGAGGAGGATCTCGATGGCGTCTGCCGCGGTCACCCTGCTGGCGTGCGCCGGTGGAAAGTCGGCGCAACGGGGCGGGGGTGACGCGACGCCAGCGTGGGTGGGGCAGGGTTCGGGCGCGATCAACACCGAGTCGGGCAAGAAGCTGCAGGGCGTGGGCGTCATCTCCGGCACGCGCGATCCCAAGACGCGCCGGCAGCAAGCCGACGAGAAGGCGCGCGCGGAGTGCGCTGTCGGGATCGACCTGCTCTCCCAGTGGCTGGCCAAGATGAGCGGTTCCACCAAGGAGAACGCCGGCGACGAGATCGGGGCGGTGGCCAAAAGGGCGATGCAACAGTCGGCGCAGATCCTCGATCACTGGGTGACGCCGGACGGGACGGAGAATGCGCTCTGCCTGGTGGACCTGGGAGCGTTCAAGGCGGCGCTGGAGAAGGTCGACGGGGACGAAAGATTGAAGAGGGAAATGGCCAACAACACCGAGCGAGCCTTCGACCAGATGAACCGCTGACGGCTACTGCGCAGAGAACTCATGAAGGACCCGCTGGAGAAGAAGCCCGACGCGGTTCCCGAGGCCCGGGGCGAGCCGCCGGTGGTGGCGCGTCTGGTGATCGAGATCCGCTCGGACGGCTCGCGCACCATCGCGCGCGGGGCGGCCGAGGACGTGGCGCAAGGCGAGCGCGTGCAGATCGAGGCGGAGGGATCGACGCCGCTGGCGCTGGCCTTCTCGCTGGTGAGAGCGCTCAAAGACATGCCGGCGCTGGCGCGGAGCTTCGCCAAGGGCCTGCTACCGCCCAAGAAGCGCTGACAGCTCGGCCGTCACCTCGCGGGCCGGATTGCGGCACGGATGTCCGTCGGTCCACAGCGCGCCGACCTCCTTGGGGCGCAAGACCTCGAGGGGCAAGTCGGCGTGTACGGTCATCGGCGCGCGCCACGCCGCGGGGTCGGGTTCTAGCAGCGCGAAGGCGGCGCGCACGTCGCGCTCGCGGCTGCCCTCGCCCGCGCCGAAGCTCCGCTCGGTGATGACGTGCGCTTCGCCCGGCGCGAGCGACACTTGATGGACCGCGCTGCCGTCGCCCCAGGTGACGAAAGCGTCGCGCAGGTCGGCGTAGATGAGATGGAAGCCATTGTGTCGATCGCCGCGCAGCTCTTTGAGCGCCTGGTGCAGCCCGCGCGCGCTCGCCGCCTGCAGCGCCTCGATCACCAGCAGGCCGCGGGAGCGCCGCGCCGGATCGACCATGCCGTCGCGCCGGTTGGTCACGCACACGAACAGCCCGTGCCGGTTGAGACCCAGCCAGGTGCCGTGCGCCACTTCGTCGCGCGGGGCGAAGATGCCCTGCTCGACGCGCGGGCCCGACGAGGGCCGCGCGAGCAGCTCGTTGCGGTTCGCCGAGACGGCGAGCAACTTTTCGGGACGATGCAGGATGACCAGCGTGCACATGCTTCATCGTCTATAGTCCCCGCCGCCATGGCGACCAAGTCCCAACTTCGCAAGCCGTTCGGGAGAGCTCGCAGCGTCGATCCGCGCCCCATCACCGGCCGCGAGTCGCCCCACGATCTGCTCCAGCACGCCTTCGGCGCGTACGTCGGCCGCCAGGAGCGCACCGCGTACGAGCTGATGCGCCGATCGATTGCGGAGGACTGCAGCATCTTCCTCACGCTCTCCGGCGCGATGACGCCGGCGGGGCTGCACCAGAGCTGCCTCATCCCGCTGATCGAGCGAGGGGTGATCAGCGCGCTCACCACCACGGGCGCGAACCTCTACCACGACGCGCACCGCATCATCGGCCACGGCATTCGCGAGGTGAACCCCAACGCCGGCGATCTGCAGTTGCGGCTGGCGCGCATCATCCGCATCTACGACCTGGGGTTCTGGGAGGAGGCGCTGCTCGACACCGACAGGCTCTTCTCCGCGCTGATGCAGGGCCCCGACTACCAACGCAAGATGACCACGCCGGAGTTCCACGCGCTGCTCGGGCGCGACATCGCCTCGATGGAGAAGGCGCTGGGTGCGGAGCAGCCGTCGCTCCTGGCAAGCTGCTGGAAGCACGGCGTGCCTATCTTCGTGGGAGCGGTGCAGGACGGGTCGATCTTCTTGAACGCCGTCAAGTTGAAGCGGCTCTTTCCCGAGACGTTCAAGTTCGAGATCGACATCAACGACGACGTCTACCTGATGGCCGCCGTGCAGCACTGGGCGCGGCACCACGGGTCGCGCCGGCTGGCCATCTGGATCCTCGGCGGCGGCGTGCCGAAGAACTACACGCTGCAGGGAGAGCCGCTGCTGGACCAGATCCTCTTCGTTCCCGCCAGCGGATTCGACATCGATTTACAGTTTTGCGTGGACCCCGTCGACAACGGCGCACTGTCGAGCTGCCCCGCGGGCGAGGGGCACACCTGGGGCAAGGTTTCCGTCGAGGCCGTCGAGGCCGGGTCGGTCTATGTCCATACAGACGTGACGGCCGTCTTTCCCTGGCTCACGCACGCGCTCATGAGCGACCCGAAGATGAAGCGCGAGCCGAAGCGGCTGCTCGACCAGCTGGAAGCGTCGAAAGATTTCCTTGACGCCGAGGTGGCGAAGAAGCGCCGCGAGCTGCTCAAGACGACGAGCTTTCCGGGGGCGCCGACGAAACACGAACCGGAGAGCACGGTGAGGTGAGTCGGGTTTTCGTTTCAGGTTTTGGTTTTCGTTTGTCGTTCTCGTGCGTGTGCAGCCACCCGGCCTCAGTGTCCCTCGGCCCACCGCCGGAGCGCGAGCATGCCGGCCGACACGAGCGCCGCCACCACCCATGGCGCGGCGAGGCCGTACAACGCCCAGAGAAGTCGCTTGCCCAGTACCAGCCCGGT
>WNFD01010808.1_pt1 | contig 19019 bp, 17 predicted proteins | sample 5400491 | NCBI WGS metagenome assembly WNFD01 (sample SAMN13153343, study PRJNA577476) | soil metagenome | isolation source: 120 cm saprolite under Douglas fir tree site 2 hole 2 replicate 2 | place: USA:California | collected 2015-04-18 | reverse complement strand
GCCGTGCCGGCATGCAACGGCTTGCACATGGTGCCGAAATTGGATTTCAGGCCGGCGGCCTGGGTCGCGGCGATGCCGAAGGCGACGGCGAGCTGCTTGTCGCTGAGGCCCAGCATGCGGCCCGCCGCGGCGGCCGCGGAGAACGAACCCACCGTAGCGGTCGCATGGAAGCCTTTGTCGTAGTGACTGGGCTCGACCAGGCGGCCGATCCGGCCGGCGGTTTCATAGCCGGCCACGAAGCTTTCGACGAACAGTCGGCCCGGCGCCTTGATCTGCTCGCCGAGTGCCAGCAAGGCCGGCACCACGGTGACCGTCGGATGTCCGTGCATGGCGAAATTGACGTCGTCGTAGTCGAGCGCGTGGCTGGCGGCACCGTTGATCAGGGCGGCGGCCGAGGGCAGGACCTTCTCGCTGCGGCCGACCAGCGTCGCCGGCCCCTTGGCGCCATCCTCGATCGCCTCGCGAACCAGGATATCGGTCAGTTCCTCCTGGGCACCGGCGATGGTGACGGCAAACCAGTCGAGCAGGCACTGCTTGGTGCGCTCGACCAGATCCTCCGGCAGGTCGCGCCAGGCGAGAGCGGCGGCGCGTCGGGCAAGTTCGGCGGTGACGGGAACGGCGGCCATGCTGTCTCCTCTTGTCGTGTGGCCAAAGTGTCGGACAGCGAGCGGCGCATTGTCCACTCTTCTGCCTCCCCAGCGAAGCTGGGGAGGTGGCAGCGTCTTACGCTGACGGGGGGTCATGCGCATCCTCCAAACAGGGGGACCATGACCCCTCCGTCCGCTTCGCCGACACCTCCCCGTCCTAGGACGACGGGGAGGGGGAATTTCCGCAATTTCCGCAAGCGCTACGCCAATTCTCAGGTGGGCCACACTCCTCGGTGAGACAGCCGCAAAAGAGCGCGCCACGCGGCGGCACTCCGTAAGTTGACAGATAAATAACACTTCCGGCAATGTCAAGTATTATTTATGGCGAGCCGGCGGCCAGGTTCGAATTTCTGCGCACCATGCTGCGCAGAAACTCACCTTTTCCGCGCGACGATATGGAAAATATGCCAGAGCTTGGGATTGCCGCGTGGGGTGACGCCGTCGGCTTCCTCTTCCTCGAACATTTCGAGGTCGAAGCCTGCCAGCAGCGCCAGCGCTTCTTCGCGGCTGACGAAAGTCATGCCGGGCCGTCCGAGCCAGCTGTCGCGCGGGCCGTACCATTGGCCGCTGAAGCGGCCGCCATCGGGCAAGGCCTCGCGGATGCGCTCCCATACCCGGCGAAACGCTTCCGGTTCGCAGAGAGGCATGGCGAAGCTCGAATTCACGAGCCTGACCTCAATGGGCAGCGGCACCTCCTCCAGTCGCGCGACGATCGGCGTGAGGTTGCTCCCGGCGGGCAGGGGCCGGGCCTGCAACTGTCGCAACGCCTCGGGCTCGGCATCGACCGCCACCACCCGCCAGCCGCGGCGCAGCATTTCGATCGCGTCCCGGCCATCGCCGCAGCCGAGATCGACGGCGAGCGCGTCCGGCGGCGGCGGTCCGAAGCGGTCGAGGGCGGCCAACAGCGTGCGGCGCGGCGGCCGGTCGCGCAGCTTGTCGTAGTAGGCCGCCCAGGCGGCCGATTTTTCTTCCGTCATGCGCTCGCTCAACGCGGCCCCGTGCTTGTCGCCTGCCGCTCTGTGTGATCGTATCCCTGCCAACAATAATAAGGTCATGCTCAGGGAGGAACTGATGAAGGGGCTGGCACGCCTCGCCGTGCTCGTTGCGCTCGCCTTCGCGTCGTCGGCCGCGCGCGCCGACATGAAGGCGCTCGAGGAGGCTGCCAGGAAGGAAGGCGAGCTCACCTGGTACGTGGCGCACTATACGTCCGAGGGTGCCGAGGAACTGGGCGGCGAGTTCGCCAAGCTCTATGGCATCAAGGTCAACGTGGTGCGCACGACGGCGCAGGTCGCCTACCAGCGCCTGCTGCACGACCTCAAGAACAACCAGACCATCTGCGACGTCTTTTCGTCGACCGACGTCGGTCACTACGTGCGGCTGAAGGCCGAGGGCAAGTTCGAGAAGTACCTGCCGGAAAGCGCGTCGAAGATCCTGCCGGCATTCCAGAATTTCGATCCGGACGGCTACTATCACACGACGTCAGCCGGCCTGGTGGTGCTCACCTACAACACGGCCAAGGTGACGGCGGAGGAGGCGCCCAAGAAGTGGCAGGACCTCTTGGACTTCAAATGGAAGGGCAAGGTCTCGACCGGCCATCCCGGCTTCTCGGGCTATGTCGGCACCTGGGCGCTGATGATGAAGAACCTCTATGGCTGGTCGTATTTCGACAATCTGGAGAAGAACCGGCCGCTGATCGGCCGCTCGATCAACGACACGGTGACGGCGCTCAATGCCGGCGAGCGGCAGGTCGCGGCGGGCGCCGACGGCCCGACGCTGTTCAGCGCCGCCCGCGGCAACCCGCTGGCGGTGTCCTATCCCAGCGACGGCTCGGTGCTGGTCATCGCGCCGTCCGCGATCATGAAGGGCACCAAGCACCCCAACGCCGCCAAGCTCTACATGGAGTATCTCGATTCGGTCGAGGCGGCCCGCATCAACGCCAGGCACTTCGCCATTCCGCTGCGGCCGGAAGTGCCGGCGCCGCCGGGCGGCCGGCCGATCAGCGAGCTGAAAACGATCCGGCCCTCGGTCGCGGAGATCGACAAGGGTATCCCCGACGTGATCGAGCAGTGGCGCGATACATTCGGCAATTGAGCCGCTGGAGATCGATCCCGCCGCCATGGTACTGGGGTGGAATTCTACCAGTCGCCCAACCAGAGTGAGAGAGACCATGACCGCTGGACCGCTTGCCCGCTTTACCGTGCTCGATCTGACGCGGGTGCGCGCCGGCCCGACGGCCGTGCGCTATCTTGCCGACTGGGGCGCCAACTGCATCAAGGTCGAGATGCCGCCGGGCGCCGGCGACATGGACATGGGCGGGCCGCGCCATGGGCCGGATTTTCAGAACCTGCATCGCAACAAGCGCTCGATCACGCTCAATTTGAAAGAGCCGGACGGCAAGGCCGTGTTCATGAAGCTGGTCGAGAAGGCCGACGTGGTGGTCGAGAATTACCGCGCCGACGTGAAGTTCCGGCTCGGCATCGACTACGAGAGCCTGAAGAAGGTCAATCCGCGCATCGTGCTGGGCTCGATCTCGGGCTTCGGCCAGGACGGCCCCTATGCCGAGCGCGCGGGCTTCGACCAGATCGCCCAGGGTATGGGCGGCCTGATGTGGGTCACCGGCATGCCGGGCGGCGGTCCGGTGCGCGCCGGCATCGCCGTGGCCGATGTGGGCGCCGGACTGCATTGCGCCATCGGCATCCTGACGGCGCTGCTGGAGCGCGAAGTCTCCGGCCAGGGGCAGTGGATCTCGACCTCGCTCTTGCAGGCCATGATCTCGATGTGCGACTTCCAGGCGGCGCGCTGGACCATCGCCAAGGACGTGCCGGGCCAGGCCGGCAACAACCATCCGACCTCGATTCCGACCGGCGTGTTCAAGACCAAGGACGGTTATATCAACATCGCGGCCTCCGGTGGCCACATCTACAAGCGCTTCTGCGAATGCATAAAAGCGCCCGAGCTGATGACCGATGAGCGGTTCTCGACCGACAAGGCGCGCCGCACCAACCGCGACGTGCTGAATGCCGAGATCGACAAGCGCGTGGCGACCTACAACAGCGCCGAGCTGGTGGAGAAGCTGAACAAGGCCGGCGTTCCGGCCGGACCGATCTACAAGATGGACGAGATGTTCGCCGACCCGCAGGTCAAGCACCTCAAGATGGCCCATCCGGTGAAGTCGCCCAAGCTCGGCGACACCGAGCTCATAGGCCAGGCGATCAACATGAGCCGCACGCCGTTCGAGATGCGCTGGGCGACGCCCGAGCAGGGCGAGCACACCGAGGCGGTGCTGAAGGAGGCTGGCTACGATGCCGCGGCGATCGCCAGCTTCCGCCAGCGCGGCGTGATTTAGCGCTGGGGGCGCGTGACTCCAGTCGTGCGTCTTCTCATGCTCTTTTGGACCGGAAAAACCAAGATCGCGCCACTGGAGTGGCGCGCCCCCAGCATGAGGAGGAATGCATGATCAGTCCGACGCCCAACATGATCGCGGAGAGGAAGGGTCCGGTCGGCCGGATCGTCTTCAACAAGCCGGCCAAGCACAACGCGACCTCGTCCGACATGTGGGAGGCGATCCCGGTCATTCTCGACGACTTCGAGAAGGATCCGGCGATTCGCGTCGTCGTGGTGACCGGCGCGGGCGACAAGGCCTTCGTGTCGGGCGCCGACATCTCGGAGTTCGAGAAGGCGCGCTCGACGCCGGAGCAGATCGCCTACTATGACAAGATCGGCGAGGTCGCCAACGCCCGTCTCGCCAAGTGTTCCAAGCCGACCATCGCCCGCATCCGCGGCTACTGCGTCGGCGGCGGCGTCGCGGTGTCGCTGACCTGCGACATCCGCATCGCCTCGGACAATTGCAAGTTCGGCGTGCCGGCCGCCAAGCTCGGCCTCGGTTACCGGGCGGCCGGCATCAAGACCTTGATGGATGTGGTCGGTCCGGCCTACGCCAAGGAGATCTTCTTCACCGGCCGCCTGTTCAGCGCCGCGGAAGTGCTGGGCATGGGCCTGATCAACCGCGTCGTCCCGGATGCCGAGCTCGACGCCTATGTCGACAACTACTGCACGCTGATCGGCGGGAACGCGCCGCTCACCATGCATGCGGCCAAGCGGACCGTCGAGGAGCTGACGCGGCTCGACGGCAAGCCCGATCTCGGCCGCACGGCCACCCTGGTCAAGGAGTGCTTCGCCTCCGAGGACTATATCGAAGGCCGCCGCGCCTTCATGGAAAAGCGCAAGCCGCAGTTCAAGGGACGTTAGACGTTGCGAGAAATGCTGTCATCCCTCGCTACGCTCGGGATGACAGGGTGCGTAAACAACACACCCGCTGTCACTCCGCCGCCTTGCGCCCCACCTGCCGGCGCGACAGCCATTCGTGCATGGCGGCTTCCATGGTGGTGAACACCGCGCCGCCTTCGATCAGCTTCTGGATCAGCCGCTCCAGCATCATCATGCGATGGCCGCGGCCGATGACGTGCGGGTGGAAGGTGTAGGTCAGGATGCCGAAGTCGGGCGCCACGCGCGTCATGTAGGTGAAGTCGTCGACGAAGTTCTCCAGCACGTTGGTGGCGTTCATCAGGCCGGCCTGGATCGAGCCGTTGGGATTGCGCATGTATTCGAAGTGCGGGAAGTCGTCGAGCGACCAGCTGATCGGCATCTCGACCAGGCTGGTCTCGCGGCCGCGCACGAACGGCTTCTTAAGCTCGGCGACGTCGCCCTGGCGGGCGAAGTAGCAGTCGTAGTCGTGGCCCATCAGCGAGCTGTCGTACAGGATGCCGTGCTTCAGCAGGAGTTCGATGGAATGAGGCGAGAGATCCCAGGCAGGCGAGCGGTAGCCGCGCGCGGCGCGGCCGCTGATCTTCTTGATCGACTCGTTGCCGCGCACGATCTCCTCTTCCTCCTCCTCGCGCGACAGCGACACCGGCAGGCGGTGAGTCCAGCCGTGATGGGCGAGCTCGTGGCCGGCCTCGACATAGGGCGTGACCGCTTCGGGCGTGCTGTCGATCGTGTGACCGGGTGTGAAGAAGGTCGCCTTGATGTCGTAGCGCCCGAGCAGCGCCACCAGGCGGGGAATGACCACCATGTCGTATTCGCCGCGTGAAATGGCGGTCGGCGAGGCCAGCCCCCGGGCAATGAAGCCGGACAGATGATCGTGGTCGAAAGTAAGGCAAACGACGTGGCGTGACATGGCGCGGCCCTCCCGGATGGCAATTCAAGCTTAGGCAGATTTGTTGCCTTCGCCCACAGGAGCCTGCATGATCAGGCCAACGATAAGGAAAAGTGAGTCTGGGTTTTAGGGAGGGTTCATGGTGGGGGCGTCCGCCCGGCGCGTCGTCGCGCGAGAGGGCGACAACCAGCTTGTGGTCGAGGGCGTGTCCAAGCGTTTCGGCGGCGTCACCGCCGTGCAGGACGTGTCTCTCGACGTGCCGACGGGCAGCATCCTTTCCATCATCGGTCCCAACGGAGCCGGCAAGACGTCGCTGCTGAACATGATCTCGGGCTTCTACAAGCCCGATAGCGGCCGCATCCTTCTTGAAGGCCGCGACATCACCCAGCGAAAGCCGAGCGACATTGCCGCCCTGGGCATCGCCCGCACCTTTCAGAACATCGCGTTGTTCAGCGGATTGACCGTGCTGGACAATCTCATGCTCGGCCGCCACGTGCGCATGAAGGCGGGCGTGCTGGCCTCCGTCGTCTATTGGGGCATGGCGCAGAAGGAAGACATCGCCCATCGCGCGGCGGTCGAGGAGATCATCGAGTTCCTGAAGCTCCAGGACCTGCGCAAGCTGCCGACCGCGGCTCTGGCCTATGGCCTGCGCAAGCGGGTCGAACTCGGCCGCGCCCTGGCGGTCGAGCCCAAGGTCCTGCTGCTCGACGAGCCGATGGGCGGCATGAACCAGGACGAGAAGGAAGACATGGCGCGCTACATCCTGGACGTGAACCAGGAGCGTGGCGTCACCGTCGTGCTGATCGAGCACGACATGGGCGTGGTCATGGACATTTCCGACCGGGTGGTGGTGCTCGATCGCGGCCGGCGCATCGCCGCCGGCACGCCCGAGGAGGTCCAGCGCGATCCCGCGGTCATCGAGGCCTATCTCGGGACGGCAGCCAAGAGAGGAGGGCGCGCATGAGCCTGGCCGACCACGACAAGACTTCGACATTGCCCAAGCTCCTGCAGCGCAACGCCGAGCAAGACCCCAAGGCTGCCGGCATCCGCGAAAAGACGCGCGGCGTCTGGCAGACCTACAGTTGGTCGGCCTATCGCGACAACGTGCGCGACTTTGCGCTCGGCCTGGCCGCGTTGGGCTTCAAGCGCGGCGACAAGCTCTCGGTGGTGGGCGACAACCATCCGCAGCTCTATTTCGCGCAGCTCTCGGCCCAGGTGCTGGGCGGCGTGTCGGTGCCGGTCTACCAGGATTCGATCGCGGCGGAGCTGGTCTATGTGCTGAACCACGCCGAGACCGCGATCATCGTCGCCGAGGACCAGGAGCAGGTCGACAAGGCGCTGTCGCTCAAGGCCCAACTGCCCAAGCTCCGCTGGATCGTGTTCGACGATCCGCGCGGCCTTGCCTTCTACGACGATCCGATCCTGCGCTCCTTCGAAAGCGTGCAGGCGGAGGGCCGCACGTTCGGCCAGGCCCATCCAGGTTTCTACGAAGCCGAGCTGGCCAAGGGTGCGACCGACGACACGGCGATGATCGCCTACACCTCCGGCACCACGGGCAGCCCCAAGGGCGTGATGCTGAGCCATCGCAACATGATCGCCACGGCCGCGGCCTTCGTCGAGGTGAACGAGGTCAAGCCCGGCGACAACTGGCTGTCGTATTTGCCGATGGCCTGGGTCGGCGATGCCGCCTTCACCCTCGGCATGGCGCTGGTCGCCAAGCTCACCGCCAACTGTCCGGAGAATCCCGAGACGGTGCAGCGCGACCTGCGCGAATTGGGACCCGACGCCATGCTGGCGCCGCCGCGCATCTGGGAGAACATGCTGACCCTGATGCAGATCAAGGGCAGCGACGCCTCGCCCTTGAAGCGCGGCGTGTTCGGTTATTTTCGCGGCCTTGCCGAACGCTGCGAGCTCAAGCGCAGCGACGGCAAGGACCTGTCGCTGGCCGACCGGCTGGGCCTGGCGCTGGGCGAGATCCTGGTCTACGGGCCGGTGCGCGACCAGCTCGGCCTCGGCAAGGCGCGCTGGTGCTACACCGGCGGCGCGCCGCTGGGACCCGACACCTATCGCTTCTTCCGCTCCTTCGGCATCAACCTCAAGCAGGTCTACGGCGCCACCGAGGCGTCGGCCCTGATCGCCTGCCAGGCCGACGCCGAGGCCAACCCCAACACCGTCGGCCGGCCGATCCCGCGCGTCGAGGTCAAGATCGACGATCGCGGCGAGGTCATGCTGAGGGGCGCCAACGTCTTCATGGGCTACTACAAGCAGGAGGAGGTGACGCGGGACACCCTGACCCCCGACGGCTGGCTGAAGACCGGCGATGCCGGCTTCTTCGACAAGCAGGGCCATCTCGTCATCATCGACCGCGCCAAGGACGTCGGCAAACTGACCGACGGTTCGGCCTTCGCGCCGCAATTCATCGAGAACAAGCTGAAGTTCAGCCCGTTCATCCGCGAGGCTGTGGCCTTCGGCGACCAGCGGCCGTTCGTCGTCGCCATGATCGCCATCGACGCACAGACGGTGGGCACGTGGGCGGAGAAGCAGGGGCTTGCCTATACGAGCTTCATGGACCTCAGCCGCAAGCCCGAGGTCGCCGGGCTGATCGGGGCGGAGATCGCCAAGGCCAATGCCAGCCTGCCCGACATCCAGCAGGTCAAGCGCTACCTGCTGTTGACCAAGGAACTGGAGGCCGACGACGCCGAGATGACACGCACCCGCAAGGTGCGGCGCCGCTTCGTGGCCGAGAAGTACGCCAGCGTCATCGACGCCTTCTACGGCGGCAAGGAGTCGGCCGACGTCACGGTCGAGATCACCTTCGAGGATGGCCGCAAGTCGGTGCTCAACTCGACCATCGCCATCCACGGCAAGGCGGCGGCCGAACCCGCGCGCCGGGCGGCATGACGATGGTGCTTCATTCGCTGGGGGCGCGCCACTGCTGATGTCGGAGGACATGGAATTCCTGCTGGCGATGGTGCTGAGCGGCGCTTCGATCGGCCTGATGTACTCGCTGATCGCGCTCGGTTTCGTGCTGGTCTACAAGGCGACCGACGCCATCAACTTCGCGCAGGGCGAATTCGTCATGCTGGCCGGGCTGATCCTGGTCGCTGTGCTGGGCTTCGAGGGCGCGCCGCTGATCGCCGCCATCGTCGTGGTGCTGGCGGCGATGATCGGCTTCGGCTTCGGCCTGGAGCGCATCGTGCTGCGACCGTTGCTGGGCCGCCCGGTGGTGGCGGTGATCATGGCGACCATCGGGCTTGCCGCCATTATCCGCGGGCTGGGGCCGGTGATCTTCGGGAAGGAGGTTCGCTCCGTAGCGCTGCCGATCGGCGACGACCCGATCGTGCTCGGCCCGGCCAACCTGCCGCCCATCCAGGTGCTGGGCGCCGTGGTGGCCATCGCGTTCTTCCTGGGCTTCACCTGGTTCTTCAAGAAAAGCCGCATGGGCGTGGCCATGCGCGCGGTCGCCGACAGCCAGCAGGTGGCGCAGGCCATGGGCATCAACGTCGAGCGCTACTTCGCGCTGGCCTGGGCGATGGCCGGCGTCGTCTCGGCGCTGGGCGGCATCGTCTGGGGCGCCATGCTGGGCGTCGACGTCCAACTGGCCCTGGTCGGCCTAAAAGTGTTTCCGGTGGTGATCCTGGGCGGCCTCGATTCGGTCGGCGGCGCGCTGGTCGGCGGCCTCATTATCGGCATCGTCGAAAGTCTCGCCGCGGGCTATCTCGACCCCTATGTCGGCGGCGGCACCAAGGACTTCGCGCCCTACGTGCTGATGATCCTGATGCTGATGATAAGGCCCTACGGCATCTTCGGCCGCCGCCAGATCGAGCGCGTGTAGGTCATGTTCCATCGCGAGTCCGGAGTCTTCAAGACGACCTACGCCGCCGACATGGCGCTCTACCCGCTGCCAATCGCCAAGTGGACGGTGATCGCGCTGGCAGCGCTGTTCGTGCTGATCATTCCGCTCACCGTCCACGAATACTATCTCTCGATCCTGAACCTGATCTTCATCGCCATCGTCGGCGCGTTGGGGCTCAACATCCTGGTCGGCTACACCGGCCAGATCTCGATCGGCCACGGCGCCTTCATGTCGGTCGGCGCCTACACGGCGGCCAACCTCGCGGTGAGGCTCGGACTGCCGTTCTGGCTCACCCTGCCGGCCGGCGGGTTGATGGCGGCGCTGATCGGGGTGATCGTCGGCATGCCGAGCCTGCGCATCAAAGGCCTCTATCTCGCGATCGCCACCCTTGCCGGCCAGCTCATCATCGAATGGACCATCAACCATGTACCGGCGATCTCGGGCGGCGCGCAGGCGTCGATCGAAGTCGACCGGCCGAGCCTGTTCGGCTTCAGTTTCGCCACCCAGGGCCACCTCTATTTCTTCCTGCTGTTCTTCGCCGTGCTCGCGATCGTGGCGACGCTCAACCTGGTGCGCAGCCGCATCGGGCGGGCGTTCGTGGCGGTGCGCGACCAGGACATCGCGGCCGAGATCATCGGCATCAATATCTACCGCTACAAGCTCTTGGCCTTCGCCATTTCGTCCTTCTATGCCGGCGTCTGCGGCGTGCTCTACACCTACTATTTCGGCATCGCCAATTACGAGCAATTCCAGCTCGTCGTCTCGATCGACTACCTCGCCATGATCATTATCGGCGGGCTGGGCTCCGTTCTGGGCTCGATCCTGGGGGCGATCTTCGTCACATTGCTGCCCATTGCTATCCGTATCTTCATGGAGGATGTGGGGGCGCTGTTTTTCAGCTCGGCCGAGATGGCCAACGTCATCTCGGGCTTGCGGCTGGGCGTATTCGGCGGCCTGATCATCTTCTTTCTGATCGTCGAGCCCGAAGGGCTCAACCGTCTGTGGAGGAATATCCGGAGCTATTTCCGGGTTTGGCCCTTCTCCTATTAGAGCGGGGCGTGTTGCAAAGGGAGGAACCCATGACGAGGTTCGGCAAGAGTGTGCTGGGAATTGCGGCAACGACCGTGGTCCTGGCGGTCGGCGGGGCGCAAGCCTTCGCCCAGAGCAAGGAAGTCGTGTTCGGCTTACAGTGCGACCGTACCGGCCCGACGGCGCCGGTCGGCACCGTGCTGTGCCCGGGCTACCAGGACTACATCGCCCTGGTGAACAGCAAGGGCGGAGTCGAGGGCTACAAGATCAAGGTCCTCGAGATCGACAACGAGTACAAGGTGCCGCCGGCGATGGAAGCCCACGAGCGCTTCAAGAAGGAAGGCGCGGTGGTGGAATTCGTCTATGGCACGCCGCAGGCCGCCGCGCTGGGCAAGAAACTGGAGGAGGACAAGATCCTCGGCACAACTCCGGGTTTCGGCACGTCCGCTGCGGCCGACGGGAAGCGCTTCCCCTACATCTTTCCGATCGCCGCCAGCTACTGGTCGCAGGCCGGTGCGGCGGTGGAGTTCGTCAAGGAGAAGCTGGGTACCCTCAAGGGCAAGAAGATCGCCTATCTCTTCTACGACAATCCGGCGGGCAAGGAGCCACTGGCCGTTCTGGAAGAACTTGCCAAGTCCGAAGGCTTCGAGCTGCGCACCTTTGCCGTTCCGGCGCCCGGCCTGGAAATGGGCGCGCAGGTCCTCGACATCACCGGCCGCTTCAAGCCCGACTTCATCATTGCGCATCTGTTCGGGCGCTCGCCGTCGGTTTCCATCAAGGAGTTGAAGGGCAAGGGCTACCCGCTCAGCAAAGTGATCTCGCTTGTTTGGGGCAGCGCCGAGGCCGACATCATCGCTGCCGGCGGCATGGGTATAGCGGAAGGCTACAACACCCTCCAGTTCGCCGGCGTCGGCAAGGACTTCCCAGTCCTGAAGGAGATCGAGGCCATGTACAAGGCGCAGGGCAAGCCCGCGCCCAAGGAAATGGACTCGACCGTCTACTACAACCGCGGCGTCCTGAGCGCGGCGCTGCACGTCGAGGCGGTCCGCAACGCTATTAAAGCCAAGGGTGGTGCCGCGCCCACCGGCGAGGACGTAAAGAAAGGCATGGAATCGATCAAGGGCTTCACCTTGGGCGGCTTCGTTCCGCCGATGGAGCTCAGCCCGACCGACCATGAAGGCGGCGGCTGGGTGCAGATCTGGACCGTCAAGGGCGGCAAGCTCGTGAAGGTGAAGGACTGGTTCCAGGGCTATCGCCCGGTGATCCAGAAACAAGTTGCAGCCGACGCCTCGAAGTCCTGACGCGTGACGGGCGGGCGGCGAGCTTTTCGCCGCCCGAACCCCCACCGGAATGGCCATGCTGGCGATCAACAACATCGAGGTCGTCTACGACCGCGTCATCCTCGTCCTGAAGGGCGTGTCGATCGACGTCGGCGAGGGTTCGATCACGACCCTGCTGGGCGCCAACGGCGCCGGCAAGACGACGACGCTGAAAGCGATTTCCGGCGTCCTGAACAGCGAGCGCGGGGAGGTCACCAAGGGCACGATCCAGTTCGCTGAGCGGCGCATCGACGGCATGCCGGCCCACGAGGTCACCCGGCTCGGCATCGTCCAGGTGTTCGAAGGCCGCCGCGTCTTCGAGAACCTGACCGCAGAGGAGAATCTGGTCGCCGGCGGCCACGTCCAGAAGCACAGCGCCTCGGTGAAACAGGGGATCGAGCTGGTCTATTCGTACTTTCCCAAGCTCAAGGAGCGTCGACACCAGCTTTCGGGCTACCTGTCGGGCGGCGAGCAGCAGATGCTGTCAATCGGCCGGGCACTGATGAGCCAACCCCGCGTGGTGCTGCTCGACGAGCCCTCGCTCGGTCTGGCGCCCATGCTGGTCGAGGAGATCTTCGGCATCGTCGGCCGGCTGGTGAAGCAGGAGAAGCTCTCGGTCCTGCTGGTCGAGCAGAACGCCGCCATGGCGCTGGCCGTCGCCGATCACGGCTATGTCATGGAGAACGGCCGCATCGTGCTGGAAGGGCCGGCCGACAAATTGCGCGACAATTCCGACATCAAGGAATTCTACCTCGGCCTCAACGAGGGCGGGGCGCGCAAATCCTACCGCGACACCAAGCACTACAAGCGACGCAAGCGCTGGCTGTCTTAGTCGTTTGCAGCGGCTAACAATTTGCCTCACCCTGAGGAAGGCGCGCAGCGCCCGTCTCGAAGGGTCGGCAGCAGGCACCGTGCTTGGGTCCATGCTTCGAGACGCGGCCCTACGGGCCGCTCCTCAGCATGAGGTCGTGTTGTCGTGGGCCTGACGTCAGCAATTTCGCGCCTGCTCGCCCTTCCTCTCCTGGTCACCGCCCTGCCGGCGGCGGCGCAGACGCGGCTTGCCCAGCAATGTGCGGCGTTCGGCGAGACCCAGTATCGCAAGCTCAGCCCGTCGATCGATCGCGTGGCCGCGCTCGACTTCCCGCCGCCGGCGCTTGAACGCGTCGATGCCAAGCTTGGCTCGCAGACCATCACCGCGGCGCTGACCCTGCGCGGACGGCTGACCTACCGCAGCGGCGCGCCGTTCGAGACGCAGTTCGTCTGCCTGCTCGATGCGGCGCAACGGCCGGTGTTCTTCTACGCCTTGCCGGCGCTGGCGACGCGTGGCGCGCCGACACCGGTTACCAGGGGCGGCGCCCCGGCCCCTGTACCGCCGCTCCAGCCGCCGCCTACCGAGACGCCAACCCTTCCTCCGAGCTTCGCGCCGATCCTGCCGCTCGGGCCGCAGGCGGCGTTGGACACGCCCGCGCCGCCGCGCCAGCCGCTGCTGGCGGGCGCGGTGCGGCTGCGCGGTCTGGTGCGCGACTTGGGCGGCCGTCTGCAGTTCCTGCCCTGCGACGGCGCGCCGCTCGCGCTCGAGGATCGCACGCCCGAGCAGGAATTGACGCGGGCGCTGCGCGGCCTGACGGCCGGCCAGAACGGTCGTCCGATGTTCGTCGAGCTTTACGGCGGACGCGAGACCGGGCCGGGGTCGGGCATCGGCGCGCTCGAGCTGCGCCGGGCGGCGATCGAGACCGCCGGCTGTCGCGAACGGTTCGACCAGCGCGAATGGGTCGGCACCGGCGGTGGCGGCGGCGAGGCGTCGTGGCGCTTCGAGGTCACCTCGCGCGACATGATGCTGAGCCTTGGCGGCGGCCAGCCGGTGCAGCGCGTCGCCCATGGCGGGCCGCAGAAGCTCGGTGGCGCGGTGAGCTATGCGGCGGCCGACGATGCGGAGTTCACCGTCATGATCGACGAGCGGCGCTGCATCGATCCCCAGTCCGGCTCGATGTTCGCCTATGCCGTCGAGGTGAGAAGCGAGGGCCGGACATTCGCCGGCTGCGCCGTGCACAATCCGGCCATGCCGGCACCGTGATCGCAGGTAGGAGACCGACATGGACGATATCGAGCGGCTGCGGGACATGATCGGCTCGGCCAAGCGCATCGTCGCCTTCACCGGGGCCGGCATCTCGACGGAGTCGGGGATTCCCGACTTCCGCTCGCCCGGCGGCATCTGGACCCGCTACAAGCCGATCTACTTCGACGATTTCATGGCGTCGGACGAGATGCGGCGGGAATCGTGGCGGCGCAAGTTCGCGACCGACGAGACCATGCTCAAGGCCGAGCCCAATGCCGGCCACCGCGCGCTCGCCAAGCTGGTCGAGCAGGGGCGCATGAGCGCCATCATCACCCAGAATGTCGACGGCCTGCACCAGCGCTCCGGCGTGCCCGATTCCAAGGTGATCGAGTTGCATGGCAACGCGACCTATGCGAGCTGTCTCGACTGCGGCCATCGCCACGAGCTGGAGCCGATCAAGAAGGCGTTCCTCGGCGCCGGCAAGCTGCCGCTTTGCCTCAAATGCGACGGCATCGTGAAGACCGCCACCATCTCGTTCGGCCAGGCGATGCCGGAAATCCCGATGGCGCGCGCCCAGGACGAGACCCTGGGCTGCGACCTCTTCATGGTGCTGGGCAGTTCCCTGGTGGTCTATCCGGCAGCGGGTTTCCCGCGTATCGCCAAGCGCAAGGGGGCGAAGCTGGTCATTCTCAATCGCGATCCGACCGACCAGGACGACGAGGCGGACATGGTGATCCATGGCGAGATTGGCCCGACCATGAGCAGGGCTGTTGGCGTCAACTGACGCTCTTCGTTGCGGCTGGCGGAGGGACGCGGTTTAATCGGTCCGGTCAGGGAGGCCGACGATGATCATCAATCGCAGGGCCGCGCTGCTGGGCGGGCTGGGCGCGGCGCTGGGCGGCCTGCCGACGGCGGCGCAGCAGGACATCACGTTCTTCCGTATCGGCACCGGCGGCACCGCCGGCACCTATTTTCCGATCGGCGGCCTGATCGCCAACGCGATCTCCAACCCTCCCGGCTCGCGCACCTGCGCCGACGGCGGCTCGTGCGGCGTGCCCGGCCTGGTCGCCACCGCGGTCGCCTCCAACGGCTCGGTCAACAACGTCACCGCCATCGCCGCGGACTCCATGCAATCGGGCTTCGTCCAGTCGGACGTCGCCTATTGGGCTTACAACGGCACCGGCATCTATGACGGCCGGCCCAAGGTCGACGTGTTGCGCGCCATCGCCAACCTCTATCCCGAGAGCTTCCACCTGGCGGCGCGCAAGGGCTCGGGCATCAAGACGATCAAGGACCTCCAGGGCAAGCGCGTCTCGCTCGACGAGCCGGGCTCGGGAACGCTGGTCGATGCCCGCTTGATCCTGGCGGCCTACGGCATGACCGAGAAGGACATCAAGGCCGAATACCTGAAGCCGCAGCAGTCGGCCGACAAGCTCAGAGACGGCGCGCTCGACGCGCTGTTCAGCGTCGCCGGCTGGCCAGAGGGCGCGATCGCGGAACTGGCAGCAACGACCGGCATCGAGCTCGTGCCGATCGACGGCCCGCAAGCGGACAACCTGATCAAGCAGTTCAGCTTCTTCGCCGCCGACGAGATCCCGGAAGGGACCTACAAGAACGTCGCAGCCGTCAAGACGGTCAGCGTCAACGCCATCTGGGCGACCTCGAGCAAGCAGCCCGATCCGTTGATCTACGGCGTCACCGCCGCGCTGTGGAATCCGAACACCCGCAAGCTCCTCGATTCCGGCCACGGCAAGGGCCGCTCGATCAGGCTGGAATCGGCCGTGCGCGGCCTCGGTATCCCGCTGCACCCGGGGGCGGAGAAGTTCTACAAGGAGAAGGACCTCATCAAGTAGGCTGTGGAGTGACACATCTCGAATTCCTCTCCCGCTTGGGGGAGAGGCTAGGTGAGGGGGTGGCACGAGCGTCCGAAGCCCCCTCACCTAACCTCTCCCCAAGGGGGAGAGGAACCTGATTCGCGATGTGTGGACGAGAGGGGAGCGTTCATGCGGTTGAAGGATAAAGTCTGCGTCGTCACGGCGGCGGGGCAGGGGATCGGCGCGGCCACGGCACGCGCCTTTGCGCGCGAAGGCGCCACGGTCTGGGCGACCGACGTCGACGCCGCCAAGCTGCAGGGCCTGGCCGGCCAGACCGGCGTGCAGGCCCGCAAGCTCGACGTCCTCGACAAGGCAGCCATCGCCGCACTTGCCCGGGAGGCGGGCGCCGTCGACGTGCTGTTCAATTGTGCGGGCGTCGTCCATCACGGCACGGTGCTCGACGCCACCGACGAGCAATGGCAATTCGCCTTCGACCTCAATGTCAGAAGCATGTTGTGGACGATCCAGGCCTTCCTGCCCGGCATGCTGGCCAAAGGCGGCGGCTCGATCGTCAACATGTCGACGCCGTCGCTCGACGAGCGCATCTCCTCGCTGGGCGGCGGCGCCGACGCCCGGCAGTTCTTCCTGCAACGCCAGCCGACCGGCCGGTTCGGCTCGGCCGACGAGATCGCCAACCTCGCCGTGTATCTGGCCAGCGACGAGGCGGCCTTCACGACCGGCACGGTGAACGTGATCGACGGCGGCTGGAGCGTCTGACGATGGATATCACCGCGATCGCCGCCTTGGCGCCGGTTGTGCCGGTGCTGACAATCGAGCGGGCCGCTGACGCCGTGCCGTTGGCACGCGCTCTGGTGAAGGGCGGCCTGCCGGTTCTCGAGATCACGCTGCGGACGGGGGTGGCGCTGGAGGCCCTGAAGGCCATCGCCGCCGAGGTGCCGGACGCCGTGATAGGTGCAGGAACTGTGATGGAATCGGCCCAATTCGACCGCATTCTTCAAGCGGGCGCCCGTTTTGCCGTCAGTCCGGGGTGCACGCCCACACTTGTCACAGCGGCCCGGGCCGCAGGATTGCCATTCTTGCCCGCTATCCAGACGGTCTCGGAGGCGATGATCTTGTCCGAGCAGGGGTTCCGCTTGATGAAGTTCTTTCCGGCCGACGCGGCGGGCGGGCTGGCCTGGCTGAAGGCGGTCGCCGCCCCGCTGGCCGAACTGCGTTTTTGTCCGACCGGCGGCATCGGCGCCGACACCGCCCAGGCCTACCTGTCGCTCGCCAACGTGGCCTGCGTCGGTGGCTCCTGGGTGGCGCCGCGCGAGGCCGTGTTGGCCGGCGACTGGCCGAGGATCGAGCGGCTGGCCGCCGCAGCGTCCGAGTTCAAACGGCGCTAGCGTTGCAGCCGGAAAGGTGCTTCAAAGTGGTATTGGGAGTTCGACCTATTTTCATCAATAGACTGGCGATTGCGGTCGTGGCGCTCGCACTGGCTGGAAGCAGTGCCGCCCGGGCCGATTCGGTGCTGGTGCTGAACTCCGAAGAGGCCTCCTACAGCATTCTGAGCCGCAGCGGACGTGTCGAGCTGGCACGCCTGCCGGTCGGCCGCGAGCCGCATCACCTGATCGTCACGCCCGACGGCAAGGAGGTGCTGGTCGGCTCGACGGCGACCAACGAACTGCTCGTGCTCGACGCCAAGACCGGCGAGAAGCGCCGCATCCAGCGCGACATCATCGATCCCTACCAGCTGGGCTTCAGCCCGGACGGCAAGTGGTTCGTCACCGTCGCCTACCGGCTCGACCACGTCGACATCTACCATTCCGACGGCTTCAAGCTCGCCGGCCGCATCTTCATCGACGGACTGCCGAGCCACATGGCGTTCGACGCCGACTCCAAGACGGTGTTCGTGAGCTTGCAGCAGACCGGTCGGCTGGTCGCCTTCGACCTCGCGACCCAGACCATCAAGTGGAACGTCGAGGTCGGCAAGGCGCCGGCGGGCGTGCTCGTGCTGCCCGACAACAAGCGCGTGTTGGTGGCGCTGACCGGCGAGGATGGCCTGGTCGTCGTCGAGCCGAAGAACGGCACCATCATCGGCAACCTGCGCACTGGCAAGGCAGCGCACAATTTCTTTCCCAAGGGCGACGGGCGGCACTGGTTCCTGAGCAACCGGGTCGAAGGCACGGTGTCGCTGGTGGATACGCAGGATTTGAAGGTCGTCGGCACCATCAAGGTGCCGGGCGGTCCGGACTGCATGGATATCACGCCTGACGGCAAGGAACTCTGGGTGACGCAGCGCTTCCTGCGCCGCATCGCGGTGGTCGATCTCGAGCAGATGCGGATGGTCGCCTCGATCCCGGTCGGCAAGTCGCCGCACGGGCTGTTCATGCTCAAGTCCGGCAACCCAACGGCCGGGCCGCTTCGCGCCGCCTCGACGGCGGAAGACAAGAACTAAGCGGGGCGCCACCGGTGCGCGACCTCATCGACATCTGGGTGGGGGCTCAGAACTGGATCTTCGAGACCCTGGTCAGCCCGCTGCTGTTCCGGTTCGACCTGATGGAATGGTTCGAGCCGGCCTTCAATGCCGTCGAGATCGTCATGCTGGGGATCGTGCAGGTCGCCGTCATTGCGCTCGGCATGCGCTTCTTCGAAAAACGCTGGCCGCTCGAGAAGACCGACAACGACCGGCTGGTCGCCGTCGACCGCGTCTACACGGTGTTGAACAAGCTGGGTGTCATTCCGCTCCTGGTGTTCGTGGTGAGCTATCCCGTCACCCAGGAGATCGAGCATCTGATGCGCGCCTGGGGTCTTGCGCCGCCCCGCGTCGAACGGCTGGTGCCAGGGCTGCACGACAATGCGCTGGCCTCGTTCCTGGTCTATTTCGTGCTCTACGACTTCGCCGCCTACTGGCTGCACCGCGCCCAGCACAAGTTCGCCTGGTGGTGGGCGCTGCACAGCCTGCACCACAGCCAGCGCCAGGTGACGGTGTGGAGCGACGACCGCAACCACATCGTCGACAACCTGCTGATAACCCTGGCACTGGTCGTCTTCGCGCAGTTCGTCGGCGTCCAGCCGGACGATTACATCCTGATCCTGATGATCGGGCGTCTGATCGAAAGCTGGTCGCACGCCAATGTCGA
>WNFD01005398.1_pt1 | contig 19019 bp, 22 predicted proteins | sample 5400491 | NCBI WGS metagenome assembly WNFD01 (sample SAMN13153343, study PRJNA577476) | soil metagenome | isolation source: 120 cm saprolite under Douglas fir tree site 2 hole 2 replicate 2 | place: USA:California | collected 2015-04-18 | reverse complement strand
GGCTCGGCACCGACGTGCGCGTTACGTTGCGCGCGAAAGGGAAAGGCCAGATCCATGTGTCGTTCTACTCGAACGACGATCTCGCACGACTGCTCGAGCTGATCCTGGGCGCGCCATTCGACGGATGATTAAAGGGACCAGCGGCGTCACGATCGTCGTCCACGCGGACGGCGATCTCGAATCCAAACAGTACCGTTTCCCGCGCTGGGCGGTCATGGCGGGGAAGTGGGGGGCTGGCGCGGTTGCCGTGCTGGTCGTCCTGTTCTTCGCGTTGGCAGGACCGATCACGCGCAACGCGTTGCGTGTACCGGGACTCGAGCGCGAGGTCTCGCGACTGCGCGTCGAGAACAGTCGGGTACAGCAGCTCGCCTCCGCGTTGAACCGTGCCGAAGCGAACTACCAGGAGCTGCGCCAAATGCTCAGCGTCAAAGCTCCTCCGGTCTCCCGGAGCGGCGGGACGGTCGCTCGCAACACGGACTTCTCGACTTCCATGCGCGCCGTGCCAATTCGGGCGGCGCTGCCGGGGGTCCCCAACCGCTATGAAACCGGCCCGTCGACACCATCGCACTGGCCTCTCGATGTCCCAGGGTTTGTCACCCGCGGTCAGGTGCGGCCTGGCGTCGTCGACGAATCCCACCCCGGCATCGATATCGCCGTTCCTCTGGGGACTCCCGTACGGGCATCGGGGGGAGGCTCGGTGACGGCGGCGGGGTATGATGCCGACTACGGTCTGTTCGTCCTCTTGCGGCATCCGTCCGGGTATGAGACGATGTATGGTCACATGTCACGGCTGATTGCAGCCGAGGGCGACGAAGTTCAGGCAGGACAGGTGATCGGCTTGTCTGGAAACTCAGGGCGGTCCACAGCTCCGCACCTGCACTTTGAGGTTCGACGTGACGAAAAGGCCGTCGATCCGATGGGTCTAGTGAAGGAGGGACGCTGATGGCGGTGTTCTCAGAAAAAAACGCAACACCCGGCGGCGGGCGTGACGGCGTTCCCGGGCTATCGATCATCGGCGCGGGAATGCGTGTCGTCGGCGACATCTCGGCGGACGGCGTCGTGAAGATCGAGGGCTCTGTGAACGGGACGGTCCGCGCGGCGAAGCAGGTGTTGGTCGCACGGGGCGGGGAAGTGGAAGGTGATGTGGTGAGCCGTGAGGCCATCATCGGTGGCGAGGTGCGCGGAGCGATCTACGCCGAGGAGCGCGTGGAGCTACAGGCGACGAGCGTCGTTCACGGCGACGTGCATACCAAAAAACTCCTGATCCAGGAAGGGGGAGAGATCAACGGCGTGCTGCGGATGGGCGAGGACGCCGGCCAGCCGCCGCAGGTCTCGCAGCGTGGTGGCCAAGCCCTCGCTAGAGCATAGTTATCCACACGCGGCGCCCCGCTCCATGTGGATTCTCTAAGTTATTGCAATATATCTTGTTACTAAATCAGCCGATGTGGAAAGTCGTCCAACTGTCTTGATACTGTGGCTACGGTGTCTTAAGTGCGCCTAGACACTCTTGTCCGTTTTCTCGATGAATACCTCCGCGTCGCCGAGGAGGTCGCTGACGCCCCCGAGGCGCTGAACGGCTTGCAGGTCAGCAACACCGGGGACGTCAGCCGGCTCGCCGCGGCCGTAGACCTCTGCGAGGCCACGGTCCGCCAGGCGACGGAGCAGCACGCCGACTGTCTGCTTGTCCATCACGGAATGTTTTGGGGTGGCCTGCGGCCACTCGTCGGTCCCGCCTATCGCCGGCTTGCGGGTCTCATCAAAGGAAACATCGCGCTCTACGCCGCTCACCTTCCTCTTGACCGCCATCCCGACGTTGGCAACAACCGCGTGCTCGCGCGATTGCTCGACATCAAGGTGCGCGGCGATTTCGGATCGTATCACGGAGCACCCGCGGGAGTCTGGGGCGAGTACCACGGAACGCGCGAGGAACTGAGCTGGGCGCTAACGAAGGCCCTCGGTACCGCGCCGCGACTATTCCCATTCGGGCCGGAGCGCGTGCAACGGGTCGGGATCGTCACCGGCTCGGGAGGGTCGTTGATACCGCAGGCCGCCGCGGCGGGACTTGATACGTTCGTCACCGGCGAGGGTCAGCACTGGACGTTCTTCGATGCCGAAGAGCTCAGGATCAACGTTTTCTACGCGGGTCACTACGCAACAGAGACGGTCGGCGTGAAAGCGCTGGCGGAGCACGTTTCGAAGAAGTTCGATCTGCCCTGGGTGTTCCTGGATCATCCTACCGGGTTGTGAATCCGCGACGTGTGCTGGCCGTGCTGGCCATCGCCGAGCTGCTGGCGATGGCTCCCTGGTTCAGTGCGTCCACCGTCGCGCCCACCCTCGCGCGCGTCTGGCAGCTCTCACCCGTGACCACCGCATGGCTGACGATCTCCGTGCAGCTCGGCTTCGTCGTCGGCGCGCTCGTGAGCGCGATCCTCACCCTTGCCGATCGCCTGTCGGCACGGCGACTGGTCGCCGGATCGGCCGCGCTGGCGGCGATTGCGACGCTCGGCGTGGCCGCCTCCAGCGGCATCACGATGGGAATCGTTTGCCGCTTACTCACAGGCGCTGCACTCGCCGGAGTCTACCCACCCGGAATGAAGATCGCGGCCGGATGGTTTAAGGAAGGGCGCGGGCAGGCGATCGGCATTCTCGTCGGCGCCCTCACACTCGGCTCGGCCAGTCCGCATCTGGTGCGATGGGCCGTGTCGCCGGCGGCGTGGCGCGTTGTGCTCGTCGTGGCGGCGCTCAGCGCGCTCGCCGGAGGACTGCTGGTGCTCCTTGTTCCCAATGATGGCCCTTACGCCGCTCCATCGCCGCCGTTTTCGCTCGCCGCCGCTCCTCGGATTCTGAGAGACCGCGCAGTTGCACTCGCCAACCTCGGATACCTCGGTCACATGTGGGAGCTGTACGCGATGTGGACCTGGATGGCGGTGTTCATAACCGCCAGCGAACACTCGCGCCGCGGTGCTGACGCCGACGTCACGGGACTCGCGGCGCTCGTGACGTTCGCGGTCGTCGGCAGCGGGGCGATCGGATGCTGGCTCGGCGGAAAGTACGGCGATAGCTGGGGCCGCACTCTCGTGACCAGCGCCGCGATGGTCGTCTCTGGCATTTGTGCGAGCGTGGTTGGTCTTTTCTTTGGAGCGCCGCTCATGGCGCTGACCCCGTTGTTGCTCCTTTGGGGAATCAGTGTCGTGGCCGACTCGGCGCAGTTCTCCGCCGCCGTCAGCGAGCTCGCGCCCCGCGACTACGTCGGCACCGCTCTGACACTGCAGACCAGTCTCGGATTCCTGCTCACCTGCGCTACGATCTATTTGCTACCAAAGGTCGCCGCTGCGATCGGCTGGCGATGGAGCATGAGCGTGCTGGCGATCGGACCGGCGCTCGGCGTCTGGGCGATGCTAGCGCTGCGTCGCCGGCCTGAAGCGTTGCAGCTGGCGGGTGGCGCCCGCTAGGGAAGGATGAAGACGCCGACCTCGCCGTCGTAGTCGTCGACGCTGCGGGTCGTGCCGCCGGGCGCCATCCACGGCCCGCCGTCTCGGCGCACGTTGATCCGGTGCATGCCGGGCGGGATTCGGAATGTCGCCCACCAGGCGTCGCCGTTCCCAGGATTCCGGCTCAGCGGCACAGGACGCCAATCCGTGAAATCGCCGCTGATCTCGACGGCCGTCGCGCCGGGGGCGTAGAGCGTGAGACGGACATCGTCGTCTTGCCGTTCCTGAATCTCCAGTCGAGTATCGGTGGTGATCGAGCCATTCGATCCGCTGGCGTGCGGACTGGCCAGGAAAACGGGTGCGGGAGGTCGGCGGACGGATATGGTGCCCAGTCGCAGCGCCGCTGTCACGTAACGGCCAGCGATGCTGCCACTGACAGCGTCAGTCGGATACCGCCCCGCCGACACGACCAGTGCAGCCTGGCGTCCAAGGGTGAGGATCGCGCTGCCCTCCCCAGACACCCCGCGTCCGCCCCCACGGCTCCAGAGACGGGCTCCGACGATGCCCTCCAGTGCGATGCCGGCCCCCCGCCACCGGGCGGACGACCGGAGATCGGTGTATGCCGTCTCCCCGACAAACGAGCGATCCAGCGACACGAACAACGTTCTGTCGGCGCGCAGCAGCCACACGCCCATGGCGACAACTGTGACGCGTCGTGGTCCGCTCCCGAATGAGGACCGCCCCAGAGTAGCTCCGAACCAGCCGCCGCGGTCCCCGTCCATCAAGTGCAGGCGCGCTTCCGCTACGCCGTGGTTGAAGCTCGCAAAGTTCGCGTAATCGCTGGCGCCAGCGGCAACGCCGACTTCGCCACGCCAATGGCGCGCCAGCGGAGTGAACCAGGAGCCAGTGGCCGAGCCATCGAGACTGTGGTTCCCGCTTTCGAATCGCAGGTAGGTGCCCCGGGCGCTCAGAAAGCCGCGGCCTCGCGGATGCTCCCAACGCAGGGTCGGGGAAATAGACGCAGCGGCGGAGGCTAGAAATCCATCGTACTGGACCTCGGAGAAACCCGCCTCGACGTTGGCCGTGACTTGCGCGTATACAGTACCACTACTGGCCCCCGCCCCACACGCCAATGCGATGAGTGCGAGCGTCCTCACACAGATGTGACGCGACTACGGCCGGCGGGGGCGGGCGGGGTTGCCGGAGTAGCCGGGGCTGCCGGAGCTGACGTCGAGACCGCCAGCGTTGAGACGCACGGACGTGGCGGCGCCGGGTGGTGCGCCGAGCGCAATGTCGCGCTCTACGGCACGTCGGAATTCGACCAGATCAGCGTCGCGCGCCTTCGGTGCGAGCGCGAGGACGGCGGCTGCCGCGCTGTCGGCGGGCACGCCGCCCGCGACCAGGTCGGCGAGTACGGAAAGCGCCATGGTGAGCGGGGGACGGCGCACGTCGCGGAGATGAGCGAGGACCTGCGGCGTCGCGCCGGCGCGGAGCGCCGCAACGGCGGCTTCCAGCTCGGGTGCCGAAGCGCTCGTCCCAAGCGCCGATCGCGCCGTGCCGAGATCGAGGGCGAGCCTTCTGACGGCCGCCACAATCCGCGCCCCCGACGCGCCCTTGGTCGCGCCTTCCAACGCACGCTGAATGATTGGCTCTGCGGGAAGCCCGACGCCGTTGGCCGAATCCGCGACTGTCACGAGAAGCAGCGCGGCGAGAATCATGATCCTCTCCCTCCGACCGTAACCACAGAGCTCGGTGTTCCGAACTCGTCGTCTTTCGCCCTCGGTGCGCCGGGGTCGGCGCGCCATTCGACGCCGTTCACCAGAAAGGCGTAGCGATAGCGGCCTGGCGCGAGTCGCAGCGCCGTTGCCCAAATCCCGTGCGCCGTCTGCATGGGCGAGCGCGCGGGGTCCCAATCGTTGAAGTCTCCGACCAGCGACACGGAAGCAGCCTGCGGCGCGACCAACACGAATTGGAGCGTATCGACCCGACTCGTGGCGTTCCGTGCCCAGGGTCGTGCAATGAGGACTGCTCCCAGCGCGGCGGCGGCCGCAGCAGCCGCAGACCAGCGGGGCCAGACGCGCCGCCGTGGGGGCGAAGCCTGGGCGATCTCCCGCATCACACGCCCGTCCAACGCCGCGTCAATCGCCACGGGACGACGCAAGTGCTGAATTACGCGTTCGACGGTTTCATCTTCCCGTTCAAACATGCTCCGCCTCTCTGAGATATCTCTGCAGCTGCTCGCGGGCGCGCTTCACTCGCATTTTGAGCGCCGATACTCCGGCACCTGTCAGCTCGGAGATCTCGTCGTACTCGAGATCCTCGACGTGCTTGAGCAGAAACGCCTCGCGATACTCCGGTGCCAGCCGCGCCAGCGCCCGGTCGACTGCGTCGATCCAGTCCAGCCGGTCGGCCCGGTCGGCGTGCGCGGCTCCGTTCAAGGCCTGAGCGTCGTGCACGAACATCCGGCGGCGACGCGCGGCCCGCGCTCCCGTCGTGCGGCAGCGGTTCACCAGGATTCCGTACAGCCATGCGCCGAAGCGTGCGGGATCGTCGCAGCGCGCCAGCGAGCGATAGGCGCGCACGAAGCTGTCTTGCAGCGCTTCCTCCGCATCTTCATGATCGCCGATCATGTGGACGGCGTAACGCCCCAGGCGATCGCGATAGCGGGAAACCAGCGCGCCGTACGCCCTGGTGTCGCCGGCCCGGACCCGGCGCACCAGCTCTGCGTCGCTTGGTTCCACCTTGTCTATACCCATCGCGTAAGTCACCACGTCACAAGGGAAAGCGTGCGCGGCCCTGTGACGCCGCGCGAGACTACCCGGGTATTGAATACAACAGCGCCGTCTGCGCAACACCTTCGGGAGGTCTTTGACGATGCCTAGACTGAGCCTCGCCGTGCTTGCCGTCGCCACAATCGCCGTAGGTTGCTATCAGGACGACGCGCGGAATCTCGGTCCTGCTGGTCGCATGCCGACGACGAAGGTCCTCCTCACCGACGATCCCTTCCCGTTCGATTCGGTCCAGAGCGTGCAGGTCTACATCGTCAGTATCGCCGTTTCGACCCACCCGGACACCGGCACCTCGGCCGACAGCATGCACTGGGTAACGGTTGCGGCGCCGCATCGCCAAGTCGATCTGCTGACGCTGCAACAGGGCCTGACTGACTCGCTCGGCGCGGGACACGTGACGGCCGATCAGTACAAGGCGGTGCTCGTCACCATCAATGTCGACTCCTCGGCCGGCATACGCTTCAAGAACGGATCGCCGGCAGCCGTGCGCTGGAACGGCAGCGGGCAAGAGTCGTACGGCTCGTTTGTCGAAGCACCGATCAACGTTCCCGATACGGGCGCCGTCATCGTCATCGACTTCGATGTGGGGCGAAGCTTTGTCTACAACCAGCTGCGTGACGGAGCGTTCGATTTTTTCGCGGCGATCCGCGCCGTGAACAAGGGGGCGACGGGGAATATTGCGGGGACGGTGCGGCACGATACGAGCAGCGGTCCCGTGGGCCCGGTCGCTGACGCGACCGTCACCGCCTGGGGCGGTGGCCCGGGCAACTGGTACATCTTGTCGACCGGTAAGACCGATGCGAGTGGGCACTATCGCCTCGCGTACCTCTTGCCCGGCACCTATATCGTGGGCGTGGAGCCCCCGGCCGGGAGCAACTTCGGAGCTGCGCTCGATTCGAACGTCGCGGTGAACAAAGGTTTCGAAACCACTCATAACGTCACGCTATCGGCCTTCCGCGGCGACGTCTTCATCCAGGGCGCCAGCTCGATGCTCGTGAATCACACGAATCGCCTCGAAGCGATCGTCGTCAACGCGCAACATCAGCAGGACACGACCGCTTCGGTCGTCTGGCAGAACCTCGACACCGCCGTGCTCGGGCTTGTCGTGGATAGCGTGCGCGTGTCGCACGTGACATCTAAAGCAGTTGGAACGGGTCGTATCGTTGCCGCGAGCGGCGCACTGGCCGACACGCTCGTCATCCAGGTAGCCCCCGACAGTACGCCGTAAGCGCCCCCCCGAGTCACGGCGCGGCTATATTGCGCGCCGTGCCGCCGCCCGAGCTCCCTTCCCATCACCGCCCCGGCGGCGGCTTTCGCAATCCGTGGGTCGATCACGCCGTGCCGGGATACGGCAGTCTGCTCAAGTGGATGCTCGTGCATCGCACGACTCGACCGCGGCCCAAGGATCCCGATCCATCGGTGTTCGCGCGCGTCCCGCCCGACTTCGTCCCGCCGCGCGCTCCGCGGTCGCAACTGACGGTGACGTGGGTTGGACACGCGAGCCTGCTCATCCAACTGAACAGTCTCAACGTCCTCACCGACCCGATCTGGAGCGAGCGCGCTTCACCGGTACAATTCGCCGGGCCGCGGCGCTGGGTGGCACCGGGCATCGCGTTCGAAGACCTGCCGCCGCTGGACGTCGTCTTACAGTCGCACAACCACTACGACCACCTCGATGACGGGACCGTGCGGCGCCTGGCACGGACGCATCCGCGGGCCTCGTGGCTCGTACCGCTTGGGCTCTCGACCTTTGTTCGCGAGCGCGGAGTCGGTGTCGATCGGGTGCGGGAGTTGGATTGGTGGCAGGATCACACCACCGAATCGCTGCGGATCGCGGCCACACCGGCAATGCATTTCAGCAGCCGCGGGATCGGCGACCGGGGCGATACGCTCTGGTGCGGCTTCGCGATCATGGCCCCCAACGGTCGCCGCGTGTATTTCGCCGGTGATACGGGCTATCATCCCGACTTCGGAGCGATCGGCGCGCGGTACGGTCCCTTCGATGTCGCGCTGATGCCGATCGGAGCGTATGAGCCGCGCTGGTTCATGCGCTACCTCCACATGAATCCGGAAGAAGCCGTCGCAGCGTTCCGCGCGCTGAACGCGCACATGATGGTGCCGATTCACTGGGGGACTTTCAAGCTCACCGACGAGGCGATGGACGAACCGCCGACCCGCGCGCGCGCCGCGTGGAGGGCGGCCGGACTGCCGCCCGACGGGTATCGCCAGCTCGCCCATGGCGAGACTCTCACGCTGTAGCACAGGATATCGAACTATGCCCCGTTGGAAGTTGATCCCCCTGGTTGTGCTCGTCGCCGGATGCGCGGCACGTCGTCCGGCCCCTCCCTTGGCCGGGCCGTCATCGGCACCAGTGTTGGAGACGCCGGCTCGCGTGGCGCTCATCGCCGCCCCGGGCGATGCGGATTGGAAGGCGCTCGGCGACGAGGCGACCGCGCTCCTGTCGCAGTACCTGCGCATCAACACGACCAATCCGCCCGGGAACGAGATCGCGGCCGCGCGCTGGCTGGCGGAGGTCCTGCGGCGCGACGGCATCGAGGCACGGATTTTCGAGCCCGCACCGGGGAAGGCGAACCTGTACGCGCGGCTGAGGGGCGACGGCAGCGCGCGGCCGCTGATTCTCTTGAACCATATGGACGTGGTGTTGGCGTCGCCCGAGTACTGGACCGTCGATCCGTTCAGCGGCCTGATCAAAGACGGCTATGTGTGGGGCCGGGGCGCGCTCGACATGAAGGGTGAAGCGATCGCGCAGCTCATGACGATGCTGATCCTGAAGCGCGCCCATGTTCCGCTCAAGCGCGACATCATCTTCCTCGCGACTGCGGACGAGGAGATCGGCGCGGGAGTCGGCGCCGCCTGGATCGTCGATCATCAGGCCGATCTCGTGAAGGACGCCGAATTTCTGCTCAACGAAGGCGGGCTCACGCGGGCCGACGGCCGGGGCGGAATCGCGTTCTACGGCGTCGGCACCACCGAAAAGTCGCCGTTCTGGCTCGACGCAATCGCGCGCGGGACGGCCGGCCACGGCTCGCGCCCGACGCCCGACAATCCCGTCCACCGACTGATCCGCGCGCTCAACCGCATCGCCGAGTGGCGGACGCCGCTCATCGTGACGCCCGCCGCCGAGCGCTCGTTCGCGGATCTCGCGACGATCGAGCGCGATTCGACCTTGCGCCGCTGGTTGAGCGACATTCGGACCGCGCTCCGCGACTCGGCCGCGGTCCGCGTCATCACCGCCGATCTCACCTACAATGCGCTGCTGCGCAACACGAGCTCAATCACCGGATTGAAAGGGAGTGACAAGACCAACGTCATTCCCCCGATCGCGACCGCGGCGATCGACGTCAGACTCCTGCCGGGCCAGGATCCCACGGTGTTTCTCGCGGAGCTGACACGCGTGGTGGGAGACACGGCCGTGACGCTGCGGCCGCAGGGGCCGAACTGGCCGGCGACCGAGAGCCCGACGGAGACGGAGATGTACCGCGCGATTACTGCGGTCGCGCATGCGCATCACCCCAACGCGCTGGTCACGACGTTGATGCTGCCGGGCTTTACCGACAGCCATTACTTCCGGCGCATGGGCATCGCGAGCTATGGCTTGGGGCCATTCCCCCTCACCCAGGGCGAGTCCCGCGGCGTGCACGGAAACGACGAGCGCGTCGGCATCGACGCGCTGCGATTTGGCGTGCGGTTCTACTACGACGTCGTCGCGCGTGTCGCGGCGAAGTAACTATTTGAGTGGAACGACAAACCTCACGCTGATCTGCTCCGCGGTCTGTGGACTGACAGTGCAAGAGCAGTCGCGCCCGATGATTCGCTTGACACCGTTGACCTCGGCGTCGGCGATGCCGGCGACGTCGCGATAGGTGATCTCGAGCATCTGCCCATCGATGACACGATAGGTCACCGGTCGTCCGAGCAGCCGGTGATGCGGGTCGATCTTGGCGAGCCCGTCGGCGAGCTTGCGCTGCAGCTCGGTGATCGCTTCAGTCGCCGTCATCGGTCGCGCACCGCCGCCGCATTACGCCGCATCCCGCGATGGCCGGGACGGGTGAACGGCGTTCCATCGTAGCGACGCTGAAAGGCGTTTTCCTCCATCGTCGTGAGCTCCCGGACGTCGGGCCGTGCGACATCGGCGCGGGGCGCGAAGCCGGGATCGAGCGTCTCGCGCGCAAAACTCACATTCCACGGGCAGACGTCCTGACAGACGTCGCAGCCGAATAGCCAGTCGCCCACCTGCGCAGCTTGCGTGTCCGTGAATTCCCCGCGGTGTTCGATCGTGAGATATGAAATGCAGGCACGCGCGTCGAGATCGCGCGGTCCCACGAACGCCTGGGTGGGACAGGCGTCGAGGCAGCGTCGGCACGTCCCGCAGCGGTCTGCTTCGAACGGCAGGTCGGGCTCGAGGTCGGCGTCAGTCAGCACAACACCGATGAAAGTGAACGATCCGATCTCGGGATGGATCAGCATCATGTTTTTGCCGATCCAGCCCAGACCCGCGAGCTGCGCCAGTTCTCGTTCGGGCACGGGACCGGCGTCGACGTAGCAGCGCGTGGTGGAACCGGGCACGACCTGGCGGATTGCCGTCGCGAGCTGCTCGAGTCGCTCGCCGAGGACGTCGTGGTAGTCGGAGGACCAGGCGTACTGGGCGACTCGGCCCCGAGGACCCCGGGGCATGGCCCCGGGGTCGGTCGACCCGTGGAAGTAGTTGGTGAGGGTAACAACCGCGCTCCGTGCGCCCGGCATGATGAGCCGCGGATCTTTCCGCTTCTCAGCCTGCCGCTGCAAGTACGTCATCGTGCCGGCGTGACCGTCCGCGAGCCAGCGGTCCAGCTCGGCCGCATGCGGATTGCGATCGAGGCGGGCGATACCGGTCGCGGCAAAGCCCAGCTCGGTGGCGCGCCGTTTGATTTCGATCACAAGCCCATCGTCTCGCGCCGCCAGCGCGCGAAGTTCACGACGTCATCGACGGGCGGGACTGCCTGCTCGTCGCCATAGGCGGTGAACATGCGCCACTGCATGTAGTCGCGTGGCGGGATGGGGAGAAACGGCGGGCGCCGATACCAGTCGCGGGCGCGAAAACTCCACGTGAGGCGCACCAAGTCGATGGCGAGTTGCGGACGCACCAGCGCCCGCAGCGCCAAACGCAAATACAGTGCGGTCCAACTCGCGATACGCTGCATTCCTTCTGTATATTCCCGGCCTATGACGCTCGCAAGCAGCGTACAACCGCGCGCGCTTGGACTCGCCAGATATCGCGGCGAGTTTCCCATCTTCAGGGATAGCGTCTATCTCAACACCTGCTCGCTGGGAGCGCTGGGCGAGCGGTCTCGCCGCAAGGTAGCGGAATTCCTCGATCTGTGGCAGAGCCGCGGCGCGTCCGCGTGGTACGACGTGTGGTGGGAGGCGCTGGGCGATCTACGCGCGCGCTACGGCCGCATCATCAACGCCACGCCCGCCGACATCGCGCTGGCGCCGAGCATCTCGGTCGCGCTCAGCGCGATCGGGGAATCGCTCGACTACCGACGTCGACCCAGGGTCGTCATCACGTCGCTCGATTTCCCGACCGTCGCGTATCAGTGGCTCGCGAAAGTCCCCAGCGGCGTAGAGCTCGTCGTCGTCGAGAGTCCCGATCGCATCAGCGTGCCGGTCGAAGCGATCGCGCGGGCCGTGGATGACCGCACGGCGCTGGTCGTGACGTCGCACGTCTACTTTACGACCGGCGCGATCCAGGATATCAAGCGGGTCGCGGAGGTCGCGCACGCGCACGGAGCGCTCTGTCTCATCGATGCATACCAATCGGTTGGACAGATTCCGGTGGACGTGCAAGATGCCGGAATCGACGCCCTGGTTGCGGGCGGCCTCAAGTGGCTGCTCGGCGGACCAGGAATCGTGTTCCTGTACGTGCGGGACAGCGTGACGCGCCGGCTCGAGCCGCGGATTTCCGGGTGGTTTGGGCAGCGCGAGCAGTTCGCCTTCGATCCGCGCGCGTTGACACTCCACGACGACGCTCGACGCTTCGAGATGGGCACGCCGTCCCTCGCCGCCGTCTACGCGCAGCTGGGCGGCCTCGAGTACATCGAGGAGATCGGCGTTCCCCGGGTCCGCGAGGTGACGGCCGCCTTGACCGAAGATCTGATCACCACGGTGCGCGCCGCCGGATTCACGCCCAAGGTCGCCGCCGAGCCGGAGCGGCGGTCGGCGATTGTGATGATTCCCATGCCCGATCCGGCCGCTGCCGTGCGGCACCTGGCGGCGGGTGGCGTGATCGTCGATAGCCGCCCCGGGCACGTCCGGTTCTCGCCTTTCTTCTATAACGTGCAGGATGACCATGTCAGAGCAACCGAGCGCCTCGCCTCGCAGCCCGCTCACTGAGGACGAACAACTCCTCACCCCGCCGCAGGTCGTTCCGATCGAGCGGCGGGCTTCCTTCACGAGCACCGATCCCTGGCGCGTGCTGCGCATCATGGGAGAGTTCGTCGAAGGCTTCGATACGCTGTCCGACATTCGCAACGCGGTGACGATCTTCGGCTCGGCGCGCACGCTGGAGGGCGATCCCTACTACGCGGCGGCGCGCGAGACGTCGCGCATGCTCGCCAAAGAGGGCTTCGCGATCATCACGGGCGGCGGGCCGGGCATCATGGAGGCGGCCAATCGCGGTGCCCAGGAGGGCGGCGGGCTGTCGATCGGCTGCAACATCGAGCTGCCGTTCGAGCAGGGGACGAACAAGTTCGTCGAGCGCTCGATCAACTTTCGCTACTTCTTCGTCCGCAAGACGATGTTCGTGAAGTATTCGACGGCCTTCATCACGTTTCCCGGCGGATACGGCACGATGGACGAGCTGTTCGAGGCGCTGACCCTCGTGCAGACGGGGAAAGTGAAGCAGTTCCCGGTGGTCCTGTTCGGCCGTGACTACTGGCGCGGTCTCGCGGATTGGCTCAAGGAACGCGTCGCGGGCGAGGGCAAGATTTCGCCCGAAGACCTGAATCTCTTTTTGGTCACCGACGACCCGAAGGAAGCTCTCGGCTGGATCGTGGACGCGCGCGAGCGTCGTACCCGCGCGTACCGTGCGATGAGCAAGGCCGCGACTCGATGACGCAAAACGAATTCCTGCGCGGACAGCGGATCAATCCGAAGCCGGTCACCGGAAAGGAAACGGTCGCCGATCTCGTCGACAACGCGTTCCTGGCCTACAACGCCGGCCGCCTGGCCGAAGGATGCCGGCTGTTCGCCGAGCGCATGCTCGAAGACGACGTCACCGTGGGGATGAGCCTCACCGGCGCGATGACGCCTGCCGGACTTGGCATGTCCACCATGATCCCGCTGATTGAATCGGGGTTCGTGGACTGGATTGTGTCCACGGGTGCTAATCTCTACCACGACGCGCACTTTGGCCTCGGCATGGCGATGCATCGCGGCACGCCGTTCGCCGATGACGTCGTGCTGCGCGAAGAGGGCGTCGTGCGGATCTACGATATTTTCTTCGACTACGATGTGCTGCTGTCCACCGATCGCTTCGTGCGCGAAGTCTCGGCACGCGACGAATTCCAGCGGCCGATGAGCACCGCCGAGTATCACCACCTGCTCGGCGGCTACGTCCAGGAGCGCGAGAAGGCACTCGGTCTGTCGCGCAAATCGGTGCTCAGCGCCGCGCACGCCGCGGCGGTGCCGATCTACACATCCTCACCGGGCGACTCGTCCATCGGCATGAACGTCGCCGAGCAGGCGCTGTCGGGGAGCAAGCTGCGCTTTGACGTGAGCGCCGACGTGAACGAGACGTCGTCGATCGTTTTCTCGGCGAAGGTACACGGCGGGAAGAGCGGAGTGTTGATCATCGGGGGCGGGAGCCCCAAGAATTTCGTGCTCCAGACCGAGCCGCAGATTCAGGAGGTGCTCGGGATCAGCGAGAAGGGGCACGACTACTATCTCCAGGTCACAGACGCGCGTCCCGACACCGGCGGCTTATCCGGTGCGACGCCGGCGGAGGCCGTGAGTTGGGGAAAAGTGGATCCGGACAAACTGCCGGGGACGGTCGTCGCGTATCTCGACAACACCGTCGCCTTTCCAATTCTGGCGGCGTACGCGCTGGCCCGCCGCAAGCCCCGCAAGTTGAAGCGCCTGTACGACCGGCGCGGAGAGATGATGCGCGAGCTGACGGATTCGTATCTCGAGGCAAAAGCGGATCGGGACGCGCGCGCCGAGGCGGCAACTGGCGGCCGAGCGACCTGATAGCCTGAAGTCCGCTCACTCCACCAGCGCGTATGCGGTGTACGTCCTGGGTTTGCTGACGCTGGTCAATCTTCTCAACTACCTCGACCGCAACGTCGTCTACGCCGTCTTCGAGCCGATCAAACGCGATCTGGGGCTCTCCGACGCGCAGCTCGGCTGGCTCGGCTCGGCCTACATCATCGTGCTGTCGCTCGCGGCGTTGCCGCTCGGCGTCATCGGCGATCTGCGCTCGCGCCGCAGCGTGATCACGCTGGGCGTCACGGTCTGGAGCGCAGCGACCACCGCGGGCGGCATCGTCCGGCACTTCTGGCAGCTCTTCACCTGCCGGGCGCTCGTCGGATTCGGTGAGGCGGGCTACGCGCCGGCATCGCAGGCGATCATCGCGCAGTACTACAAAGGGCGGCGCCGGGCGTTTGCCATCGGGGTGTATTCGGTCGGCATGGCGTTCGGCGGCGTGCTCGGGATCTGGTTTGGCGGGGTCATCGCGGAGCGCTACGGCTGGCGCTGGGCATTCATTTGGATGGGCTTTCCCGGACTCGTGCTTGCCCTGCTCGCGTCGCGCTTGCGGGAGCTCGATCGTCGCCCACCGCCGCCGATCGTCGAAACGCTGCGCCAGTGGTGGCGGCACGGAAAGCATGGCGTGACGCAGTATGTCATGCCGCTGGCGATTTGTGCGGGGATTGGCGCGGCCCTCGCGGGGTTTCTTTCCTTGTTCGAGGGGATCCCTTCGCAATTCGGCACGGCGGTGTTCGGCGTCGGCACGAGCGTTGGAATCGTCTGGACGGTGTGGCGGCTCGTGCCGCTCGCCGTGCGGCGCACGACCGAGGCCGGGGCCGTCGCCGCGGGTGCATTCGACGACTTTCAGGACGCGGCCGTACTCGTGCTGCGTACGCCGACGCTGATCTGGATATTTTTGGGCGGCGCCATGGTCACGTTCGCGGTGAACGGGCTGATCGCGTGGGCCGCGGCATTCATGGAGCGGTTGCACGGGCTGTCGGTTGCGCGGGTGGGCGGGAAGTTTGGGGTGTGGGCGCTCACCGGTGGTGTGCTGGGTGCGCTCGTCGGGGGCCGCATGGCGGACAGATTGCAGCAGCGTTGGCGCGGTGGACGCGTGCTCACGTCGGGCACGGGCTTCGTACTGGGCGCGCCGGTGTGCGCCGCCCTGCTCCTGGTGCACGATCTCCGCTGGTTCGGGCCGCTCATCCTGGCGACATATTTCCTGTACACCTGGTACAACGGACCACTCGTCGCGGTCATTCTCGACGTCGTGCCGCCCGCCGTGCAGGCATCGGTGCTGGGTGCGTTCGTGCTGTTCTCGCATCTTGCCGGTGACGCGCTGGCGCCGCCGCTCATCGGCTATCTGTCCGACCGCACCGGCGACCTGCGCACGGCGATGCTGCTGCTGCCTGCCGTCGGGCTGCTGGGAGGACTGGTGATACTCATTGCGTTGAAGACGGTGGCGCGCGACATGCGGCGCGTGACCGCGCTCGACATCCATGTGTCCGGCCAAGGCTGAGGCGGGGTCGTGAAGATCGCCGTCATTTTCGATTCATTGCACCCCGAGTGGGAGGATGCCGCCTTCAAGCGCGAGGTCGAGGAGAAGGCAGAGGAAGCGGAGTACGACGTCGCGCGCGCGTTGCTGGCGGGCGGCCACGAGGTGCTCATGATCGGCATCGGCGACGACGTCGCGCCCCTGCTCGCGAAACTGGCGGACTTCCAGCCCAAGCTGGTGTTCAACGGCTGCGAGGGCTTCCGCAAGAACGCGCGCCATGAGTACGCCATTGCCGCCTTACTCGACATGTACGGCTATCGCTACACCGGCTCGTCCCCGACCGCGCTGCTCGTGGCCCGCAACAAATCCCTCACGAAGAAGATTCTCGCTTATCACGGAATCCGCGTGCCGGCGTTCGCGGAATTCCACGACGGGGACAAGCTGGTGCGGCCGTCCGAGCTGCGTTTTCCGCTCATTGTGAAGCCGCTGCTGGAGGACGCCTCAATCGGTATCGCACAAGCGTCGGTCGTGGAGGACGACCCGAGCCTGACCCAGCGCGTCGAGTTCATCCACACCAAGTACCACCAGGCCGCGATCGTCGAGGAGCTGGTGGACGGGCGCGAGGTCTATGTCGGATTGATCGGCAACGACAACCTGCAAGTGCTCCCGCTGACGGAGATGACGTTCGGCGAACCCGAGACGGCGGAGCATCGCATCGCTACGTATAAGGCCAAGTGGGATGAGGACTACCGGAAGAAGAAAAGGATCAAGAACGTCTTCGCCAAAGGGGTCTCGGAGGAGCTGACCCAGCGGATCGGCGAGATCTGCAGCACCGCATTTCACGCGCTGTGGCTGCAGGATTATGGTCGCGTCGACGTGCGACTGGCGCACGACAACGAGGTGTATGTGCTCGAAGTGAACCCCAACCCGTTCATCGCGGCCGAGCATGAAATGGCGGAAGCGGCCGAGAAGGCGGGGCTCAAGTACAACGCCTTCATTCAACGCATCGTGGACGAGGCGATGGCGCGGTGAGCCGGCGCGAAGTCCCCACCCCCGAGCTGCGCTGCCCCCGCTGCCATACCGAGCTGGAGCGGTTCTGGAGCTATTGTCCGAGCTGCAGCCGGCGGCTCGAGTGGCGCGACACGCAGCGCGAGACCAATGCGGAGTGCGCGTACTGCGGGTGGATGGTGTCGGACGCCTCGTCGTTCTGCCCGTGGTGCGGCCGCAACATCGAGGACGAGGACTCGAGCGACGAGCCGCTCAAGGCGCCGAAGGGATTCAAATTCCACGCCCGCTGCGATTGGGGCTGCGGCGGCGGCGTGATGTATCCGATGCGGTTCTGCCCCTGGTGCGGGCGCGCGCAGACATGGCGCTACGATCACTTGCAGAATGCCTGCCCGCACTGTGACCGCGGCGTGGACGACTGGATGGCGACGTGCCCGTGGTGCGGCGAAGACGCCACCGGGGGCGACCTCATCCCTCGGGCCCTGCGGCGCGCGCGGCGCCTGCTGATCGTCTCCCGCATCCGCGACTGGCACTACCGGGTCGCGCTGCGGCCCGGCCTCTCGGGTGTCGCGCCGCGCGCCCCGAAGGTGATCGAGCTCGACCGCCGCTATGTCACCGGCAAGCGCCGGCGCGACGAGATCTCGTGGAACATGCTCACCGGCCTGCTGCTGCACGAGCTCGGCCACTCATTCCTCTATCATCACTGGGCGTGGACGCGTACCGGCCGCTTCCGCCGCGCCTTCGGCGAGGTGCGCAAAGCCTACCGCGTGGCGGACGAGCACTGGGTGGACTTCGAACGGCGCCGCATTGCGACGACGCTTTGCGACGACGCTCACCGATTTTGTCAGCGCCTATGCGGCGACGCATCCGCAGGAGGATTTTGCCGAGACGTTCCGCTTCTACGTGGCGCGCCGCGGCCGGCTGCGGGAGCTGTTCGCGGAGTTTGGTCGGAAGCGGAAAGGTGTGAGGTTGTACGAGAAGTTTTTGGTGTTGCACGATTTCGTACGGAGCCTCAGGGGCTGGAAATAAGACGGCGAGGGAGCGCCGCCCCCTCGCCGCCCGCTCGCTGCCAGCTTTTAGCCCGCGAAACAGTACGCGCAGCCCTTCTCCTGCGACCGAGCGACCGCGAGCACGCCCGACGGCACAACCTGCACGCCGGGGATGAGGCCCGCGACCCACTCGGCTTTGACCGTGGCCGCATCCATGCCCATCTTCTGCGCGACCACGCCGCTGTAGATTGTGAGCGCCACGTTGCAGCAACCGACTTGGGTGCCGCTCGCAAGCAGTGCCTCGAGACCGGTCCCCGGCAGCGGCAGGGGCATCACCTTCGCAAAGATGTTACGCACCGCCGGCGCTTCGCCGTCCTTGATACTGAACACTTTTCTCGTTGTTGCCGTTGAGCCAGACGCGCGGCCAGACCACCGGCATGCCGCTATTCGGCTCGGGCGCGTCGAAGATCATCTTGTGCTTTCCGTTGATGCGATTGAGCCATGTCTCGAACGACGGGTCAGCTCCCGTGACTGGATCGTGGCGCGACGGCTGCGCCTCGAGTCGAAGCGGGGTCAGCCCTGCAACTCCAGCGGCCGCCGTGGCGGCAAGACGACCAAGAAACCCACGCCTGTACATGCGAGCCTCCTCAGTGGTGTGACCGTGTTGGATATGCGACATCGGGTGGTGGATCGCCGTTGGGCCAATCGTTTGCCTTGCCCCGGAAGTCCGGCCGGGGATGCGCGTTCACGTATGCCGCGACATCAAAGGCCTGGCTGTCGGTGAGCGTGCCGGGCGCGTCGAACGGCATGTTGCGACTGATGAACTCGGCGGCGGTACGAACGCGCGTCATACCGGCGCCGACATTATACGACTCCGGCCCCCACAATGGCGGCGCGCCCGCCGTCCCCTCGCCCGCCGCGCCATGACACTTGGCGCACGACGCCGCGAACACCCGCGCGCCGGCGGCGGTGTCGGCGTTGAAGGTCGCCCACTTCTGCAGTCGCGCGCTCGAGCCGCCGGGGGGGGGCGCCACCGTCACGCCGCGCGAGAGAAACGCGAAATAGG
>WNFD01000974.1_pt1 | contig 19023 bp, 20 predicted proteins | sample 5400491 | NCBI WGS metagenome assembly WNFD01 (sample SAMN13153343, study PRJNA577476) | soil metagenome | isolation source: 120 cm saprolite under Douglas fir tree site 2 hole 2 replicate 2 | place: USA:California | collected 2015-04-18 | reverse complement strand
CCCCATCCACGCCACAAACCCCCACCCCATCCGCACAGCCACCCCCCACCCCATCCGCACAGCCCGAAATATCTCCCATGGGGGATATTTCACCACTTACAACTTTGAGGGCCATCCTGCTGGGCGGGGCAGCCGCGCCCGCCGGCCTGGTGGCCGCTGCCCGCGCGGCGGGTGCCCGTGTCATAACCACCTACGGCATGACCGAGACCTGCGGGGGCTGCGTGTACGACGGTGTGCCGCTCGACGGCGTGTCGGCGCGGATCGGTGCCGACGGCCGGGTACAGATCGCCGGGCCTGTGCTGTTTTCCGGCTACCGCCTGGCGCCGGATCTCACCGCCGCGGCACTCGACGGCGGCTGGTTCATCTCTTCTGACCTGGGCGCATTCGATGGGTCAGGGCGGCTGGTGGTTCGCGGCCGGGCCGATGACGTGATCAATACCGGCGGGGAGAAGGTGGTGGCCGCCGAGGTCGCCGCCGCGGTCGAGAGCTGTGCGGGGGTCAGGGAAGTGGTGGTGGTAGGGCGGCCCGACCGGGAGTGGGGAGAGCGCGTCACGGCGGTGGTGGTGCCCGCCGACCCGCTCGCGCCGCCGGACCTGGGCCGGCTGCGGGCACATGTGCGGGAGAGCCTGCCCGGCTCCGCCGCGCCAAGAGAACTCGTGCTCGTGGATGCGATCCCGCTGCTGCCGAACGGCAAACCGGACCTCGCCATGCTCCGGCGGGAACAATCGTGCACGCGCAGCGTTACTACATAATGCCTGCGGATCCGCGCCCCGAGCGTCACAGGTCCCCGATACCGTAGGCGCCTATCAGGTGCTTATGAGACAGCGCATGCCGAATGCGCTTTGTTGGAGGGAGGTGTCTCATGCCGCAGACCGCCCTCGCCGCGTCGCCCGCGCAGGACGACGAGGCGACGATGACACGCGTGGACGAACTGATCCAGCACGGGCGCAGCCAGGGCCACCTGTCCCTTTCCGAGCTGCGCGCCGCATTCGAGCAGGCCGGCATCTCTCCCGCGGAGGGCCGTTCCATCCTGCGCGAGCTTGCCGAGGCAGGGGTCCGGCTTGGTAACGAGGTCCCGGGGGCCGGCGACACCGCGACCGCCAGCTCGGCATCCGACGCTGCCGCCTCGGCGGACAGCGCGATAGCGGACCTCATCGGGCTCGACGATGCCGGGGCCGCCGAGGCCGAGGCGTCCGCCCTCGCCGAGCCAGGAGGCCGGCCGGGTGCCGTGGACGCCGATCTCGATGACCAGACGCCCGCCATGGGCGACTCGGTGCACACCTACCTCAAGTCCATCGGGCGCACCAGCCTGCTCACCGCGGAGCAGGAGGTTGACCTGGCCAAGCGGATCGAGGCCGGGCTCTACGCCGAGCACAAGCTGGAGACGGTGCCCGATCTCGATCAGGGGCTGCGCGGCGACCTGGAAAGGGTCGCCGAGGACGGGCGCCGCGCCAAGTCGCACATGCTCGAGGCTAACCTGCGCCTTGTCGTCTCGGTGGCGAAGAAGTACAGCGACCGCGGGCTTTCCCTGCTCGACGTGGTGCAGGAGGGGAACCTCGGGCTGATCCGCGCGGTCGAGAAGTTCGACTACACGAAGGGTTACAAGTTCTCCACCTACGCGATGTGGTGGATCCGGCAGGCGATCCAGCGCGGTTTCGCCGACTCGGCCCGCACGATCCGGCTGCCGGTACACGTGCTCGAGATGCTGAGCAAGCTGAGCAGGGTAGAGCGCGACATGCACCAGCGGCTCGGCCGGGAGCCGACGCCAGAGGAACTGGCCGTAGAGCTTGACCGGACCCCGGACCAGATCGAGGAACTGCTGCGGACCAGCCGCCAGCCGATCAGCCTGGACTCAACCATCGGCGAGGATGGTGAGACCAGCATCGGGGACCTGATAGAGGACGTGGACGCCCCCGAGGCATCCGAGCTCGTGGACCGCCAGCTGATGGCGGACCAGCTGCGGCATGCCCTGGATGCCCTGACGCCGCGCGAGGCGACGATCATGGCTATGCGATTCGGCCTGCACGACGGCAACCCGCACACGCTCGACGAGATCGGCAAGGCGCTCGGACTGACCCGGGAGCGGATCCGGCAGCTGGAGAAGCAGTCGCTGTCCAAGCTGCGGCACCCGAGCCGCGCCCAGCCCCTCCTCGACTTCGCAAGCTGAGTCCGGTAGCGCCGGGGCAGGCGATGCTGCTCGCCGACCTTGAGTCAGCTTCGCCGCAGCCCGCGATACTAGCCCGGGGGGACGACGCTTCGCGCCCCCCGGACCCCCCGGGGCAGGCGATGATGCTCGTCCCTTCCGGCTACTGCGGGCAGACCCGTAATGCGGTTTGACGTGCTCATTTGTCGGCAACCAGCCGCGGGAGCGGCGGCGGCGGGTGTTGAATTCCTGCAGAGCCCGATGCCGTCGCGACCGCGGCGGGCGGGCGAGACCTGCCGGGAAATGAGGAGCATCGGGTGAGCAGCGACCCGGACGCGGAGCAGCGCGCCACGGCCAGCATGATCGAGCGCGAGCACCCGGGCTGGATGGTCATCTTCGGCCGCTACAGCCATAGGTACTGGGCCTACCCGCTGTTCCCCGTCCCGCCAGGCACCATCGTCGGCGCGGCCAGCCCAGGCGACCTTGTGTCCCGCATGCGCGAGGTCGAGATCGCCTCCGGCGGCCCTGACCTGTCACATCATTAGGGATCCATCGGCATATGGGAAGCGAGCGTGCGCGGTACTGGCGGCATGCGGGGGTGCCCGGGGTTGACCTGCTGCGCGCCCGGTTCGTGACGCACCGCTACAGCAGGCACGCGCACGAGACGTACACCCTCGGCCTGATCGAAGCCGGCGTCGAGGAGTTCGACTATGGCGGTAGCGTGCTGCGCGCGGGCCGCGGTGCGGTGGCCCTGCTCAACCCGGAGGTGGTGCACACGGGCCAGGCGGGGATACCGGAAGGATGGGCCTACCGCGTCATGTACCCGGCCGTGGACGTCGTGCAAAGCGTGGCCGCCGAGATCGGCATGCCCCGCGGCGTCCCGTATTTCCCCGAGACGGTGGTGCATGACGCGGCCAGCGCGCGGCTGCTGCGCGCGGCGCACGTCGCCGCCGAACACGGCGACCGGCTGGCCTCCTCCAGCCTGCTCCGCGCCGCCCTCGCGGGGCTGCTCCGCAGGCATGCCGCACCGCTTCTCGTGACGGCGCCATCACGCTCCCGTTCGGCCGGGCGCTCGCGCTTGGCTGCCGGGGCTGTAAGTGCCAGCCGCGAACTGTTGCATGAGCGGCTCACCGATCCGCCCAGCCTCGATGAGCTCGCTCAGTCCGCCGGGATGAGCCCGTTCGCGCTGCTGCGGGCATTCCGGGCGGAGACCGGGCTGCCGCCGCACGCCTACCTCAACCAGATCCGGGTGCGCCTGGCGATGACGCTGCTCGGCGGCGGCGTGACGCCCGCCGAGGTCGCCGCGCGGGCCGGCTTCGCCGACCAGGCGCACCTGACCCGGCATTTCAAGCGAGTCGTCGGCGTCCCGCCCGGCGCATATCAGAAGGAACGCAGGAACGTTCAAGACGGCGCGGCGTCAGGGACTTTAGCGTCAGGCGCATGGCGCACGACCACGCAGAGCCAGCCCCAGCCCGTGCCGCGGCGATCAGGGACGGCCTTGGCCTCGGGCTCGCCGTGGGTGTCTCCGGGCTGGCGTTCGGCGCCGCTGCCGTCACCTCGGGGCTGACCGTCGTCCAGGCGTGCGTGCTCAGCCTTGCCGCCTACACGGGTGCGTCGCAGTTCGCGCTGGCCGGAGCGCTTGCCGGGGGCGGCAGCCTGCTCGCGGGCACGGCGGGGGCGATCCTGCTCGGCGGCCGCAATGCGCTCTACGGGCTGCAGCTCGCGGGCCTCCTCCGGGCCCGCGGGGCACTCAGGCCGCTCGCCGCGCTCGGCATCACCGACGAGTCCACCGCCTTCGCTCTTGCCCAGGGCGACGCGGCAGCGGCCAGGGCCGGCTTCGGCGCGACGTTCGCCAGCCTCTACATCACGTGGAATCTCAGCACGCTCGCCGGGGCGCTTGGCGCGGGCAGGGTCGGCTCGCCCGCATCGTTCGGCCTGGATGTGGTGGGACCGGCCGCTTTCCTCGGCCTGCTGTGGCCCCGGCTGCGCTCAGGCCGGCCCGAGCGGGCCGTCGCGCTGCTCGGCGCCGCTGTCGCCGTCGGAGCGACCCCGGTAAGCCCGCCAGGAGCACCGGTGATCGTCGCGGCCTTCGCGGCACTGGCAGGACTGATGGTCCCGGCCTCGCGGACGGGGGCGCCGTGATGCCGGGCGCCTGGCGTGCGGTACTCGCCACAGCCGTCGGCTGCTACGCGCTGAAGCTAGCGGGCCTGACGGTCCCGGGATGGCTGCTCGGCAACCCGCGAGTCAGGCGGCTCGCCGAGCTGATCCCGGTGGCCCTGCTCGCCGCGCTCATCGCGGTCCAGGTAGCCACCGCGGGCCGGTCGGTCTCGGTGGATATCCCCCGGCTCGCCGGACTCGGCGCGGCGGTCGCTGCCCTGCTGCTGCGCGCCCCCTTCCTCGCGGTGATCATCGCCGCCGCCGGCACCGCCGCCGCCCTCCGCGCCCTCGGCGTGACCTGACCAGCGCGGGCCAAGCCCGGCTCGGCAGGGGCGCCGGTTCGCGCGAGATGCCTCGCCAGTGCTGTTCTAGCTACACCAGTGCGGCATCCACACCAATGGGTGGCAGCACCGGGGGTGGTCTAGACCGGTCTGGACCCGCTTGACGTGCGGGCTGGCGGAGCAGCCGTTTGGTGTGGATGCCTCGCCAGTGCTGTTCTAGCTACACCAGCGCGGCATCCACACCAATGGGTGGCAGCACCGCCACTTTATATACAGATTGCGCACCACGCATATATGCGTAAGGAGCAAAATTTGTATAGAGTGGGCGGCGTGAACGACAACGGAACTGAGGACCTGGGCCTGCGCGCACGCAAGAAGCTGGCCACGCGTGCGGCGCTGAGCCTGGCGGCCTTGCGCCTGGCACTCGAGCGAGGGCCGGAGAACGTGCGGGTGGACGACATCGCAGCCGCGGTTGGCGTCTCGCCACGCACTTACAACAACTACTTCTCCAGCAGGGAGGAGGCGATCTGCGCGGTCGTAGCCGAGCGGGGGCGGCGCGTCGGAGCGGTGCTCCAGGGCCGGCCGGCCGACGAGCCGCTGGCCGAGGCGATCATCCACGCGATGGTGCAGGAGTACGCCGGCGGAGCTGAGCCCGACAAGTGGGCGATCGGCATGATCACGTCCGCGCCTGGCCTGCGTGGCGAGTTCCTCAAGACGATCACCGCGATCGAGCGGCCGCTTGCGGAGGCGATCGCCGAGCGCACGGGGACGGACGCGGAACACGACTTGTTCCCGCTGGTCCTGGCAGGGGCCGTGGCAAGCGCCACCCGGGTGGCCACCGAATTCTGGCTGAGCCAGGACACGGCCGCGCCGTTCGCCGCCGTGCTGCGCGATGCGCTCACGCGGGTCTCCCCCGCCCAGGCGGCACGGTCCCAGGCGGTACGGTCCCAGGCGGCACAGTCCCAGGCGGCACGGTGAAAGAGCATCTCGAGACCGAGAGGAAGTACGAGGCCGACCCGGATTTCGCCGTGCCTGGCCTGGCCGACCTGGACGGCGTCGCCGCGGTGGCCGGCCCTGACGTCCAGCATCTCGCGGCGACCTACTTCGACACGGCTGACCTCCGGCTGGTGAACCATAAGATCACGCTTCGCCGCCGGACCGGCGGCGCGGACGCCGGATGGCACCTCAAGGTCCCCGGGCCGGAAGGGACAAGGCGTGAGCTGCACGAGCCGCTCGGGCCGGGCGGCGAACCCGTGCCGCCACCCCTCGCGGCGCTGGTAGCGGACGTTACCGGCGACATGCCGCTGCGGCCCGTCGCACGGCTGGAAACCGAGCGCACCGTGCGACGGCTGACGGATTCGTCCGGCAACGTCCTGGCCGAGGTGGCAGACGACCTCGTCACCGCGTGGCGGACGAGCGAGCAGGGCAGCGGGGCCTCGCCCGATACATGGCGCGAGGTCGAAGTCGAGCTCGTCTCTGGTTCGCCAGGCATACTCGACACTGTCGGCGCACGGCTCGTCGAATCCGGCGCACGCCCCTCCCGCTCCGCCTCCAAGCTCGCCCGGGTGCTCCAGCATCCATAGGCCCTATCGCGCGGCCACGCTGCGTGAGGCATTCATCCGCGAACTCTCTCATAGATACCTGAGAGCTTTCGCTGAGACGGCCCGGAGAGCCGGGCGTGACACTTCTGCGTGTGGGACCAACGGTAGAACGAGAGGACATCGGATGAACATCCGCCAGCGGGACGTCGAGTCGGCCGTAGGCGCGCGCCAGCGCGGCCGGACGCGGCTGCACGCGGCCACCGCCGCGGTAGGAGCCGCGAGCCTGCTCGGCGCGGCGGGAGTGGCTGCCACCCTCCCGGGATCGGCGCATGCGAACGCGGCGAAGACAGGCACTTCATCCAGTTCAGGCACTAGCTCGGGCAGCTCGAGCAGCACGGGCAGCACCGCAAGCGAGCCGAGCGGCAGCAGTTCGAGCTCGTCAGCGGCGCTCAGCTCGCCGAGCTCGACCCCCACGGCGAGTGCCTCGCCGACTCAGGCCACCTCGGGCGGCTCATGATGGCACTGACCGCGGTATCAGAGCCCGCACCGCCGCCGGCGTCCGCTGGCTGGATGGCGCTTGGCGCCAGGGTCCAGCTCGTGGTCACCGACCCCGGCGGGCTCGAGGAGGCCAGGTCCCTGCTCGAGGCCTATCTCGCGGCCGTAGACGTGGCATGCAGCCGGTTCCGCCCCGACTCCGAGCTTGTCGCCCTCGACCGGGCGGCAGGGAAGCCCGTCCGGGTCAGTCCCCTGCTGGCCGAGGCGATCGCTGTCGCGCTGCGCGCCGCGCGGCTGACCGACGGGGACGTCGATCCCACCGTGGGCGCGGCGATGGCGGCCGTCGGCTACGACCGCGACTTCCGGATGGTGCCACCGGACGGGCCGCCGCTTGCCATCGCGATCAGGTCCGTCCCCGGCTGGAGCGAGGTAGGGCTCGACGAGGAATCACGGCTGCTCACCATGCCCGCGGGGGCACGTCTTGACCTTGGCGCCACCGCAAAGGCGTGGGCGGCGGACAAGGCCGCCGCGCGGCTGGCCGCCGGGCTCGGCTGCGGTGTGCTCGTCAGCCTCGGCGGCGACATAGCGGTGGCCGGCCAGATCCCGCCGGGAGGCTGGCGGATCCGCGTGCAGGACGTGACGGGCAGCCCCGAGGATCCGCCGGCCGGCCCGTCCGTGGTGGTGGCGATCCGCGACGGCGGGCTTGCCACGTCGAGCATCACGGCGCGCCGCTGGCGACGCGGCGGTGACGTGCTCCACCACATCCTGGACCCGAGCACCGGGCTCCCTCCCGCACCCGTGTGGCGGACCGTCTCGGTCGCGGCGGCAACCTGCGCGGACGCGAACGCCGCGAGCACGGCGGCGATCATCCGCGGCGAGAAGGCGACCGGCTGGCTGGCCGATCTCAGGCTTCCCGCCCGCCTGGTCGATGTCGGCGGTTTCGTGTACACCGTGGCCGGCTGGCCAGCCGGGTCGCCCGGATGAGGGTGGCGGGCCGCACGCACACCACTCCCTTTTCCTATTCGCGTGCGGTTCGCCGCAGTTCCGCATGCCAGAAGATGCCTGCCATGGGATTGCGTATCAGCATATAGGGGTGCAAAAAAACCTGCGCTTTACCATCGCCGCGGTTGTCACCCTGATGGCACTGCTGTTCGGTACGGCCATCTCCGCGGGCGCCACGCCTAGCACGCCCGCTCATAGCCAGGCCAGCTCCGTGCCAATCCAGGCCCTCCCAGGATTCCAGCAGGGGACTGTCCCCGTGGACGGCGGGACCGTCCACTACGTCCGCGGCGGTTCAGGTCCGGCTCTTGTGCTCCTGCATGGCTGGCCGGAGACCTGGTGGGCGTGGCATAAAGTAATGCCCGGCCTCGCCACGGAACATACCGTGATCGCGCTCGACCTGCCGGGCCTGGGCAGCTCCAGCTTCCTGTCCGGCGGCTATGACGCGGCCAGCACCGCACGGCGGGTTCGTCAGGCCGTCCACGAGCTAGGCTTCGATAGGGTGGTGATCCTCGCCCATGACCTCGGCGTGCTGATCGCTTACGACTACGCACGCGACTTTCCCGCCGAGGTGACCCGGCTGGCTGTGCTCGACTCGTCGCTCAACGGGTTTGGCCTGGAGGACGTTTACGTCGTGAGCTTCCACTTCCTGCTGAATGAGTCCCCCGCGCCGATTCCCGAGCACATCATCAATAACCAGCTCGCCGTCCGTGCCTATCTCGGCTATATCTTCAATGTTGAGCATGTCCCCGGGGCCGTCGACCGCGCCGTCTATTACCGGGCCTACGCAGATCCCGCCCACCGCGAGGCGGGGTACGACTACTTTCGGGCGTACCCCCAGAACGCCGCGGACAACCTGGCGAACGCGGCGAAGCGGCTGACCATGCCGGTGCTCGCGATGGGCGGGGAATTCGGGTTCGGGACTGCCGTCGCCGAGTCGTTCCAGCAGGTGGCCAACGATGTTCATGAAGTCGTGGCTCCGGGCTCCGGGCACTTCATCCCCGAAGAGGCTCCCGGTTTCCTGGTCGATTGCGCGAGCCTGTTCTTCGGCGATTCCCAGGGCCAGACGCCACCGCCCGGTCTCGCTGGCTGTGCCCCCTAGCAGGATGGACCCACTGTAAGAGGTAAGGCGGGCCCGGCCGGGTCCGCTGGTGGCTGACCCGACGGTATAGCGGCGGCGCTGCCCGGTTCGTAACGCCATAGCTGCGGAAGCAGCCAGGAGGTCAGCGCCGCCGCGGCGATGCTGAGCAGGCCGCCCGACCAGGCCGCGAACCGCGTGCCGCCGAGCGCGGCGGCGGCGCCGGCCTCGGCGTCACCGAGCCTAGGGCCGCCCTGGATGCCGGCGTACACCAGGCTGTTGACACGCCCCTGCAGGCTGTCGGGGGTCGTGTTCTGCACGATCGTCATGCGGAACACCGCCGATATCACGTCGGCGGCACCTGCGAGCCCGAGCAGCGCCAGGGCAGCAGGCAGCCACCGGACCACGCCGAACGCCGCGACCGCCGCGCCCCAGAGCCCCACGCACATCACGACGGCGCGGCCGGGCCGCCGGACGCGGCCCGCGCGGCCGGTGAGCACCGATCCGGCCACGCCGCCGAGCGCGGGTGCCGCATTGAGGTAGCCGACGATGGCGGGACCGCCGTGATAGACGCCGGCGGCCATGGCCGGGAAGAGGGCACGCGGCAGCCCGAATACCATCGCGCCGAGGTCGATAACGAAAGCACCGGCGAGCGGCTGGCTGCGCCGCAGGTAGCGGATTCCGCCAAGCAGGGAGGAAAGCCCGGGGGAACGCCCGCCGCCCGTCGGCGGCAGCGAGGGCAGCAACGCCACGGCGGCAAGGGCCACGGCGAATGACGCGGTGTCCAGGCCATAGACCACCGCGAGGCCGGCATGGGCTATCAGCAGGCCGGCTCCGGCAGGCCCGATGACCATGGTCACCTGGGTAGCCGTGAACTGTAGCGACAGCGCGGCGGGCACATCCGCCGCCGGCACCAGCCTGCGCAGCGACGCGCGGCGCGCCGACCAGTCCACGCCGAGAAACGCGGCGGCTCCCGCGGTGGAGGCGAACACCGGCCATACCGCGGGACGCGTGAGCAGCGCGTTGACGGTGAGCCCGGCGCTGCCCGCGCCGAGCAGCAGCTGGGTGAGCAGCAGGACCCTGCGGCGGTCCCATGCGTCCACGAGGGGGCCGCCTGCCACCGCACCGAGCAGCAGCGGCGCAAGCTGCCCCAGGCTGACCAGCCCGACCATCGCAGTCGAGCCGGTCAGGCGGTAGGTCTGGTAAGCGACGGCCACCAGGGTCAGCTGGCTGCCCGCCTGGGAGACCAGCTGCCCGGCCCACAGCCTGCGGAAGTCGCGGTGACGGCGGAGCGGCGCGGTGTCAACGAAGACGCTGCCGAGGACGCTGAGCGGTCCGGCCGCCCGGTGGCGGCCGCGACCCTCGTGGCGACCCGGACTTCTGGGGCCAGTGGTCATCTCTGTGCATGTTATGAGGAAACTTACAAGAAACACGGGCTAAAGTCTGAGCCTGCGTTCAGAGGGAATTGATAGCCGCCGTAGAGGGCCTGCTGCGGTCAGCCCGCGATGCTCAGGTACATGAACGGGATTACCTCGAGCACCGCGCTCTGGTACGCGAGCCGTGCGACCGGCGTCGTCAGCCTGGTGCTGCTGTCCGGCGTGATGATCCTCGGCGTGCTCGTGAACCGGCAGGGCCGGCTGCCGGGCCTGCCCAGGTTCGCGGTCACCGGGCTGCTGCTCTCCGTCGTGTTCATCGCGCTGCATGTGGTGACCGCCCTCGCCGACTCCTTCGTGAGCATTCAGCTCGCCGCCGCTGTCATCCCGTTCGTGTCCGCCTACGAGCCCCTGTGGATGGGCCTCGGCGCGGTCTCCCTCGACCTGATGGCCGCGCTGATCGTGACCAGCCTGCTGCGGCGCCACCTGAGCCGCGGGATCTGGCGCGGCGTGCACTGGGTCGCGTACGCCTCCTGGCCGGTGGCCGTCGCGCACAGCATCGGCAGCAGCAGCGACCTGCAGTCGGGCCCGATGCTCGGCCTTACGGCCGGGTGCGCCGCCGCTGTCTGCGCCGCGGCGGCCTGGCGGCTTGCCCGGACGGCGCGGGACGCACCGCGCGCACGCCGCGTCGCCGGGCTGCTGGCGGCCACCCCCGCGCCTGGCGGCCCCGCCGGGCTCTCTCCCGCCGCACCTACTCGCGAAAGCTGATGACTAATGAGCGCGCAGAGCACGAACATTTATGCCGAACGGGAGGTCGCGCTGCCTCCGGCGACACGGTTTCCCCGGCTGCTGCCTGACGTCGGCGTCGTCCCGGTTGAGCTGGGCGACCACGTGGCCCGCCACGGCCCGGTGCCCTACCGCGGCGCTCCTCGGCTGCTGACGGAGGAGGTGCGGGCGTCCGGCCTGACCGGCCGCGGCGGCGCCGCGTTCCCCGTGCACCGCAAGCTGACCGCGGTCGCTGACGCGAGCCGGGCGGGCCGGACAGGCCGCGGCCTAGGCGCGAGCCGCGGGCCGGTGGTGGTTGGTAACGGTGCCGAGGGCGAGCCTGCGAGCAGCAAGGACAAGTCACTGCTCTGGCTCGCTCCGCACCTGGTGCTCGACGGGCTGCAGCTGGCTGCCGAGGCCGTCGGGGCGAGGACCGCCTACCTTTACCTGCACGCGGCGCCGAATGGCCGGCTGCGCGACAGGCTGCGCGGGGCGCTGGCGGACAGGGTACGGGCAGGCGTCGACCGGGTGCCGGTGGAAATCGCCGACGCGCCGCCGCGGTTCCTGGCCGGCCAGGAGTCGGCCCTGGTGAACCGGATCGGCGGCGGCCCCGCCATACCGGGTTACACGCCGCCCCGCGTCTTCGAGCGCGGCATCGGCGGCGCGCCAACCCTGGTGCAGAACGTCGAGACGCTCGCCCATCTCGCCCTGATCGCCCGCCACGGCGCCGCATGGTTCCGCGCCGTGGGCACCCATGACGAGCCGGGCAGCATGCTCTGCACCGTCCGCCAGACGGACGGGCGGACCGACGTCGTGGAGGCCGCCATCGGCACACCGCTGCCCGTGCTGCTCGGGCTGAGCGGCGCGCAGGCGGTGCTTGCCGGCGGGTATCACGGCGCCTGGGTTCCCGCCGCGCAGGCGCCGCGGCTTTCGCTGAGCAACGCCTCACTTCGCCCGTCGGGCTCGTTCCTCGGCGCGGGCGTCCTCGCCGCGCTGCCCGCGGACCGCTGCGGCCTCGCCGAGACGGCCAGGGTCGCCCGCTACCTGGCGGTCGAGTCGGCCGGGCAGTGCGGGCCCTGTCTGAATGGCCTGCCGCGCATCGCCACGGCCCTCGCCAGCCTCGCGGAACCGCGCGCGGCGGCGGCGCAGCTTGCCGATCTCGAGCGCTGGTCGTCGCTCGTCGTGCGCCGGGGCGCCTGCCAGCACCCGGACGGTACCGTCCGGTTCGTACGCAGCGCCCTGCACGTCTTCCGTGACGAGATCCGCCAGCACGAGCGGGGACGGTGCACTGGTACAACCAGCCGTCCCTTCCTGCCCACCGGAGCCGGGACAGCCAGTACTGACGAGGACTGGAGCTGACATGGGCTACCGGCTTGGAGTGAACCCCATCGCCTGTGTCGGCCACGGCGCGTGCGCGGAATTGCTGCCCGAGCACATCACTCTCGACGAGTGGGGCTACCCGATCCTCGCCGACCGGCCGGTCCCCGCCTGGCTCGAGCGCGATGCCCGCCGTGCCGTTACCGGCTGCCCCGCGCTCGCACTGCGACTGACCAGGGATAACACTGTACAGAGATAATGCGGAGTGACGATGACTAGCACAGAGAATCTAGATGCCGCCTTGGCCACACCTCATCGGGCAGAGAGCAGCCAGCTGGCGAAGGTCCGCGTGCTCGTCGTCGATGACGAGCCCAGCCTGGCCGAGCTCCTCGCCAGCGTCCTGCGTTACGAAGGCTGGGAGGTGCGCACCGCCGGCGACGGCTCCACCGCGGTGCGGACCGCCCGCGAGTTCCGGCCGGACGCCGTCGTGCTCGACATCATGCTGCCCGACTTCGACGGTCTCGAGGTGCTCCGCCGCATGCGCGCGGAGCTGCCGCAAGTGTGCGTGCTCTTCCTGACCGCGCGGGACGCCGTCGAGGACAGGATCGCTGGCATCACCGCGGGGGGCGACGACTACGTCACCAAGCCGTTCAGCCTTGAAGAGGTACTCGCCCGGCTGCGCGGCCTGCTGCGCCGGGCCGACCTGACCCGTGCCCGCAGCGAGAGCGAGCTTGCGGTCGACGACCTGACCATGGACGAGGATGCCCGCGAGGTCCGCAGGGGCGGCGAGCTTATCGACCTCACCGCTACCGAGTTCGAGCTGCTCAGGTATCTCATGCGCAACCCGCGCCGGGTGCTGTCCAAGGCGCAGATCCTGGACCGGGTCTGGAACTACGACTTCGGCGGCCAGGCCCATGTCGTCGAGCTGTACATCAGCTACCTGCGCAAGAAGGTCGACGCCGGCCGCCAGCCGCTGATCCACACGGTCCGCGGCGTCGGCTACGTGCTGAAGCCCCTGAACTGATGAGACGGGCGACCGCGGCGCGGCACTGGCTGGCCGGGCGGACCCTGCGCGGCAGGCTCATCGCCGGGCTCGTAGCGCTGCTCGCGATCGCGTGCGCAGGCGTGGGCGTCGCCACCTACGCGGCCCTGCATGCGTTTCTGCAGGGGCAGCTCGACAGCCAGCTGCGCACTGTGGGCGGGAGTTACGCCGCGTGCATTGAGCACAACGGCCCTCCCCCGCCGAATCCCTCCGGGCAGTCTGGCGGCGCGGAACCGCCCTGCAGCTACGGGCAGGCGACGGGAACGTTCGGCGGGCGGCTGAAAGCCGGCGTCTTCTTCCCGCCGCACATCGTCGGCGGGAAATGCAACCTATCCGCCGCCGACGAGGCCACGCTGGCCCGGCTGCCTGCCGACGGCCGGCCATACACGCTGGGCCTGAACTCCCTGCAAGGTGACTACCGGCTGGCGGCGTTCCGCGGCAGCGACGGCGACGTCCTCTTCACCGGCCTCCCGCTGAGCGATATGGAGACGACCCTCCACGAAGTCGAGCTCGTCGAGGTCGCCGTGTTCGCCGCGGCCCTGCTACTCGCCGGGCTCATCGGCACCGGGTGGGTGCGGCTCTCGCTGCGGCCGCTGCGGCGGGTCGCGGCCACCGCGAACAGGGTCACCGAGCTTCCGCTGGCCAGCGGCGCCGTCACGCTGCCCGAGCGGGTGCCGGACGCGGACCCGCGCACCGAGGTCGGGCAGGTCGGCGCGGCGTTCAACCGCATGCTCGGGCACGTCGAGAGCGCGCTTGGCCGCCGGGCGGCAAGCGAGGCGCGGCTGCGCAGGTTCGCCGCCGACGCGAGCCACGAACTGCGCACCCCGCTCGCCGCCATCCGCGGCTACGCCGAGTTCGCCAGGCGCCACCCAGGCCCCGTGCCCGAGGAGGTGGCGCACGCGCTGAGCCGGGTGGAGTCGGAGTCCGCACGGATGAGCGTGCTCGTCGACGACCTGCTGCTGCTCGCCAGGCTCGACTCGGGGCGCCCGCTCGCGGACGAGCCCGTCGACCTGACCCGGCTGGCCATCGATTCCGCGAGCGACGCCAGGGTGGCGAGCCCACGGCACCGGTGGCTGCTCGAACTGCCGGACGAGCCCGTCATGGTGCGCGGCGACGGTAGCCGGCTGCACCAGGTACTCGCCAACCTGCTGAGCAACGCGGGAAGGCATACCCCTCCAGGGACGACTGTCACGGTGACCTTGTCCGAACGTGAGGAGCCACACGAAGTCGAGCTGAGCGTGACCGACGACGGGCCCGGCATCCCGGCCGGGCTGCTGCCGGACCTGTTCGAACGGTTCGTCCGGGGTGACACGTCCAGGTCGCGTTCGGCCGGGAGCACCGGGCTCGGGCTCGCGATCGTGGATGCCGTGGTCACCGCGCATGGAGGAACGGCCAGCGTGCGCAGCCAGCCCGGCCGGACGCGTTTCGTCATCCGGCTGCCCCGCACCAGCTCATAGTGCCACCACGCTTCCGTTCGGCCTCATAGGTCCTTCAGAACTCCAGCTCAGTCCAGGTGACAGGTCGACATCGTCATCCCGGTACGCGACGAAGAGCGCGACCTCGCCCCTGGCATCCGGCGGCTCTGCGCGTACCTGCGCGAGCGGTTCCCGTTCACCGCGCGGGTCACCATTGCCGACAACGGCAGTTCCGACGGCACCTGGCAGGCCGCGATGGCCCTGCGCGAGGAGTTCGCCGAGGTTCGCGCCGTACGGCTCGAGCTGCCAGGACGGGGGCGGGCGCTGCGGGCCATCTGGTCGGTAAGCGACGCCGACGTGCTCGCCTACATGGATGTCGACTTGTCGACTGACCTGAACGCGCTGCTTCCGCTGGTGGCCCCGCTGCTGTCCCGCCACAGCGACCTCGCGATAGGCACCAGGCTCGCGCGCGGCGCCCGGGTGATCCGCGGCCCGCGCCGCGAGGTTATCTCACGCGGCTACAACCTGCTGCTCCGCGCGACCCTCGGGGCCGGCTTCTCCGACGCCCAGTGCGGGTTCAAGGCGATCCGCGGGGACAAGGCCAGGCTGCTGATCCCGCTGACGCGGGACACCGGCTGGTTCTTTGACACGGAACTGCTCATCCTGGCCGAGCGCGCCGGGCTGCGCATCCACGAGGTGCCCGTCGACTGGATCGATGACGCCGACTCGCGTGTCGACATCCTCGCCACCGCGCTCGCCGACATCCGCGGCATCGTGCGCCTCGGCAGCGGCCTGCTGCGCGGCCAGATCAAGGTTCCCGCGCTCGGTAGCCCGTCACCAGGTACGGGAAACGGTGCGGCCGGGACGGCCGGCGCGGGCGGGACCCGCGGCGCGGGCGGGACCCGCGAGCTTCCCTGGCAGCTCATCAGGTTCGTCGGCATCGGCGTGGCGAGCACGCTCGCCTACCTGCTGCTCTACCTGGGCCTGCGCGGCTTCATGGGCGCTCAGCCCGCGAACGCCGTCAGCCTGCTCGCCACCGCGGTGGCCAACACCGCCGCCAACCGGCGCGTCACGTTCGGGATCCGCGGGCGCGCGCACGCGGCGAGGCACCAGGTCCGCGGGCTGATCGCGTTCGGCGCCGGGCTGGCGCTCACCTCGGCGGCGCTCGCCGCGCTGCACGCCGGGGCGGGACGGCCGGGACGCGGCGCCGAGGTCACCGTGCTCATCATCGCCAACCTGCTCGCGACCGTGGTCAGGTTCGTCCTCTACCGGGGCTGGGTGTTCCGCGGCAGGCACGCGGCGCGGCCCGCGCCACACGAGTCCTCAATGCCGCCGACGGGATCCGCAGATGTCGCCATACCGTCCGTAAGCACCCAAATTCAGCCGAACGGGAGCGCCCGATGACAGCCATCACCACCGATCCTGCCTCCCTCCGCAGCGCCGAAAGGCGCACACGCGGGAGCCGGCTGACCCGGCTGCTGCGCGGTCCCGGCGGCGATCCAAGCTGGGTGCGGCCCGCTGTCCTCGCCCTGCTTGCCGTCACCGCCGCGCTCTACATGATCGGCCTGTCCGCTAACGGCTGGGCGAACGACTTCTACGCGGCGGCTGTGCAGGCGGGCGCCACGAGCTGGAAGGCGTTCTTCTTCGGCTCGTTCGATTCTTCCGGCTTCATCACGGTGGACAAGACGCCGGCCTTCCTATGGGTCATGGAGCTGTCCGCGCGGATATTCGGGCTGAACTACTGGAGCGTGCTCCTGCCGCAGGCGCTCGAGGGCGTGGCGGCCGTCGGCCTGCTCTATGCCACGGTGCGCCGCTGGTCAGGACCGGCCGCGGGCATCCTGGCCGGGGCGGTGATGGCGCTTACCCCGGTGGCCACGCTGATGTTCAGGTTCAACAATCCGGACTCGCTACTCGTGCTGCTCATGACCGCGGCCGCCTACGCGGTGACCAGGGCGATCGAGAACGGCCGTACGCGATGGCTCGTTCTCGCCGGGGCCCTGATCGGCTTCGGCTTCCTGACCAAGATGATGCAGGCGTTCCTCGTCATACCGGGATTCGCGCTGGCGTACCTGGTGGCCGGCCCCGCCGGGCTGGGCAGGCGCGTCTGGCAGCTGCTCGCGGCAGGCGCCGCGGTAGTCGCCGGGGCCGGCTGGTGGGTGGCGGCCGTCATGCTGACGCCCGCCGCTGACCGCCCGTATGTCGGAGGCTCGACCAGTAACAGCATCCTGCAGCTCGCGTTCGGCTACAACGGCTTCGGCAGGCTTACCGGCAATGAGACCGGCAGCGTCGGCGGAGGCGGCGGGGGCCAGGGCGGCCGGTGGGGCGTGACGGGGCTGACCCGGATGTTCGGATCCGAGGTGGGCGCACAGGTCAGCTGGCTGCTGCCCGCGGCACTGATCGCGCTCGCCGCGATTCTCGTGGTCACCTGGCGCGCGCCCCGGATCGACCGGCCGCGGGCCTCGGCGCTGCTGTGGGGCGGCTGGCTGCTTGTCACGGGCGTGACGTTCAGCCTCATGGCCGGCATCTTCCATCAGTACTACACCGTGGCGCTCACCCCCGCGATCGGCGCGCTCGTCGGCATCGGCGGGGTGGGCCTGTGGCAGATGCGCCGTCGCCTGGCTGCCCGGCTGACGCTCGCGGCGGGTCTGGCGGTCACTGTTATCTGGTCATACGTACTGCTCAACCGGGATCCGTCCTGGTACCCGTGGCTGCGCTGGCTGGTGGCCCTGACCGGGGCCGCCGGGGTGGCTGCCCTGCTCGCCGGGCCGCGGCTGGCCGCGACGGCATCGACCGCGCGCGGCCGGCTCGCCCTCGCGGCGATCCCGGTCCCGCTCCTGATCGTCGCCGGGCTGTCCGGGCCGGCCGCGTACAGCGCTGAAACGGCGGCAACGGCGCACAGCGGCGCGATCCCGACAGCGGGGCCCGCGGGAAGCTCGATGGGCGGATTCGGCGGCGGCGGCCCCGGTGGTGCAGGTGGTGCACGCGGCTTGGGCGGTCGCGGCACGGGCGGAACCGGAACCGGCGGAACCGGCACAGCCGGCGGTGGCTTCGGCGGCACGGGCGGGCAGCCCGGCGGCGCTGGGACCGGCGGCGCTGGCGCTGGCGGGCAAGCCGGCGGCACGGGCACGGGGACCGGCGGCACCGGGAGCCAGGGCGTCCCGCAGGGCGTAGCCGGCGTCCCCGGCGGGACCGGCGGCCGTTCCGCCAACGGCGGCGGGGTTCCCGGCGGCCTCGGCGGGTCTACCCAGGTGAGCAGCGCACTCACCACGCTGCTCAAGAACGGCGCGGCTGGCTACCGCTGGGCCGCGGCCACGGTCGGCGCGGAGAGCGCGGCACCCTACCAGCTGGCGAGCGGCGAGCCGATCATGGCGATCGGGGGATTCAACGGCACCGACCAGGCGCCCACGCTCGCCCAGTTCGAGAAGCTCGTCGCCGCCCACGAGATCCACTACTTCATCGGCTCGGGACGTGGCGGCTTCGGCGGCGGCTCGTCGGGCACATCCAGCCAGATCGCCGCGTGGGTGGCGTCGCACTTCACGTCGCAGACCGTCGGCGGCCAGACCATCTACGACCTCACCAAGTAGGCCTGACCGTCCGGCTGGCAGGCACTGCCAGGTGCGTCGGCGTGGCACTGCTGTAGCTATGACGACAGCGCTGCCACATCGACGCGCCTAGGCACGTCACCCGGTGGGATCACGGGCATCGCCGTCACATGCTGCCCGGTCGCGCGTCCCGGCGTGGACTCCTTACATAACAACCTTGAAGCCGAACGGGAGCGCGATGGCGGTAACCTCCAGGCCGCACGTCCATCCGTAGGCCGCCCTCCTGTGCTGCACCTTATATATCTTGACTGACATATAGCTGATGGGTTATGTTTCTGGGCGAGCGAAGAGTGAGGCAGGAGGTCATCACGTGAACGGACGACTCGAGCTCGGACAACTCGAACGGAGTAGCGGCCGATGGCAGCTGCGGTTCACCCGCAACCTCCCGCACCGGCCGGAGAAGGTATGGCGGGCACTCACGGAGGCACCGCATCTCGCTGTCTGGTTCCCGACCGGCATCGAGGGAGAGCGGGCGGCCGGCGCGAAGCTGCGGTTCGTGTTCCGCGGGGGCGAGGTCCCGGCGACGGACGGAGAAATGATCACCTACGATCCGCCCGCCGCGCTGGAATTCCGCTGGGGGGACGAGACGCTGCTGTTCAAGCTGAAGCCCGACGGCGAAGGTAGCATTCTGACGTTCGTCGTCGCGTTCGACGAGCTCGGCAAGGCCGCACGTGACGGCGCGGGATGGCACGCGTGCCTCGATTTCCTCAGCTACCGCCTCGATGGCGAGGACCCGCCGTGGACCTCGAGGGAGCGCTGGGAACACGTCCACGAGTCCTACATGGAGCGCTTCGGACCTGACGCTTCGACGATCG
>WNFD01002351.1_pt1 | contig 19024 bp, 18 predicted proteins | sample 5400491 | NCBI WGS metagenome assembly WNFD01 (sample SAMN13153343, study PRJNA577476) | soil metagenome | isolation source: 120 cm saprolite under Douglas fir tree site 2 hole 2 replicate 2 | place: USA:California | collected 2015-04-18 | reverse complement strand
GCGGAAGGCGATTGTCTTGCCATCCGCCGCCCGCGCCACGCTGTGCTCTTCGACAAGACCGCCGATGCGCAGTTGGCGCGCGACCGGCACCGGCTTGGTCTTGAGATCGGTCGGACTGTAAAAAAAGACAAGATTGTCGTTGAAGGCGCTGAGCACCAGGAAGGCAGCAGTGCTCAGCGCCGCCATGCCAGCAAGCACGGTGTAGAGGCGGCGCCGCTTGCGCGTCATGCCGCGCCGCCGCGCTGCAGCCGGCCCTGCTGCAGCGCCTCAAGCTCACGCTGCCGGCTGCGATAGGCGCGCAGACTGTGCCAGCCGAGCCCCGCGAGGACAACCGTCGCCACCCCATAGGCTGGCCAAACGAAGGCCGCATAACCGCCCATCGCCAGGAAATTCCACACCGACTGCATCAACCAAATATCATGGCGCCCATCCGGCGATGCCGCGTTGCGCTACATCAATGCGCTCCGGCGCGTCGCTCGCGGCGAGGCGCAGCGTACGAACGCGATGGGCGAGGATCGCGGTGCGGATGCGGATCAGCCATAGGACGAGGAACAGCGCTGTGAAGGCCAGCGCCATGACGAGCAGCGGCAACAGCATCGAGAAGGCGATGGTCGGCCCGCCGAGGCGGAAGACGCTCGCCGGCTGATGCAGCGTGTTCCACCAATCGACCGAGAATTTGATGATCGGCAGGTTGATGATGCCGACGAGAGCGAGAATGGCGCCGGCGCGGGCGCCACGCGTTCGGTCATCGAAGGCACCGATGAGCGCAAGATAGCCGAGATAGAGGAAGAAGAGGATGAGCACGGAGGTCAGCCGCGCGTCCCACACCCACCACGTGCCCCACATCGGCTCGCCCCATAGCGAACCCGTGACCAGGCAGATGAAGGTGAAGCCCGCCCCGAGCGGCGCCGCCTGCTGTGCCGCGAGATCGGCCAGCGGATGGCGCCAGATCAACGCGACGGCGCTCGCCACCGCCATCACGCCATAGATGAAGAGCGCCATCCAGGCCGATGGCACATGGACGAACATGATGCGGACGCTTTCGCCTTGCTGGTAATCGGGTGGCGCGACGAAGAGGGCGAGTCCGAGCCCCGCGGTGAGAAGGAGGGCGGCGAGGCGGCCCAGCCAGGGCACTAGAGCTGCGCTCGTTCGCATGAAGCGGGTCGGGTTGGCGAATCGATGCATGATTGCCCCGAGTATTAGCGCAATCCGCCGCGGAAGGGCAGGGTCATCGCGCTATTCGAGCGCCTGGCGCACCGAGGCAGCGGCCGCCAGCGGGGCGAGCGGCAATGCGGCGAGGGCAATCGCACCAAGAAGGAGAAGATGCGGGCGCGCACCCAATCCCGAGATCGCCCCTTCGACCGCCCCAGTGCCGAGAATGAGGACCGGAACATAGAGCGGCAGGACAAGCAGCGAGAGCAGCACACCGCCGCGTCTTGCCCCGATCGTCAGGGCAGCGCCGACCGCGCCGATCAGGCTGAGGCTCGGGGTACCGAGCGCCATACCGCCGATCAGGCTGACATAGCCGGCGGGGTGAATGCCGAGCAACAGCGCGAGGACCGGCGCTAAAACCGCGAGCGGCAGGCCGGTGACCAGCCAATGCGCCAGCACCTTGGCCAGGATGACGAACTCGAGGGAGAGCGGCGCCAGCGCCAGTCCCTCGAGGCTGCCGTCCTCGAAATCGGCGAGGAACAGCCGGTCGAGCGAAAGCAGGGCGGCAAGCAGCGCCACCACCCAGACAATTCCGGAGCCGATGCGCGACAGCAATTCCGGCTCCGGTCCGACGCCGAAGGGGAAGAGAATGACGGTGAGGACGAAGAAGCCGGCGACAAGCGCCGCGTCGCCGCCCTGGCGAAGCGCCAGGTGCAGGTCGCGCCGGACCACAGCGAGGAAGGCGTCGGCCCCGCCGGCAGGGGTTTCACGGACGGTCATGTCGCGGCTGTATCGGCCACCTTCAGCCCGCCTCAATTCGGTAAATGCAGCCGCGCGCGGAGACCGCCTTGCGGCGAGGTTTCGAGCGTCAAATCGCCGCCATGGCCGCGTGCGACGTCGCGCGCGATGGTGAGCCCGAGACCAACCCCGCCGGTGGCGATGTTGCGCGACGGGTCGAGCCGGAAGAACGGGCGAAATACCGCTTCGCGCTGCTCCGCCGGGATGCCGGGACCGTCGTCGTCGATCATGATGTCGACGCCGCCGCGGCCGGGCAGCGCGGTCAGCCAAACGTGGCTGCCGTGGCGGAAAGCATTGCTCACGAGGTTGCCGATGCAGCGCTTCATCGCGTTGGGGCGCAGCAGCAGGCTATAATCCGGCGGCGCCGTCAGCGAGATCGATCGTCCGTCGCGCCGCGCCATCGTGACGATCTCGTCGAGGAACGATTGCAGGTCGATCTCGATCGGCGTTTCCGAGCCCTCGCCGCGCGCGAAATCGAGATAGCCCTGGACCATCTTCTCCATATCGGCGACGTCCGATTTGAGCTCGTCGACGGCAATACCATCACCGACCAGCTCGAGCGCCAACTTCATGCGCGTCAACGGCGTGCGCAGATCGTGCGAGACGCCGGCCAGCATCTCTGTGCGCTGGCTGATCTGGCGCTGAATCCGATCCCGCATGATGATGAACGCGGCGGCAGCCTGACGGATCTCGATCGCTCCTTCGAGCTTGAAGTTGGCGACGTGACGACCCTTGCCGAAATTCTCTGCCGCATAGGCAAGACGGCGCAGGGCGCGCACCTGGTTGCGCATGAACATCGTGGCAACCGCGAACAGCACCATCGAGGAGCCCACCATCCACAGGACGAAGATGTACGTCGTCGAGCTGTAAAGCCGTTGCCGTGGCACGCCGACATCGAGCACCCCGTCGCTGAGTTGGACGGTCACCAGGATGCGATGCGAATCATTGACGGAGTCGATGCGGAAGGGACGCCGCACCCGCTCTCTCAGCGCCAGGCTCAGCGGACCTTCGCGACGCACGACGGAGGGCACCGCCGGCAGTACGGCGCCGGGCCGAAACGCGTAGTCGAGCTCAGTGAGATCGCCGGCCGCGCCAAAGAAACTCGATTGCCGCGCCGGATCGAGCAGGTCCATGGTTTCGGCCATCATGGCGATATCGCCGGCGACGCTGCCGGCGAGCCGACGTGCCACGGTGTCCCAGTGACGTTCGTAGAAGATCCAGGTCGAGATGACTTGCAGCAGGATGAGTGGTGTCACGATGATCAGCAGCGAGCGGCCGAATAGGCTGCGCGGCAGCGCGCGCTTGATCAGGCTGCGCTGCTGACGTCCGGAAATCGGCCGGTCCAAAGCCGATCCCGCCGTCAGCGAAGGCGCGGTCATCCGATCGTCAATCTCGCTCGAGGACATGCCGCCACTATAGCCGAGGACATGCCGTGGCGCATCTCGCGTGCTGACGCCGCGATTTGGCCATTTCCGGTTTGCAATTATTCGAAATCGGCGGCCGTGAAGGTCAATGTTTGCGACGTCACCGGCCAAGTCCGGACGAGTTGATAGCCTCCCGCCCCGCGGTCGAGCAGCAGATAGCTTGCGCCCGCCGGCAGCTCTTGACCAAAGACCGCGCTCAGCGCCGTTCCGCCTTCGGCGACCCAGACATAGGGGCTGCGGTCGGGCCGGGCCATCGCCTGTTGCGCGTCGCCGAGGCGGATTGCGACGGAAGCCGGTTCGCCCGCCGAGGCGGCACGATGCCTGCCATAGAGCAGCTGATAACGTACCAGCGCGAGGTTTGAGTAGCTGTTATTGGTCGGATCGATGAGATCCACCCGCGAGCCGGTTGGCAGCAGGCCGGCCATATCGCGGGCGACAGCGAGGAGATAGCCATCGCTCGGGTGCTCGACGTCGTTGCGGATCTGCCTCACCCCGAGAGCCGGCAGGACAAGGACGATAAGGATGCAGGCCGCGCTCACGCCCGTCGCCCATTTGACCGGCAGCCGCCAGTGGGGCAGCGACACTAGCACGGCCGCGAAAACGCCGATCATCCCGAGATGCGTGCTGTAGCGCCAGAAGGATGCCGCGTTCGCCGCTTCGTAGTCGCCGAAGATGCTGACATAGCTGAGGAACAGGAATGTGGTGTAGCCGAGAAAGAGCACGGCAACCGCTAGCGATAGCACGCGCGCGCGGAGGTGCAGCGCTGCCGGACGAATGAGGACGACGGCGCTAGCGACGAGAAGCGCAATCATCAACCCGAAGTGCCCGCCCTTGTTGGCTATGACCCGCCCGATGCTGCGGGTGATCTGCGGCAGGAGATCAAGGTTCCAGTCGGTCCACGCCATGACGCGAAATTGGCCGCCTGGCATTTCGGCGATGCTGTAATGCCGCCACAACAGGGCGGTCAATATCGGCACCGGAAATGCCAGGAGTCCCGACAGGGCGGCGCGATCGCGGAGCTTACCCTCCCGCAGGAGCACCAGGACGAAGCCCGCGACAAGTAGCGCAAAGAGCACGAGGTTCGCTTGCCGCAAACTGACCAGTACGGTGAGCGCGAACCCGCAGGCAAAGGCTAGCCGGAAGCGCTCGCCGCCCCGCGCGATTACCGCCTCCAGCCACCGCATCGCCATCAGCGCCGCGATCGCCAGTGTGCAGGCCGTCGCGCTATCGGCGTAGTTGGTAAATACTATCTTCGCGAGGAAACTCGGATTGAGCGGAATCGCGATCAGAAGCGCGCCGGCGGCGATGCCCCACTCGCGAAGTCTCGACCTCATCTTTGCGTCCGTCGCCCCGAAATGCTCGGCAATGAGCGCGCCGATCGACCACGCCGCCGCGATCAAGAGCATGAGATTGAACAGGATGCCGGCGATGTCGCTGAACTCGCCGGCGATGAGGCTTGCGGCGTAGGAGACCAATGGCAGGGCGTAGGGATAGCCCGGCCAGGCCGAATTGGGGTTGGGCTGTGCGGCGCTCGGGAAACGGTCGTGCGCGGCGAGGAAATGACCGTTCGGCAGCCAGTGTGTCAGCTCGTCCCATTGCGAGGCGCGCATGCCGGCGACGACGAGAATCAGCGGCATCGCGAGCAAAAGGATGCGGCCGGCACGGCGCCAGGCCGCGTCCTCGGCGAGCCTGTCGCGCCACAACAGGAGAATACCACCGAGAGCAGGAACAAGGAGCAGCCCCGCGACGACGCGAAACGACCAAGGCGTCAGCGTTCCGACCGCAACGAAGGCGGCGACGGCAACGCCCCAGCCCGACAGCAAGGCGGCATCGGGTCGATTGCTGCGCGCGACCGCGCGACCCAATCCGATCAGCAGGAGGACGATCGCTGCGAGCGCCGCTATCACGACGAACCGCCCCGGCTGCGGCAACAGCAGATCGAAATTTCTCATGCTCGTGCGCTGATCGATCTCAGCCCGAAGGGGTCGCCGGCGCCGGGACGCTGAGATAATGCAACCGCTTCATCTCATGGCGGCCGCGGCTGACGCTGTCGAGGATGACGCCGCAAGCAAAACTGAGGAAGGAGAGCAGCATCACGCCGGTTGCCAATACCGCGGTTGGCAATCGCGGCACCAGCCCGGTTTCCCAGTAGGTGACGAGCAGCGGATAGGCTAACGCTATCGCGGCGATCGCAGCAAGCGCCGACCACAGCGCGAAGAAGGCGAACGGTTTGACCTCTTTGGCGAGGTGGACGATCGTCCACAGGACATGGAACCCATCGCGCACCGTCCGCAGCTTACTCTTTGAACCTTCCGGGCGCTTGCCGAACGGGATCGGAATCTCGCGCACGGGCAGGCGCAAATCCACCGCATGCACGGTGAGCTCGGTCTCGATCTCGAACCCCTGGGTGATCGCCGGAAACGACTTGACGAAACGCCGCGAGAACGCGCGATAGCCGGAGAACATGTCTTTGAATTCGCTGCCGAAGAGCAGCCGGGCCATGCGGTTGAACAAGACGTTGCCGAGCCCGTGGCCGCGGCGATGCGCCGACGCGTCGCTGGGCAGCCGCGCGCCGACCACCATGTCGAGATTGGCGCCGACGACGCCCTCGATCAGCTCGTTGACCCGAGAGGCGTCATAGGTCGCGTCGCCGTCGCACATGACGTAAACATCGGCATCGATATCCGCGAACATGCGACGCACTACGTTGCCTTTTCCCTGACGCTCCTCGCGGCGCACGATCGCTCCAGCCGCGAGCGCGCGCTCGGCGGTGCGGTCTCGCGAGTTGTTGTCGTAGACATAGATCGTCGCGTCTGGCCGAGCACGGCGGAATTCCCGCACCGTTTCGCCGATCGTCGGCTCTTCGTGGTAACAAGGGAGCAGGATGGCTATTCTCATCAGGTCTTCAGTCGGGCACCGTCGCGACTCGTCTTCGACCCGGTTGGCGGCGCCCCTGCGGTTGACCGATCCGTCGCTCTGATGTCCTTTTAGACGTTCTCTCCACCCCTGACCAGGATATGCCGACGGCACATGCCCGCTGGCGCTGGCCTTCCCCGAGCTTTTGCCGAGCCAAGGATTTTGCTCGTCCACCTCATCAAATTCTCGCTCGTCGGCATCGTCGGCTTCATGATCGACAGCGGCGTCCTGATGCTCCTCGTGGCGGCCGGCCTCGACCCGTTCAGCGGACGCTTGTGCTCCTTTCTCGTGGCGGCAAGCAGCACCTGGTATTGCAACCGTCGCTTCACCTTCCGCGACCGCCGATCGACCGCGAGGACGCGACAATGGCTGAGCTTCCTCGCCGCCAATTCGCTCGGCGCCATCGTCAACTATGGCACCTTCGCCCTGCTGGTGCTGTTCCACTCCACCGTCGCGCGACATCCGGTGCTCGGCGTCGCGGCCGGCTCGATCATGGGCCTCGCCTGCAATTTCACGCTGTCGCGAACGGTGGTTTTTCGCGCGAACGAATCTACCCTGCCGCCGAGAGGCGCGAATCGGTAGAGACATCGTGCCGGGCGGATAGCGTTCTCAGTCGGGCCGGAAAACATAGCCGGTTCCTCGGACGGTCTGAATGTAGCGCGGAAATTTCGGGTCCGACTCGATCTTGCGCCGCAGCCGCGTCATCTGCACGTCGACCGTGCGCACGTTGCCGCTGAACTGCGCCTCCTCGGCGAGCGTTTCGCGCGAGACCGGCTCGCCCGGCCGCCGCACCAACGCCGCCAGAAGTCCGATCTCGGCTGCCGTAAGTCGCACCGGCTCATCATCGCGGTGGAGTTCGCTGCGATCGCGATCGAACCGAAAGACGCCGAAACGCACATAGCGATGCGCATCGGGCTCCGCGACCGGCACGCGCTGCAAGATATTGCGGATGCGCAATACGAGCTCGCGCGGCTCGAACGGTTTGGCGAGATAGTCGTCGGCTCCGCGCTCAAGTCCGGTGATGCGATCCTCGGCTTCGGCCATGGCGGTGAGCAGGAGGATCGGCGTGCGGCTGGTCTTTCGCAACGACCGCGTCAAATCGAAACCGTTCTCTCCGGGCATCATGACGTCGAGGACGACAAGGTCGAACTCCATGCTCGCCAGCTTGCCGCGCGCTTCGGCGGCATCGCCGGCGATCGTCACCCGGAACCCGCTGCCGGCCAGATAGCGGCGCAGCAATTCGCGAATCCGTGCGTCATCATCGACGACAAGGAGGTGCGGTTCATCGTGGTTCATGCTGGGTAATATACAGGGCGTCCACACCCCCGTCAGGATGCTAAGCGTCAAGGAGCGAGCGCAGCTTGCGCGCCAGCTGATCGCGCTTGTAAGGCTTGCTGATGAGGTGGACGCCCTCGTCAAGACGTCCGTGATGGACGATCGCATCCTGGGTATAGCCCGAGGTGAAGAGCACCTTGAGCCCGGGCTGCATGCGCACCGCGCATTCCACCATCTGCTTGCTGGTCATCGTGCCCGGCATCACGACATCGGTGAAAAGTAACGCCACCTTGTTGGCCTCGAGGGCGCGCAGCGCCTCATCTGGGCCCGCCGCTTCGATCACCGCGTAGCCCAAATCCGCCAGCATGCCGATGACCGTGGCCCGCACATCATGATCGTCTTCGACGACGAGGATGGTCTCATCACCGATCGGCGCCAGCCCGCGTAGCGCCTTTTCGGCGATCGGAACTGCATCGGTCCGTGCCCGCGGCAGGTAGACCTTCACGGTCGTGCCGTGATCGGGCTCGCTATAGATGATGACATGGCCGCCGGATTGCTTGACGAAGCCGAATACCTGGCTCAGTCCCAGGCCGGTGCCCTTGCCTTCAGGCTTAGTCGTGAAGAACGGCTCGAAGGCGCGTTCGACGATTTCGGGAGCCATCCCGCAGCCCGTATCGGTGACCGCCAACATCACGTACTGGCCAGCATTCACGTCAGGCCGGCCACGGACGTAATCGTCGTCGAGCACGGCATTGTCAGCCTCGAGACCAAGCTTGCCGCGTTCGCGCATCGCATCGCGCGCGTTGACGGCAAGATTGACCAGCGCGCTTTCGAGCTGCCCGGGATCGCAATAGGCAAACCACAAACCGCCGGCGGTTGCCGTTTCGATCTCGATTGCCTCGCCGAGAGTTCGCCGCAACAGGTCGGACAGTCGGGTCAGCAGCCGGCCGACATCGACCACTCGCGGCTCGAGCGGTTGGCGTCGGGAGAACGCCAGAAGCTGCGAAGTCAGCGCCGCTGCCCGGTCGGCGCCGCGTTGCGCGCCGGCAATGGCCCGACCCAACCGGGCGGCATCGCCGATCACCATTTCCGCCCGTTCGAGATTGGCCAAGATTACGGTCAGCAGATTATTGAGATCATGGGCGATGCCACCGGTCAGCTGACCGATCGCCTCCATCTTCTGTGCCTGCCGGAGCTCCATCTCAGCCCGCTTCCAGTCGGTGACGTCGAAGGAAACCGCCAGCGAGCGGAGGAACGTGCCGGTTTCGTCGCGCTCCGCCAGGGAGTTGGTCAGAATGTCGAAGACGGTACCGTCCTTGCGGACAAGCTGCAGCGCCATCTGGCGGGCATACCCCTTCGTCATCAACATCGGCAGACCGATCTCGATATTGTATTTGCGCGACGCCTCGGTCAGGAAACCCGAGGATTGCCGGCCGATGACCTCATGCCGCTCGTAGCCCATCTGCTCAAGCCAGAAATCGCTGACATTGATGATGCGGCCGTCGCGATCGATCGAATGCAGCATGACCGGCGTCTTGAGATATAGTATGCGATAGTCTTCCTGACTGCGCCGCGCCTCGCTCTCCGCCCGTTCGCGCGTCTGCATCTCGGCCTCAAGCCGCTCGGTCGTCTCGGTAAGCTCGCGTGCGCTCTCCTCCTGACGGCGAACGGTCCGCATGGTGAGCAGCGTCGTCGCCACAAGGCAAAGCGCCATCGCCAAGCTGAGGCGTCCATAGTTGAAGAGCTGGGCGTGCCACGGCGCGAATACGGCATCGAGGCTGATGCCATAGGACACGTAAACGGGATAGTTCTGCAGCTTCTTATAGCCGAAGAGCCGTTCGATTCCGTCGATGCCGCGGCCGGTGAAGGAGCCTTCGGCCGCCTCCTTGATGTGCGCCAGCATCGTCGCATCGGATGGCATGCGCCGTAGCTCCAGCGCGCCCGGGAGCGTCGATGCGAGAAAGACGCCGTCCTCGCGAAACATGGACACGACGCTATCCGGCGGGGCGATCGTACGCCAAAATTTGATGAAATACTCGGGATCGACCCCGACGACCAGCGCCCCATCGAAATGGGGCGTCGCGGTCTTTCTCAGCCGTGCCGTGATGAATTGCGGCGTGCCGGTAAACCTGCCGACGATCGGCGCACCGACGAACGTTCCTTTGTATCCTGCCAGCATCGCCTGCACGTAGTCGCGGTCACTGACTTCGGTTGGTCGAGTCGGGTATTCAGCGGTAACGACGAAATGCCCAGTTTCGTCAATCAGGCCCATCGTCGCGATCTGGTCGTAGTCATCGTCGATGACGTGGATCAGATCGTGGATTTCACGCTCCTGTTCACGAATTTGCGCCGAATTGAGGCCGCGGACCCGGTCCTCGAGCCGGTCCATCGCCAGCTCCTGGGTCTCGAAGACCTTGAGCGCGTGCTCATGCAGAATCTGGGCAATCCGGCGCGCCGTTTCGTCATTGCGCTCCAGATAGGTTTCGCGGTCCCGCCATGTCATGTAGGCGAACAGGGCCGTCGGCAACACGATACAGGCCGCGAGCATGATCCTGAGCAGACGGAACGCGCGACGAGACGCGGAAATCGGCAACGCCATTCTCTCCCCAGGGAAGACCCGCAACGCACGCATGCTCAATCTGGCGGCGCGCCAACCGGCATCGTCAGCGAAAAATAAGCCACCCGAAGCGAATGGCTAGCAATTTCTACGCAAGGTTGCTCGTCGTATCATGACGCTCGCCTCAGCGCCGCCGCGCCAGCGGGCCCGCGCGCTCGAATCGAGTCCGGTCGGCCGGACTGCCGATTATCCCGAGCATGACCTTGCGAAAGCCCTCGACCGCCTGAGCGCCCGCCTCGCGATAGGCCTTCGCGACCCGCGCCCGCTGGTTTTCGGAAAGCAGACGCTCGAGCTCGACCCCTTTCTCGGTCAGGCCAAGAAGCCGCTGACGACGATCGCGTTCGCCGGCGCGCTGGGTTATGAAACCCTGCTTGACCAGCTGGCTCAACACCCGGCTCAGGCTCTGTTTGGTAATCTTCAGGATAGCGAGCAGCTCGGTCACAGTCATTTCCGGATGCCGACCAACGAAATAAATGACACGATGATGAGCACGGCCAAAGCCATAGCTCGCCAGTATGGCGTCCGGCCCGCTCGTGAAGTCGCGATAGGCGTAGAACAGCAGCTCAATGCCCTGGCGCAGCTCCTCCTCGCGCAGAAAGAGCGGGTTGGCGGCTTGTTTTATGTCAGACATATTGACTGATTTTTGGTCGAATGTTACGAGACCCTGCTCCCCAAAGACACATTCGAATGCGCCTGGAAAACAGAAATATTTGAGGAAACCCACGATGTCCATCATTCCCTTCGACGACCGCGACGGAGTGATCTGGTTCGACGGCGCGCTGACGCCCTGGCGCGATGCGAAGATCCACGTCCTCAGCCATGCGCTGCACTACGCGAGCTGCGTTTTCGAGGGTGAGCGCGTCTATGGCGGCACGGTCTTCAAGCTGCGCGAGCACTCGCAGCGGCTGATCGACTCGGCAAAAATTCTCGGCTTCGACATCCCCTTCACGCTCGGACAGATCGAAGCAGCGACGAAAGAAACCGTTGCGGCGATGAAGATCGCCGACGGCTATGTTCGGCCGGTCGCTTGGCGCGGCGCCGAGCAGATGGGCGTCTCGGCGCAGCAGAGCAAGATTCACCTCGCCATCGCCTGCTGGCAGTGGCCCTCCTATTTTTCCCCCGAGGCGCGCCTCAAGGGCATTCGCATGAAATTTGCCAAATGGCAGCGGCCGGCGCCCAGCACTGCGCCGACACAATCAAAGGCGGCCGGACTCTACATGATCTGCACGCTATCGAAGCATGACGCCGAGGCGGAAGGCTACGAGGACGCGCTGATGCTCGATTGGCGTGGCCAGATCGCCGAGGCGACCGGCGCCAACGTCTTCCTTGCCATCGATGGCGAGTTGCATACGCCGATCCCCGACTGCTTCCTTGACGGCATCACGCGGCGGACCGTCATGGGCTTCGCGCGCAGCCGCCAGATCAAGGTCCATGAGCGCGCCATCATGCCGGACGAGCTCGGCCGCGCGCAGGAGGTGTTTCTCACCGGCACCGCCGCCGAGATCACACCGGTGCGCGAGATCGACAAATACCGCTTCTCCCCGGGCGTGGTAACCAAGGCGCTGATGGAAGATTTCGACAAGGCAGTCGGACGGGGATAGGCGTGTCCCGAGAGCGCATCGCTACTCCGCCAGCCACCTTTTCGCCGCTTCGACATCGCCTTCGCGCGACTCGACCCACTTGCCGCCCGATGGAGTCTCCTCGAGCTTCCAGAACGGCGCTTCGGTCTTGAGCCAATCGATCAGGAAGGCGCAGCTCGCGAGCGCCGCCTCGCGATGTGCTGACGCCGTCACGACGAGGACGATGCGATCGCCAGGCTCCAGTCGGCCGTAGCGGTGAATGATCAGCGAGGCATCGAGTTTCCACCGCCGGTGCGCCTCCGCCTCGATCCCGGCAAGCTTCTTCTCGGTCATGCCGGGATAATGCTCGAGCGTCATCGCACCGATACGCTCGCCGCCGGCCATGTCACGGACCAGCCCAACGAAGCTCGCAACACCGCCGATCCGATGATCGCCCGCAGTCACGCGCGCGATCTCGGCGCCGATATCGAAATCCTCGCGCTGGACACGGATCATCCTCTCAGCCTCCGGTCACCGGCGGAAACAATGCGACCTCGTCGCCCGTTACGAGCTTGTGGCTCGGCTTGACGTATTCGTGATTGACCGCGACACGGACCACGGAGAGATCGCGCAGCGCCTCGGCGAATCCCGGGCCGCGGGTTTGCAGCCAGCGCAGGAGCGAAGCGACATCGGCAACACCGGCAGGCAGATCGACGCGCTCCTCGGCAAGACCGATTTTGGCACGAAGCCAGGCGAAATAGAGAATTCTCATGTCGGCTATTTGGTCCGATCTCCGCGGCGCGTCAATCCAGCACCTCGCGGAAGGGCAGGAAATCGACCTCGCCGCCGACCTCCAGTCGGGTCAGCGCTTCGCCGAGAACGACGAGCCCGTCCGATTCCACCATCGAGGAGAGGATACCGGCACCGTCGCGCGGAAATTTATGGGCCACCCAGCCGCCGGCGCCATCGGCCTCGAGGCGGGCGCGGAGATATTCGCGCCGTTCGGGCTTCTTGCCGTACGCGAAGCCAGCGCGCACGCGATACGCCCGCGGCATGATGTCGGTTGCACCGGCGAGGCGAAGGAGCAGCGGGCGCGCCAGGGTAAGAAAGGTCACCATCACCGCGACCGGATTTCCCGGCAGTCCCATGAAGGGGACGCGGCCGATTTGGCCAAGCGCCACCGGCCGGCCTGGCTTGATGGCGAGACGCCAGAAATGCAGCGAGCCGAGCGCTTCGACTGCCGCTCTGACGTGATCTTCGTCGCCGGTCGACATGCCACCCGAGGTGATCACCAGGTCGTGCCCTGAAGCGGCGGCAGCGAGGGTGTCGCTGATCACCGCCGGGCGATCGGGTTGGATGCCGAGATCGGTCACGGCACAGCCGAGCCCTTTGAGCAGGGCCGCGAGCGTATGGCGGTTGGCATCGTAGATGCCGCCATCCGGCAGGCGCGCTCCCGGCTCGGCGAGCTCGTCGCCGGTGGAGAAAATGGCAACACGCAGACGACGGTAGACGACGAGGCTCGTAAGGCCGAGCGAGGCGGCAAGACCGAGTTCCTGTGCGCGCAATCGGCGTCCGGCGGGAATGACGACCGCACCCGCCTCGACGTCCTCCCCTTTGCGCCGCCGGTTGGCCCCCGGCTTTATCCCCGGCCGCAGACGCACATGCCTATCGGTCGCGACGCAATCCTCCTGCATCATCACCGTGTCGGAGCCGTCCGGCATTCTGGCGCCGGTGAAGATGCGGATCGCCTCGCCGCGTCGCGCCGCACGGTCGAGCGGGTGGCCGGCCGCGGCGCGCCCGCCGATCGGCAGGATCGTCTCACCATCGGCATGGAGATCGGCGTGGAAGACCGCGTAGCCGTCGACGGCAGAATTATCATGCGGCGGCACGGCGCGCGGCGCGATGATGTCTGCGGCAAGGAACCGGCCGAGCGCAACATCGAGCGGCGCCGTCTCGCTCTCCGGCAGCACCACGGTCTTGCGGCACAGAAGGTCCAGAGCCGCGGCGCCGCTCATCAATTGGCCGCCGAAGGCAAAGCAGTCATCGCTGAGCTGCGCCATCACCGGGCTCCCAGCCGGCAATGGGCAATGATGAAATCGGCGATCGCCGCGGTATCGTCGAGAGCGAGGAGCGGCACCGGAAGATCGGCAAGCGCATCGTCGCTCGCCACGGCGACGATGAATGGGTCACTGGTACAGAGCAGCGTCTTGTCGCGGCTGGAACGGTAGATCTCGAGCTTGGGATGCGGATGGCTCTTGAAGCCCTCGACGATGACGAGATCCGCCGGCGACATATGCGAGACAAGTTCGTCAAGGCCGGTCTCGGGGGCGCCGCGATGCTCGTGCATAAGCGCCCAGCGATTGGCCGAACTGACCATGACCTCGAGGGCGCCAGCCTGTCGGTGAATCCAGCTGTCTTTGCCCGCTTGGTCGACGTCGAAAGCGTGATGCGCGTGCTTCAGGGTCGACACAACGAGGCCGCGGCCAATCAACTCCGGCAGCAATCGCGCCAGCAGCGTCGTCTTGCCACTTCCACTCCACCCAGCGAGACCGAAGATCTTCATGTCGCTGCCGCAGCCACTGCAGTCGCCGCCATCCTGCGCGGACGGATCAGAGGACGCCACCTGGCTTCACCCGCTTGATGCCGCGCAGCCGGCGCAACCGGCGATTAGGTCGCTCGTCGGTCATGTGGGGCAGACCGGCGCGCAAATAGTCGTAGCCAGTCACTAGCGTGAGTAGAGCGGCGATCCACAGCAGGGCTTCACCAATGTTCTGCACCGGCAACATCGTCGGGCCGGCGTCACCGACGAGCAGGAACCCGATCGCCGTCATCTGAATGCCGGTCTTCCACTTGGCTAGGCGCGATACCGGCACGCGTACGCGCAGGCCGGCAAGGTATTCGCGCAGCCCTGAGACGAGGATCTCTCGGCTCAGAATGACGAGGGCAGGAAGAATCGCCGAGTGCGCGATGCGATCGCTCGCCGCCAGCATAAAAAGGGCGGCGCCAACGAGCAGCTTGTCAGCGATCGGGTCGAGGAACCGGCCGATTTCCGACTGCTGCTTCCAGCGGCGGGCGAAATGTCCGTCAAGATAGTCGGTCAGGCCGGCCGCAGCGAACAAGGCACAGGCGAGCCATTGCGAATAGCCGTCGGGCAGGTAGAACGTCGCGACCATCAGTGGGATGACCGCGATGCGCGACAGCGTCAGCAGGTTCGGTAGTTTGGTCAGCATACGTCCGGCTCCGCCCCACGCAGGGAACGCAAGGCGCTGGTCGCCATCTTAGCCGTCGATATGGAAATGCTCATAAACCTTTTTCGCCACACGCTTGGAGATGCCGTCGACGCGTTCGAGTTCGGCGAGGCCGGCGCGCGCCACGGTGCGCGCCGAGCCGAAATGGTGCAAGAGCGCCTTCTTGCGGTGAGCCCCGATCCCAGGGATATCGTCGAGCAAGGAATGCCCGATACTCTTGGTCCGCCTCGCGCGATGAGTGCCAACGGCGAAACGGTGGGCCTCATCGCGCAGACGCTGCAGGAAGTAGAGAATGGGATCGCGCGGGTCGAGGCTGAAGGGTGGCTTGCCCGGCACGAAGAAGCGCTCTCGGCCGGCATTGCGGTCAGGTCCTTTGGCGATCGCCGCAATCGCGACGTCGGTGATGCCGAGCTCGCCGAGGACTTCCATGGCGCTCGACAGCTGACCAGCGCCGCCGTCGACCAGTATGAGGTCGGGCCACGCCCCGCGCGCGCGTTCCGGGTCCTCCTTGAGGGCGCGCGCCAGCCGCCGCATCAGGACCTCGCGCATCATGCCGTAATCGTCACCGGGCGTGAGCGAACCGGATGGTGCCTGGCGCTCGCGTTCGTCCCCTTCCCTCAGCGCGGGGATCGGATGAGAGGGGGTCTGCAGCCGCTCTCCCTCGCCATCCCGACTCTCCGCATTGGGCTCCTCCTTCACCCCACTGGGAGAGGGGCCATCCGAGTCAGGGGGCGCATCCGCGCCCCTGATGTTGAACTTGCGGTAGGCGCTCTTCATCAAGCCGTCCGGTCCGGCGACGATCATCGCGCCGACCGCGTTGGTGCCTTGGATGTGGCTATTGTCGTAGACCTCGATACGACGGGGCGCCGCGTCGAGGCCGAAGGTTGCGGCGACACCTTCGAGCAGCTTGCGCTGCGATGCGCTTTCGGCGAGGCGTCGGCCGAGCGCCTCGCGCGCATTGTTGAGGGCATGGCCGATAAGACGGGCCTTTTCGCCGCGCTGGGGCACGAGCAGCGTCACCTTGCGCTCGGCCCGGATGGTCAGCGCTTCGGCAATGAGGTCGGCCTCGGCCAGGGCATGGCTCAGCAGGATCAACGGCGGGGGCGGCTTATTGTCGTAGAACTGTCCGACGAACGAGGCGAGCACCTCCTCGACGGGTAGCTGCCGATCGTGGCTGGGAAAATAGGCCCGGTTGCCCCAATTCTGCCCGCCGCGGAAAAAGAAGACCTGGATCGAGGTCTGGCCGCCCGCCTGATGAGCCGCCACGACATCGGCGTCTGCGACGCTCTGCACGTTGATGTCCTGTTGGCCCTGGACATGGGTAAGGGCGCGGATGCGGTCGCGAATGAGCGCGGCGGCCTCGAAATCGAGTGCCTCGGAAGCCGCCTGCATGTCTTCCGCCAGGGCGGACTGTACATCTTGTCCGCGTCCGCGCAGGAAGTCGCGCGCCTCGGCGACGAAGCGAACATAGTTTTCCTTGTCGATGCGACCAACACAGGGCGCGCTACAGCGCTTGATCTGGTAGAGCAGGCAGGGTCGCGTGCGGCTGGTGAACATACTGTCGCTGCACGAACGCAGAAGAAAGGCTCGCTGTAGCGCGATTAGCGTGCGATTGACGGCACCGGCAGAGGCGAAGGGGCCGAAATATTCACTCGTCTTGTCCTGCGGGCCGCGATGCTTCGACAATTGTGGGAAATCGTGCCCGGCGTTTATCGCGATGAACGGGAAAGACTTGTCGTCGCGCAACAAGACGTTGAATCGCGGCATCAGGCGCTTGATGAGATTGCTCTCGAGCAGCAGCGCCTCGACTTCCGTATGGGTGACGACAACTTCCATCGCAGCTGTTTCAGCGACCATGCGGCGCAGCCGATTGGAAAGATCGGCGGCGTGGATGTAGTTGACGACGCGGTTCTTGAGATTGCGCGCCTTGCCAACGTAGAGCGCGTCGCCCCGGGCATCGAGCATGCGGTAAACCCCCGGCCGCGGCGGCAGGTTCTTCACCACCGCGCGGATCGTCGCTATGCCGCGAGCGAGCCGCCCGCCGGATTCGGGCGCGCCGGCCGCTCGGTTCGGCGGCGGGGAAGCTGTTTCGCCATCCGCGATACTGTCGTCGCTGTCAGCCATCGGTAACACGATTTGAGCAGAAAACCCGGCGCGTCAAGGTCTCCGGTGGAGCGATCCCTGCGGCGTTCCCGCAGCACCGCCGCCGGCCGAGATTCGCCCCGAAGGGATATCCACGGAAGCTGTGGAAAACTCTGTAGACAAGGTTGCGCGGTGCGGGGCTCGACGCGCTGCAACCCTAGACTTATTCCTCTTTGCCCAAAAAAGCGGCATTTCTCCTAAATGGCTGATATGAATTGCTTTTTTATGTGTCAAGTGTAAACTGCTGGTAAATTAACTGTCATACGGGATTAATTCGGCCTCTAGCATTGGGCATTTCGCGTGCCGTTCTGCCCCCTGTGAACAACTGAGCTCCCCCAAGTCGCTTCGGCTGGACATGGATTTGTCCGGCAAATCCGCTGCTTAGCCTCGGGCTTGGAGAGCTTACATTGCCGATCCGATGCCAACCGATTCATCGCTGAAGCGCTCATTCGTCGGGCGGCGGGCGCGCCGCCTCCTGCGCCCAACCGAGATGCTGCCCGCCATCGAGCGCGATCATCTGCCCGGTCAATGCCGGTGCCGCAAGGATGAAACGGACGGCGGCGGCGATCTCCTCGAGGCTGCTGCCGCGCCTCAATGGCAGGGAGGCCGATTGGCGGGCGAACTGCGCCGCGCTCTGGCGGGCGCTCGGCACGGTGGGGCCGGGGCCGATGCCGTTGACGCGGATGCGCGGCGCCAGCGCCAGCGCCATGGTTTGGGTCAGGGTCCACAGCGCCGCCTTGCTCACCGTGTAGGAGACGAAATACGGCGTCAGATTCCACACCCGCTGGTCGAGCATATTGATGATCGCCCCGGATGCGGACGCCGGCAGCTGTGCGGCAAATTCCTGCATCAAGACGAAGGGCGCGCGCAAATTGGTCTCGAGGTGGGTGTCCCAGCTGGCGCGGGTCACCGTGGCGGCGGTGTCGTGGTCGAAAGCGGCAGCGTTGTTGACGAGGCAGCCGAGCGGACCGAGCGCCGCCGTTGCGCGCGGCACCAGCTCGGCGACCGCGCGTTCATCGCGGAGATCGGCCGCGAGCGCCACCGCGCGACCGCCGGCGTGAGTGATCTCGCCGACGAGCGCTTCCGCCGGCTCGCGCGAGACGCGAAAGTGCACCGCCACCGCCCATCCGTCTTTGGCCAGCGCCAGCGTGATGGCGCGGCCAATACGCTGAGCGGCGCCGGTGACCAGGACGGCGCGCGGCATCGGCGCGGCATCGGCCATCTTGCTTACCGCTTCCCCTTGTGACGGGCGCGCACTTTGGCACGTGTCAGCTCGCGCGCCGAGGTGCCGGCGCGCCCCGCTGTCGAACGGCCGGCAGCGCCGGACGGCGCGGTCGGCATGCCGAGCTGAGCCTGTTCGAGACGGCGGATCTCGTCGCGCAGACGCGCCGCCTCCTCGAATTCGAGATCGGCAGCGGCGGTGCGCATGCGCTTCTCGAGGTCGGCGATTACCGTCTTGAGATCGGCACCCTGATAGTGAACCGCCTCGCTCTCGCCGAGGCCAATGGTCACGTGGTCGTGCTCGTAGACGCTGTCGAGAATATTGGCGATGCCGCGCCGGATGCTCTCCGGCGTGATGCCGTTCGCCGCGTTGTAGGCCTGCTGCTTCTCGCGCCGGCGATTGGTCTCCCCGATCGCGGCCTTGAGGCTGTCGGTCATATGGTCGGCGTAGAGCAGCGCGCGACCCTCGACATGGCGCGCGGCGCGCCCGATCGTCTGGATGAGCGCGGTGCGCGATCGCAGGTAGCCCTCCTTGTCGGCGTCGAGCACGGCGACCATGGCGCATTCGGGAATGTCGAGCCCCTCGCGCAGGAGATTGATGCCGACCAGCACGTCGAAGACGCCGAGCCGCAGGTCGCGGATGATCTCGATGCGCTCCAGCGTGTCGACATC